>Ga0256835_1000081_pt1 | contig 79253 bp, 63 predicted proteins | sample PIR30metaG_FD_185972 | JGI IMG/M metagenome (GOLD analysis project Ga0256835, IMG submission 185972) | Hydrothermal vent microbial communities from East Pacific Rise, Pacific Ocean - PIR-30 | ecosystem: Environmental > Aquatic > Marine > Hydrothermal vents | place: Pacific Ocean: East Pacific...
TAGAGACTTCGGTATCAATACTAACAGGTAGAAAGAATGAGATAAAGGTTAAAGTATATGAGATAGGACAAAAAAAATTGAAATTGGTTTCATATAAAATGATCGAAATCTAAAAATAAGTATAAAAACAAAGAGGTGTGATATGAGGAAAAGTATTATCGTAATAATGGTTTTTTTGTTTTCAATTGGTTTATATGCCAATATAAAATTTATCCCTAATCAGATTTACATCGGACAAAAGGTAAGTTTTTCCAGTGATAATGTTAAAGGATGCACTTCATGCAGTTGGGATTTCGGAGACGGAACTATCATCAACGGAGTGGCGGACAATATTACCGTTGAACATGTATTTACCTATCCGGGAAATTACACTATAATATTTAAGGCAGGCGGATGTATGGAAACTCCTCCGTCACCGAAAATTCTTGTAATAACGGTCCTTGATAATCGAATAATTACAATAAATCCTCAAAACCCAAAAGTGCATACGGATATTATGATAGAATTAAAAAACGCTATTAAATCTCCGATACAGTGGAATTTTGGAGACGGAACTAATGCGAATGGAAATGAAAAAATTCAGCATGCTTATCAAAATCCTGGCAATTATAAGATAACGGCTATAGATAGCGGAGCTAAAAATTTCCCCGTATATTTTAATCTCCATGTATCTCCGGATTTCCGTTCGGTTGTTTGCGTTCCTCAGACACCTCGAAAAAACGAAAATATAACTTTCACGGCACAATCTTTCCAGAGTAATAGTATTAAATGGGATTTCGGAGACGGAACAATTCAATTGGGGAGTAGAAAGATAACACATAATTATTCTGCTCCGGGAAGTTATACTGTAAAAATATATGATAACGGGGGGAAAGATGATTATCCCGTTAGTTTGAAAATATATATTACCGACGATATGAGAACCGTGATTGTTAATCCTATATCACCTAAGGAGGGTGAAAACATAAGTTTTACGGCAAAAAATTTTAAGTCATCCAATCTTCTATGGGATTTCGGAGATGGAGTCAAAAAGAAAGGGAGCCTTCGTGTTAATCATTTTTACAGAAACAGAGGAATTTACGAGGTTAAAGTTTATGGTAATAATGGTGATGATATCAATCCTATTAAAACTAAAATTCGTGTTTTAAGAGATTCAAGGAATGTTTTGTGGGAACCCAAAAAACCATATGCTAAAAATCCCGTAATGTTTAGACTAATTTCCGTTTCTTCAAATAAGTTCAAGTGGAAATTCGGAGATAGAACGGAGAAAAAAGCATTCGGAACTACCGTTTATCATACATATAATAAGGAAGGGGTTTATACTGTAAAAGTATTTGATATGCAAGAAAAATTTTTCACCCCAATCATAGCGAAGATTAGTGTTTTAAAAGATCCGAGAAAAGTGGAAGCAAACAGAAGAACCGTTCATGTGGGAGAAAAGGATACTTTTAAAGCTTTTAATTTTAAATCTTCAAATCTATTGTGGGATTTTGGTGACGGGACAAAAAAAACAGGTGGGAGTATAGTAACACATATTTATAGAAAACAAGGATCATATAGTATAAAAGTTAAAGATCAATCAATGCAAAACAACAAAGATTTTAGTGTTGGTGTAACTGTTTTACCTGATATAAGAAAACTTGAAATTTTTCCGAGCGATGTTAAGGTGGGAAAAGAGGTTGAGATAAGAGCGGTTAATTTTTATTCTGATAAAGTTTTTTGGGATTTCGGAGATGGTATTAAAAGGATAGGCAGTCGTAGGGTTAAACATATATATAGAAAAACAGGACGATTTAGGATAAAGGCGATAGATTATATGGGAAAAGATAGTAAGGTTTTTGAGATTAATATAACGGTTAAAATAGAACCTTCTCAAGCATCAGCCCTTATTATATCCGGTGGTAAACTGTTTTTTAAAAATAATTATAAAAACTTTTTGATTGTTCCTAAGGATTACAAGGGTGCAACGGTTGTTACAAAACTTAAATATGAGGGAACCGGAACATTATTGGCATATTGGTTAATTGACGGGCAAAAGTATAAAGCAGTAAATGAAAACCTCAGCTTTGGCCAAAACAAAGAATTTGTGTTTAAACATATTCCCACTTTATTAATAGGGTTTCACAGAGTCGGGTTTTCCATTCATTCTCCAAAATCAAAAATAGAATTGGAAGGATACTATTTTGTCTCCGCGATTGATCAGAAAATCAAATTATTATCACCTTCGGATGAGTTTAAAACAAGAGATAAAACTCTTGTATTTCAATGGTCAAAATTATATTTAAAGAATGTGGTATATATTTTAAGGTTATCTTCAAGCATAGGCAAATTATTTGAAAAACCCGAGATTAAAAAAATAACTTCAGGGGATAAAATAAAACTTAATGAAAGCAGACTTGTTAAAGGTAAATGGTATTATTGGATTATTGAAGCAAAATTAAAAACGGGAAAAACATTAGCGGTAAGCGAAATTAGAAAGATTAAAATGATAGATTAGAAAATATAATTTATTCCGATAACAGAACTAAACCCCGGATACTTTAAAAGAGGGAGATTGTCGATACCGTTTTTAAGTAGAACGGGTGTTGAATTAAGGATGTTCTTTAATCCGATAAAGAATTCCATTTTCCCCGTTTGATAATTTAATCCTACCGCCAATAGATTCAAACTTTTTGAATTAATTTCCAAGGAAACGGGAATAAGTGAAGTGGAAGAATCCCCGATTTCATAATCGGTCATATTAATAGGAGGCATGTGGACAAAATATATATTTAAGTTAAGATTATCCATAATATCAATTTCAGAATACAGGTAAAATTTTAACCCGTTTCCATATGCCAGTTTATAGTCCTCAGTAAATTTTTCCTGAATATTTTTATTCAGAAAAAGATTGGAATAGATATAACTTGATAATATTGAATTAAATTCATTATTATAATTACCTTTATTTATCATGTAGGTAATGCCGGAATAAAATAAACCATTATTAAAGGATTTATTTATTGATAAATTAAAGCCCGTATATTGTCTTTTGGGTGTAATAAGAATATTATCGGATTCTTTTATTTCTCCGATTATATAAGCTGTTTTATTTTTATTGTATCTTTTATCCCAAAAATATTGCATTGTTGAAAACAGAGCGGAAAATGTAATGGCGGAACTATCATTTACTTGATATTCTGTCTTGAATTTAATCCTGTTTATCCGGTTAAATTTTTTACTGTTATCATAATTATAAGTTAGAACCGAAATAGAATCGGTCTTTTCCCAATTATTATCCTGAAGTTGAAATAAAACATAGGGGGTGAATTTATTTGAAAGATACATTAATTTAATTATATTCAGAGGTTTTGAAAAAGAGGAATAACCTATCGAAGATTTTATTAATTGACTATTATAAGAAATTTTAAAAAGATAATCGAAAGAGTTTAAACCTATTTTATCCGAAAAATTTTTAATATTATAGATATACATGTTATACGCCGTTCTTATTTCTGTTCTTATCTTTTTGGCTTTCCCGAAAATCAGACGAATCTCCGGGGATAAATTAAGTTCGGTTCCTTCAAAACCATAACCATAATTTGTGATTTTCAAATTATTATCATACACAATACCGTCGGAGGGTAGCTTAAATGTTTCGGAGGCATTTGTATAGTTGGTTTTAAAAGAAAAAATTATTTTTAATGTATCCGAGCTATTTTGTGAGAAGAGCAGTGAGTTTTTTAAGGAAAGGAAACCATTGTCATGGAAACGGGGGTAATTATTGTCCCATAGAGTTTTGTCCGAATCAAAAAGGGAGGGGGATGAATTTTGCCCTTCTTGCGAAAAGGAACCATAGGATAGTGATGTTGAAATTTGATACTCCGAGTTCCCGTTTTTCTTTTTGTATTTTAAAAAAGCGCCTATGAATTTTTTAGATGAAGATGCTTTTGCGCTATCCGAGAATTTAACAGGAGACGAGGGCTCTAATTCATTGATAGGGTAAATCGAATTATCACTATTCTTAAAATTAAGATAAAAATCAAAAGTTAAATAATCAGATTTCCATTTTAAAAAAGTTTCTATCCCCGGTCCTATATAAAGGTCTTTAAAATGAGTGTAAGAGTTTCCGTAATTACTTATTATAAGAGAGGATGTAAAACTGTTATTATAATAGTTTAAATATAAAGAGTTTGTAATATTTGTTGTATTCTCGCTTTTCAATGAAAATCCGTCTCTAAAAAAGCCTATTTTATTTTGTTTATCTATCTCTGAATTAATTTTATAAAGATTATAATAATCATCATTATACTGTAGGTCATCAAGAAGAGATAAAGAGGGGGTAATGAATTTTTCCCCTGTAATAGGATTAATTATATCAATTTCATTAAACGAAAGATTAAAAGAGTTATTATTTCTCAATCCCTCAATGGAAGAATAATGGGAAAAAGGGGTAAGAAACAGCATTTCATTAAAATTTAAAAACGGATACTCAAATGAGAATATAGGGGCTATGGCTAATAATATCAGTCCGACTACTCTTAATTTTTTTATCATTTCACTCTCCTAATAATCCTCTAATAATACAATTTTCCCCGATTTTTGTCCACACTTTAAATCCTTGTTTCTCAATATTTGACTGTAGCTAAAAAACAACTTTTTATAAGCTGATTAAGCGATGTAGGGGATTACACACACTGTCCATGGATTTTTAAGTAAGCAAATGATTGATGCGCTTTTCATCGGTGTCATTTATTATTATTCTCTCGGATATAAAAATTTCCCGGTTTATTATGGGGTTTTACAGTTTCAATTATCATCTCATTATTTTGACTTTTGTCGTTTTCGCTATTCTTTGCCTGTCTTATTAAAATAAAGTATAGCTTTGCACAAAGCATGTTTAATGATGTTTTTTTTAACAAAATTGCTTAAACCCCTTGACAAACAGTAAAAAATAAAATAAATTTTAATATATCAAAAAAAAGGAGGAAAAGATGACAAAAACTGAAATGGCAGAGAAATTAGCAAAAAAAACCGGCTTATCCAAAGCCAAAGCAATGGAAGTTGTTAATGAAATCTTCGGAGTTGCTCCGGGCAAAGGGATTATTGCGGTTGAACTTGATGCGGGAAGAAAAGTAACGATTCCCGGATTCGGAACTTTTGAAACAAAAAGAAGAGCAGCGAGAGAAGGAAGGAATCCTGCAACAGGAAAAACAATTAAAATAGCTGCCAAAAACTATCCTAAATTTAAACCTGGCAAAACTCTGAAAGAGAGAGTAGCCAAATAATAATTATTAATAATAATAATAATTAAGTTTAGGGTGGAGCGGCGGGCATTTAATCGAAATAATATATAATTATTATAAATCCTTTATTCATAACTTTAAATGGCAACCGAGCAAAGAATCAAGCGGATTAATACGGTTCTTAATAATAGGCAAGCTGACTTGGTTGTGGTTTTGGAAAACATAAGAAACACCCATAATGCTAATGCTATTATAAGAACCATGGATTTAACGGGGGTTCAGTATCTCTATATAATAAATACTCTTAATGAGCCTTTTCCTATAAATACCTCAATATCTACAGGTGCTGAAAAATGGATAGAGATAAAACAATTTTTTTCTGTGGAATCCTGCGTCAAAGAGCTAAAAGAAAAAGGGTTTAAAATATATGGAACACATCTTAAATCAGAGGCTAAAACCATTGATAGGATAAATTTTGCCGAAAAAATTGCAATAGTGTTCGGTAATGAGAAAAACGGGGTATCCGAAGAGATGCTGAAATATTGTGATGAGAATATATATATTCCTATGAAGGGGATGGTCAAAAGTTTTAATATATCTGTTTCGGTAGGTATAATATTATATGAAGCAATGAAACAAAGAATGGAGAAAAACTATTTTGAAAAAGGTAAACTTTCGGAAAAAGAGAAAACTTCTTTTTATAATCGTTGGATTATTAATAAGCCTTAATTTCGCCTATCCTTTAAAACAAGTCTTTAGAAAACAAGTTCCCGAGATATATAGATTAAGATTGAATTTTAGCGTGGGTTCTTGGGGAAAACTTATATTAATTATCCCCTACAGAGCCTATTGTGAAGTTAATGCTGACATCTATTTAAAACGGGTCAAACTTGAAGATGGTAATTATCTGTTTAAATTCCATAAAATAGCGACTCCGGTTTATTATGCTCAAACGATTGATTTTATTCCTAAGGAGATTCATATTAGAGTCGGAGATTTAACAATAAAAAAAGGATTTTACTATGGAAAACAAAAGCTTATTGATATTTGTTCACATAATAAATTCTATTGTGAAACAGTCCCATTATCAAAAAGGAAAGCGCTTCCCTTTTTATTTCGGAAGATTAATGAAAATATCTTTAGCTTTATCATGAATAATAAAGGGCGAATTATTGAAAAAACAATAACAAATAAAATAGACCTTTTTTACGCATGGCCGGCAAATTCAAAATTCGGGCTTCCCTCTTTTGATATGCTATCGGCATCCCTATGTTTTTTAAACATTCCTTATGAAAATTCTCCGGTTAATGAAAACAAATACAGGGTATTAAATATCAACCTTAACAGATGTTTAAACCAAGTTTTACATCAAACCATTCCGACTGTCAGAAAATTTGTTAAATTAAAACAAAGGAGATTGTTTCATCTCTATTATATAAAAGAAGAAAACAGTGAACAAACAACATATATAGGAGTTGCGACTCCGGATGTTAGAGTTTGGGATAAATTTCATATTAGAAAAGTTATCAGAGAGATAAGGTTTAAAAAAGATGAAATCGTTTTTAACAAATTTTATATAGAAGTTTATGATAAAAAAGGTAGAGGGGGGAAAGGTGAAGTTATTCTTAAGAAAGTTAATTGATATGCTTTTTTACTGTAACCTTAAACCCTGTTTCTAATTTTTTAAAATCCAAAAAGTCCATTTTATTTTGCACAATTATCCAACCTCTGCCTGAAAGTTCGGGAAATTCCCCACGCTTTAAAACTTCAGGTTTTCTTTCCTTATAATTAAAACCGGCTCCTTCATCTTTTACGGAGATTGTAAAAAGATTATTATTCCATTCAAGTTTTATCAATACGGATTTACTGTTGTCTCTTTTATTACCGTGTATTATTGAATTTGCAAGAATCTCTCTTAAGGAGATTTCAAGGGACCATAAAAAATCTTCTGCATAATTATTGATTTCCGCTATCGAATACAATACATTTATCACCGGATCTATCAATTTTGTATCGCTTTTTATCTTTATGCTTATTTGTTTCATAGGTAAATATAATTTAAATAAGTCATGTTGTCAAATCAAAATCATTTGACAATATTTTGCGCTCCCGTGAATATAAGCGATTTGTTTATACTTTGAATTAACAATTTCTTAGGAAAATTGCAGAAATTTTGTTTTTCAAATGAACTTGATTTTTATAATATATGGCATAAATAAAAGAGCAGGGGAATCGACCAATCCATATCCTTAAAATCGAGTAGTATGTTCTTGAAGAAAGAAAGATAAACGGTTATACTAATATATGGATAAAATAGATATCAAGACCGTAAGGCTTCCTCATCCCACTCCCCTTGTAGTGGCGGTTTCGGGAAATAATCCCCCCAACCCCTCGACATACATATACTTTAGCCAATTAAATGACCATCCCCCTATTGTAGGGATAGGGATAAAAAAGAAAAGATATACATATAAGCTTATTCGGGAATTCAGAGATTGGACAATCAATATAGTTAGCGAAAATATCTTAAAAGAGGCTGATAAAGCGGGAACCATAAGCGGTAATAAACAGAATAAATCAAAAATTTTAGAGCTTGATTATATTTCTTCAAATAAAATAAAATCATTCGGAATTAAGGAATCGATTATTATTTATGAAGTTCAATATATGAATGAAGTGGAATTTCCAGATCATAATCTTGTTTACGGAGAGGTTGTCAATATTAAAATAGATAAATGTTATATGAATGAAAACAAAATAAATTTTGAAAAAGTCCCTTTTATTCTTTCTTCTTACTATAGTATGGATTATTATGGTATGGGAAAGTTTAAAAACCATTGGGGATTTGGTTTAAAGGGGGAAAAATGAAATTAAAAATGAGTTTTATATCGATTATATTCGCCCTTCTTATTGTTTTTATCCTTTACAAACTTTATTTCAAACCGAGTAAAGAATCTGCCGGAGTTGCCCGAACATCCATTCATAAAGCTAAAACAGCTGTTCTTGACACTGACCTTGTATCTGTCAGACAAGCCGTATCAATGTTTTATAATGAAAAAGGGAGGCTTCCGGAATCATTAAAGGAGTTAACTCCTACCTATTTAAGATATATTCCTATTGATCCTTGGGGTCAAGAATACAGATATGAAAAAGGGGACAACTCCTATAAGATTATTTCAGCGGGAAAAGATAAATATTTTAATACAAGCGATGATATAATAAAGGAGTTTACCGAATAGATGAAGAAAAAATATTTTGTTTTAATCATAATTCTGTTTTCTCACTTTTCCCTATTAAACGGACAACTTTTTGTTTTTAACCCTACCACGAAAATATTGCAGATAAACAGTGAACATTTTGAAGTCCTGTTTCCTGAAGGATATGAAAACCTTGCTTTTAAAACCATTAAAATCGGAGAGAACAGATACAAAGTTTTATCCGAAGCTTTTAATTGGCAACCGAAAAAAATAGTGATAGGAATTTTCCCGAATATCGATTATTCAAACGGTTTTACAATGGTTCCCTTTTATAATTATATAGCATTAAACCCTTTTCCGGCGACAAGTGATTCAGAGCTTAATAATTATGATGAATGGTTAAATCTTTTTTTAACTCATGAGCTTACCCATGTTTTCCACCTTGATCAATCAAGGGATCTGGCGAAATTTTTCAGAGCGATTTTCGGCAATGCTCCGACTTCTCTTGTTTTTCCCCAACTCTCCAATTCAATAGCTTTTATGGAAGGGATAGCCGTTTATTCCGAGAGTAAAAACACGGCGGGGGGAAGACTTAATAGTTCCGATTATCTCGCATATATAAAAAACAATGTTTTATTTGATAATTTTCCCCCTTTTGACAGAGTTTACGGAGGAACTAACTTTTTCCCCGGGATGGGTTCTTCATATATTTACGGTTCATTTATGGTTGATTATATTGTAAAAACAAAAACATGGGAAAATATAAAAAAGTCTATCAATATCTCTTCAAAAGTTCCGATGATATACGGCCCCGAATTAGCTTTACTTGTTTTAACCGATCATATGCCGTGGACACATTATACCCTGATGAAAAATTATTATAAAGAAAAATTTAAAAATTTAAAATTGAATATAAGCGGAGTTTCAAAAGACAGATTCAGAAAAAGGTATTTGGAATCATTAAAAGATAAATTGTATTATATTGAAAGATCCCCCTTCATGATTTCCTCCATAGTGGAATATGATATTAAAACCGGAAAAAAGAGAAAACTTGTTAAAAGATATCAAATCAAAACACTTAATATTGACAGAGAAAATAAAAAGATATATTTCAGTTCCATAAATCGGGTAAAAAACTACTATGTTTTCAGTGATATCTATTATTATGATATTAAAAAAGGTAAAACCAAAAGATTAAGCAAAGGTAAAAGGTTTTCTTTCCCTTGTTATTATAAAAGCGGTTTTGTTTTTGCGGTTAAAAGGGGAAAAATGAATTCCCGAATAGTTTTATATGATACTAATTCAAAAGAGATAACAAAAGAATATCAGAGATTTGATCAAATCTCATTCATAACAATTGATAATGATAAAAGAAACCTATATTTCATAGGACATAAAGATCACCAATGGGATATATATTCTCTGAATTTGGAAACGGACAAACTTTTAAAGATAACTGATTCCCTTTCAATAGAAAAATATCTGAAATACAAAGATGGCAAATTATATTTTGTTTCTCAAACAAAGGAGGAACAATCGGTTTTTTCTTATAATATTGAGAATAATGAGTTTTATAAACTTTTTACATCACCTACCGATATAAGAGGATTTGCCTTTGAAAAAGACTCTTTGTTTCTTCTTTCCATATATAATAATGGTGTTGAGATAGTTAAACCTAATAAAACGGAAATAACTGAAATTAACAATTATGATGATTCGGAAGAAAAAAAAGTGGGAATTGAGGAAAAAGGGAAACAAAAAATAAAACAAAAAATAAAAAAAGCAAATCTTTTAAAATATTTTATTCCGAAATTTTGGCTTCCCTCTTTTAAAGAAGTGGATAACAGATATCTATGGGGGCCTTCAACTTTCTCTTTTGACCCATACGGAAGATCTTTTTTATACGGGAGCACATATTTTAATCCTTCGGCAAGCAAACTGCCATCTTTTGAATTCGGTTTAACTCACTATTTTTGGTATCTTCCTCTTTCAATTAAATATGTTGACACTTCTTCGAAAAATAAAACTCTCGGTGATTACAGAGATATAAAGCTAAAGCTCGGAACATTTTATCAAACGGGGGATTATTACAAGAGATTAATATTATCCGTAAATTATGTTTATGAAGCAAGAAAAAAAACAATATACAACAGATACACTCTATCTGGTTTTTCAGCTGATTTGAATTATGATACGACCAAACAATTTCCCCTTTCGATAAGTAGAGAGGATGGTATTCTTTTTAGTGCGGGATACAGAAAAAATCTGAAAGCTCTCGGAAGTGATTTTGATCTTTCAGAGTTTTTTGTGGATTTCAGAGGTTATCTCAACGGAGCTTTTCTAAATCAGGTGCTTGCTTTTAAATTCGGTTATTATAACTCTTTTGGCGACGGGATAAAACTTGTGGGAGTTGGCGGAGATAAAAGCCAAGAGGAATATCCCTCTGTTTTTAATCCCTCTATTGGAAAGCAGAGAGCTTATAGCTCATCCTCTTTTTACGGAAATAAGATATTTTCTTTTTCGGTTGAATTAAGAAACCCGATAGCAAGAATAGAAAGAGGTTTTAAATTTTATCCTATCTTTATTTCACAAATATATTCATCAATATTCGTGGACTGGTCAAGGATTGAACGGGTGGGCAAAAAAACGAGGATTCCTCTTAGTATAGGTGCGGAAGTAAGTGTGGATGTCAGAATCCAATATACTCTCAGCTTAACGATAACCGGTGGAATCGCTTTTCCCTCCTCCGGTAAAGAACCTGTAAAACCGAGATATTATTTTAGAATAGGAAAATCTTTTTAATGATTTCCATAATAATAGTAACATTTAACGGAGAAAGATTTATAAAAGAACTCCTGAATTCCATTAAATCTCAAACATATCAAGTTTTTGAAATAATAATAATAGATAATGATTCAAAAGATAAAACCATAAGAATAATAGAAGAATTCAAGGATGTAAAACTGATAAAATCATTTGAGAATATAGGTTATACGGGGGCATTAAACATAGGAATTACCGAAAGTAAAGGGGAATATATTCTGATTCTTAATCAGGATACAAAGTTGGACAGAGATTTTCTAAAAAACGGATTAAAGGGATTTAAAGATAAAAAAACAGGTTTTGTTTCCGGGAAAATTTTAAGATTTGATGAAAAAACGATAGATTCCACAGGGCAGTATCTTTCTTTAGCTCTTTATCCGAAGGAGAGGGGATACAATAAATCCGATAACAAAAACAATTATAAAGAGGGTTATATCTTTTCAGTATGCGGTGCAATCGCTTTTTACAAAAGGGAGATGCTTGAAGAATTAAAGATAGGAAACGAGATATTCGATAATGATTTTTTTATGTTTTTCGATGATGTGGATATATGTTGGAGAGCCAACAACAAGGGGTGGAAAGGATATTATATTCCCGAAGCTGTGGGTTATCATTATAGATCGGGAACAATAAAATCACAAAAAAAGATATTTCTTTCTTTAAAAAGATCACCCTTTATCCAATATCATATAATAAAAAACAGATACCTGACTTTAATCAAAAATGTTAAACCCATCTCTCTCTTACTCCATCTCCCTTTTATCTTATTAAGAGATATTTTCTATTTTTTAATAATCCTTTTTTATCCCTCGGTATTGATTAAATTGATAAAAAATTATAAATTATTTATTAAAGCTTTCAAAAAAAGGAAAATTATATGGAAGTAAAATTAATGATTGATATTCTCGGAATCTCTCTCTTATCATTTCTCTTAACTCTTTATCTTATCCCCCTTATGATTAAAGCGGCGAAAGAGATGAAAATCTTGGATATCCCCGACAATAACCTGAAAAAACATAAAGAGCCTACCCCTTATCTCGGAGGGCTTGCCATATATATGGCAATTATTTTTTCGACAACCCTTATGATTCCTTTCAATAAATTTACTTCGGCGTTTTTTCTCGGTGCCACAATGATTGTTTTTCTCGGTTTCGTAGATGATTTAAAAGCACTTAAACCCGGTATTAAATTTTTGTTTCAGATAATAGTTGTTTTCATAATAATAAAGGGAGGGGTATATATTAAAATAGTTTTTTTCCCCCAATGGTTTAACTATGTTCTCACTTGTTTATGGCTTCTGACAATAATAAATGCCATGAATTTTCTGGACATTATGAATGGTTTGGCTTCTTTTACAGGGCTTATAATATTAATATTTTTCATCTTTTATGCTTCCCTTGATAATAATATCTCCCTTATGTTTATATCAACCTCAACTTTCGGAGCTGTTTTAGCTTTTTTTTATCATAATTTTCCCGAAGCTATGATTTTTCTCGGAGATACGGGAAGTATGCTTTTGGGATATACTTTCGGAGTTCTCTCTTTTGCCATAGATTATTCCAATCTTACTAAAATAGGAATTATAAACCCTCTTATAATACTTTTTATCCCTCTTTTTGAGATAGTTTGGACAATCGTAAGAAGAGTGTATTTAAAAATCCCACCGTGGCAAGGATCACCACATCATTATTCCTACTATATCAGAGATATTCTCGGAGGAGAGAGAACTGTATATTTTCTCGGCTTTCTCTCATTTCTTGCGGGAATAATTTCGATTTTCAATTATCTCGGCTTAATTGAGATTGAGATTATTCTCGGAATAATACTTATTATAGCTGCAATAGTTTTTCCTGTTTATAAAACAAAATATGAAAGAAAATAATATAATAGCCGGATTTAACAGAATCAATGAATTGATAGAGAAAGATTCGGGAAAAATCCGGAAAATCATGATAAACAGGGGTAAACCTCTTCATCCGCGTGTATTAAAACTTATTAACAAGGCAAAAGAATGTAATGTAAATATTCAACGGGTTGAGGATCGATATTTTAAAAGGAACAGACTTCATAATGAAGTTTTGTGTGCGGAGATATCCCCTTTCTCTTTTAATGATGAGGAACTATTAAAACAGGAGATACCGGATACGGAATTGATAGTGGCGATAGACGGAATAAATGACCCTCATAATCTCGGTGCCATAATAAGAACAGCTTATTTTATGGGAGTCCGCCATATCGTTGTTCCGAAAAAGAGGGTATCACCTCTGTCACAGACTGTTTTTTCCTCCTCTGCCGGAGCTATTACATATATTCAACCTTACAGGGTGAAGAGTATCCCGGGATTTTTAAAATATGCAAAAGAAAAAGGTTTTACAATCATATGTGCGGATGCTCACGGAGATAAAGATTTAAAGGGGTATGAAAACAGGGGTAAAACAGTGCTATTATTCGGCTCTGAAGGAACGGGGATTTCATCGGAACCGAGAAAACTGTGTGATATCAGATATCATATTAAATCGCAAACAGGTTTTGAATCTTTGAATTTATCCAATTCTGTTGCAATCTTTTTATATAAAATGCTCTATGAAAGCGATTTATAAGGCGGATAAGATCTTTATTATCATATATTTCGTAATAATATGCTCTGTCGGAATTTTTTTATTCTTTCTCTCGGATAATAATTATCGTATTTTAATTTTTACACTATTAACGGAAATCTTCTATCTTTTATTTTCCACGAGAAAATACCATAAAAGGTTAAAAGTGATAAATACCCCTTTTCCGCAAGATTGGGATAATTTTATTAAAACAAAATCAAAATTTTTTAATAATATAGATGATAAACATAAAAAAAGATTTATAAATGATATAAAAATTTTTATGTCAGAATTTAATGTCGAGGGGATAAAAGGGAAAAAGATAGATGAGAAAACAAAACTTCTTATTGCAATGGGAATAGCGACCGTTCTTAACGGAAGACCCGATTGGGAACCACCCATAAGAGATAGTATAGTTGTTTATCCGGGAAGAAATTTCGATGAAAATTTTAAAATCGGAGAGGGGAATTATGCGGGAATGGCACCTTTAAACGGGCCTATGATACTATCGAAAGACAGTTTAAAAGCAAGTTTTGAAAATCAAACCGACGGATACAATGTTCTTTTTCATGAGATTGCCCATTATTTTGATTGGGAGGACGGAGAAGCGGAGGGTGTTCCCGCTGTCAGAATGCTATCAAATACGATTATCCCTTGGAAAAAAGTTATATATGATGAATGGGAAAAGGCTAACAAAGGGCAATCTTTTCTCGGTTCATACGCAGGGAAAAACCAAGCCGAGCTTTTTGCGGTTGCGACAGAATTCTTTTTTGAAAAACCGCACCTTCTCAGGGAAAAGAACCCCGAACTATATGAGCTTCTTAAGAATTTTTTTAACATGGATACGGAAAAACTGATACCTTATTGATTTTTATGGTTTTTTGACATCTGATAATCCGCAATATAAATCAATTCAAAAATAAAAAAAGATATTAAAAGCTCAATCATTTTATACTCCTTTTATTAACAATATAATATTTTAACCTCTAACCTTTATCAAATAGTGATAAACACCCCGATTATGAATATGGTAATCTATCCATAATATTATTTATATGGTAAAATACAATCTCAAATGAAGAAAGAGGAGGTTTTAATGCCAAAAAAAGCTCTTATTACCGGAATTACCGGACAGGATGGTTCATATCTTGCGGAACTATTGCTTGAAAAAAATTATGAGGTTCACGGAATTGTCAGAAGAACAAGCTCCCTTGTAAACAGATTCAGAATTGACCCTATATATAAAAAGGCTAAGGAGGAGGGGAAAAAGATGTTTCTCCATTACGGAGATATGACCGATAGTTCATCAATTTATAAAATAATGGCAAAAGTTAAACCTGATGAGATATATAATCTTGCCGCGCAAAGTCATGTTAGAATCTCTTTTGATGCTCCCGAATACACTGCAAACTCTGATGCTGTGGGAACACTGAGAATCCTTGATACAATAAAAGAGTTGGGACTTGAGGAAAAAACAAAATTCTATCAGGCTTCAACAAGTGAACTCTTCGGGAATACAAATGAGTTTCCGCAAAAAGAAACTACCCCTTTTCACCCTTCAAGTCCTTATGCGGTTGCAAAACTTTATGCGTATTGGATTACCGTTAATTACAGGGAATCTTATAATGTTTTTGCCTGTAACGGGATACTATTCAATCATGAGAGTCCTCGAAGGGGGGAGAATTTTGTTACAAGAAAAATCACTTTAAGCGCTGCAAAAATAAAACTCGGGATAGAGGATAAACTTTATCTCGGAAATCTTGATGCTAAAAGGGATTGGGGATTTGCAAAAGATTATGTAAAAGCTATGTGGCTTATGTTGCAGCAAAAAGAGCCTAAGGATTTTGTTATAGCTTCGGGAGAATCCCATACTGTCAGAGAATTCGTAGAACTTGCTTTTAAAGAGGTTGGTATGGAAGTGGAATGGAAAGGTAAAGGGATAGATGAAAAAGGGATAGATAAAAGCAGCGGGAAAACCATTGTTGAGATAAATCCGAAGTATTACAGACCCCTTGATGTTAAATTTTTATGGGGAGATTATTCCAATGCTAAAAAAGAACTCGGTTGGGAGCCGGAAACATCTTTCAAAGAGCTTGTAAGTCTGATGGTTAAAGCTGACCTTGAATATTTCAAAGATAAGATATAGATAATCAAATCATTTTTCCGTTTTTAAGATTAAAAAACCTGTTTCATTTTGTAAATTCTCTGTTTTAATAAACAAGGGGATAAATTTTTTGTTCTTGTATCTTCTTTTTGCTTTTATTTTTAAGGTAAAATTTTTCCCTTTTTCAGCAAAAATCTTTTGCAAATCATTGTAAGCTGATATCTTATATTCATAGTCTGAAAACAGGTGAATTTTAATCTCTTTCCCTTTTCTCAAATAAAAAGGTAAGAATTTTTCCCCTTCACCGTGAATTTCAATCTCCCCTTTTATGTTTTTTATAATATTTCCCGATGTTCTTAAAAGTATCAGATTGTTAGATAATTTGTAATATTTATAATTGTTCGGTTTGAAAAAAGGGAAAAGCAGATAGATTAAAGTTATAAAAACAAGTGTGCCATAGGAAAAGACTACAATAATTTTGCTTTTTCTTTTAAGGATTAAAACTGTTCCAGATAAAATTAAGATAATCCATATAAGATTCGGTAGATAATTATAATTATTTAATTTAAGATAGGATGAAGCAAAATTATAAGGTTTGAAAACACTGTTTGAAACAAAAGAAAAAAGATCCGAAGCTCTGTTTGTAATCTCGTGTGTTGTTGTTTGATACATCAAAAGTGGATATTTTATTAATATCCCGCTTAAAAAGAATGAAAAAGCGAGAAGAATGGAAAATATCCATTTTATATTATTATCCCAATTTTCAATTAAAAACAGAAGAATAATAAAAGACAGAAACCAGATAAACGGTGAGATCGGTCTTGCGGGAGGGCAATATCCCCCTCTGTGTGTATTAAAAGCATAATTTAAAATATGGATTATAAAGGGGATGGATAAAAGCCAAAATTTTTTATACTTTTTCCCGAAAAAGAAGATTAAAGCGGGAAAAACAAAAAAGAAAAGGGGAAAATAATACAAAAGTCCGTCCCTTTGATCAAGAAAATAATTTAACAGAGAATCAAACCTCATACTGAAGGGAATCATCTTAAAACTTAAAATAAGATGAATCACATATGCTTTTTTTTCAGGCGACATAACTCCGTTATATATGCTTAAAAGGGAGAAGGAGCCGTAAGCATGATAAAGATAATATAGAAAACCTGCAAAAGAGAGAGCGAGAGGGGTAAATTCAAGGATGAATTTCGGCTTGAAAATTTTCAGTTTTTCCTTTATAAGAATTATAAGTAAAAGAAGAAGGACTATAATAATAGATTTGACTCCCGACCAAACCAGAACAGACATCGCAATCGAAACTTTAAGATAATTTTTTTTCTCAAAATAAAAATTATTTATCGAATAAAGGATTAAAAATGATAAAAATATCGAAGGGTAAAGGTGAGTTGAGAAAAACAGATAGGGAGAAGCGATAAAAGAGAGAAAGGTTGCCCAAAAAGCTGTTTTATCATCTGTATCCGATAAAATAAGAAATCGGTAAAATTGCAAAGCCGCAAGAATCGCCCAAAAAATTATTCCTATTCTTATGATGAAAAAAAACAGGATTTTGCTTTTTAACAATTCTCCGAGTATAAAGAAGGGGAGAATCATAATAGAGATTGCGGGCATATGGAAAGAATATATGTATTGTCTCCCTTTTATTCCGAAATATCCGTGAAAAGGGAGAGGTTTTTTAAGTGACCAAAAGTTTTTTGTTTGTTCAAGTGATTGATTATTCGCTATATTCAGATCTCCGTCATGCAGAATAGAGTGCGCTACTACAAGATAATGTGGTTCATCTCCCGAAAAGAATATTTTTCCTTTGTAAGACAAAAGGGTTAAAAGATAAATAATAGAAAGTAAGATTATTATGATTAATTTCGGTTTTTTGATTTCATAAGATTGCTGCTGTTTTATGAAAAGATAGATAAAATAAAAAATTGCGGGTAATAATAAAACAAAAGATCTCCAAATTGAATCTCTGAAAAAAACAAAATTAATTAAAGTTAAAGGTAATAAAAGTATAAGCGGGGGCATCTTTTTCAGAAAAAAGAGAAAAAACTTCTCTCTTTTAATCAAAAAAAGAAAAAAAAGAACAAACAAAACGGAAAAAAGAATAAAATTGTCAAGGACAATAAAATAAAGTAATAGAAAAAAGTTTAGAATAAAGAACAGTTTTTCTTTTATATCCATGGGATAATATATCATTTCATTTAAACAGTTTCAATTTATTGATTGTATTGTGAAATAAAAACACGGAATTTAAAGATGCAATAAATTATCTCATATTATTTATTTTAATTTTATCTTTTATTAATGAATAATCTATTCAATAAGTAAGTTCGGTTTTAAAAAAGAAATTCTTTTCTCTTATCAAAAGTATAATTGCAAATATTAAGAGTATTACAGTTTGTATTATTTTGCTGTCGGGATGTGTTGCAAATATTTCATTGAAATATCCCGCGGTAATATGAAAGACAATCGGAACAAATATATTTCTGTTAGCTTTATAATAAAGCCAATTCATAATAATCACAAAAGGGAAGATGCTTACAAGAAAATTCAGGCTATGTATCCAACCTGTTACGACCAAATTACTTTGATAATAACCTTTGATAGTTGAAAGCGGGATGTGCCAAATCCCCCAGTAAAAAGCGAAGATTACTGATGTATAAAAAAGATTAAATCTGTTTCTTAAAACATCGGTTCCGTATGTATGCCAACCCAGTTCTTCGATAAGCGGAGCCATAATAAGCAAAAACCAGACGGGAAAAACACCCGATGAAAAAGTGTAATGTCCGGTTATTGCAAATTGATTAGCACTGTATCCGAACAATAGTGAGATAACCTGTGCGAGCAAAATACTGGCAAGCATTAAAAAAATTGTCAGGAATAGGTAAATCGGTTTTATTGAGCAAAAATTAAAGATTCTACCGCCCAAATCTTTTTTCAAACCTGTTTCCTTATGAATCATCCGAAAAGCTATTATCATGGGTGCCATAAGCCCGATAAATCCTAAAACTGACACCATAATCATATTTGGTTCCGGTTGATGACTGAGTTTTCCCGCTATAAGCCAGAATATCCAAGGTATAATTGTTACCAAGGCGTAAAAAAGAATAGGGTGTTTATAGTTTTTCAATATTATTTAATTCTCCTTTACCTGTTTTTGATTTCACTTAAAAAAGCTCTGATCTCTTTGATATCCTGCTCGGGGTTATCTTGCATTGTCATGTGAGCGGCATTTTTTATTACGACAAATTTTGAACCGGGCACCAAACTCGCATAATATTCTGTTGTTTCGGGTCTTGCTTCATCATACTCCCCGCAAATAAATAAAGTGGGCACTTTAATATTTGGAAGTTTTTTTGTAGCATCATAATATTGCAAGGTGCCTGTAAATGTAAATTCACTCGGACCATTCATGTGGGTATAAACTCGTTCGCCCAAATGAGCGAATGTCTTCTTTATATCTTCCGACCACGGCAATTTTCGTGCAATATGCTGTTTATAATAGACCATCATGGCTTTTTGATATTCGGGGGCCTTAAAATCTTTCAATTTTTCATATTTACGAATTATCTTTTGTAAATTATCGGGAAGTCGGCTCAACAATAGTTGTGAATCTCTTATCCATAGTTTTCCGCTTAAAGCTGGACTTGCAAAAATAATCGCTTTAATCCCCTCTGGATGGGCAAAATAATATTCAGCCGCCAAAATAGTTCCCCATGACTGACCATACAGATAAAAGTCTTTCAATCCCAAAGCTTTTTTTACCTGATAAACCTCGTCCACATAAAACTTGATATTCATCTGCGATGTATCCATCTTCAGAGTGGAACGACCGCAACCGATTTGATCAAAAAAGATAACGGGTCTGTCTTTACTAAGAGCTTCAAGAGGCCTTAAATAATATGAAGTTGCTCCAGGACCTCCGTGTAAAATCAGAATAGGCGTTTTATCTCCCTCTCCTACGATTTTATACCATACTCTTCCCCCCGTAACATTAATATACCCTTCAACCGGTTCTATTTTCCGATTACTCTTACAGCTGATTAACATAAGTAATATAACAGGCAATACTAATAATTTTAATATTTTACTGTTTTTCATAATTTTATTTTACCCCTTTTCAATAATAAAGTCATCCCGAGTGAATTATAAATTCAGATTTCGAATTATGATGCACTCGCCGGACAGGTCACCGACAATGATTGGTAAAGGCTACCGAATGCCGGCAAAACTTTAAGCTCCTAAGATTGTCTTGCTTATTTAAAAAAGATAATCTTGAATATGAAAGATATAGAGATAATATTCTCTTGATTCCCATATATTTGAATAATTTATCATATTTTCATATTTCCCCCTTTTTGATTTATTGACTAAATCTTTTTAAAGATATACATTATTAAATTAAAATGCTAAAAATAATTAAGAAAAAAAATATTTATATGATTTTGTATCGGGTGGTAGATGAATAATTTTGTCCATTTGCACCTGCATAGTGAATATTCGATTCTTGACGGAGCCATCAGAACAGATGAGTTGGTTCAAAGGGTAAAAAAACTTGGGATGCCGGGAGTTGCCGTAACCGACCATGGCAATATTTTCGGTGCGGTTCAATTTTTTTTTAAAGCGAAAAAAGCGGGGATAAAACCTATAATAGGGGTTGAAACTTATGTTGCCAAAAAATCAAGACTTGAAAAAGATAAAGAGGGAAAAGGATATCACCATCTTACCCTTTTGGTGAAAAACAGGGTTGGTTATAAGAACCTGAATAAACTTCTTACCTCGGCTTATCTTGAGGGTTTTTATTGGAAACCGAGAATAGATAAGGAGATTCTTGAAAAACATTCGGAAGGACTTATCGGGATGTCCGCCTGTATTCAAGGGGAGATCCCCCAGCTCTTGTTAAAAGGGGAGATGGAAAAAGCTGTTGAAACAGCCCTTTGGTATCAAAAAACATTTAACGGAGATTTTTATATAGAGCTTATGGATAATGGGTATGAGAGTCAGAAAAAAGTCGCTCCTCTCTTAATTGAGGTATCCGAGAAAACGGGAATCCCCCTTGTTGTTACAAATGATGCTCATTATCTTAAAAAAGAGGATGCTTTTCCGCATAAAATACTCTTGTATCTTCAAACTCAGAAAACGATAAGCGAGCCGAATCCCATGGAATTTAAAACAGAGGAATTTTATGTAAAATCTCCGGAGGAGATGTTCTCCCTTTTTCCCGACCACCCGGAAGCATATGAAAATACCGTTAAAATTCTCGAATCCATTGATTTTGAATATACTACAGAAGATGAAACCGGGAATAGATTATATTATTTGCCGGAGTTTAAAATACCCGAAGGATTTACGGAAAACAGCTTTTTTGAAAAAAAAGTGAGAGACGGTTTTTCGGAGATTGAAAAAAAACTTCACGAACTTAAAAATAAAGGTCTCCTTAAACATGAGATAAAAGACTACTATGAGCGATTGGATTATGAGATCGGGGTTATTAAAAAGATGGGTTTTCCCGGGTATTTTCTTATTGTGCAAGATATAGTAAGTTCCGCAAAGGAGATGGGGGTTAGAGTAGGTCCGGGAAGAGGCTCGGCTGTCGGTAGTCTTGTTTCCTATTCCCTCGGAATAACAGAGCTTGATCCTTTGAAATATGATTTGATTTTTGAGCGATTCTTAAATCCGGAAAGAATCTCCATGCCTGATATTGATATAGACATAGAGGGAAGAAGAAGAGATGAAGTGATAGAATATGTCCGAAAAGCTTATGGGGAGGAAAAAGTTGCTCAGATTATAACTTTCGGGACAATGTCGGCAAGGGCTGTTTTAAGGGATGTGGGAAGGGTGCTTGAAATCCCCCTTGCCGAAGTTGATAAACTCGCCAAACTTGTTCCAAACAGACCTAAAATAAAACTTGCCGACGGGATAAAAGAGGTGGGTGAACTTAAAGATGCGGCAACAAAAAACCCGAAATACAAACAACTCTTTGAAATAGCTCTAAAATTAGAGGGACTTTCGAGAAACACCTCAACCCATGCCGCAGGTGTGGTTATATCAAGAGAGGAATTAACCGAATATGTTCCCCTTTATAAAGGTGGTGGTAAGGATGATGTTTCCACTCAATTTCCTATGGAGGATGTTGAAAGACTCGGACTTTTGAAGATGGATTTGCTCGGGCTTAGGAATCTTACCATTATCTCGGATACACTTGATTTAATCAGAGAAAAAGATGGTGTTGAAATTGATATATCGGATATCCCGCTTGATGAAAAAGATGTTTATAAAGTTTTTAAAAAAGGGTGGACGGACGGAGTATTTCAATTTGAAAGTAAAGGGATGAGAAAGCTTTTAAAGAAAGCGAAACCCTCGTCTTTGGAAGATTTAATAGCTCTTAATGCTTTATACAGACCCGGACCTTTAAATTCGGGAATGGTAGATGATTATGTTGAAAGAAAATTTAATGCCAAAAAGATTAAATATGATCATCCTCTCCTTGAAGATATTTTGAAGGAGACTTACGGAGTAATCGTTTATCAGGAACAAGTTATGAGAATTGCAAATGTAATAGGCGGTTTTTCAATGGCGGAAGCGGATAAATTAAGAAAAGCTATGGGTAAAAAGATAAAAAGCATAATGGAAACAAGTAAAGAGAAATTTATAAAAGGGGCTGTTGAAAAACAAATAGATAAAAAATTGGCGGAAAACATTTTTAGTAAGATGGAAAAATTCGCCGAATACGGATTTAATAAATCTCACTCTACCGCTTACGCTTTTCTTGCTTATCAAACAGCTTATTTAAAAGTGAAATATCCGGCTCATTTTATGACGGCATTATTGAGAAATGAGGCGGATAAAGGTTCGGCAGGTCAGAATGAGATGGTGAAATATATCAATGATTGCAAAAAAGAGGGGATAGAAGTTTTACCACCCGATATAAATGTCAGTGGTGTTACCTTTACAATGGTGGATAATAAAACGATAAGATTCGGTCTCTCGGCTTTAAAAAATGTGGGGGGGAAAGCGGTTGAATCCATTATTAAAACAAGGGAAAATCTCGGGAGTTTCAGGAATCTTTCCGAATTTTTGTTTGAAGTTGACTCAAAAGCAATAAATAAAAGAATCCTTGAATCACTCGCAAAAGCGGGGGCTCTTGATTCGATTCTCCCCTCGACAAGAAAAGATTTTATTGATGCACTGGATGATATTTTAAAAATGATTTCAAAATCAAAATCAATTAAAGGACCCACCCTTTTCAAACCTCAGTTCCCTGAAATCAAATACAGAATATCCGGAAGTGAATGGGAAGAGAGGGAATTATTGAGTAATGAAAAAGAGGTGCTCGGATATTTTCTCTCAAAAAGCCCTCTTGAAAAATATCAAAAAAAGATAGCTAAAATAATTAACACGAATATATCCGATCTTCTTGAAGATGACGGGGACAACATAAAGGAGATTGTCAAAATAGCGGGAATAATTATAAAAAGCACGAGCAGAAAAAGAAGGAATAGAGTGATTTATAATATAACAATCGAGGATTTGACGGGCAGAATGGAAGTTCTTGCGATTGAGGAGAAGATAAAAGGCAAGGTTCATCTTCTTAAAGAGGATAATATAGTATGGATAAGAGGGAGATTCTCAGAGTTTAACAATAATAAGAATATATTTTTAGATGATATACTTTCCATTGATGAAGCATTGAATAAAAATATAAAACAACTTATCATAAACCTTGATTATGCTCTTTTACCAGTGGTTTCGGAAAAATTGTTTAAAGCTCTGGATAATTGGAGAGGAAATACAGCGATAACCTTTAAAATAAACTCCCCTTCAAAACATATTTTTGTAAAATCATATGAAATCCCCGGAATAGACAGCTCAATCCAAACAATTGAAACCATTAAAAATATAATAGGTGAAAATAGTATTCAAATTATATATTAGTTTAGGAGGAATTATGAAAAAAAATAATATTTTGATTTTTTTGTTAATCGGACTGTTCTTTTATCCCCTTTCTCTCAAATCCACGGATAAGTTCAGCTTCTCAATAGCAGCTGACATGAGAAATTTCTCGGGAAAAGGTAACTATGATACTGATCAGTATTTTGCGGGAGTTGTAAAATCAATTAAAAGAGTATCTGACTCGGTTTTTATGATTAGCCCCGGAGATATTGATCCCCCCTCTAAAATTTATTGGACAATTTCAAAATACCTTGGAAAAAATTATTTATGGTTTCCCGTTATAGGAAATCATGAGGCTGAGACTATAAGTGATATGGAGTGGTTGTTGAATTATCATATTGATAAAAACGGCAAACTTCCACCTAATATTGTCAGATGGGGACCCGAGCAATGCAAAAAAACAACATATTCTTTTGATTATAAAAACAGTCATTTTATAGTTATTGATGAGTATTGCGAAGGTTATAATAAACTTAAAAGCTCCGGAGGAAACATAAGTAAGGAGTTATATGAATGGTTAAAAAAAGATATCGTGATAAATAGAAAACAAAATGTTTTTGTTATAGGTCATAGTCCCGCATATCCGATACCCGATTATGAAAGTGTCAGAATGAGGCACGAAAACTCAAGTCTAAATAATCATCCTAAAAACAGAACAAAGTTTTGGAAATTATTAAAAGAGAATAAAGTTATTGCATATATTTGCGGTCATACCCATAATTACAGTATTACGGATATAGCGGGGGTTTGGCAGATAGATGCCGGCCATTCAAGAGGAATTGCGGATACAGGCTCAAAGAGCACTTTTATTATTATTGATGTCAATGGAGCAAAAGTTGGTTATAGAACATACAGATTAAACAAAAACGGCAGATATGAACTTTCGTATAAAGGAGCATTAAGATAATTTAAGGAGGATACAATATCTTATAAAGGATTTTCAGATTTTAGAAGTGATACTGTTACCAGACCTACGGAAGAGATGAGAAAAGCCATGTTTGAAGCTGAGGTGGGAGACGATGTTCTCGGGGATGACCCTACGGTTCAAAAACTTGAAGAACTTGCGGCTGAAATTATGGGAAAAGAAGCCGCCCTTTTTGTTCCTACCGGAACTATGGGTAACACAATAGCCATAAAACTTGCCATAGGAGAAGGCAGGGAGATTATTCTTGAAGAGCATTCCCATATATATAATTATGAGGCGGGAAATGTTGCAAGGATAGCCGGAAGTTTGCCGAGAGTTTTATCTTCCGACTCGGGAATAATACCGATTGACAAAATAGAATCCAATATTCATAAAGGTTTAAGGGACCATATCCCGGAGACAAAGGGGATAGCTTTAGAAAACACCCATAATTTTTGGGGAGGGGTTCCGATTCCCGTCGATTATATTAAAAAAGTTTCGGAGATTGCAAAGGAAAACGAACTCCACTTTCATCTTGACGGAGCAAGGATATTTAATGCTGCGACAGCACTTAAAGTTGATGTAAAGGAGATTGCGAAATATTTTGATTCTATAATGTTTTGCCTTTCAAAGGGGCTTGCCGCCCCCATTGGCTCCATGCTTACGGGTGAAAAGGATTTTATTGAAGAGGCGAGAATAGTTAGAAAATATCTCGGCGGAGGAATGAGACAGGTGGGGATAGTAGCAGCTGCGGGCATCATATCGATAAACACCATGACAAAAAGATTGCACGAGGATCATATAAGAGCTAAAAAACTTGCGGAAGGGATTGTTGATATAAAAGAGATACGGGTTGACCTTGAAAAAGTTCAAACTAATTTTGTTATGATTCACTTAAAAACAATGACCTCGAATGATTTTTTAAAAAAAATAAGAGAGAAAAAAGTGCTTGCCCTCCCTTTTAATGATAAATTGGTCAGATTCGTAACTCATAATGATATAGATGATAATGATATTAATTTGGTGATTGATACGATAAGAGCGGTATTTAAGAATTAATCTTTTTATTAACATTTATATTCTTTAATCGTATATATTACATGAATATTATATTCGGAGGTTTTAGATGAAAAAAGGGATTTTAATATTATCTGTTTTATCACTGTTTATTTTTACAAGCATGTATGCTCAAAAAACAGATGTAAAGAAATTGAGTATAGAGGATTTTTATAAAGTTCAATCACCTATCGGTAAAAAAGCGAGAAACATAAAATTTTCAGAAAACAACAGATATCTCTCTTATCTATGGAATCCTTATGATAAATTTTCCTATGATTTATTTGTCTATGATTTAAAAACAGGGAGAAAAACAAGGGTAACTTCCCTTGAAATTATGAAAAAGTTTGAAACGCCGGAAAATTATAAAAAGTTCATTGAGAAAGAGAAACAAAAGAGGAAAGAGGATAAGATACAGCAGGAAAAATATTATCTGCAAAAAGAGTTTTTGGAAGGGAAAAAAGTTGATCTTTCGCAATTTGAAAGGAAAGAGATAGAGGAACTAAAAAAAGAATTGGAGAAAAAGGAGAAAGATATCGAAAAAAAAGGGGAAAGGAATAACAAGTGTAAAACTAAAAAAGATTTGAAAAAAATAAAAAAACAAAAGAAAGAGATTGAATTATGGGAGCTTAGGGATAAACTTAAAAAGAAAAAAGAGAAAGAAAAAATAAAAAGATCCGATCTTTATCCCGGGGTTTCAAATTATGTATGGTCTGAAAAATCTCCCGAGTTTATATTTGAGTATAATGGAGATTTATACAGATATTTTCCCAAATCAAACAAAATCATAAGATTAACAATGACAGACGAAAGAGAAAGGGTTATCTCATACACAAAAACCGGAAAAGGTTATTATTATATGAAAGGAAATACCGTTTATAAAGTTCTTTTCGGTTCATCATATATTCAGCAGATAAACCGTAAAATAGAGAAAGGTAAAGATGAGAAAAAAGGTTTCAAAATCGAAGACACCGTCATCTCTCCCAATGATAAATGGATGATTGTAATTGCATCGGGAAAAAAGGGATCGTCGGCTTATAAGAAGGTTGAGATAATGAGCTTTAAGAAGAGATTCTCCACCGCTTTCAAAGTTAAAAGGCAAACAACGGAGATGAAAAGGAATCAACCTGAATATAGGTTTTATTTGAGAAGAATAGGAAAGATAAATTACGGAGAACAACCCGAGCCTATTTTTACAATCCCGGGTGGAGACATTTGGTATGAATTCAGCGAGATTCATTGGAGTAAAGACAGTAAATATTTTGCATTTATGACATGGGAAAGGGAGAAAGGGGATTTGAAAATCTGGGTCGGTAATACGGTTGATAAAAAACCGAAAATATTATTTAAAACAAAAGAAACAATAGGATATAAATCAAACTATTATAATAATATAAGATTTACCCCCGACAGTAAAAAACTTATTGCAATCCTTTTTAATAAAGAGGGATTCAGACAACCTTTTATATTTGATATTAATACAAGGGTAAAAAAGGAATTGATAAAAGGTAAATTCGAGAGTTTCCCCATAATAGGGTTTTCGGAAAACGGCAGTTATTTTTATGTAATTTCAGACAAACGGAATCCCGCAATGTTTGGTGTATATAGGGTTGATATAAAATCGGGAAACATGAAAAACATAGGATTATTAAACGGAACGCACAGAGCTTCGGCGGTCAGCAAGAATGGAAAATGGCTTGCCTCTGTTTTCGGGAATTGGAATAATCCTCCGGAACTTTATCTTATAAGAACAAAAAATCAAAGAAAAAAGATTTTAACAAAAAGCCATAGTCCCGAACTTGCTAAAATCAATATTTTAAAGCCGGAACTCTTTACATACAAAAACAGACACGGAGATACCATTCACGGGATGATTTTCAAACCTTTCGGTTGGAAACCTACCGATAAACGACCTGCAGTAATATATCTTTACGGGGGCCCCCTCGGAAGAAGACATACTGTTGAAGTTGACAACTTCAGCAGTTTATCCTATTTCTTTCAGATGTTTATGGCATTAAAATACGGATATGTTGCGATAGATATAGACCCGAGAGGACAATCGGGATACGGAAAAAAATTTAATGAAGCCAATTGGCAACATCCGGGACAACCTCAAACAGAGGATCTTGAAGATCTTGTTAAATATATAAAATCGGGGTTCGGTATTGATACACACAGATTAGGTCTTCATGGCTGGAGTTTCGGAGGATTTCAGACTCTTTATACGATGCTGACAAGCCCCGATACTTTTGCCTGCGGAATCTCGGCCGCCCCCCCCACCCAATGGGAAAACTATAACTCTTGGTACACGGGAGCCACCATAGGAAAATCGGTAAGAGGAAAGCTTACGATGAGAAAATACTCCTTGATTCCCCTTGCAAAAAACTTAAAAAAACCTCTTTTGATGGTTCACGGTATGGTTGATCCCAATGTTCTTTACCAGGATACCGTTAATATGTATAGAGCTTTTCTTGAGGCTGGTAAAGAGAGTCTTGTGGATCTTTTCCTTGATCCCGAAGGTCAACACGGGTTAAGGGGGGTTGTGAAAAGCAAAAGCACTTTTAAGAAATTCTCAACATGGTTTGCAAAACATCTTGAGGTAGTAAATTAAATAGAATAACTTTCCGATAAGTTTATTTTTTTACAGCTCGGGGAAAACCGGGCCTGGTGTTTTTTTGTAAAACAAACAGAATATTGCAGGTTTATATCAGTATCCTATTTCATATAATATTCTCCAAATAAATAATTTTCTTCTATTTTCCATATAGATATTTTAAATCCGACTCTTCATTGTATTTTAATGAAAATTAGTTGAAAAATGGGATGTTTTTTGATAAAATCATTTCTAATTAATTGGTTTGGAAGATTATTATTTTTATTAAAAATAAAAAAGGAGGAGTTTATAATGAAAAGAAAAGTCTTAATAATGGGAGCTGCTGGAAGAGATTTCCACAACTTTAATGTTATGTTCAGAGACAATGAAAACTATGAAGTAGTTGCCTTTACGGCAACACAAATTCCTGACATCGAAGGAAGAGTTTATCCCGCCGAGTTAGCCGGAAAACTTTATCCCGAAGGAATCCCCATTTATGCGGAAGAAGATCTTGAAAAGATAATAAAGGAAAAAAGCGTTGATGATGTTGTGTTCGCTTACTCCGATGTTCCTCATGAATATGTTATGCATAAAGCGTCCATAGTTCATAAAGTTGGTAAGAACTTTTGGCTTCTCGGTCCCGACGCAACAATGGTAAAAAGCACGAAACCCGTTGTTTCCGTTTGTGCGATAAGGACGGGTTGTGGTAAAAGTCAGACCTCCAGAGCGGTGGTAACTGCCCTTAGAGAAAAAGGGAGAAAAGTTGCCGTTATCAGACATCCTATGCCTTACGGTGATCTTGTTAAACAAAAAGTTCAAAGATTCGCTACTCTTGAAGATTTGGATAAATATGAATGCACAATTGAGGAGAGGGAAGAGTATGAACCTCATATTATGAATGGTGCCGTTGTGTTTGCCGGTGTTGATTATGAAGCGATTGTAAGAGAAGCGGAGAAAGAGGCTGATGTTATTCTTTGGGACGGAGGAAATAATGATTTTCCTTTCTATAAATCGGATCTTGAGATTGTTGTTGTTGATCCTCACAGACCCGGCCATGAGCTTAAATATCATCCGGGTGAAACAAATTTCAGAAGAGCAAAAGTTATAGTTATAAATAAGATAGATACCGCTGATATGGAAAATATTAATATTGTTAGAAACCATATCAGAGAGATTAATCCTGAAGCAGTAGTTATTGATGCGGCTTCACCTCTTACGGTTGAAAACGGTGATATGATAAGGGGCAAAAAAGTATTAGTGGTTGAAGATGGTCCTACCTTAACACACGGTGAAATGAAATATGGTGCCGGTGTTATGGCGGCTTACAAATACGGAGCATCAGAGTTGGTTGACCCCAAACCTTATGCGGTTGGGAGCATTGTCGCTACTTTCAATAAATATACTCATGTTGAGAATCTTTTACCCGCTATGGGATACGGAGATAAACAGATTAAAGAGCTTGAAGAGACAATTAATAATTCTCATGCTGAACTCGTAATAGTTGCGACTCCTATTGATCTCGGGAAACTCATTAATATAAAGATTCCTTCTGTTAGAGTAAAATATGACCTTGAAGAGATTGGAACACCCACGATTAAGGATGTATTAAAGGATTTTTGATAATAAATGGTTAAAAAGAAGGCTGTCATTGCATTTGGAGGAAATGTTCTTTTGCCCCATACTCAAAAAGGGCTTCAAAAAGAGCAGGAAAATAATGCCAAATTAGCTGCAAAAGATATGGTAAATATTATAGAGAAAGGATATGAATTACTCATAGTTCACGGAAACGGACCTCAGGTAGGTAATATTCTAATACAGATGGAAGAAGCTTCTCGAAAGATTCCCCCTTTTACCATAGATGTTTGTGATGCAATGACAGAGGGTAGCATGGGATATATGATAGAAAAAGCGCTTCTCAATGAATTAAGAAAACATTCTATTGATAAGGCTGTTGCAACCGTTATTACGCAAGTTATTGTTGACAAGGATGATTCCGCTTTTCATAATCCCACAAAACCCATAGGTCCTTTTTACAATGAATTCAGAGCAGGTGAACTAAAAAAAGATAAAAAATGGATAATGATTGAAGATGCGGGAAGGGGATGGCGAAGAGTCGTCCCCTCTCCGAAACCTATTGATATAGTTCCTAAAATTGCAATAAGAAGATTGATAGATACCGGAACGATAGTTATTGTTGCCGGAGGGGGCGGTGTTCCCGTTATTATCAATCAAGATGGTTTAATAGAGGGTGTGGAAGCTGTAATAGACAAAGATTTTGCGTCTTCACTTATAGCAAGAGAGATCGAAGCTGATCTATTTATTATTTTAACGGGAGTGGATAGGGTTGCAATAAATTTCGGTAAACCAAATCAAAAAGAGATAAAAAGGATGAGCGTGAGTGAAGCTGAGAGATACCTGGAAGAGGGACAATTTCCTGCCGGATCAATGGGACCTAAAATCAGAGCAGCTATTGAATTTATAAAGAACGGAGGAAAAGAGGTTTTAATAACAACTCCGGGTAAAATCAGAGGAGCCTTTGCAAAAAGGACGGGGACAATAATATATAAGGAAGGATGACTATGAAAAAGATGAGTATTGATTTGAATGTAAGTAAAAGTGAGTTTAAATTATTAAAAGATAAGTTAATAGAGATTGGAGCTCCCCTCCATATAGAACAATTAGCAAGCTTGGTAGGTCTTGAGAAAACAAAAGATCAACGAAATCAAAAGATTAAAGTGTATGATAGTAAATACAGTTATGATATAAATGATTTGATATATCATGATATTGACAGAAAATACAGGTTATCGAAAAACAAATATTTGGAATTTAAAGGGGGGGTTGTTTTAAGGGTTGTTAAGAAACAGTTTTCCCCTGCACTTGGTAAAGTTTTACTTGGACTTGATTATGAAGGGGAAGGTGAATTTAAAAAAATCATAAATTTTTTGAAAAAGAAAAAAACACTGATAGAGCTTGAAGCCGAAAAAGATGAAATAGGGGAAAAAGCCCCGTTTTATGAGGGAAAAGATCCGAGAGAAGAGGAACCCCCTCTCGCACATAAATATCTTGATAAAATCAGAGAAAACCTTGAAAAACAACTTGATAAATCTGGAGATTTTTTAACTTGGGGGGATTATTGGATTCATAAAAAACAACTTATAAAAATAAAGGACAAAGAGATTGTGTCAATCATTCGCGAATTGGAAAAAAGAGAGGAATCAATAAAAACCGGAGAGATTAAAGAGAAAATAATAAAAATCGATAATAGTAAATATCCCGAAGAACTCATCCTTTTTTCAATTAATTATCATCTTTCAATTCATCAAAGTTTTGTATGCGTGGATTATGATGATTGGGGGAAATGGAATTTAAAAGAGTTTTTTGATAAGCTTAAAAAAGCGGAGCCTATTTTTACAAAAGCTTATAAATTGAAGAAATTCGAGATAAAAGAGAAAGAACTTGTTAAAAGCGTAAAAGATTTTATAAAAGAATATAAAAGAGAGAAAAAAACAAATCAAAACATGACCACTGTAACCCTTAGAGAACTTGCAAGCGGTGCTTTGAAAATTCATAAAAAACAGCTTAATATCATAGGGAATAAAAGAGAGATAGATATTATTGACGGAGAATCATCGGATAAATATAAAGTTTTTGTTTTTCCGTATGAAAAATATTTAATCGGATTGAAAAAATATTATAAAAGTAAAAATATTGTTCCCGGAACCATAATCAATCTTGAAGAAGAAAACGGGGAGCTTATCATAACGGCTGCCAAATCAAAAAGGCCGAGTAAAATTCCCCTTTTTGATTTTGATATAAAAACCTCTACTTTTATAGAAAAAAACGCAACTACAGTTTATTATGAATTTTTTAACCATTTTAAACTTGATACCGGTGATCTTGAACGATTGTATGCTCTTTCAGAGGGGAAAGAACCCCTTTCCATATTAAGACATATTTTCATTGATTTTAGCGAGAGTCTCGAAGGTTATAAAAAACTCCATTTTTTAAAAGCACTCCATCTTATGGATATTCTTGTTAAAATTGAAAAAGAGGAACTATTAAAATTACTTTTGGGAAATCGTGAATTTTTCAGATCGGAAGAGGAGATCGGATATTTTTATCTAAATGAAGAGCTAATGCGGGAAAAAGAGGTGGTTGAACAACAAAAGCAACTTGAAAAAGAATTAAAAGAGAAAAAGAAAAAATTTGAGAAAGAACTTATTAAGCATAGAAAAGAAGTGGCGGAAGAGAGGAAAGAGCAGAAATTACCCCACGAAGTCGATGTTATTGAAAAACAGTTTGAAAAAATACGAAACAGATTGGAAAAACTTGTGGGGAAAACTAATATAGTGGAAGATGTTACTTCAAGACCCGCTCCCAAGAAAATAGTGAAAGCCGAAGAGAAAAAAATAAAATCGGTTGATGAGAAGCCAGAGACAACGAAAGAGATAAATCTTAAAAAGGAAAAGAAAGCCGAAGAAATTAAGTTGTCATCAGAGAAAAACAGGGAAGTAAAGCCAAAAACCACCGAAAGAATTTCAAAGACTGAGAAAGGGAAAAAGCCTCCGAAAACAGTTAAGAAAAAGATAGTTGAGAAAATGCCGATAGAGATAAAACCCTCTAAAAAGAAGAAATCAAAAACCATATCTGATAAACACAGTGTTCCTAAGAAAAAAAGTGCGCGAAGGATTCTTGAGGAAGAGCTTGAGATTAAAGAGGCGGAAAGAGAAGCACTCGAAGCTTTGAAAGAGGTTGTTGAAATTAAAGAGGAGAAAAAGAAAGTTGAAACAAAAGAGGAGGCAAAAGTTGTTTATAGTGATAAAAAAGAGAAAGGAACCGGCATTCTCGGAGAAAAATTAAGTGAGCTTTTAAAAAAGAAAAAATGATTTTTAATATACTGGCATAAATTCAAAATCATTTAACAAATCTCTAAACTTTGGGAAAAACTTTTTTATCTTTACTTCGTATTAAACATATCTAAAAGATATCGGAGGTTAAGATGAAAAAATTATTCATTTTTGTGTTGATTATTTTAATAGGGGGCTTTGTTTATTCGGAAACTCTTGAAAGTATTCTTAATAAGAATTATGAAACGAGAGGGGGGCTTGAAAAATTAAAATCAATTAAAACAATGTATTCCGAAGGTAAGATGGTTAATTCTCAACAAAATGCTGAAATAAGCATGAAGATGTGGTTTAAAGTCCCTAATAAATTTAGGACTGCGGTTAATTTTATGGGTAAAAAGATTGTTCAAGCTTATGACGGGGAAAAAGCGTGGTGGATTATGTCTTTTATAAGCCCGAAACCGCAACTTATGCCTGAGAAACAAGCTAAGGATTTGAAAGATATGCAAAGTTCTTTTCTACCTCTTGTTGATTATAAAAAAGAGGGGAATAAACTTGAACTTGTAGGAAAAACCGATGTTGACGGAACTGAAGCTTATAAGCTTAAAATGACTAAAAAGGATGGAAAAGTTATATATTTTTATCTTGATGCTGATAGTGGAATTGAACTTAAAACAGAAATGTTTATTAACAGAGGTGGTGAAGAATTAAAAGTAGAAACTATTTTCAGTGATTATAAACAAGTGGATGGAATATATTTCCCTTTTTATATTGAAACAAAATCCGCCGGAATGAATTCGGGGAAAATTACTCTGACAAAAATTGAGCTAAATAAACAGATGAATGATTCTCTGTTTACAATGCCCGAAGAACCGAAAGAAACTACAAAAATTAAGAAATAGTTAATATCATGAAAAAAAGATATCTGACTATTTTATTTTTAGTTTTATTGGTTGTTTTTACTTATGGTTCAAGCAAAAAGATTGTTTTGAATTCATCAGCTTTTAACGGACTGAAAGCAAGAGAGATAGGGCCTGCCGTAATGGGAGGAAGAATCACCGCAATTGCGGGAGTAAACGGAAACCCCGATACTTTATATGTTGGAGCCGCCGGAGGCGGTCTTTGGAAAACACTTAACGGAGGAACTTCGTTTACCCCTGTTTTTGACGAATGGACTATGTCCATTGGTAGTATTGCCATTGATCAGAAAAACCCGAAAACAGTTTGGGTGGGAACAGGAGAAACAAACATGAGAAATACTGTTTCTATAGGGACGGGACTATATAAAACCGAGGATGGTGGCAGAATATGGCAAAAGATAAAAGGGTTTGAAAATTCCGAAAGAATAGCTAAGATTATTGTCCACCCTGGAAATTCAAAGATAGTTTATGTAGCTGTTGCAGGACACCTTTGGAATGATTCCAAAGACAGAGGACTTTATAAGACGGCAGACGGAGGAAAAACATGGAAAAAAATCCTTTATGTTGACGAAAAAACAGGCTGTATAGATATGGATATTGACCCTCAAAGACCTTCTGTTATTTATGCGGCAATGTGGCAATTCAGAAGAAAACCTTATTTTTTCACTTCGGGTGGAAAAGGGAGTAATCTTTACAGAAGTGAGGATGGGGGAAAAACTTGGAAGATGATAAGAAAAGGTCTTCCGAAGGGGGAATTGGGAAGAATCTCCATAACCATAGCTCCTTCAAGGCCGGGAACAATATATGCCAATGTAGAGGCAAGTAAAAAATCGGGTCTCTATGTATCTTATGATATGGGAGAAAATTGGAAATTCAAAAATGATTCAATGTTTATAACAATGAGGCCATTTTATTTTTCCCGTTTTGTGGTGGATCCAAAAAATTTCAGAAGACTATATTTTACGGGATTAATGCTTTCAACCTCGACAAACGGAGGTAAAACACTCTCTTTTCCCTTTTCTTTTAAAGGGGGAATACATCCTGACATACATGCGATTTGGATTAATCCCAATAATACAAAACAGGTTTTTGTAGGTTGCGACGGAGGAGTTTATCGCTCGAATAATTATGGAAAACAGTTTGAATTTTTATCAAACCTGCCCGTATCTCAGTTTTATCATGTTGATTATGATCTTGAATCCCCTTATAATGTTTACGGAGGATTACAGGATAATGGTTCGTGGTATGGTCCTTCAAAAAGTTATAATAGAGGTATTCAAAATAAAGAATGGATAAATGTGGGAGGTGGAGACGGTTTTTATGTTATTCCTCATCCTAAAGATTCGGATATTATATATTATAGTTGGCAGGGTGGAGAATTTATGAGATACAATAGAAGGACAAAAGAAACAAAATCAATAAAACCTTTACCTACAAAAAAAGGGGAGCCAAAATACAGGTTTAATTGGAATGCGGGAATAGCTCTCAGCCCTGGTGATTCCGATACCATATACATAGGAGCTCAATTTCTGTTTAAATCAACAAACAGAGGGGATAAATGGGTTAAAATATCACCGGATTTAACAACAAATAATCCCGAAAAATTGCAGCAGGCAAGATCGGGCGGTTTAACGAAAGATAATACAACCGCTGAAAATCACTGCTCAATAGTAACAATCTCGGAATCTCCTTTAAATAAAAATCTCATATGGGTCGGAACTGATGACGGAAATCTGCAAATTACAAGAGACGGGGGTGAAAATTGGGAAAATGTGGTAAAGAATATCAAAGGACTTCCCCCAAATACATGGTGTTCTTCGGTTGAAACAAGCCGTTTTTCCGAGGGTAGAGCTTATGTAACATTTGACGGACACAGAACGGGAGATATGAATACTTTCGTTTATACAACCGATGATTACGGAAAAACATGGAAATTTTTAACAACAGACAGTATAAAAGGTTATAGTCATATTATTCGTGAAGACTTAAAAAATAAAAATCTATTATTTCTCGGAACAGAGTTCGGACTTTATATCTCCATAGACAGAGGTGAAAATTGGGCGAAAGTTAAATCAGTTCCCAATGTTGGTGTTCGAGACATTAAAATTCACCCGAAAACAAATGATATAATACTTGCAACTCACGGAAGAGGTATTATGATTATTGATGATATCACTCCGTTAAGAGCCTTAAACAGTGATATTCTTAATGCTGCAGCTTTTGTTCTCCCCTCAAGGGTTTCATATATGAGCACACCCACATCTTTTCAGGAATTTCCCGGTGACGGTGAATTTTTCGGACAAAATCCGCCCGAAGGAGCTATGATTACATATTATTTGAAAAAAAGACATATTTTCGGAACCCTGAAAATTCAGGTTTTGGATAAAAACGGTAAAATAATTCAGGAATTTCCCGGAACAAAATCCAAAGGGATAAACAGGATATATTGGGGGATGAGATTAAAAGCTCCCAAAGCGGGAAATGCCCCCGGATTATCTCCCATGATTTCTCAAGGCCCAATGGTTGCCGAAGGGGAATATACTATCAAACTTATCAAAAACAAAAAAACATTTGAAGGCAAAATTAAGCTTTTACCCGACCCGAAAGAAGCTCATACAAAAGAGGAAAGAGCCGTAAGACATAAGGCTGTCATGAAACTTTACGGTATGCTTGAAAACCTCGGATTTATAGCTGATAATACCGGCTCTTTAATCAAACAGATAAAAGAGATAGAGAAAAAGAAAAAATATAAAAAACTTGCTCAATATAAAAAAGAGCTTACAGGTTTTCATAAAAGCATGGTTCAATACGGCGGATTAATGACAGAGCCTAAATTAAGAGGAGAAGTTTTAGGTTTATACAGCTCTATTATGATGTATGGAGGAAAACCGACGGATTCTCAGCTTCATAATATTGATGTCTTAAAATTCAAAATCGATAATGCTAAAAAAAGATATAAAATGCTAATGAATAAACTTAACTCAATCAATAATTATTTGAAGAAAAAACATATAAAAGAGTTAAAGATAATGGAGATTAAAAAATATAAAGAGAAAAAATAGATAGAGTATAAGTATTGTTTAGTGTTTTAATAGTGGTTTTACTGATAATAATTAATATCTTTTTTTAATCCGGCGGTGGTTCGGATTTACTTAATCTGCTATTTTTGATATAATTTTTTAAATGGGGACTGGCAATACACGCTTACGAACCTCGTCAGGCCTGAGAAGGAGCAGCGATAAGTAAGAGGGTGTATGTGTCAGTATCCCCTTAATAGAAATTGATGATGGAGAAATCTAAATATATAGCAATAGCGAGAAAATATAGACCTCAAAAATTTTCGGAGGTTATATACCAACCACATATAGTTAAAATTCTGCAAAATGGTCTTAAAACAGGAAATATCCATCACTCATATATATTTTCGGGAATGAGAGGGGTCGGCAAAACTTCTGTCGCAAGAATATTTGCCAAAGCTCTGAATTGCGAAAATCCTATGGATGGAGAACCTTGCGGTAAATGTTCCAGTTGTATTGAGATTACGGAGGGAAGATTTCCCGATGTTCTTGAAATTGACGGAGCATCCAACAGGGGGATAGATCAAGTCCGAGAATTAAGAGAAACAATAAAATATAAACCTTTAAAAGGCAAATATAAAGTGATTATTATAGATGAAGTTCACATGCTCACGAATGAAGCTTTTAACGCTTTACTTAAAACACTTGAAGAACCCCCGCCCAATACTGTTTTTATCCTCGCCACAACCGAATTTCACAAAGTCTTGCCAACCGTTGTTTCAAGATCAATAGCTCTTGATTTCCGGAGAATCCCTTTTTCAGAGATAAAAAATCAATTGAGAAATATATCGGATACAGAACAAATAGAGGTTTCCGATTGGGCTTTGAGCAGAATCGCGGAAGTATCGGAGGGAAGCTTAAGAGATTCTCTCAGTATTCTCGAGCAGATTTCTCTTTATGATGATAAAAAAATCAAGGATGAAACTCTTAATAATATATTGGGATTGATAGATGAAGAGGTGATAGGGGATATCTTCAGTTTTATTATGGATAAAGATAAAAAGAACATATTTAATACCACCAAAGCCATATATGAAGCGGGGGAGGATTTTTTTATATTTTATAAACAATTGTTTGAATATTTCAGGAAATTTTTATACTATAAAGAGTTAAATGAGATTGAAGAAACATTTTCGAAAAATCAAACAGAGCTTTTTAAAAAACATAAAGATAAATTATCCGGTTTTACAATATTAAGGATGCTGAATTTTCTGGAAAAGGGGGAATATTCTCTGAAAAAGAGTTTAAACAAAAGATATCTTCTTGATATAATGCTTTTAAATCTTATTTATATTCAAGATGCCTTATCAATAGAAGATTTGAAAACAGGGGAAATCAAAAAGAATAGGGAACAGCCCCTAAAAAAAAATGAAAATTCAGCAAATGGAATCCCCGCGCAAGTAAAAAAAGCTGGCTATGATAACTCCTTTTTCGGTCAGATTAAAGAAAGAATCAGAGAGAAAAAAGAGTTTGTATCCTTTTCTCTGAATGATGTTGCGGATTTTATAGAAGAGGAAAACACTCTTGAATTCAGAATTTCAAGTAACAGGAAAACATCTCTTGAACTTTTGAAAAAAGAGAAAGATTTGATAGAAGGTATTGTTAAAGAGTTAAAAAATAAAAATTACAGGATTATTTTTTCCCTTGAAACAAATCATATAAAAAAAACAAGTGAAGAGGAGTTGTATGATGATGAAAACATCAAAAATTTTCTTGATATTTTTAAAGGGGAAATTGTTAAAATCGAAAAAAAGGAGGAAAAATGAAAGGCGTTGATATTAATCAATTATTTAAAATCGTTAAGGATACTCAGGACAAACTTCAAAGGGAGATGGAAGAACTTGTCGTTGAAGGAAGTTCGGGCGGAGATATGGTTAAAGTGAAGATGAACGGGAAAAAAGAGATTCTTTCTCTAAAAGTTGACAAGGAAATTGTAAATCCCGATGATACTGAAACTCTTGAAGATCTCATAATGTCAGCCATCAATTCCGCTATGGAAAAAGTGGATGAAGCAATGCAATCCAAAATGCCTAATATTCCGGGAATGAATATCCCCGGATTATTTTAAAAAGGATGTATAATTATCCCGAATCATTACAAAGTGTTATTGAGCTTTTAAAAAAAATTCCCGGTATCGGATTCAAATCAGCTCAAAGAATAGCTTTTCATCTTTTGAAGATGCCAACACAAGAGGTGGAAAAACTGGGGGAAAGTATCTCATCATTAAAAACCAAGCTGTTTTTTTGTAGCAGATGCAATAATATAACCGATGAGGAGATATGTCCCATATGTAATTCTTCGGTGCGGGAAAAAGAAAAACTTTGTATAGTGGAACAACCTTACAACTTGTATTCAATTGAAAAAACAGGGATATACAAAGGGAATTATTTTGTTCTTCTCGGTTCTCTTTCCCCTTTAAAAGGGATTGGACCCGATGATTTGCATCTTGATAAATTGGATATATTGATAAAGGAAAACGGGGTAAAAGAGATAATCATTGCAACAAATCCTAATGTCGAAGGGGAAGCCACTTCCATGTTTTTAAAGAATTATCTGTCAAAATATCCTGAGGTTAAAATAACAAAACTCTCCGTAGGACTTCCCATAGGTTCTGACATTGATTATACTGATGAAATCACTTTATTAAAAGCTTTTGAAAAAAGATATGAAATGTGAGATAATAAATATTGACATAATAGAAAAAATATTATAAAAGAATAGATATGGAACAAATATTATTATTATATGAAGAGGATTATAAAAAGATTAAGGATGTCTTACAACAACTGAAAGATGAGTGTAAGTCGGATTTAACCTTTTTGGCTGATCAATCGGGGCAGGTTATCTCCTATATAGGAACATTTCCGAATATAGATTTACCAACACTTGCTTCCTTAACGGCGGGAACAATATCGGCAAATGTTAGAATAGGTGAACTTCTCGGAGGGGAAAAATTCATCTCTCTTGTTACAGAAGGGCATAGACTTAATTTGCAAGTTAATTTGATAAGGGAAAGATTTATACTCGCTGTCATTTTTGATAAAAGCACCCCTCTCGGATTAATTCGACTTAAAATGTCGAAATCTGGTCGTTTGCTTGATCAAATTTTTGCTGAAATTCTCGAAAAGATTAATGAGGATAAAAAAACTTTCGGGGAACTTGAATCACCTTTTCCCGAAATTACCGAGGATGATATTGATAAACTTTTTGGAGATGACTAACAGATGGTTTTTATTAATTATCTTGAAAAACAAATAGAATTTAAAATTGTATATTACGGACCCGGTTTATCTGGTAAAACAACAAATTTAAAATATATTTATGATAAACTTGATACAAAAACAAGGGGACCTTTTACAACCATCCCGACTCAAACCGAAAGAACACTATATTTTGATTTTCTTCCGATGGGATTGGGTAAACTCGGGAACTATGATATAAAATTTTCTTTATACACTGTTCCGGGGCAGGTTTTTTATTCGGCAAGCAGAAAACTGATTTTAAAAGGGGTTGACGGTATAATTTTTGTTGCTGATTCTCAAGAGGATAGATTGGATGCTAATATTGAGAGTATCAATGATCTTATAGATAATCTGAATGATTATAAGATAGATTTTCTCCAACTTCCCTATCTTCTTCAGCTTAATAAAAGAGATTTGAAAAACATTCTAACTGTTGACGAACTAAAAAAAGAGTTGCAGAAAAAGGGGGAACCGATTGTTGAAGCTGTTGCAATGAAAGGTGAAGGGGTGTTTAAATCTTTAAAACTGATAGCAAAACTTGTTTTGAGGAAAGTCGGAAATATTAATTCAAAATGAGAAAAGTATTGTGGTTCGGGTATTCTACAACGGGAAATTATAGAAAAAGGAATGAAGATTATTTTAAATTCTATGAGTTTTCCGAGGATCATTATTTTATAGCTATTGCAGACGGAATGGGGGGGCACTCCCACGGTGATATAGCCTCAAAATTAGCAACGGATTTTTGTTTTGAGTTTTACAGAAACAACTATTTTAAAAAAGGGATTAAAACCATTGATGTTTTGGATAAGGCGGTTTTTTACTCCCATAATCAATTAAGAAATCTTACAAATAAGATAGATGAAAAACTTATCGTGGGAACAACCTTATCGATTCTTATTATTAAAGATGGGAAAGCCTCCATTATTCATGTGGGAGACACGAGAATCTATCTTTTGAGGGAAGATAATATTTTACAATTGACAACAGACCATAGTTTGGTTAATTCCCTTGTCAGACAAAAAGTCCTAACCTACAAAGAAGCTGACAATTATCCGAGAAAAAATGTGTTGGTGCAATCAATAGGGGTTAAAGTGAATATCTCACCGCAGAAATTACAAACTTTTAAAGTGGAGAAAGGGGATATATTTTTTTTAAGCACTGATGGTTTGCATGCAATGTTTAATAATAATGAGATTCATACCCATTTAAAAAAACTGCAGTTAAAAGAGGCTGTTTTAGCATTAACAGATATTGCTTTAAATAGAGGAAGTAAGGATAATGTTACAGGTCTCGCAGTTAAATTACTATGAAAAAAACATTGATATACATAAGAAATTATATCGGTTTTCTCGTTTTTTTTATTTTTTTATTCATAGGAATTTTTCCAATATTTCTGTCTTTGATTTTTAAAGACAGAAAAATATTATCCTCCTATGTAAAATTTGTTATCCGTATTCTGATGATGATCTTCGGATTAAAAACGGAAACAATAAACTTTAATAAAGAATTATACGGTTCAAAACAGTGGGTGGTTATAGGTAACCATGTAAGTTTTTTGGATCCTATCATACTGTTCGCCATTTTTCCAGGGATATTAAGATTTATGTATAAATCGGGATTGGATAAATTACCTATTATATCCTCGGGTTTAAAAACAATAGGATTTGTTTCCGTGGATAGAAAAAATCCGAGAAAAGGGCAAAAAGCTATTAAAACCGCCATAGAGCTTATAAAAAAAGATAAAGACAGTATTGCGATTTTCCCGGAGGGGGGGAGAAGTATATCGGGGAAAATAAGAAATTTTAAAAGGGGAGCTTTTGTTCTGGCAAAAGAGAATAAAATCCCGATTTTACCTGTTTATCTTAAAGGTTTTTATCAAGCTATGCCTAAGGGGAGAAATATTATATATCCTGCAACACTCATATTTGAGTTTTTGTCTCCGATAGAAGTTTCAAAGATAGAGAAATTAAGTTCCGAAGAACTTAGGGATTATGCCCACAATTTATTTTTAGAAAAGGAAAGAGAAAATGAAAGAGATAATTGAATTATGGGAAGACTTTTTAAATTCTCAAAAAGAAAATACGGACAAAGGTTGTCAATTAATAGTTTCATCTTTAAAAAAGGGGAACAAACTACTTATAGCGGGCAATGGAGGAAGTTCGGCTCAAGCTTCCCATTTTGTAGCGGAAATTCTCGGGAGATTTGAGAAAAACATAGTTCCTTATCCCGCGGTAAGTTTAAGCGGCGATATCTCCACAATAACGGCTTTATCAAATGATTTCGGATATGAGAATATCTTTTCTTACCAAATCGAGGGATTAGGCAAAGAGGAAGATGTTTTTATAGGACTCAGCACAAGCGGAAAATCAAAAAATATTATAAAAGCGCTGGAAAAAGCAAAGGAAAAAAAACTATATACAATTGCTCTTATCGGAAATGATTCAACCGCTTTAGAGGGGTTAAGCGATATTATTATAAAGGTTCCCTCCTCAAGAACCGCAAGAATTCAGGAGCTTCATCTGTATGTTTTACACAGTTTTGCGGAAGCGGTTGACAGAGAATTAAGATAAATTATCTTTTAATAACACCTTGAACTTGATTATATGTGAAGGGATATATTCTTTCATTATTAATTTAAATAGTTTATAAGGGTTGAAAGCTTTAGTAGGGTCATAGTTAAAATAAAAAAGAAAGATATCATCTTTAAAATCGAGTCTGTCAAACTCTTTAATATCAGCATGATTGATAATCTCTTTAAAATCATCCTTAAGATACTGTTTTCCTATCTTAAAACCTATGGCTTTTGTTAATTTTGAAAATTTTAAACTATTATCCGGTAATAGTATTGCTCTATTAAAGGATAATCCTTTTATCGAGACTTTATTCAGCTCCTTTAATAATTCATTATTAAAAAGCTTTCGCGAACGAATTTCAAAAACATCCTCTTCAAGAAATGCACCGAGAGGGTCCGAGTATAAAAAAGAGATTTTTATTTTAGGGTGATATCCTTGAGTAAATTCAAATTCCAAAGGGCTTCTCCTGATAATCCTTTCTATTACCCGAGATATCTCTATCCCCGAAAGAAAATTTGCGGGGAAAGTTTTACTGTAAAATATTAAATAGCGATATATTTTTCCCTCCTTTATCTCATCAACCGATTCAAGATTAGGAATTGTAGTATCTTCGTGTTGATTTCTTATAATATTATTAACAGGGAATATACAACCTTTACACTCTGCACAATCTCTTTCAATACATGACTCTGTTCTTAATGCTTTTTTACTTTTTAAAAATTCTTCCAAAAGGAAACCGCTTTTTATCCCTGTGTCAATAACCTGAAAATGTAAAGGGGTGGCAATATCAATCTTATCCAAGAATATATCAGGGTCAATTTTGCTTTCTCTTATAGCTTTTTCCCAAGCATTAAAATCCAATTCATTGTCCCAAGCATCAAATCGTGCCCCTGATTGAAAGGCTCTGTAAATTATATCAGAAACTCTGATATCCCCTCTTGAAAGCAATGATTCAAGATAAGCTGTTTTATAGGAATGAAATTTCAGAAAAATCTCCTTTCTGTTTCTTATCTTATCAAGAATATAATTTTGCTTTTCTTGTATTTCCTTCTCTTTGGAAAAGCCGCACCATTGAAAAGGGGTGTGCGGTTTGGGAATAAATGTTGATATTGTAACGGAAATCCTTAACTTTCGTTTATATTTTCTCCCCAAGTTAGATGTTTTAATAAGTATATCGATTATACCGTCAATATCCTCCATTGTTTCCGAGGGCAAGCCTATCATAAAATAGAATTTTATTGTTCTCCATCCGTAATTGTATGCAAGCTCCAATGAGTTAAATATCTCTTCGTCTGTTACATATTTATTGATAACTTTTCTTAATCTTTCTGTTCCTGCTTCGGGAACTATCGTGAATCCTGTTTTTCTAACTTTCTTAATTATCTCAAGCATTATCTTTTTTATCTTGGTTGGTCTTAGAGAGGGTAAACCGATAGCGATTCTTTTATTTTTCAGATGATTAAAAATTGAAACCATTATTTTTTCCAAGAAAGGGTAATCGGCGGTGCTAAGTGAAGATAGGGAAAAATCCTCGAATCCGGTTGTTTGTGCTGTTCTTATAATATAATCTATCAGATAGTCGGGGTTTCTCCACCTGAAAGGGTGATAAACAAATGAAGCCTGGCAGAATCTACATTTTTGAGGACAGCCTCTCGCAATCTCCACACTTAACCTATCAAAAACTATCTCCGTGTTAGGAACAATAGGATTTTCGGGAAGGGGATATTTATCAAGATTTTTAACATACCCTTTTTTAACTATTAATCTTTTATTTTTATCATAAGGGATTAAAAATTTCCCCTCTTTTTTTCTATCATAATATTTAGGGATATAAACCCCTTTTTCCTCCGAAAGTGACTTTATAATCTCCTCTCTTTTAAACTTTTTCTCTTTTTTTCTCTTTATTTTTTCCAAAATATTGAAAAAATTCGCTTCCGCATCTCCTATATAAAAAACATCGATAAAAGGGGCAATCGGTTCAGGATTGAAAACATTTACACCTCCGGCAAAAACTATCGGGTCATCTTCCGCTCTTTCTTTTGAGAAAACAGGTATATCAGAGAGTTCAAGTATATTCAAAAGATTTGTATAATCAAGCTCGGAAAGAAGGGAAAAACCCAGGATATCAAATTCTTTAATTGGTTTTTTACTTTCAATAGAAAAAAGGGGAATATGATTTTTTCTTAATTTAAGCTCCAAATCTTTTGCGGGTGAAAAAACCCTTTCAGCGAGAATTCCCTGTATTGAATTTATGTAATGATACAATATTGGAATCCCCATATGAGACATCCCTATTTCGTATAAATCGGGATAAGATAAAACGACTTTTAAAACTGTATTGTTCCAATTTTTAATTATGGAGTTTAATTCACCACCAAGGTATCTTGAAGGTTTTTCCAAATCTTGAAAAAAAGAGAGTTCCATATCTAACTCTTGATAAATCTGGAAAGATATACATTTTCCACGAGGCCAAGTAAAGAAAATATGGTGATAATAGAGGAACCTCCGTAACTAAAAAGGGGAAAAGTTATTCCTGCAACAGGGAATTTACCTATACATACAAGAACATTAATTAAGAAATGAAAAAACAGAGTTCCCAAAACTAACCCTGATAACATAATATTTTCTATGGTTTCCGATGTAACTCCGATTTTATATATGATATAAAAAAGATACAAAAACAGCCATAGAACAAAAGTGACACCGACAAACCCGAATTCCTCCGCAAAGACGGATAAAATAAAATCAGTGTGTTGTGCGGGCAAAAATCCCAACTTTTTCTGAGTTCCTTTCAAATATCCCTTACCTTTAAATCCTCCCGAGCCAATTGTGATTTTTGATTGTAGGGTATGATAACCATATCCGAGAGGGTCTTGTTCAGGGTGTAAAAAATTGATTATCCTTTTTTTATGGTAATCCTTGAGAACATAATTCCAAGATACAACTGATAAAATTATGGCGAGAAATATAAAAAGTATAGCCAAATTTTTTTTAAGTCCGAATATTATTAAAAAAGTTAATATTATAAAGCCATATGTTAATACGGTCCCGAAATCTGGTTGTAAAAAAATCAAAAAGACGGGAATTCCCACAATAACCGATATTTTAATAAAATCCATAAAATCAATGGGACCCTCAAAATGTTTCCTGAAAATTTTTACTATCATAAGAATAACAAATATTTTTCCTATTTCAGACGGCTGAATACCGAAGCCACCTATTTTTAACCATGATTTTGCTCCCGATACTTTTTCACCAAAGAAGATTAAATATATTAGTGAAATAATAATGATGGAGTAAAACGGAGTGGAGAGATTAAGAAGTTTTTCCAAATTAATTACCGAGAAAAACAGAAAACAGATAGTGGCGAAAAACAGGAAAAAAAGTTGTTTTTCATAGAAAAAAGAGCCATTTGTTTTATGAATGGAATAAAGCGTGAGAATTCCGATTAATGATATGAGAAACGGAATAAAAAAAAGCTGATAATTAAAATACTTTACGAGATTTTTCATCTTAAATCCTTAAAATACATCTTTATTATTTTTCCTGCTATCGGTGCCGCAATCTCGCCACCGCCACCACTGTGTTCAATCATTACAACCACAACAATCTCGGGGTTCTTTCTCGGAGCAAAAGCACCGAACCATGCATGATTACTCCATCTTTTTTCTTTTTTATTTTTTACCTTTGACTTTAGTGTTTCTTTACTAATAACTTGGACGGTGCTTGTTTTACCACATATATCAATTCCTTGGACCTGTGCAAGTTTCCCCGTTCCTTTCTCACCGTTTACAACCCTCCACATCCCTTTAATGATTTTTTCAAAATTTTGTTTTTTTATAGGAACTTTTTTCATCTTATATTTTGGAAAAATCTTTTTTTTATCATTATTATAATATTTTAGAAGGTGCGGGGTGATATAATAACCTCTGTTGGCTATTATTGAAAACATTTGCGCTATTTGCAACGGGGTAACCAAAATAGGTCCCTGCCCGATTGATACGGATATTGTTTCTCCCGGAAACCATATCAGATTATATATTTTTTTCTTCCATGTTCTTGAAGGAACAAGACCACTCTTCTCTCCAACAAGATCAATTCCTGTTTTTTCTCCCAATCCCATCATTGTCGCATAATGTTTTATTACATCTATTTTCAATGATTTTCCGAGCATATAAAAATATACATCGCAAGATTGTTCTATCGCCGATATTAAATTCATAGGACCATGTCCGCTTGTCTTCCAGCAATGAAAAATCTTTTTGTATATCTCTTTATAGCCATAACAATTGACAATGGATCTTTCACTAATCAACCTCTCCTCAAGACCTGCAAGTCCCACGACAAGTTTAAAAATAGAACCGGGAGAATAAAGCCCTTTTATCGTTTTATTTATTAAAGGCTTACCCTCTTTATTTATAAGAGCCTCCCATTCTTGTTGAGAGAAATAGGATGTGAAAATATTGGGATTAAAAAGAGGGGTTGAAACAAGGGACAAGATCTCACCGTTTTTCGGATTTAAAACAATCACGGAACCGATTCTCTTTTCATCAATCAAAAGTTTTTCTATTTTTCTCTGAAGAGTGGAATCAATTGTTAAATTAAGTGTATATCCCTGTTTCGGGGGAATACTTTTGATGATTTTATTTAAAACACCGCGGCTGTTTACCACCTGTATTCTCTCCCCTTTTTCACCTTTAATTAATTTTTCATAATATTTTTCAATCCCGGTTTTTCCTACGAAATCTCCTATGTTCAAATTATATTTTCTTATCTCTTTTTGATTAGCTTCCCCTACATAACCTATGAAACTTGAACCGGTTTCTCCTAATACATATAATCTTCTCGGTGAAATCCTTAGGGAGATATTGTTAAATTCCTCTTGATTAGAATAAAAATAATTTACATCTTTAAAAGAAAGATCTTCGTCGGACAGATAATATGTTCCGAAGTTTCTTAATGAATTGATTGTTTTATTCTTTTTATTGTATATATTTAAAAATTTTTTTAGTTGCTTTATAGTCCTTATTTTTCGTTTTCCCATCAGATTTTCCCTTGGGATTATGAGATCAAAGGATAATCTGTTATCAGCAATAATATTTCCTTCTCTGTCTTTTATCAAGCCTCTTAACGGAGTTAGCTTTTCTATCTTTTTTATGTTTCTTGTTGAAAGTCCTGAATAATAATCGTATTTGACGATTTGAATCTTACCGAAAAAAAGCAACAGAATGGTAAAAGTAAATATTATAAAAAGGAAAAAAATTTTAATATTTCTTTTCCTTTTCAAAAGATAAAGTCTTTTTCTATATACTGTTTTTTCAAACATTACTCACTCTTTCATAAGGTAAGGCGAAAAAGAGTAAAATGGTTAATACTATTCCCATGATTAAGGGTTTTAATAATAGAAGGGATGTTATGGATAATATGGTATCAAATTCAAAGAATTTCAAAAGGAATATTTCTGCCAGAGATTTTAAAAACAGAGCGGAAACAATTAAAAAAAAACGATCCATATGTTTCTTTAATACAAAATTATCTGTTATTTTTATAATATAAAAACTCATTATTAAATATGATAGCGAAGAAAGTCCGAGAGGTGTTATAGACAGAGCGTCTATCAATAACCCTATTAAAAAGGCCTCTATCAATAGAAGACTATGATCCTTATGTTGAAAATGCTCGAAAAATATTATGAAAGGGAAAAGTTCAAAATAAAAAACAAAACTAAAAGAGGTTTTTTCAAGATAAAATTGGATTATTGCTATAACAAAAGTTAAAATAATAATTTTTATAAAATGTTTCATCTTTTTATAATTCCCACCACTCTTGCATTCTTTTTAAAAAAATTGATATCAACTGTAACCTTAAGGTAATAATAACTTTTCGATATTTTTTTTACTCTTCCTATAACAATATTTTCAGGAAAAAGATTATCAAGTCCGGATGTTTTAACAATGGAACTCTCACTTATTTTTGATGTCCTTTTAATATATTTTACAATTCCCTCTTTTTTTCCGGTTCCGAAAAATATCCCCAACTCTTCATCCTTTCCTATTTTAACTCCTGCACCGAATTTACTACTGGAAACCAACATAACTTTTGCGGTATGAGGTGATATAGGCCCTATTACTTTCCCTATTAAATTACCTTTTTCGTCAATAATCGTATCATCCTTTTTAACATCATCAATATATCCTTTATTAATGATAAGAGTTTCGTATGGGGCATATATATCCCATGAAATTATTCTCGCTATTTTTTGCCCTTTTTTTATTGGTAATTGTAATCCTTTATTAATAATAAAATTTTTTAAATAAAGATTTTCATTTCTCAGTTCTATTATCTCTTTTTTTAAACTTATGTTTTCCAAAAATGTTTTTTTATGGATTTTAGTGGATTGAAAAAGATGCTCAATCTTAGTTGTTTGATTTTCAAAGAGATTATAAGTCTCAGTATAAAGATGATATATAATATTCTTCAGATTTAAAATATTTTTATAACCTTGCGAACCAAGAGACAGAATTGTTAATGAAATTATTAATAATATGAAGAAAAATTTGTTTTCTTTATTTCCGAGCATTAGTTATGGAATGGTAACCTTTTTTAAGAGATCTATATCTTCTAATATTTTACCCGCTCCTATAACAACCGATGAAAGAGGTTCGTCGGTTGTGAAAATAGGAAGTTGGGTTTCCTCTCTTAATCTTATGTCAAGTGCTTTGAGCAGAGAACCTCCTCCCGTTAAAACAATCCCTCTATCAACAATATCTGCGGCTAATTCGGGAGGGGTATTTTCGAGTGTGCTTCTGACGACTTCTATTAAAGCCTCAATAGGATGCTTTAAAGCTTCTCTGATTTCAGCATCATTTATAACGATTGTTTTAGGTATCCCATCTTTAAGGTCCCTTCCCTTTATCTCCATTGATAATGTTTCTTCAAGAGGAAAAGCTGTTCCTATCTTTATTTTAATTTGTTCGGCGGTTCTTTCACCGATCAAAAGATTATACTTTTTCTTAATATAATGTATTATTGCGACATCCATCTCATTTCCGGCCACTTTGATAGAGCGAGAGTGGACAATTCCCGCAAGAGAGATAACCGCAACATCAGTTGTCCCTCCCCCTATATCAACAATCATGTTTCCCGCAGGCTCAACGATGGGAAGGTCGGCTCCTATTGAGGCAGCCATTGCTTGTTCCACAAGATATACTTCCCTTGCCCGAGCTCTAAATGCAGCATCTTTAACAGCTCTTTTTTCCACCTGAGTGATTCCGGAGGGAATCCCGATGACAATACGAGGCCTTATGAGATGTTTTCTCTCCTTTGCCTTTTCTATAAAATACTCCAGCATTTTTTCAGTTACATCAAAGTCCGCAATAACACCGTCTTTCATAGGGCGAATTGCTACAATATTTGCGGGGGTTTTCCCTAACATATTTTTTGCTTTTAAACCAACAGCTTCGGGTTTCCCTGTTAATTTATTTAAAGCAACAATAGAAGGCTCTCTTATAACTATTCCTTTTCCGCGCATATAAACAAGGGTATTTGCCGTTCCAAGGTCAATCGCCAAATCACAAGAAAACTGATCAAAAATCCAAGTTCCCAATCCCATTTATTCTTCCTCCTCATAACATTCTACCCCGTCTTTGCCCCTTTTTTTTACTTTATACATAGCCTTGTCCGCTTTAGAAATAAGTTCTTCAACTTCATTAGAATCATCAGGGAAAGTTGAAATTCCCAAACTTGCGGTTATTTTTATATTCAAATTTTCATTTTTCAAAAATTCGAATGATTTTATTTTTTTTCTTATTCTCTCCGCTATCACTTTTGTCTCTTTCTTTCTTGCTCCGAAAATAATTATAAGAAATTCATCTCCACCGAATCTACCGACAATATCGGAATTCCTCGTATTTTTTCGCAGTAATCTTCCCACTTCCATAAGAAGTTTACCCCCGTAAAGATGACCGTAAGTATCATTTACTTTTTTCAGCCCGTCAAGATCAAGGAAAATTATGGAAAAGAAAGTATTGTATCTAAGCGCCCTTTCACTCTCTTTTTTCAAATATTCCCTGAGATATCTATTGTTGTAGAGTCCCGTAAATTCATCATGAAAAGACAATTTTCTAACTCTGTGTAATTTTATGAAATACAAAAACACATTTTTTACAAAAAGTTGCATCCTTTTTTCTTTTTCTTCGGTTAACCGTTTGTCTGTTCCTATCAGTATCCATCCGCTAATGGAATCTTGTTCCGATTCAAAACAAAAAGTGTATTCGAATCCGTTTTTGGTTTGCATTACCGAGTCTTTTGCAGGTAATAATAATTTATCCTGATGTTCTATCTCTTGCAGATATTTATCTGCGAACCTATATTCGCTTACTTTTTCCTGAGATAAAAGAAATAGTATTATTGATTTTAATGAAAATCGTTCTTTTAAAATAATCATCAACATCTCAATAAGTTTTTTTAAATCATCCTCTATGTTTATGTTTTGGATAAGTTCATAGAAAGTTTCCAATTCTATTATTTTACTCATTTCTCATAAATTATTACTTTTCGCATCAATCTTGTTTCAGCTCCCGATAAGTTTTTGGATATGATTATTATGTCGTGCTCTCCGATTGTTTTAAAACTTATTATATGCATAAAATTACCATTCGGATCAACGGTAACATGTTCCCCGTTTATTGTTAATTTAACTCCCAAATCTGTTCTTCCTTTTATTATTAAAAGATTTCCGGTTGGGACAAGAGGTCCATTTAATGTTAGGTTAGGCGGGTTTTTCCATAATTGTAGAATCTGAATGAGATTCTTTATATAAAATCTGTTTGTCTTAGATAAGACCCCCGTAATCCCGTTTTTGTCTATGCTTGATACTCTCCAATAAACAGGAGAGTTCTTAAAATTAGTTATATTCAAAATGAAAAAATTTGTTTGTGTTTGATAGATTTTTTCTCCCGCAAAAACACTATTGTAAGCGATATGAATAGAGTATCCCCTTGCATTGTTAACTTTATCCCATTTGAATAAAAGGTTTGAGCCATCCTCTATCCCTATGTTTTTTAAATCATCGGGAATCAGATTAACGGGAGCCGGAAGAAGTTTGATTGCAGTAATCTTTTTGTCTTTACTTATGTTATAATAGTAATCGGGTTGTAACAGTGTTTTTTCCCCCGAGGGCTCCGTTATCATCTTAACTCTACCATTATAATTCTTAAAAATAAGATATTCCCTGTTTCTATCTTTTATTACTTTTAATGAGGACTCACCGTTTATTAATAGTTTCCTCCTCAACCATTTTACAGTGAATTTTTCATTATCGGTTTTTCTTGCAGCAAGCTCGCCGTCTATTAATTCAATGGAACTTGTATCATAGAAAATGATTTTTGCACTATTTCTCAAACATAACTCTATCCCGTTTTGTAAAATTGCAAGTCCTCCCCCGTTGTCAATGGTTTCAATAATATCCCCCTTTGTGATTTTACGAGGAAGAACACGAACTTTTTGTCCATTAACCAAAACTTCCCCGAAAACAGAGATTAAATAGGGGGAATCAGGATAATTTTTCATATTATTGATTTTTTGTTTGAAAAATATTCCTGAAAAAGCAATGAATACGATGGTTAAAAAAAAACTTGTAAGTAAAAAGAGATTAATCCGCTTTTTCATACTTTATAATAACAAAAAAACAAATAAAAATGAATAGATATAATGTTTTTACGGATATATTAATAGATTTTAAACTTAAAATTACGAACAAATTTCAAAAAATTATACAAAATCGGAAAAATATTACACATTGTTTAATATTTGAGTTCACATTTTTCCAAAATTATCTCTCCCTCCTTTATTATATATTCTATCGGATTTATTGCAGGCTCATAGAATATATCTATATACGAAGGGATATTTAAAATCAAAAGATCGGTTTTTTTACCGGGAGAAAGGGAACCCGTCTCTTTATCCAAACCTATGGCATAGGATGCATTTATAGTAGCCGCCGTTATAGCTTCTTCGATTTTAAAATCTTCCGTAAATACGGATAATCTCATAATAAAAAACATACTGTTTATATGGGAACTCCCCGGATTATAATCAGAGCCGAGTGCAACTATTACCCCTTTTTCTATCATCTCTCTTACGGGTGGTTTATCTTTTCCTCTTAAAAAGAAAAGAACTCCGGGTAAAATTACAGCTGCCGTGCTACTATTACCCATCTTTTCGATACCATCCTTTGATATTTTCACAAGATGCTCTGCACTTAAAGCGCCGTATTTAACAGCAAGTGCCGCTCCCCCTTTATCCGTAAATTCATCCGCATGAAGTTTTAATAAAAATCCGGCTTTTTTTGCCGCAATAAGCATTCTTTCAGTTTCTTCCCCGTTATATACACCCTCTTCAATAAATGCATCGAAAAATTTTGCGAGTTTTTTATTTGCAATTTCGGGGATATAATTATTTATCAATTCATTCAGGTAAACCTCTTTATCTTTATCGGGGGGAATGTCGTGTCCTCCGAGATAAGTTGAAACAATATCAACGGGATGAATCTCATTTAAAATCCTTAAAACTTCAAGTTGTTTAATCTCAGTGTCAAAATCAAGTCCGTATCCGCTTTTTGCTTCTATTGTTGTTGCCCCCCCTTTAACCATATTATCAAGCCTTTTTTGAGAAATGTTTAAAAGCTCCTTAAGCTCCACCTCTCTTGTAGCTTTAACAGTGCTTTTTATCCCCATACCTTTCTTTTGAAGTTCCATATAAGGGACTCCATCCAACTTCATCTTAAATTCCTCTTTTCTTTCACCCCCGAAAGGAAGGTGTGTGTGTGCATCTACAAGACCGGGCATACAAACTTTACCTTCCGCATCCATGATAACCGCCTCTTTTTCAATCTCAAAATTTCGTTCATTAAACATCTCTTCCGTTCCGATAAAAACAATTCTTCCTCTGTATGAGCCAAGCCACCCGTTTTTTATTATTTTAAGATCGCTCATAGAGTTTCCCCTTCGCGGAGAATCTCCGTATAGAGTTATTAATTCATTACAATTTTTAACAAGAAAGTCTATTTTCATCTTTCCTCCTATACTTTAATGTCAAGAGAAGAGTTTTCCGTTCCGAACCCTTCTTCAAAAAAATCGGTTAACTCTTTTTTGGAATATCTGAAATCAAAAAACAGATTATCAAAGTATCCCAATATCTTTTTTTCAAGTTGCTCTTTATTTGTTTTTAAAATTTCCAATGTTTTCTCACTTTCCGAAACAAAATCAACCCTTAAAATTTTGCCCACTTTTTTAAGCTCTATTTTTATCTTGCCGAGTTTACTCATATTAAGCAGTAGTGAAACTGTTTTAAGCTTATAAGATTTTGACTTTTTACCCTTTTCATACTCCATTTTAAGATAATCGGGAGTGATTTTATTCTCCATGAACATGGGAACAATAAAGCTGACTAATGATAAATTCTGATTAACAATTCCATGCTCTTTAACCGATATATTATGATTTTTTATATTTTCAGCCGCTTTAAAAAAATCGGTCAGAACTTTTTTTATCTGATCACTTCCTTTGTCGGTTTTTATCGATTCTAATATTCTGTTTTTGATAGATTCCATATCACTGTTTTGCTCTTTTATAATCTCTTTTAACCTGTTTTGTTGAGATTTAATCAATTCTTCCATTCGGTTAAACAGCTCGGGTTCAGGCAGATTTTCACTACCATGGGATATAAAGAATTTTAATATTTTACCTATTGCGGATTCTTTTACATCCTTGGTAAACATTGAGATATTTTGCTCCAATACTTTAACAATATCAGGATTATTAAGTTTTATTAAGAGCTCCTTTATAATACTGTTTTTAATATCTTCAGAGATTTTATTATTATTCAATAATTCGGTTAATTCTTTAAACACCGATTCAATCTTTGAAACCAATTCCCGATTTTTAATAACTATTTTACCTATCTCCACCTCGGTTTTATCCCCTGTTATATTTTGCTCAAGCTCGAACTTAATATTTTCTCCCACCTCTTTTACCGTAAGATTCAATTCCTCTCCTTCATTAACGGCAAATTTTATATTAGCTTTCATCCTAAAACCTTTAAAATCAAGAAGATACTCTTGCCCCTCTTTTCCGATCACCTTGGCTCTGACACTTTCCCCCACCCTTAAAGCTTTCATGTTCATTATAGTCTTTTCCAACTCGGAAAAACGGACTTTAAGTTCATAAGGGATATCTTTTATAATCATCCTTTTATCACGAGAAAGGGTTTTAATTTTGCAACTTTTTTTGATATACCGGCAAGTTCAATAGCATCAACAACCATGGAAACATCTTTATATGCTTCCGGCATCTCCTCTTTCACCGTTCTTGTTCCCGAAGCTTTAACAGAAACTCCCATTTTTTTTAATTCCGATTCTATGGATCTCCCTTTTGCATTCTTTATCGCTTTGTGTCTTGAAAGAACTCTCCCCGCTCCATGACATGAAGAACCAAAACTTTCCTCCATCGCTTTTTCCGTTCCGACCAATACAAAAGAGTATCTTCCCATATCTCCGGGTATTAGAACAGGTTGACCTGTTTTTTTATATTGAGAAGGGATATCAGTATGTTCGGGAGGAAATGCTCTTGTAGCCCCTTTTCTATGAACAGCGAGGGTTTTCTCTTTTCCTTCCACAAGGTGTTTCTCTTTTTTAACAATATTATGCGCATGATCATATAAAAGTTTTAATCCGAGAGTATTGCCCGAAACTTTAAACAGATCAATAAAACTTTTTCTAACCCTGTGCATAATGATTTGTCTGTTTACCCATGCGAAATTTGCCGCAGCTGCCATTGCTTCCAAATAATCTTTCCCCTCTTTTGATTGAATTGGAGCACAGGCAAGTTCTTTATCCGGTAATTTTATATTATATTTTCGGACAGCTTTTTCCATAACTTCAAGATAATCGGAAGCTATCTGATGTCCGAATCCGCGAGAGCCCGTATGAATCATTATGGTTATTTTCCCTTTTTCAAGTCCGAGTATTTCAGCTTTTTTATCATCAAAAATCTCTTCCACAATTTGAACTTCAATAAAATGATTTCCCGAACCAAGAGTGCCTATTTGCTTTCGCCCTCTCTCTCTTGCCCTGAAACCGACTTTATCGGGGTTTGCACCTTCATATTTTCCGTTTGATTCTGTTTTTTCAATATCCTCATCTTCTCCATACCCTTTATTCACAGCCCATTTTGTTCCATTAATCATTAAATCATCAAATTCAGACTCGGAAAGATGAACATCCCCTGTCGAACCGACTCCCGACGGGATATTATTAAAAAGAGTATTTAAAAGTTTATCTTTTCTGCTTTCAATATCTTTTTTTTCGAGATTAGTGGTTATAAGGCGAACTCCGCAATTAATATCATAACCTACGCCCCCGGGGGAGATGATTCCCGTTTGCCAATCTGTGGCGATAACTCCCCCTATCGGCAAACCGTATCCATAATGGATATCAGGCATTGCCATGGATGCTTTAACTATTCCGGGAAGAGTTGCGGCATTTGCCACCTGTTTTATGGCTCCCTCCTCGAAAGCTTTGTTAAAGATGGTTTTTGTCATAAAGATGATTCCGGGGACTCTCATATCGGGGAAACTGCCTATCGGTATTTCATATTTATAATCAGATATTTTTTTAAGATATTCGCTCATAATCAAAATCCTTACTTCTCTATTTTAACTCAAAAAGATTTTATATTCAAACTTTGACATAAACCTGTAATAACCGAACAACGGCAAAACAGCGGAAAAGGGATAAAATATTCTCTTTATTATTTTACTCCTGCGCTGAGCATCTTTAAGGTGTGTTCCGAATCATCTTCATTTTTAACAAAATCCAAAACTCTTCTTATCAATCTTTTATTTTGTAATTTCAGGCAAAAATAAAATATTGACTGTTTAATGGTTTTAATATATACTTTTTTGATGAAGAAAAGAATACTTATCATGGTTTTATTAGTTTTTGTGTTTTCACTGTTTTCTTCCGTCCCTTTAACCGCAAAGAAGAAAGAAAAAGAGATATCCACGAAAGAACTTATAAAAAGATTACCTGACAAATACAAAAAATGGCTTGATCTAGTTTATTATATTATAACACCCGTGGAAAAAAAGGTTTTTCTTCAATTGAAAAACAATAGGGACAGGGAAGTTTTTATAAAACTTTTTTGGAAACAAAGAGATCCGACCCCCGGAACTCCTGAAAATGAATTTAAAGAGGAACATATAAAAAGATTTAAGTATGCCAATAAACATTTTAAAACAACAAGACCCGGTTGGATGACTGATATGGGAAAAATCTATATAATTCTCGGTCCACCTAATACACATAATAATTATGATAATAAATACGGGTTATATCCTCTGAAAATATGGGGATATTACGGGGACAAGAACCTCGGTCTTCCATCCTATTTTAGAGTGATGTTTTATAAGAGAGACGGAATAGGTGAATATATAATATATGACCCCGCTTTTGATGGTCCCGCAGCTCTTTTAAGAGATTCTCAAGGGGTGGATTTGACAAATATAATGTCTATTTACAGAAGATTAAAAGAGGTTGCACCTACGATAGCAAAAGCAGCTCTTTCACTTATTCCGGGGGAAGAATCTTTTATTTCTCTTCCGACAACAAGAAGCACTGTTCTATTAAGTAAGATTTTTGAAATTCCGAAAAGGAGAATAAAAGTTAATTATGCAAGACAATTTCTTGATTTTAAGGGATTGGTAAATGTGGATTATTCGATGAATTATATAGAGAACGACTTCTTTTACACTTTTGCCAATGATCCTGATACAGGGTTGAATTTTATCCATTTTTCAATAAAACCTCATAGAATTTCGGTGGGATATTCAAACGAAAAGGATAAATATTTTTTTGCATTTAAACTTGATGTAAGTTTAAAAAAAGATAATATAATTATCTATCATTATTCAAAAAATTACTCTTTTTATTTTACGGAAAAACAATTGAATGAAAGGGTAAAACCTCTCGGTATTGCAGTTAACGATATGTTCCCCGTTGTTCCGGGAAATTATAAACTGGTTGTTTTATTACAGAATTCCGTAAAAAAAGAGTTTACCTATATTGAAAAAAAAATAAAGGTTTTGCCTACAAAAGGAACCCCTTATATTATAGGGCCTATCCCGACATATAAAAGCGAAAGACTGGGTTTTGATTTAGTCTATAGACCTTTTAAATTCGGTAAATATATTATAAATGTGGAGCCAAAAGGATTTTTCTCCCTTTCGGATAATATTATGCTTTTTACCGGTGCGGGAAATCTTAATAATATAAAAGATGGGGAGTTAAAAGTTGTGGTAAAAACAAGGGAAGGTTATTCCGAATATTTTAAAGAATACAGTTTTAAAATACCTGAAAACAGTAAATCTTTTTATAAAATAATATATCTCGGCAAGGAGTTACCGACAGCTGTTTTTGATGTTGATGTTCGATTATACAGATCCGGCATTCCTATTTATGTTAAAGAGGGGCATTTTACAATTTCACCTCTCGGAGGAGTTCCTCATCCTATGGAAGCATTCAAAGTTATGGACAAAAAGAACAAGGCTGTAAATTATTATAGAATTGCCAATGAATATGAGAAACTTGGTTTAATGAAAGAAGCGGAGAATTATTATGCAAAGGGATATAATCTTAATAAATCTTTTGTAGAGGGAATTCTAAGATATGCGAAAATGCTTTTTAGATTAAATAAATATGATAAGGTTCTCTCTGTTATTGAATCTTTTAAAGACAATAAAAAGTATCGGTTTGAGTATTTTTCTCTGAAAGGAGAAGCTCTTTTTAATAAACAACAGTATGAAGAGGCACTTAAATCTTTATTAGCGGCTAATAAAATTTATGATAGTGATTACCATGTGATAAATCTTCTCGGGCTAACTTTCCTCAGGCTTAATGAAATGGAGCAAGCTCTTAAAGCTTTTAAAGCTTCTCTTAGTATAAACAGGGAACAATCAGAAGTAAAAAATCTGATAAAAAAGATAGAAAAAATTAAACAAAAACAAAATAAAATAGCAGCGAAAAAGGAAAAATAGTTTTATTTATAATATTATTATGTATCTCTTTATTATAGTATAATAAAGGTGATTGACAAATATTATTATTAGTTCTATCATAAACCATGAAGAATAAAATAATAATTATCATTCTATTTATTGTTTTTTTCTCTTTTTGTTCAAACAACAGGTTTTCAATAATGGAAAATAGTGGTTATAAGTTAAAAATTAACAAAAAACTCGGCTCATATGCTCAAAAACAAAGCCTTTGGAAGGAAGCTATATTCAGATGGAAAAATGTTATAAAATTGAATCCTGAAAACTTTAAAGCCCATAATAATCTTGCGGTTGCTTATGAAGCGATAGGAGATTATAAAAAAGCTGAAAAAGAGTATGAAATAGCTTTGAAATTACAGAACAATAGTTATGTAAGAAAAAATTATGAAGATTTTAAGTCTATGCTCAAAAACAAGAATAATAAAAAATTAAAGAGGGGAAAGAATGGGAGAAAGTCTGAAAAACAATTATAAATTTCCATTAATAATCATCATACTTTTTTTTCTTGCCTCCTGTTCCGAAGCAACTTATCAAAGAATATGGACAATGAGAAAACCACCCGTTGATATTATGAAGTTTGATACAATATATATATCCAATTTCAAAATAGTATCTGACATTGATAAAAATTTATTAAATAAAACCATAACCAGAATAATAAAAGATGAAGTATCAATATATCACAAAGACAATCTTTTTACGGGAGAAACGGTTAATTTATCGGAAAAAGGGATTTTTAACAATTATCTGTTTTGGAGAGAGTATGCTCCTTCGAGCGATATAATAATAACAGGAGAAATCAATCTTGATAAAAAAGAGAGAGAACAAATCGTCAGCGAAAGGGAAACAGTTTTATCCTTTAAAAAAGTTAATCGATTAAAAACAGTGAAAATTGTTATAACCACGATTAATTTTTATATTATAAACGGAAAAACAGGAAAAATTATTTACAAATATAAATTTCATAATAAAATAATAAATAATCAAAATGATAGTGACATCGTTATCCTTAATAGGATTTGTAGTATAGCTGTTGAAAGATTATTAAATAGAATTGTCCGTAGGGAGCGGATAAGTTACAGATATCTTTTTAATTATTAAAGAGGGAAAAAATGAATAAAAAGCCGAATATAAAAACATTGATAGTCATTATGATTATAGTTATATTCTACGGAGGAACTGCTTTTTCACAGTTTTTGCCTTATTATGGAAAGAATAAGGTGCATACAGGGAAAAAATGGTTTGTATATGAAACAGATCATTTCAAAATTAATTTTTATACTAAAAACAGAAGAATTTTGAATAATGCCTCTGTCTATGCCGAAGATGCATATAAAAAGATATCCGAGTTTTTGGGATATTCAATAGATCACAAGATTCCACTTCTTCTTTATCAATCTCATAAGGATTTTGAGATGACAAATCTATACCCTTATCCTGTTCCCGAACCTGTAATGGGATTTTCAGAGCCGATGGGGGATAGAATTGTTATCCCTTCCGAATTTCCCGATCACTCTTTAAAGCATCTTATCACACATGAATTAACCCATATATTTCAATTTAATCTCCTTTATGGAAATCATAGAATGAGCCTGAATTCTCTTACCCCCCTTCCATTATGGATAATGGAAGGGTTTGCGGAATATATTCCCGGTGATTGGGAGCCCGTATCCACAATGGTTGTCAGGGATGCTGTTATAACAAATAAAATCCCAGAATTAAATAAATTCGGAAACTTGGTTTATGGTAAAGGAAACTCAAGATCGCCCTATGATTTCGGCCATCTTGTTTATGATTTTCTTGCCAAAGAATATGGTAAAACCGGGTTAAGAAAGTTTTGGTGGAATTTAAAAAGATTTTCTCTTTTCAGAGGAAGGAATATTATGAAAGACACTTTTAATCTTGAATATCCTATGTTTAACAGTAAGTTTAAGAGATATTTAAGAAGAAGGTATAAGAAATATTTTTCAAAAAACATACCGGATGATTATGGCTTGAAAATAAGTCCCGAATTTCCATATTCTCAAGTATTTTCTTATGATGTCTCTCCATCAATGGAAATTGCCGCTGTTGTAACTGTTAATTACAGAAAATATGCCTTAACAATCTCTTTAATAAATTTAAAAACGGGAAAAATATTTAAAGATATCACCCCCGGATACAGTTCGAAATTCGAGCACCTTTACCTTAAATTTAATCCGGAAGAGGGAAAAAGTGTTATATGGGATAGAAAGGGGGAATTTATTGCATTTCTGGGAAGATACAACTATGATTATTATCTTATCTTTTATTCTTCCATAGGAAAATTCCTCAGAAGGAAAAAATTAAAAGATTTAACTGACCCGACAGGACTTTCAATATCCCATGACAATAAATATATTGTATTTACCGCTAATAAAAACGCTCAAAGGGATCTCTTTATATATGACATTAAGAGAAATAAAATATCAAAAATCACTAATGATGCCGAGTATGAGTATTCCCCCTCTTTTTCGAAAGATGGAAAAAATATTGTTTTTTCGCAAAAAAGAGGAAAGTATGATCAGCTATGTATATTGAATTTGTCCGATAAAAAGAAAAAAGAGATTACTCAAAATCCCACATACCATATTAACCCTGTGTTTCTTGACTCTAACAATATCCTATTTTCCTATTATACGGAAGAAGCGTATAATCTTGCAACTATTAATTTGAAAACAAAACAAATTAAAATACTTACGGATGTTTCAACAGGAGTTTTTTACCCTAAGAAAATTAACAATAAACTTTTTTATCTCGGTTATTCTGGGGGAGAGTTTAGTATCTTCAAATCCGATATTTTAAAACCGGTTAAAGAAAAAATCGAAACCGCTTATTATACCCCTGAAATAATAAAAGAAAACATAAAAGAGTATAAAATCAGACCATATAAAAAATTTGAAGATATTGTTGTCAGTGGTTTACCGAGTATAGGTTTTGCGGTTGCAACCGATGGAACAACATATGGTGGAGCTTATCTTAACTTTAGTGATACTTTGAATGATAACAGTGTTTCCTTTCTCGCATATTCCGTAATGGGTTTTAAAAATTATGAATTATCATATCTAAACATTGGAAATAGATTGAATTATCAAATAAAACTATTTACAACAACCTATTTTTATTATCTTCCATTTCAATATTGGCAAGCACAGTATGAAGGGTATTATTCCTACAAAGATGCAATAACAACAAGAAAAATGGAAGGGATATATATAAACGGAATCTATCCTTTAAATAAATTTCATCGTATATCATTATTTACGGGATTACTTTACCAAAAAGAAAATTTATACTATTTCATGTATCCCGAAGATAAAAAAAGCCCTTTTTTCAATGGATACGAAGTTCCTCTTAATTTGTCTTTGACGGGAGAAACAACCCATTTTAGAAATTACGGGCCCTATGATGGTTATACCTATGATATCTCTTTTACAAAATATCTGAATTTAACGGGTAAAATGAGAAATGCTCAAGCAATTACAATTGATTTAAGGAAATATATCCCGATAGGATTTGATACACTGTTTGCATTCAGAGCTTACGGGGCGTTTAGTGGAGGGGAATCCCCTTATATATTTTTCGGCGGGGGAAATAATGAAATCAGATCAACAAATTATTATAGTATGGTAGGTAATAATTTTTTTCATTTTAATGCGGAATTCAGGTTTCCCATTGTTCAAATAGCCTTAACTCCTCTCGGACTCATAGGGCCGGTAAGAGGTGTGTTTTTTGCTGATGCTGGAGGAGCTTGGTTTAATAATCAGAAGTTTGAGTTTATAGATAAAAACGATTGGAAATTGAAAAATGGTATAGGTTCAATCGGATACGGAATAGAATTTTCTCTCGGGGGTTATCCTCTGCATATAGAGTGGGTTTATCAAACCGATTTTGCAAATTTTAATGATCATAAAGTCAGGTTTTGGATAGGTTTTGATTTTTAATAACTAATGTTATTTAACCCTTTGATAGAGATCATTATATTAAAATTTTTGTCCGCTCCGAGGCTAAATAATGATGGTTTACGGGGATGGAGCAATCTGGCAATCCTCTCTAAAAAATAAAAAAACAGAAAATAACAGAGTTACTTTTTAAAATAAGATTAAAAATTCATTTGATTTTTTTGCTCATTAAAAAAGCTTTTGTTCCGTCCGGATAATAATCCGGTATCTCATTTATTATTTCATAGTTCAACTCTTTATAAAACTTAATAGCCGTATTATTGCTTTCAGCTACCTGAAGAAAAATTGAATCAATCCCTTTTTCAAATGAGAACTCCTCAATAGTTTTCATTAATAAACTGCCATAACCTTTTTTTCTATATTCCGGTAAAATATCTATTGTTACTATCTCCGCAAGATTATCATCATAAACAGCAAGTATGAAACCAATCATATCACCATCTTTTTCCACGGATAGACCTTCAATGTTTTCAACTCTTAACAAATCTTCAAAATACTCTTTCGAATAAGCGATTTCAGGAGGAAAACATACTTGATCTATAATATATAGAGATTCGATATCAGTTTTTTCGATTGGTCTGATTCGTATTTTTTTCATAAATTAATATTATCATAAAAAAATTTATTATAAAAGAATTCAGAATTTTATATTAGAGATAACATAAGATGGAATTTGATAGCCATTTCTTATAAATTGCCCTTTTTTACGGCAAACTCCTTCCCACCCGCCTACATAAATATTGTTTGATATCTCGGTTAATTTTTTTATAATATCAAAAGCACTCATCTTAATGGAAAAAGGTTTTATAGGGGTTGTTTTTCCCCCGTTCTTTATATAAAAGCTCTCTTTTATATAAAGAGTTATCTCAAGTGTATCATAATTTAATTCTCCGCTGTTAATATCATCTATTAAAATTCCTCTACCAATATACTCTATGATTTCATCTTCCCCTTTTTCCCCTTTTTCCATGGATATAATGTTTTGCCTCGGAAGAATCGGAGATTTATAATTTCCCTTCCTCCCCCTACCATTGGAATTATAACCGGCAAGATAATGGGTATAATCGGAAATAAAACTTTTTAAAACTCCGTTTTGAATAAGAATCACTTTTTCCATCTCAATTCCCTCATCATCAATTGTATCCGTTGGAAGTGTATCATCGTATATTGTAATATATTCCGGTAATAGTTGTTTGTTGATGTTTTCTTTTTTAAAAGGGGTATTGGATTGAAGGGAGATGTCGGCTTCAAGAAGATGTCCGATTAGTTCATGAATCAAAATCCCCGCCGCCCTTTTCCTAAAAAAAAGTTTATATTCTCCGGATACTACATCCACCGCTCGTTCATTTCTGTTTATAACTCTTAAAAAATCTTCTTTTAACTTCTCATAATTAATATTATCCTGCTTAAAAGAATATCCCATTTTCGTAAGAATATTATTTGTCTTATTTTCAATTTTGATGGTTTCAATATACTCGTTCTTTTTCTCTGTTTTTTTGTAAGGGGAGAAGATCTCTTTTTCATTTTTGATTATATGAAAATCAATTTTTGCATCAGGAAAATAATTTTGAAGATGTCTTAAATTTTCAAAATTATAATTGGTTAAAACAATATCACTTTTTTCTTTTTTTTCCTTTAAAATTATGATATCGGATTTTTTTTTTTTATAGATTGTTTTTGCTTCACCGTATCCGCTATTTTTTTCCTCGATCCATGAACGATTATCTATTATGATACTAAGTTGATTATAATGCTCTTTTATATAAGAAAAAATCATTTAACTATTCAATCCCCTCTATTATAACCCTTTTTTCGTCGGAATCTTCTATGATTTCTCCGATTAAATAATAATTATCACCATATTCATCTGTAAATTCATTGAAAACACCCTTGCCTATTATCACAATCATCCCTATCCCCATATTAAATGCCCTAAACCCCTCTTTAAGAGAGATTCCACTCTCTTTTACAAGAAATTCGAATATTTCGGGAATATCCCAATTAATTTTTATCTTGGCTGAATGATTTTTATTTAATATCCTCGGGATATTTTCATAAAAACCTCCACCCGTTATATGAGCCATACCATTTATCATACCTCTTAATGGGAATAATTTTTTATAATAACTTTTATGAATTGCCAAAAGTTCTTCCGCTATTGTTTTTCCTGTAGGGGAAAATATAGAATCGGTTTTCATTTTAAGCTTATCAAAGAATATCTTCCTTGCAAGAGAATAACCGTTTGTATGAAGGCCGGTCGAAGGAAGTCCTATTATCAAGTCTCCTGTTTTTATTTTTGACCCATCTATAATCTCCTTTTCTTCGGCTATTCCGGTTATAAAACCCGCTATATCAAAATCTCCGGCGGAATAAAACCCGGGCATCTCCGCTGTTTCCCCTCCGAGAAGAATACAATCATTTTCATAACATGCTTTTGCAAATCCCTCTATCACCGAAGCGGCAATTTCGGCTTTTAATTTACCCGTTGCAAAATAATCCAGAAAATAGAGAGGTTTCGCTCCTTGGACAAGGATATCATCAACACAATGATTAACAAGGTCCTGTCCGACAGTATCATAAATCCCGGACATAATTGCCACTTTGAGTTTGGTCCCAACACCATCCGAACTTGAGATAAGATAAGGGGAGGTATATCCTTCGGGAAGTTTGAATGTCCCTCCGAATTTTCCGATTTCCCGAGAAGATTTGTATTTTTTTAATATCTCTTTTATTAGCCTGACTGTTTTGTTTCCTTCGTTTATATTAACTCCGGAATCCTCGTAAGTTATTTTTTTCATCTTACTCTCCAAATTTGTTTTATCATGCAATTTTAATATTTTTTTGCTTTCTTTTCAAACAACTCTATTTCTTTACAAATTCTCTTTTCCAATATCAAACGATTCTTTATTGATAATTCTATCAAATTCAATACGGTAAAAGGATACTGACCATGGAAGCTGTCATAAGAGTCGCAAGAAGACCGGCGATAAGTGATTTAAATGCAAGTCTTGAAACAGATGGTTTTTTATTCGGAGCTATTCCCGCCACCCCTCCGATTAGAATTCCTATACTCCCGAAATTTGCAAAACCGCAAAGAGCATAGGTTATTATGGTTATACTTCTTTGAGAAAGAGCCTTATTTATTATCAATGTTTTTAATCGCATGTATGCTATAAATTCATTAAAAACAGTTTTTATTCCGAGAAGTTTGCCAGCTTCCATTGCTTCCGATGGCTTTACCCCTATGAGTAAAGCTATGGGAGAAAAAAGATAACTCAATAATTTTTCAAGCGTTATCCCTGAAAGCCCTATAAAATCATTTAAAAGATATATCAATGAGATAAAAGCAATGAGCATTGCTCCGACCTGTATTGCAAGATTAACACCATCACTTGTTCCGTTTGCTATAGCCTCGATTATATTATTTTCTCCCCTTTTGATTTTAACATTATCAAGGGAATCCCCTTTTGTTAAGTCAGTATCAGGAATCATTATTTTTGATATGATTATTGCAGCCGGAGCACTCATCAAAGAAGCTGTTAGAAGGTGTCCCGCTTTTGCTCCGAAACTAACATAAGCGGCCATTACACTTCCGGCTATTGTTGACATAAAAGTTGTCATAATGGTGAAAAGTCTTGAATCATTCATCTCTTTTATATAATCTTTTACCCCTGTTAATGATTCTATTCCCATGAAAATAAGAAGCGAAGAGGTAAATGCCTCGACTCCCGTTATTTTTAGTGTTTTATAAAAGAGTTTTGCAAGAAGTCGAACAATAAATTGGATTATTCCGAAATAGACGAGTATTCCCATAAAAGCTGAAACAAATATTATCAGAGGAAGCACCTGAAATGCGACTTGTGCTCCCGTTTTTTTAGAATCCACAAGGGAGCCGAATAAAAATTTCGCACCATGATTACTGTAATTCAATAGTATTAAAAATCCTTTATTTACAGTCTCGAATATCTTTACTCCCACATAAGTTTTTAACATGAAAACAGCTGTTAGAAATTGAATGGCGAGCCCTATGAATACGGTTTTATAAGGAATCTTTTTTTTATCAACGGAGAGCAGATATGCTATAAAAAGAAAAACCGATATTCCTATTATTCCGATTAGTATGTTCATCTTTTTACCTACCTTTTCCTTATATTTTCGAGAAAATAATATTCTCCCGAAGGGTATTTGTCTATATTAGCAATCCCTCTTTTATATATTATGATATTATCACTATACCATAAGGGGATAAAAGGGATATCTTCGGATATTATTTTTTCCGCTTTTTCATATATGGTTTTTTGTATTTTCAAATCATAAGTTTTTTCAGCATCATCAAGGAGAGTATCAATGGATTTATTAACATAGTGTGCTCTATTCGCTCCGTTCGGAGGTATAAATTTTGAATGAAGTGTATATTTATATATGTCGGGAGAAAGGATTCCCACCCATGCCAGAGGATAAACCTGAAAATTACCTGTTATTATATCTTTATAGAATGATGAAAATTCAAGTGTTTTAATTTTTACTTTCACCCCGATAAGTCCCCAATAATATTTTAAAGCTATTGCTATTTTTCGTGAGACCTCTTTATTGGCACATTTAATCTCTATTTCGGGATGCTTTATCTGAGATTGTTTTAATTTTTGTTTAGCGAGCTTTAATGAATAATGGTATTTTTTTATTTTGTCCGAGTATGCCCAATGTTCGGGAGAAAGCAGAGTATAAGCTCTTCTTGCGAACCCTTTCATGACAAATTTCATTAGCTCTTTGTAATTTATGGCATAAGATAGTGCTTCTCTGAAATTTCTATTTTTTAAAAGTTTATCTCTGAGATTAAAACCGAGATAATACATTGTATTTCCCGGATAATTGTCTATGATATGATTTTTTGTTCTCTTGAGAGATTCAATGAATTCAGGGGGAACACTATTAATCATAAAATCAGCTTTTCCTTTTTTAAGAATCAATATTCTTGATATGGGATCATTTATCACTTTAATTATTAAATCGTCTATATAAGGGGGATGTTTAAAGTATTTTTTATTGGCTTTAAAGTATAAAATATTTTTTTTCGATTTTTTATAAATAAAAGCACCTGTCCCTATCGGCTTTCTGAAAAAGTTTTGTTTTGAGCCATAAGGGACAATCCCTATGACAAGATTATAAAAGAGTGCTGAGTCAGGATATTTTAGCTCTATTGTAAAACCGTATCTACCTCTATGGTAAATTTTTTTTATACTTTTGAAAGCTGATTTTCTTATACTCTTAAAACTTTTTGATAGCATTGAGTTAAAAGTCCAGATAATATCACGACTTGTTAGCTCCTTCCCATTATGAAAATAAATCCCTCTTTTCAAGAAAAAATTAATTTTTAAAAGGGATATTATTTTATATTCTTTTAACAAATCTTTTTCGACTCCGAAATTTTTAGTTTTTTTAAATAAGCCGTTGAATAAAATCTGCTGGATTCTTTGAGAAGCTTGATCCGTTCCCACTCTCGGGTCAAGATTTAAAGGGTAATTATCAAGAATCATTGTTAATCTTTTTCCTTCTCCATTTAATGGTGGGACGGAACATATATTTGTAAATAACAAAAGAAGTATTAAAAGGCTAATTCTCTTTGGCATTGTTTAATCTTTTATATATATTATAGTTTGTTAATATGATTTTAACATATTTTCTCGTCTGCGTGAAAGGGATCATCTCAACGAATTCATCGTCCTCAAAATCCTTTAAAATCCGCTTCCAATGATTAACGCGATGTTCACCCGCATTGTATGCGGCAAGAACAAGATGATTATTTTTCCTGCCGTATAATTCATATAATTTTTTTAAATAATAAACCCCTAATCTGACATTTATTTCAGGTTTATAAAGATGAGTTTTTCTGATTAGATTCACATGATTTTCCCTTGCCAGTCTTCTTGCGGTATAATACATTATCTGCATTAACCCTCTTGCTCCGGCGTATGAAAGAGCTCCTTCATTAAAAAGGCTCTCTTGTCTTATCAGGGACAAGACGAGAAGAGGGTCGATTCCGTATTTCCACGATTCTCTCTTTACCAAATCAAAATATTTCTCGTGAAAGGGATAAGCTATTATAAGATATTTTATGGGGGTTGTAATAGAAAAAGGGTTATGAAGTTTTACCCGATTGACGATAATAGAATAAAAATCATTGGTTTCATAGTATTTATCCAAAATATAATATTTGGTTTCCTCTGCCGGATAAAGTTTTGATAAAGTTTTAATCTCTGTTTTATATCCTCTCCTTAAATTATTAACCGCAAAAAAATCCATTCGTTTTAATTCTTTTAAAAAGAAAGGGGTGTAAGGAAGATCCGAGACTCTTTTTTCTGTCAAACGATTTATCTTTTTTAATTTTTTTCCGCTTAATTTTTTGCTTGCAAGATTCCCGTAATAATGGTAATAATTATCTTTCACAAAACCAAAATATTCTTGTTTTAACTTTTTTGATTTTCCGTGAAGTTTTTCTTTTAATTTCAATGACCAATATTTTTCTGATATTAGAGGTTTTTTGATTTCTTTATAATATTCATATGTTTTTCTTATGTTTCCCATAAAATAATTTATCCAAGCAACCCGTCTTATAATCTCTTTCTTCGGTTGTTTATTATGTTTAATATAGTCATCATAAAAATTTTTAGCTTCTCCGAGGTTTAATTTTGAAAAATTAAAATCACCCATTATCAATGATAATTTTTCTTTGTTAACCCCTTTTCTTACAAGAGAGTAATAAATCTCTTTAAGATTTTCCAAGCCCCTTCTTTTATAAGATATTCTTAAGATATATTTAGCGGCTTCAGCCCCGATTTCATTATTAAAATTAACCTTTAGAAACCATCTTTTCGAATAATTATATGCCCCTCTCTTATAATAGGTTAATCCAATAAGAAAATCCGTTTTGCTGCTGGTTTTAAATTTTAAAAGCTCTCTTTTAGCTTTTCCGTATTGTCTGTATCTTATAAGGTTTTCAATTCTTTCAATTTTTTCACTCGTTGAAAATTTATTAAAAACAGTCCTTTTGGTTTTATAGGCTATCTTTGCATACTCGGAAAGTGGGAATGAAATCATTAATCTTCTGTAATAGTAATCCCCTTTTTTCTTGTCTTTAAAATATTTATAATATAATTCCCCTTTTAAAAAAAGAGCAAAATCAGGAAAATTCTTTAGAACTCTTATCTCATTGGATTTAAATGTTTCATTTGTTAATTTCCAATATTTTTTTTCTCTGAATAATTCAAGGCAATTTTTTATTATCAGAGGGTAAAAAGGGGAAAAATAATGTTGTTTGTTTTTTTTACATATTTGCAAGGCTCTATATGTATAATCTCCTTTTCTATATAATTTAAGGTATAGCAGTGATTTATAATCATTTAAATAAGAGGGGAAATCTATTTTATCCAATGCTTTTTTTGCTTTTTTTATATTCTTTTTTTTTAAAGCGGAAAAAAAATCCTTGAAAGTATCAAGATAATCTATTTTATGATGACGGGTTTTAAATGAAAGGGTATATGTTTTAACCATTTTTGTTTTTCGGGAAAAAGTTATTCTGTTTCTATTAAGAAGATAAAAGACTAAAGAAAAGGCAATAATTAATGCTATGAAAAAAATGACTATGATAATAGGAAATATTTTTTTTTTATGATTTAAAATTATAGCCATCTAATAGCTTTTTATCCCCTTTTGCTACTTTTTCTATCAGATCTTTTTCAAAATAGTTTTCTCTCCTCCAGATCTTCTCATCAATTTTATTATAGAAATGGGCGGCTGCTTGATCAATCTCTGTTTTAATATATTTATATATATTACCTTTCTTCGTTCCTTCATCAATCTTATCTCTGTTATACGAGATAATATCAGATATTATTACCCTTGATAATCTTTGTGCATTCTTATGCTCTTTCTGCTCATCTTCGGATAGGGGAATAATCTCTTCTATATCCTCTTTCGTGGAATCATCATCCATAAGGTTTTCATCTTTTTTTCTTTTCTTTTGTTCAAAAGAGGCTGTAATCCATTTTTTAATCGGAAGCAGGTCAAGCGACATTGAAACAACTTCAACAAGAATTTCAAGAATATCTTTGTTTCTTATCTCCTCCCCTTTATTATCAATATAAATAACAGCCATCGGTTTTCCTTTAACTTTAAGGGGAAGAACAAAGATTGTGTTTGTTTCGGGTGGCTCGAATTTTTTTAATAAAATATATTCTTCACTAAACTTGTCCACGCCACCGAAATATGTTTCTCCTTTTTCAAAAACAAATTTTAAAGAGGTGTCTAATGAATTAGGCATCAATATATTTTTTGATTTTTTTGCCTTTGTCCCCCAAGATTTAAAACAAACTATTTTTTCCCCTTTTTTAATAAAAAAATATGCTCTTGTTGTATATTTTTTTAAACCTTCCATCAGTAAATCAAGAATCTTCGATTGTGTGTCCGATTCACCGATTTTTTTTACCAACTCCTTAAAATCACCTAAGTCCGCACTTTCTTGCATTACCTCTTTTTTGTCGGATTGCTGTAACTCTTTTAGTTTTTCAATCTCATCAGCGGTTAATTCTGTTTTTAATTTTTCTTTGAAGGTTCTTGATATATTTGTTATTTCAATAAAAACTTTTTCAAAATCTTTTTCAACTTTTTTTAATTTTTGTTCTATGATCTCTTCAACGATTTCCTGTGGTTTTTTTATATCTTTCATTTTAAACCTCTTAATATTATTCCCATTCTATTGTTCCCGGAGGTTTTGCCGTTATATCATAAACGACTCTATTAATCCCTCTTACCTCATTTACAATACGGGTTGAAATTTTTTGTAAAAGTTCATGAGGAGCCTTATACCAATTTGCCGTCATTCCGTCCGAAGATACTACCATTCTGACAGCGCACACATTTTCGTAAGTTCTTTTGTCTCCCATGACCCCGACGCTTTTTATAGGCAATAACACACCGAAAGCTTGCCAAAGTTCATCATAAATTCCGGCTTTTTTCACCTCTTCTCTAATTATAAAATCAGCTTCCTGTAATTTTCTAACATTTGTTTTTGTAATTTCACCCGGTATTCTTACCGCAAGACCGGGACCGGGGAAAGGGTGCCTCTTTATAAACCATTCATCAAGACCAAGAATTTTTCCAACCTCTCGCACCTCATCTTTAAAAAGTTCTCTTAAAGGTTCCACAAGTTCCATCTTTAGTTTTTTGGGCAATCCCCCGACATTATGATGACTTTTTATTACTGCGGAGGGTCCTTTTACCGAGCTGCTTTCTATAACATCGGGATAAGTCGTTCCCTGGGCGAAAAATCTGATTGATTTGAAGTCTTTCGCTTTTTTATAAAAAATATCTATAAATGTTTTCCCTATTATTTTCCTTTTCTTTTCGGGAGAAGTTATCCCTTTAAGCCTTTGAAAAAATATTTTCGAGCTTTTTACGGGATACACTTTTATATTAAGTTTTTTAAATTCGGAAATCAATTCTTCTCCCTCTTTTTTTCTTAAAAGCCCGGTATCAACAAAAACCGGTATTAGATTTTTCCCAACCGCTTTATACAGTAAAACAGCGGCGACAGCCGAATCAACTCCACCGCTTAACCCCAAAAGCACTTTCTCGTCTCCTATCTTTTCTTTCAGCTCTTTAACACTTTTTTCCACGAATGATTCCATTGTCCAGTCAGGTTTTATTCTTGCAATATCATAGAGAAAGTTTTTGAGAAAAATCTTACCTTTTGTCGTATGGGCGACCTCAGGATGAAATTGAACTCCGTAAATTTTCAGATTCTTATTCTCTATTACAGTGTTAGGAGTATTGGCCGTTGCTCCGATTGAAGAAAAACCTTCGGGTAATTTAACAACTTCATCACCATGGCTCATCCAAACCTGCTCCCCCTCTTTCAAATCTTTAAAGATAGGTGATTTTTTTAAAATGTTAAGTTTTGCAAAACCAAATTCCCTCTTTTTGGTGCTTCCGATTTTTCCTCCGAGAAGGTAAGCTATTAACTGTAAACCATAGCAAATACCGAGAATAGGAATATTCATTGAAAAAACATTTTTATCTATCATGGGGGCATCTTTATCATAAACACTTGAAGGTCCTCCCGACAAAATAATAGCGGCAGGATTAAGTTCCTTAATCTTTTTTTCAGAAATATTGTAAGGGTGAATTTCACAATAAATATTCAGTTCACGGACTCTTCTTGCTATTAACTTTGTGTATTGAGAACCGAAATCAAGAATAAGAACAAAATTTTTCATATGAAAATATAACAAATCCGACAGTTTTTGTAAAGAAAGTCAAGCTTTCCCCTAAAAACCCTAAAAATCGAATAACAACCGTAAAAACAGTAGTTTGAAAAATATTTCCCTATATAGAAGAGTATTCTGCACACCAGATTTTAGAAAGCATCAGCTGTTGTCTGAAAAATCAATCGGTTGTTCCGGCTTTCAAAGGAGACTTAAATTCAAAGGGAGAGTTTTTTTCAGAAGCAAAAAAGATTGGTTTTTATTCCTGTTTTTTCCGTAACAGATATTTTTTTACTATTTTTATAATAATATTTATCGTTTCGCTCTTAAAATTTCCCGTTATTATTTTATGGTTAGCCATTAATCCTCTTTTCCTCTTATATCTTTTGGTTTTCACGGGAGTTCTAAAAACTTGATTTTATTAATAAATGTTTTTATGTTAGAATTATTACATGCAAACAATCATTAAACTACTAAGGAAAAAATCGAAAATCGCCCTTGTTCTCGGTGGTGGAGGTGCAAGGGGAATTGCTCATCTCGGAGTATTAAAATTTCTTGAGGAAAACGGATATGATTTTGATTTTATAGTGGGAACATCTGCCGGTGCTATTTTCGGAGCTTTATATTTGAAAACACTTAATATTAAAACCACGGTCGATGAATATCTTACTTTGATGGAAGAGGATAAAGACAAAAGTAATATTTTTAAAATAAATAATGAAGATAAAAGAACTCTACTTTCCAATTTAAAAGAGAAATATTACACTGCAAAAGCTCTTTTTAAAAAAGGGATGTTTGAATCAACCAATGTTGAAAACTCCTATAAAAAACTTTTTAAAAACTATGATTTTCAAGACCTGCAAAAAAAAATATATATGGTATCCACCGATTTAATAAGCGGAAAAGATGTTGTTTTTTCAAAAGGCCCCCTGCTTCCCGCATTAATGGCAACTTCAGCTTTGCCCGGTGTTTTTCCCCCTGTAGAATATAAAGATTTTTATCTCATAGACGGAGGACCCACCCAAAAATTACCGTCAATCATTGCAAGAGCGTTAGGTGCCGACAAAATTTTTGCAATAGATGTAGGGAGTAAATTCAGAAAAATTTCCGTTCATCCTGAAGGGGTGAAAATAATCCTGAGAAGCGAAGAGATAATCTCACATAGGCTCCATAAGTTAAACAAATATTTTGCGGATTTTCTCCTTGAGCCTGATGTCAAAAAATATAAATGGTATGATTTTGATAATTTTAATAGTCTTTTTGAAGCCGGATATAGAGAAGCTGAATTAAACAACAGTAAGATTAAGGATTTTTTTAATAAGAATAAAAAAACGAATAAAAACGGAATCGAACCTGTAAAGGAATTTATATTATTATAAAACGATGAAAAGGATATATCTTATCAGACACGGGGAAACAGAATCAAACAGAAGAGGGATATTCAGGGGAAGGCTTGACATTCCGCTTTCAGATACAGGGGAAAAACAAGCCGAAAGCCTGAAAAAATATTTTAAAAACATTAGTATTGAGATTGTTTTTTCAAGTCCACTTAAAAGAGCATTGAAAACAGCGGAAATAGCTTTTAACCAAAAGCAAATTATAAAAGAGGAATTAATAAATAATCTTGATTTGGGAGATTGGAGCGGAGTTGAAAAAGAGAAAATAAGAGTGAATTTTCCGGAAAAATGGAATATATGGAAAAAATCTCCGGAAGAAATCAAGTTTCCCAATGGTGAAACATTAAACGATGTTTACAAAAGAGCCGAGATGTTTTTAACCAAAATATTGAAAATGAAAGAGGAAAACATAGTTGTTGTATCTCACAGATCCGTTATAAAAATTATTTTATCAGCTGCTCTCGGAATAAAGGATAACTATTTTTGGAAATTTCATCTTGATAATGCATCTGTTTCAACTTTGATTAATTTGGAAGAACGGGGTTGGACATTATATAACCTTAATTATACATCACATTTGGATAATTTTACCACCGAATGGTTTTAGATGAAAGATGAGATTTTGAAATTCCTTAATTATTTAAAGTATGAAAAAAACAGTTCTATTCACACAATAAAAAATTATAATTTTGATCTTAATCAATTCACCGATTTCATCGGAGATAAAAAAGCGGAGGATATAATTCCTCTTGATATCAGACGATTTATAATCCATCTGTCCGAGAAAGGGGAAAAGAAAACAAGTATCGCAAGGAAACTATCATCTTTAAGGTCATTTTATAAATATTTAATCAGAGTAAAATCGGTTAAAAACAATCCCGCCGAAATAATTCCTCTTCCGAAACTTGACAAACCGCTTCCGAAATTTTTAACTGAAAACCAGGTTGGAGATCTGCTTGAAGAAAAAAATCAAAAAAGAAATCTGACAAAAATCAGAGATGAAGCTATTCTTGAGCTCCTTTATGCCACGGGGATGAGAATTTCCGAACTTATTAATATCACCCTTGAAGATATTGATTTTAAAAGGGAACAAATCAGGTTAAAGGGAAAAGGGAAAAAGGAGAGGATTGTTTTATTCGGAAAATTCGCTCAAAAAAAATTAGCACTCTATATGAAAGAGAGAAGTAAACTTAAAATTAAAAACAATTATCTGTTTTTAAATAGATTCGGGGAAAAGCTGAGTTCCCGTTATATCCAAAAGATGCTGAAAAAATATCTCGCATTGTCAAATATAGGGTCTGATATAACCCCTCATTCATTAAGACACTCATTTGCAACTCATCTATTATCAAGAGGTGCCGACCTTAGAACAATCCAAGAGCTTCTGGGGCATTCAAGCTTAAATACAACTCAAAGATACACTCATCTGAATTTAAAACAGATTATAGATGAATATAAAAAATTTGATCCGAGGAAATAATTAATACAACCCCTCTTTTTCCAATTTTTCTTTTATAATAATAACCATGTCAAAAACATGTTGTCTTAGGTATTTTTCATGTTCGGGAATTCTTTGCCCGAGAACTGTTTCCGCAAACGAATTAAAATCTGTTATATTCGGGGAAGCTTTAAAGATTTCAAGTATTTCAAAAATATCTTCAAGGATTGCATCCGCAAAGGAAGATACAAGCCATGCTCCCGGATGAATTTTTCCATAGTATTCAAGGTGATATTTAATAGAAGCTATGGCTCTATCAATAAAATTAAAATAATCATCGGTCGCTACTCCGCATTTCGGACATTCTGTTCCCCCTTTTTTATAAGGGATAAAATTAACTCCGCAACGGGGGCATTGATAATCATAAGCTATATGCAATGACATATTATTATCTCCTTATTTTTTAATTTTGTATATGATTTTACCATCGAATATAGTCATTTCAACCTTTGTCTGTAAAATTTCGGATGGAGGTAATTCAGTGATATCTTTTGATAAAACTATAATATCAGCCAATTTACCCGGTTCGAGAGTTCCTTTTAAATTTTCATCAAAAGATGCGTATGCTCCTCCATAAGTATAATATTTTAGTACCTGACAAACAGAGAGTTTTTCCTCGGAATTCCAACCTCCCAATGGAAAACCTTTTAAATTTTTTCTTGTTACAGCCGCATAAATGCCTATCATAGGATTTAAAGGAACTATGGGCCAATCTGTTCCGAAAGCAATCGGAATCTCTTTGTCAACAAAACTTTTCCATCTGTATGCTTCTTTCATTCTTTTTTTACCAAGCCTTTTCTCAGCCCAAATAGAATCATAAATCATATGAGCCGGTTGAACAGAAGCAATAATTCCGAGGTTCTTATATGTATTCAAATCCTCTTCTCTGACAGTTTGTGAATGCTCTATTCTGTGCCTACTATCCCTTAAACCGTTCTTTATTCTTGCAATTTTAAAAGATTCAAGAGCCATCCAAACACCGTAATCCCCTATGGCATGAAAACCTATTTGAAAACCGTTCTTGTCAAATTCAGTAACCTTTTTAAATAAATTATCGATATCTATTGTAAATAAGCCGGAAGTATCGGGTTTGTCAGCATAGGGGAAAAACATTTTTGCGGTTCTTGCACCGAGTGTTCCATCTATAAAACCTTTGATTATTCCGAATTTTAATTTTTTCGGATTATAACCTCGGAATGAATTTTTAACTTTCATATTTTCTGCCGGTGTTTTATTAAAATCCCCCCAAAAACTTATCCTTAGATTTAATTTTCCTTTCCTGTAAAGATATTTATAAACTTTAAGAGCTAATAATGAAGAGTTATCTTGAATGGAAGTTATTCCGTATTTTTTTGTTTGTTCCAAAGCTTTTAAAATATATTTTTTCGCTTTGTTAAAATCGGTTTTCGGCATAATGGAATAAATTAAGTCAGTTGCATTCTCTTTTAGAAGTCCGGTGGGTTCACCGTTTTTATAATGAATGATTTCGCCTCCGGGCGGAGAAACAGTATCTTTGTTTATACCTGCAAGTTCAAGAGCTTTTGAATTAACCAATATGATATGTCCTCCCACCCTTCTTAAAATAACAGGATTATCGGGAGCGACTTTATCCAATAACCTTTTAGTCGGAAATTTTCTGTTTTTAAAATAATATTGATCCCAGCCTCTTCCCTCTATCCATTCCCCCTTTCGGGTCTCCTTGACCTTTATTCTTAAATCTTCCTTAATCTGTTCTTCATTTTTTTTATTTAGATTAAGGATGAATAAACTTTCTCCACCGGATAAAAAATGGAGATGTGTATCATTAAACCCGGGAAGAGCCAACCTTTTTTTTAAATTAATTATTTTGGTATTTTGTTTTTTTAACCTCAAGATCTCTTCATCGAAGCCTATCGCAATAATTTTATTACCTCTTATAGCGAGAGCTTCAACATAGGGAAGATTATTATTCATTGTCATAATCTTGCCATTATATAAAATCAAATCCGCTTTTTGAGATATCATAAATAAAGATAATAGTGAAAATAGTATATTCATCTTCCCCCCGTTAAAATATGGCAATTTTCGTATATATTTGATAATAGATTATTAATCGTTTTTTCTTTGTCAATAATATTTAAATTTAGTTTAATTCGATATTCCCCCCCCGTCGCTTTAACATAAAAAATCAATGTGGTTTTTCCCGATGATGAAAGATATAAGGAATAACTCATTTTTTTGGAACTTTTGATTAAATTAATAGTTTTATTATCATTTATTAAATCTATTGAGATTCTTACTTTTTTCAAATTATATTTTTTTATTTTTATTTTTATTTTATCCCCTTTAAAATAAACGGGTTTATCATAATCAATTTCAAATCCGATTTTGGAGGATAATTTTTCAATAACAAAATAATTCCCTACCTTTTTTTTACCGAAGATATAAAACGAGTTATTCATGATAATAGGGGTCGAGGAAAGTTTGATATTTAATTTACCCTTTTTAATCTTTTTTTTCTTTTTATCAAAATAATAATATAATGTTTCCGAGAATATAAAAATCCCTTTTTCAGTGTCTATTATATATTTTGATTTATAATCAAGGGGTTTCCAATATTCTAAAGTCCCGTTTTCGGAAAATATATTTAAAAATCCGTTTTTAAATAAAACAATTAATATTTTACCGTTAAAATAATAATTAATAATTTGAATCCTTGGTGATTCTCTTTCCCATCTCCGTTTTTTATTGTAAAAAAACACTAATTTACCCTTTTTATCTTCAAGTTGATATTCTTTCCTTTTATGATCTTGTTCATCTGTTTTATTTATTTTTTTTATCTTCTTTATATAAAGATTATCCTTACTAAAACTCCAATAATAAATTTTATAATTATCCTTAATTGAAAAATAA
>Ga0256835_1000082_pt1 | contig 79050 bp, 85 predicted proteins | sample PIR30metaG_FD_185972 | JGI IMG/M metagenome (GOLD analysis project Ga0256835, IMG submission 185972) | Hydrothermal vent microbial communities from East Pacific Rise, Pacific Ocean - PIR-30 | ecosystem: Environmental > Aquatic > Marine > Hydrothermal vents | place: Pacific Ocean: East Pacific...
CGGCAACGACAACTACCTCACCGCCGCCTCCGACGGCGACGCCGGGGAGATTACCGGCAACGTCCTCAGCCTTACCGCCGAAACCAGCCTAGACCCCGGCAGTGGGGGGCTGGTGTGTTATCGGGTGCGGCTGAGATAGCCGGTTCAGGAGCCGCCAGCGTGGGGCAGTGCGGGCCAGACCATCAGGCTCTGCCCTGATTTGAGTTCGTGCATGATTAGCAGTCCGGTGCCGAGCAGGAGAAAGCCTCCCAGATCTTCGGCGCCCCGTACGGGAAGCTTCAGGGTGCGGTTGCCAGCCCTTACGTGAACGTGGTCGAACTTGCCGTAGTGCAGCCGCCAGGTTGACAAAAGCAGCTCGTCGATGTGGGCGTAAGGGGGCAGGGGATCTTCGATAGCCAGGGTAAGGCGGGCGGTGTGGGGAGTGCGGTGTTCGACCTCTATCACACCCAGGCGGGCCAGGTGCCCCAAAATTGTCATGACAGTGCGCAGGGGGCGCTCGCTGGCCACCGCAAGATCGAGTACGGAAATGGGCTTGCTGAGGCGGGTAAAAAGGGCCAGCTCGTCGGGGCTGAGCGTGAGGTGGCCCACGCTGCCACCCTGACCGAATTTGACCTTGTCGAAGGGGCTGACCTCCACCCGGTCGTCGAGACGGCGGATTGCCTGCAGCAGGTAATGATCGAGGTTCCGTTCCAGGGTGATTTCGTCGGGCTCGGCGCCTTCTATGAAACGAAAGCGCCCCTCCTTGAGGAGAAGAATTTCCAGCATGGCTTCGTCGCCGCTCAGCGGACCCCAGCGGGCGTGGGTCACCCGTGCGCCTTGCAGGTATACCGTTCCCTTCCCGCTAGAAGTTATCGTTTGGAATACCCCCTTTTTGCCGCCGCGCGCGAGGAGCTGCAGCAGGTCAAGAGGCCCGAGAAGGGCGAAGGTTCCTTCCATAACTAAGTTATATTTTACCGTTATATAAAGCCGTAGTGGTTTAAAGTGCGCCTGATTCCGGAAAGGTATCCTGCGCCAAAGAAGTGAAGGTGCACGAGCAGAAAGTAGAGCTGGTAGGCGGGAAGGGCCTCCTGTACTTCGGCGGACACTGGTCTGAGCTCCTCGTATGCCGACCAGAATGCAGGCGGGAAGCCACCGAACAGTCTCATCATAGCCAGATCCAGCGCGCGCTCGCCGCACCAGGCTGAAGGATCTATCAGCGCCGGACCGGAAGCCGTCATCAGCACATTGCCGCTCCAGAGATCCCCGTGAATCAGGGCCGGTCCTTCCGCAGGCCATTCGAAGGTATGGATGAAGCGCTCCAGGTGCCCGGCCAGGTCCGCCTGGGCTTTCCTGGTTGCTGCGAGCAATGGTTCCAGGCGATACTCCACCCAGTACGAGCGCCAAGACTTGCTCCGTCCTGGTGGTAGGGGAAAACGGCCAAGAAACACAGGATGGCTGCTGCCGTACGCCGCGGACTGTTTGCCGTGCAGATGGGCGAGCATGGTGGCCAGTTCTTCCCAGTTTTCGGTTCCCGGCGGCAAGTAGGAAAGGACTATTCCCTCTTCGCCCGCCCAGTAGACCGCGGGCGTGCGCGCGCCGGCGGCCGCCAGCAGCATGAGTCCGCGACCCTCCGCCGGGAACAGGCCGGGAGGGGGGCTGGGATGAGTTTTGACGACGTATTCCCCCAGCCGCCAGACCTGCCCCATGTCACCGCCGGAAAGCGGCTGCGGCGGTCCGGCGGCGCTGAGCCCGGCCAGGTGCAGTAGGGATTCAGGGCGCATTGGCCTGTAACCAGATGTCCAGCCAGCGGCCTATGAGGTCTTCAAGTTCGATATAGGTTTGCTCGCATGCCCAGTCGTCCTGGTAATAAGGGTCGGTTATGCGGCCGCCGCCCCACGGTTTGGTAACCAGTTCCAGCCGGGCGCTGGCGTCTGCCGGGGCGTGGCGCTGGAGATCGAGCAGGTTTTCCTCGTCCATTCCCAGGATCCAGTGGTAGCTGCGATAATCCGCATCCCGGATCTGGCGGGCTGTATGCGGGAAGAGCGCGTTGTATTTGCGGAGCACCGCGTCCACGCGCGGGTCGTAGGTTTCGCCTTCGTGGTACCCCGCCGTCGCCGCGGAATCAAATTCGAAGTGTTTTTCCAGCACGCGCTGGCGGACGAGCTTGCGGGCCGCTCCTTCGGCCAGGGGACTGCGGCAGATGTTTCCCAGACAAACGAAGAGGACGCGAGTTTGCGCCATGGACATATTTTAGTATATTTACCGGATTCGGGCTAGTAGATCTTCCAGTGAAGCGCGGCTGAGCTCGCCGGTCTTGCGCGCGACAAGAGCGCCTTCGCGATTGAAGAAAAATGTGGTGGGGAAGCCGATTACGTTGAGTCGCGGCACCAGCAGACGGCCGGGGTCGAGCAGCGCGTGATTGAAGAAGAGGCCTTGCCGGTCCAGGAAGCCCTGCACCTGGCCTGCGGATTCGCCGGTGTTTACGAATACAAACGCGATCCCTGGATTGGCCGCTTCTGCTTCTGCCAGCATGGACATTTCACGGCGGCAGGGCGGGCACCAGGTGGCCCAAACGTTGAGCACTACGGGCTGGCCCTTGAAATCCGCCAGGTTGCGGGCGGCGCCGGAGAGGGTGGGAAGCACGAGGTCGGGAAGCTCGGCCTGTGCCGGTACCCGCACGGATGCCAGGGAAAATAGCGCTGCGGCCACCAGAAAACCGGCTGCGGCCGGCCAGAGCGCCAGGCGCAGTTCCAGAGACTGGCGGCGGAACAGCCAGACAGAGTAGAGGAGGCCGCCGAGAACCCCCCACAGGGGCGAGAACCCACCTTGCCAGATGTAAAAGATACTGGCGGGGTTCTCACGGAATACGGGCCAGTGTCCGGCTACGTAGCCAACACGTGCGATAACGAGCCCTGCGGCCGTGGCGTTCCAGGCCCATGCGGACCATAGCGGTTCCTTCAGACGCCGGGACATCACCTCCGCCGTACTTAGAAAACCGGCAAGGGCCAGCACGGTGAACAGGCGGTCCAGGGGTATTACGAAAGGCCCCAGCGCTACGGCGTCCATCAATGTGCCTCCGCGGGTTCCAGCAGGTGCTGCAGGTAGCGGAGAAGCTGTTCGTCGATGAGCGGGCCCCGATGTACGAAGAGGATGCGGCCACTCAGATCAATAAAAAAGGTTGTCGGCAGGCCGGTTACGCGATAGGCCCAGGCTACGTCTGCACCGCCGTCCTGCACTATTGGAAACGTGATTCCGTAACGCTTCACGAACGCGCGGGCACTCTCACCGGGGTCCTGTACGTCCACGCTGACGAATGCCACGGCTTCGGAGTATTCCCTGAAGAAGCGCTCGAGCACCTCTGCCTCGAGCCGGCAGGGGCGGCACCAGCTGGCCCAAAAGTTGATGACCAGCGGTTTTTTACCCAGGTAGTCGTTCAGATCGAACTGCCCGCCATCCAGCAGCGGGCCGTTGAAGGGGATAGCTTCGCTCGGCGGGCGGTAGGGAGGCGACGGTGTCGCCCAGACCGCTCCTAATAGCAATAGCCCTGATCCCCAAAGACCTAAACGCCTCATTATGACCTCGATGATACCAATGCCAAGATGGGACACGTTAGCTATTGCTGTCTAAGGTGAGAGCCTGCGGGCAAGAACAACCCGCGCGGGAGTTTCTGCCCTTGCTGGAATTTTTAGGTAAGGTCGCGGTCGGGCCGATGGTGCGGGTGCCGTAACAGTGCGGGGTTGCCCCGTGACCCTCCCCGGGAGGGGTGGGTTATTATAAGAACTGTGGAGGGAGCGATGATCAAACTCGCGATAGAAGGCATGACCTGCGAGCACTGCGTAATGGCGGTCAGGAGGGCGCTTTCCCGGGTAAGCGGCGTTGAGGCGGTGGAGGTGAACCTCGAGCACGGAGAAGCGCTGGTGCGAGGGGTGGTTAGCGCCGAGAAGCTGACGGCGGCGGTCGCGGATGAGGGTTATCAGGCCCGCCTGGTCGGGTAGTCTGGGAGCATGAAGACTCGCGTGCATTTGCACCTGGATCCCGGGGCCCGCGCCGAAGCGCAGCGCCGGCTCAAGAGCGTGCGCGGTCACGTGGAAGGCATTTTGCGAATGCTCGACGAGGACGGCGTCTATTGCGTCGACGTGCTGAAGCAGATCAAGGCGGTGGAGGGGGCTCTGGATAAAGTAGGTGAGCTGATTTTACGCAGCCACTTGCGGGACCACGTGGTTACCGCGGCCCAGCGCGGCGACACCGACGAAATCGTCGATGAGCTGATGGAAGTGTTGAAGTATCGCTAAGGCCGCCAGGATATCAACCGCAACAGATCCTTTTCGAACACCGCGGCCTTCCGGTAGGGTCCGGGGTGATAGCCGATCACCGTGCCGTCGATGCCGATGAATATGGTGGTGGGTTTTCCGGTCACGTAGTAGGCCGCGGCCACCGCGGCAGTGCTGTCCTGAACGTTGGGAAACGTCCACCGGTATCTGGTCGCAAACTCTCGGGCCATCGTGGGGATGTCCTGTACGTTCACCCCCACGATGAGCAGACGGTCGCCGTAGACCTCATGCGCCTGCGCCCAGTAGGGTGCCTCCATGCGGCAGGGCGGGCAGTTGCTGGCCCAGAAATGCAGTGCTATGGGCTTCTTGCCCAGATGTGCGGCCAGGTCGAAGAAGCCGCCGCTGAGCGTGGGGCCCCGGAAGGTAGGGGCGGGGTGCCCGATGAGGCCGGCGGCCCAGACGGCCAGCAGCAGTGCGGCCAGCATAGCGGAAGCGCGTTTCATGCCGGTTTAGCGTGCCTGGTTGGCGGCGACCAGCAGGGGGTCCCAAACGGGGCTGAAGGGCGGTGCGTAGGCCAGGTCGAGGGCCCGCAGGTCCTCGATGGTGCCCCCGCGATGGAGCAGGGCCGCAATCACGTCGATGCGCAGGGCGTCGTTGCGATGTCCGACCATCTGCGCTCCCAGCAGCCTTCCGGAAGCGGCCTCGTAGACCAGTTTCACGTAGAAGGGGTGCGGTTCGGGATAGTAGTGGGCGCGGTCAGCCGACTTGATCCAGACGCTTTTCGCGTCGAAACCGGCCTCCTTCGCGGCGCTCTCGCCAAGCCCGGTAAGGGCGACGGCGAGGTCGAAGATCTTGGTAATGGAGCTGCCTACTACTCCCTTGAAACTCGCCCGGCCGCCGCCGATTACCGTTCCTGCGGTGCGACCGTGTTTGTTTGCTACGTCGCCTAGTGGCATCCAGTAAGGGTTTCCGGTGATCAGGTGCGTGCTCTCCGCGACGTCGCCGGCGGCCCAGACACCTTCCAGGTTGGTGCGCAGCTGTTCGTCGACCGCGATCGCCCCCGTAGGGCCGGTTTGCACGCCAATCGAGGTGGCCAGCTTAACGTTGGGGCGTATGCCGGTGGCAAGCAGCACCAGATCGGCGGGAATTTCGAACGCGCTGGTTTGCACCGCCTGCACCCGGCTGAGACCGGTGAAGCTCTCCACCTCGGTGCCGGTGACGACCTGAACCCCGTTCCTGGAGAGCTCCTCGCGTACGATTGCGCTCACCTCGGGGTCAGCGGCGGGCATTACTCGCTCGGCGAGTTCAACTATTGTTACCTGCTTGCCACGGGCGCGAAAGGCCTCGGCTACCTCCAGACCCACGTAGCCCGCCCCAACTATCACGGCCCGCCGGGACCGGTGCAGAGCGCTCAGGAGGGCCTGACCGTCCTCGAGCTGGCGCAGGGTGAACACGCCGGGTTGGTGTATGCCGTCTATCCGGGGCAGCAGCGGTCGCGCCCCGGTGCTTATGACCAGATGATCAAAGGGCTGCCAGAATTCCCGGCCCTCGTTAAGGTTGGCGACTTTGACGCGCCGCCCTTCGTAGTCCACCTCCACGACCTCGTGCCGTACCAGGGCGGTGACGCCCTGTTGTTTGAATTTTTCGGGGGTACGGGCCACGAGCTTTTCCACGTCGTCGATCCAGCCGGCCAGGTAGTAAGGCAGGCCGCAGGCGCCGTAGGAAACGTAGTGCGATTTTTCGAAGGCGATGACTTCCAGTTCGGGGTCGGTGCGCTTGGCTTTGGCTGCGGCGCTCATTCCCGCAGCCACGCCGCCTATGACGACGAGACGCTTGCTCATGTCTCCAGTCTACTGACTGGATCGTTTAAGCGCCTCCCGCAAGGCGGAGATCGTGGAAGGAAGCCCGGCGTCGATCGAGCGCGGAGAGAAGCCGAGCTGGGTGCGCGCCTTGCGGTTGCTGGCGGTGTAGCTGACACTGGCCAGGCGCAGGGCCTCCGAAGTGTAACGGGGGGGTAGCTTCGAATCGAAGGGGCGGACCAGGTAGCTGGCCGCCTTGAGCAACGGGGCGGGCACGGGTACCAGCTGCGAGCGCGAACCGGCGATTTCGCGAGCGCGCTGCATTACCTCCACGAGGGTTGCCGGCTCTCCGCTGATGTTGTACGCCTCTCCAGGCATCCCCCACTCCATTGCCAGAACGTGGGCTTCCACCGTGTCGTCGATGTGCGACCAGCAGTAAACGGTATCGGCGGGCAGAAACAGCAGGGGACGGTCCTGCAGCAGATCGCGCAGCAGGCTCCCGATGGCGCTGGGGTCGCCCGGTCCGAAGACCAGTCCCGGCAGCACCGTGACGAGGGGCAGCCCCGACTCGGCCTGGGGGAGCGCCACCTCGTAGTAAGCCTTCCACATGCTGCGGTCGAAAGCGCTGGCCCAGCCAAGCTCGGCGCCGTTGTAGAAATAGTTTTCGTCCACGAGCTGGCCGCGGGTGTCACCGTAAATGGCGATGGTCGATGTATAGACTATCTTGAATACCTTGAGATCTCCCGCAACTTCCAGTACGTTGCGGGTGCCCTCGAGGTTTAGGCGTTCTCCGGCGGGGTTGCTCCGTCCAATACCAAACCAGCTGGCTGTGTGAAACACGCCGTCCACACCTTCCATGGCGGGCTTCAGGCTGTCGCGGTCGGTAACGGAGCCCGAGAATACTTGGGCCCCCCTCTTTTCCAGAGAGGCCAGAGATTTGGGCTTGCGGGTGAGGACGCGCACCTTGTGCCCGTCCGCGAGCAACCTACGAGCCAGACGTTTGCCGATGTAGCTAGTGGCTCCGGTGACGAGGTAGGTCATGCCCTAGTATGTCATGGACGACCGGCGCAGGGGAATATCAGGATTCGCCGTCGCTTTCTGGCGCGTCTTCGTTGGTTTCCCGCCACACCTGCCGCAGGCGGGCCTTGAAGAGACTCTGTAGCTTGTGAAAGCGCGGATCGTCGAGGAGCGCTATCCTGTCGAAGCGGGGTTCTGGGGACGCGTCGGCCTTTTTATTTTTGCTTCGCCGCGCCGGTTTTCTGCGGTTCTTTGCGGGGCGGTTTTCGGCCCCCTTCGCAGCCGGCGGCGGCGCTTCCGGGGGAGGTTCTGGAGGCGCAGCCGGAGGGCGGGCTTCGGAAGCGGCGGGCGGGGTCGGCTTCGCCGCTGGTTTTGCTGCGTCCCCTTCTTCTTGTCCGGCTGCGGGTGGTGCGGCGGAATCAGGGCTGACCCGGGAGTTTTTTTTACCCAGCAGGAAGCGTACGCCGCGACCCAGCGCCTTCCTCACCGCGGCTTCCACCACGGCCTGCTGATCGCGGGCGCGGTCGTAGTGAAAGCGGTGCCCCTCGTCGTAGACGAGTACAAGTGCGTCATCCTCCAGGCGGGGGGTGGCTTCGATGAGGAAGGCGCGCACCTTGATACCCACCTCGGCCAGTACCTGGCGCCAGGCGGTGGCCAGATCGACCGCCGGGTCCGCCGGCGGGGCTGTTTCGGCGTGGGCAGGTTCACTTTGGGCGGTGGGTGCCGGAGATGGGGACGGTGCTCCAGCGGGAAGGGGGCTCTCGGGAATCGCGGGTTGCGGCGGGACCGGTTGGCTTGCGGGTGCCGGTTCGGGGGCCGCGTGCAGCGCTGCGTAGGCGCGCAGCAACCCCAGCTCGAGGGTAAAGGAATCCTCACGCCGGATCAGCTTCTCGGTGTGTTCGTCCAGCTCCGTCAGTGCCGCAATCAGGTTTTCGGGGTTCGAGGACAGCCCGGGGCCCTCCTCCAGACCCAGCCGGGTGTAAAGCCCCGCCCGCAGAGCCTGGGCGAGCTGTTCGATGAGCGTGCGGGCGGAATACCCTTCCGAAAACAGCTGCTTGGCCCCGGCGACCGCCCGGTCCACTTCGCCGGCGTCCAGGGCTGCGGCCATGGCCGCCACGCGCTCGGCGGGGGGCAGACCCAGGGCTTCCTCCGCGGCCTCGCGGGTTATGGGATCGGCGTCCAGGGCCAGCAACCGGTCGAGAATACTCTCGGCGTCGCGCATGGCTCCGCCGCTCATACGCGCGATCAGCCGCAGCGCTTCGGGTTCGGCCGTGCGCCCCTCGGCCTCGAGTACCGCCGCCAGTTTTCCCGCAATCTCCTCTTCGCTCAGGCGCCGGAAGCGGAAGTGCTGGGTGCGCGAGAGGATGGTTGCGGGCATGCGTTCGGGCTCGGTGGTGGCGAAGATGAAGATTACGTGTTCAGGGGGTTCCTCCAGGGTTTTCAGCAGCGCGTTGAAGGCGCTTTTTGACATCATGTGCGCTTCGTCGAGGATGATTACTTTTTTCGGAGCCAGCAGCGGGGCCAGCAGAATACGTTCGCGCAGTTCGCGCACGTCCTCCACCGAGTTGTTGCTGGCGGCGTCGATCTCCACCACGTCGGGGTGGCGGTCCTCGCGAACCAGCCGGCAGTTTTCGCACTCGCCGCAGGGGCGCGCCCCCCGGTCGGCGGCGCAGCCTACGCTCATGGCGATCAGGCGAGCGGTGGTCGTCTTGCCCACGCCCCGCGGGCCTGAGAATAGATAGGCGTGCGCCAGCCGATCCTTGCGGATGGCGCTCTTAAGCACCTCCTTGACGTGTTCCTGGCCCACCACGGCGTCGAAGGTAGCGGGGCGGGCGCGGCGGTAGAGGGCTCCCACGCGCCCATCTTAACCCGCCCGATTACCCTCGCCGGGGGCGGTATCATGAGGTCAAGGAGGCCACCATGGGGCTCATGGAGTTCGCGCGGGCAGAGGTGATTACGCTACCACCCACCGCCACCGTCGCCGATGCTGCGGCGCTTATGGCCGATATGAACGTGGGGAGCGTGGTGGTGGTCGAGGACCTCAGGCCTGCGGGCATCCTCACCGATCGCGACATCGTGGTGCGGGTGGTGCGTGCCGGGCTGGATCCGGCCGCCACACCGGTCTTCCGGGTGATGACGCCCGACCCGCTGGTGCTCGAGGAGCAGACCAGCCTTTTCGAAGCGCTCGAGGAGGTCAAGAATAAGGGTGTGCGGCGTTATCCGGTGGTCGACTACGAGGGCAACCTGGTGGGGATATTCACCCTGGACGACGTCTTGCAGCTGCTGGGACTGGAAATGTCGGCGGTGGCGCGGGTGGTTGAGGGCAATTAAAAAAGGCCCCCGGCGCCCCGACGGCACCCGACCCTGACCGCTTAGGGCTGCTCCCTTCCGGGCCTGACCCGGTTCACGGCGGGCCGCCGCGTCGGACCGGGGGCAAAGGGCAGTATAACCCGCGGGCGCAAAAACGCCAAGCGCACCGCGAGTTTGTTCCGGGTTTCCGGACCCTGGAGCGCCGTTTTTGTTTTCCTCGTGGATTCCGGTTTTACCTGCCGGTTTTGGTTTCGCGCCGCGGGTCGGGGCCGCCCCCTGCACCTGGATAGATGGCAGAATGGAGGGGATGGTGCTGTTGCGCTGGCTTTTTCTCTCGGCCCTCGTGGTCGCGGCGGTTTTGCTGCTCTTGCAGGCCACCGCGCCGAATCGGGAAGACCGCCACGCCCGCCGCGCGCGGCGGGCGCTGAGGGAGATCGTGCGCCGTAGCCGGCACCGGGGCGCCGAAGGGAAGAAACTGGTCGCGGAGGCCCGGCTGGTGGTTTCCGGGCTGGAGAAGTTGAACGCCCGGGCGGCGGAGATTCGCCGCTTCTTGGGCTCGCGCGAGCTAGATGCGCTGGCGCGGCGGCAGCTCGAGGAATACCTGTCGGAAATCGAGGCGTTGTTGGAGGGTGGCGCTGCTTTGCTCGAGCGTCTGGCCGCCGAACTGTGGGCCAGCGAGCCGCTGGATCTGCCCGCCGCCGCGGCCCGGCTTTCCCGGGCGAGAATGGGTTTGATCAAGGCCCTCAAATCGCCAGCAGAGAAGGAAGGGGTAAACTGATGCAGATGAAGCGCTTTTCGCTACTTGCGTTACTGGTCGTTATCGGCGCCTGCGCGCCGCAGGCAACGGCTCCCGGTCCGGAACCTTTTGCCCGGGAGCATGGGCCCGTGGAGTTCTACCCTCACAACATCGGGATCTACTGGATCTATCTTCCGCAGACCGACCCACCCGATTACCCAACCTTCAAACTGAGCGTGCTGGGTCCCGGGCAGTGGGGCAGGGAACATGCCATCCAGATGCGTTTTATCGGCCGCGGCCAGGAGCGCATCTATTTCCGCCGCTTTAGCAAGGCGGGGGTGGAGTTGCTGGGCTTCAAGGAGCAGATCACCCTTACCCGCGTTAGCTTCGATCCGCCCATGCTCGAGTATCCGCCTGCCGAGCTACTGCGTCCCGGATACCGCTGGGGCGGTCGTACCGTCACCCAGAGCGTCTTCGTGCTGCCTAAGGGGGAGCAGAAGCAGGCGACGCTGCGGCTCCAGTACAGTTACGAGGTAAAGGGCAAGAGTCGCGTCGAGGTGCCAGCAGGACTCTTCAACGCCTATGTAATCGAACTTACCGTAACCGACGACAAGGGCAACCAGACATTGCAGGAGATCTGGTTCGTGCCCCACGTGGGTGAGGTCCGCACCCGCGAGGGTCTGGTGCTTATTGAAAAAAGCTTTTAGGAGGCCGCATGCTGCTTGCCCGCATCCGGGGACCGGAAGACCTGAAGGCGCTGTCCGAGGATGAGCTGGAGCAGCTGGTAGAGGAGCTGCGCAGCGAGATCATCCGTGTCACCGCTGAGACGGGCGGGCACCTGGCCAGCAGCCTGGGTGCGGTCGAGTTGATCGTGGCCCTGCACCGCGTCTTCGATTCGCCGCGCGACCGCATCCTCTTCGACGTCGGCCACCAGGCATACGCCCACAAGCTGCTTACCGGGCGTCAGGACCGCTTCCACACCATTCGCCAGGAAGATGGCCTCTCGGGGTTTACCAAGGTGAGCGAGTCGGAACACGACGCCATCACCGTGGGTCACGCCTCGACGAGTCTGGCGAACGCCCTGGGTATGGCGGTAGCGCGCGATCTTCAAGGGCAGGACCACAAGATAGTGGCCGTCATCGGTGACGGCGCCCTCACCGGGGGAATGGCCCTGGCCGCGCTCAACAAGATCGGCGAGATGGGCAAGGACATGCTCATCGTGCTCAATGACAACGAGATGTCCATCAGCCCCAACGTGGGCGCGCTGGCGGGCTATTTTAAGAATTTACAGGTGCAGAAGTGGGTCCAGGAAGCCGAGAAGCTCGGCAAGGGTTTCCTGGAGCGCATATCGCCGCGGCTCTTCGAGCTCGCCGACCGCGCTAAGGAAGCCACCAAGATGATCCTGCACCAGGAAAACCCCTTTTACGCCTGGAATCTGCGCTACGTGGGTCCGGTGGACGGGCACGATCTGAGGGGGTTGGTCTACCTGCTCGAGCACCTCAAGGATCTTTCCGGTCCCACCCTGTTGCACATCGTCACCAAAAAGGGTAAGGGCTACAAGGTGGCCGAGGAAGACCCCACCCACTGGCACGGGGCCAGCCCCTTCAATCCCGAGGCGCCCGCCAAGAAATCGGGCAGCCACACCTGGTCGCTCGCCTTCGGTGACGCCGTCACTGAGCTGGCGGAGCGCGAGGAGAAGCTGGTCGTGCTCACCCCTGCGATGCGCGAGGGCTCGGGGCTGGTGCGCTACGCCGGGACCTGGCCCGAGCGTTACCTGGACGTGGGGATCGCCGAGGACGTGGCGGTGACCACTGCCGCGGGCATGGCGCTGGCAGGGTTGAAGCCGGTGGTGGCCATCTACTCCACCTTCTTGCAGCGCGCCGTGGATCAGGTGATTCACGATGTGGCCATCGAGAAGCTGAACGTCGTCTTCGCCATCGACCGCGCCGGTCTGGTGGGAGCCGACGGGCCCACCCACCACGGCGTCTTCGACCTGGCGCTGCTGCGCACCGTGCCGAACATGCAGATAGCCGCACCCAAGGATGCACTCGAGCTGCGGGCCATGCTGGCGGCGGCACTGGAACAGCCGGGGCCGGTGGCGCTGCGCTGGCCCCGCGGGGCGGTGGAACCCGCCCCCGAAGGCGCCTGGCCCGGGTGCGCCTGGGGACGCTGGGAAATTTTGAAGCCCGGGAGCGAGGTTTACCTGCTAGCCTTTGGCAAGACCCTGCCCTACGCCCTCGAGGCCGCCGCTGCCGATCCCCGCGTGGGCGTAGTGAACGCGCGTTTCATCAAACCCCTCGATCGTGAAACCCTGGCAGAGCTGGCCGCGAATCGGGCTCTTGTAACCGTGGAAGACCATCAGCTGGCCGGAGGTTTTGGCGCGGCGGTGCTCGAGGCCCTGGAAGAGCTGGGCCTTCGCCCCGAGGTGCGCCGCCTCGGCCTGCCCGATCGCTTCACTGATCAGGGCAAGGTCGCCAGCCTGCACGCGCAGGCCGGCATCGACGCTGCCGGGATTCGCCGGGCGCTGGCCGAAATGGGCGTGCGCCTGGGTGTATCCGAGCCGCGCGCCGGCTAACCCTCCAGGTTCCAGACCCCGGCTTCGATGCGCAGGATCCGGGTCCAGCCCTCCGGGGCGTGCGTACCGGAGAGCAGCGCCTGGGGAAGGTTGGCGGCGTAGTTCAGCAGCGCCAGCCGCCGCCGCGAGTCGAGCTCGGCCGAAAAGTCGTCCACCAGAAGTAGCGGCGGTTCGCCGTGGTGTTCCGTAAGCAGCCGGTGCTCCGCCAGCCGCAGGGCCATGGCTACGCTGCGGGCCTCGCCACGGCTGGCGAACTTGACCGCGTCGAGGCCGCCCAGCAGCAGGCGTACGTCGTCGCGGTGGGGCCCCGCCAGGGTGACGCCGCGCTCCAGTTCTTCCTGCAGGTTTTCCTCCAGCGCCTCCGCCAGTCGCGCGGGCGGCGCTGTTTCGCGCAGACTCAGCTCCAGCGGCGCGGCGTCGAGCTCCCGGTAGGTTTCTGCCGCCAGCGGCGCCAGGCGCTCGAGGATCCGCCGCCGCCACTGCAGTACCTGCACTCCGTAACCGGCCAGGCGCTCGTTCCATATACCGATGCCGCGCGGTCCCGTGCGCAGCGCGGCGTTACGCTGGCGCAGGGCCTTGTCGTAGGCGGAGAGCAATGCCCGGTAACGGGGAGAAAAGCGCGCCAGCGCCAGGTCTATCCAGCGGCGCCGCTCTTCAGGGCCCCCGCGCACCAGGGAGATGTCCTCGGGGCGGATCCAGACCGCTCCGGGATATTCGGAAAGTTCGCGCAGGCTGGCCGGGGCCTCGTTAAGGCGGATCTCGCGGCCCCCGGAGCCGAACCGTTGCTCGAAACGCACCAGACCCAGTTGCGTTTCCGCCTCGGCGAAGAGGCTGGCCGCGGTTTCTCCAAAGCGCACCCGGTCTGCCAGCAGACCCCGCACATCGCCTCCCAGAGCGAGAAAGATGGCCTCTAGCAAGTTGGTCTTGCCGCTGGCGTTGGGTCCCACGAGCGCCAGCGGCCCGGGTGGCAGGGCCAGTTCCAGACTAACGAGATTGCGGAAGTTCTGCTGCCGCAGCCTGATCAGGATCATAGGGCACGGCGGATAGCCTCCACGTCCGCCTCGGTATAGCCATACAGGGTTACCTCGATATCGTCGGGGGCGTTCTTGAATTCCTGGATCATGGTGCGGGCTACCGTTTCGGCATCGAGCCCGCCCACCCCGGTGCCGAGGAGCGGGAAGGCCACGGTCTGGAGCCCCAGCTTGCGTGCCTCTTCCAGGGCGGCGCGGGTGGCACGGCGCACGGTGCCGTAGCTGGCCGGTTCCGCGCCGAGAACCGCGGCGTGGATGACGTACCTCGCCGGCAGCCGCCCCGCGCCCGTCACCGCTGCCTCGCCAACGCGGATGGGTCCGTGCCGGTTGCATTCTTCCTGAATTTCCGGCCCGCCCTTCTTGCGGATCGCCCCGGCCACGCCCGAGCCCAGGATGAGCCGGTCGTTGGCCGCGTTGACGATTGCGTCGCCCTCGAAACCGGTAATGTCGCCTTGCGCAATACGAACGAGTGCCACGCCATTATTCTAGGCCGGCCGTCGCGGCGCGCCAGGTATTAAAGCGGCACGCCCGTGCGGGGTCCCCTGGTTCCAGCACCGGGCGGTGCGGCCCCGGGCTGCTGCGCGGCGTTATCCGGTCTATCTGCGTAAACGGTATACGCCTTTTCTGGGGTCGTACGGGCATTTGCCCGGACCCAGATTCGGACAGTGCCTCTTGCCTTTTTGTACTTCCAGGGCCAGGGCGCTGGGCATGATGCAAACAGGACAGCGCTGTATGGTCGTTTTCCTGCGCCTTGCCCGGAACCAGCGCCGGTTACCGTAGCGGCCCACGGGGAATACGCTGCCCGGGGGATCCATGGTGGATGCACCTCCATTCCGGAACGGGCCGGGGGACAGCTGCTACCATGTAGCCATGAGCGAAAGCCGCGCCGGTGAACTGCTGGGCCAGTTGCTGAAGCGTTACAAACTCGAGGCCGGCCTGCGTCGGGGGCGGGTGCTGGCGCTCTGGCCGCGGGTGGCCGGAGAGATGCTGGCGAGGCTCACCGAGCCGGTTAAGCTGGAGCGCGGGGAGTTGCTGGTGCGCGCCGAGAGCGCGGCGCTGGCGCACCAGCTCACTTACCAGCGCGAGGAGTTTGTACGTCGCTACGCAAACCAGCTGGGTCCGGGGGTGGTGACCAACGTCCGCTTCATCAGCGGCCGTTTGCGCAATGGCACGGAGCCCGGGGAAGCCCAACCGCGGTCCGAAGCGAAACCGCTGGAGCTGCCGCTCGAGCTGGCACGCAAGCTGGAAAACTGGAGCAGCGCCGTCCCCGCGGAGCTGCGCACAGCCGTCGAGCGCGCCGGTCGCGCGGTGCTGGCGGCACAGCTGGAACGCGGAGGCAATGTCTGCGCCATCTGCGGGCGCTTTGGGGAGGATACCCCCTGCACTTTCTGCGCATCCCTGCTGGAAGATCCGCTGGTGCGGCGGGCTGCCCGCCGGCTCGAGCGCGAACCCGGGGCGGAGCCGCTGGCCGGTGACCTGCTCGCGGCCGCCCGCTGGCTGGCTGCCGAGCGCCTGCGTGCCCAGATCGAGGACCTCGCCCCCCGGGTGGTGGAGGAACCCCAGTTGAAGGAGTTTTTCGCCGATTTGGTCGGGCGCTTCGCGGCGATTCCCATCGGGGGCGCTACGTCTGCCGAGAGGCTGGCGCGGCTGCCGGCGGCGGCACGTTCCCTGGCGCGCGGGCGCTAGCCCCGAGTATCCTGGAACTGCGGGCCGCGGCGTGCGGCCAGGGGAGGACACCATGGGAAAAGGCGGTGACACTCGCATACACGCTGGCAAGATCTGGCTCAACGGTGAGCTGGTGCCGCAGGAGGAAGCCAGGGTGAGCGTGCTCGCCCATGCTCTGCATTACGGTACCAGCGTTTTCGAGGGCATCCGCGCCTATGAGACCGCGGAAGGCCCGGCCATCTTTCGATTAGAAGAGCACGTGGAAAGGCTTTTCCACTCCGCTAAGATTTTGCGTTTGGAGATCCCCTATAGCACCGAGGAGATTTCGCGGGCCATCGTCGAGACCGTGCGCACGAACGGCTGGAAGGCCTGCTACATTCGCCCGCTGGCTTGGTTTGGCGCCACCTCTTTGGGCGTCAACCCGCTGCCTAACAATCCTGCCGACGTGATGATCGCCACCTGGGAGTGGGGCGCCTACCTGGGCGAAGAGGCAGTACGCAAAGGTGCCAAGCTGGTAACCAGCTCCTGGCGCCGCTTCCCCGGTGACGTGATGCCCGGCAAGGCCAAAGCGGGCGGTAACTACATCAATAGTGCTCTGGCCAAGATGGACGCTTTGGCCGCCGGCGCCGACGAAGCACTGCTGCTTGACAAGGAAGGTTACGTGGCGGAGGGGTCGGGTGAGAACCTCTTCTTCGTGAAGGGTGGCATCATTCACGCTATCGAACACTCGGTAAATCTGCCCGGTATCACCCGCGACTCGGTAATAGAAATCGCTCGCGACCTGGGTTACACCGTCAGGGAAGCCTACCGGGTTACCCGCGAGGTGCTGTTTACCGCCGACGAGGTGTTCATGACCGGAACCGCCGCCGAGGTAACGCCGGTTTCGATGATAGACAGCCGTCCCATAGGTTCCGGCAGCGCCGGCGAGCTGACCATGGAACTGCGCAAGGTCTACCTGGAAGCGGTGACCGGAGATCGTCCCGAGTATCGCAAGTGGTTGACCTTCGTGAAGTAGCGTTGCCTGCTTCCGACGAAAACCCGCCGCTTTGGCGGGTTTCGTTTGGGGTCTTTGCGCGAATTTTCATCGGCTGACGAAACAACAGCACAACCCTGCAGTCGGCGGTTTTCTATTCTAGTCCCGGCCTCCGTTGCTCATCCGCACCCGTGCCCCCCGGCCCCACAGCACGAATATCCAGGCTACGAGCAGCAGTCCCGCGCTAAACGCGTATGGTGCGGTGTGGTCTACGTGCTGATAGAGCCAGGTGCCCGCCAGCGGTCCCAGCATCCGCCCCAGCGCCTGGGCGCTGGAGTTGAGTCCCGCGACCGCACCCTGAAGGCCGTCACCAACCGAGAGGCTCAGTGCGGCAGTGACCGCCGGGGCGGCGAGCCCCTGCCCCAGACCTTGCAGAACCAGCGCCAGCGTGAGCCAGGAAAAGTTGGTTGCAAAAACGAAGATCAGGAAGCCCAGCATCGCAATGGGTATCCCGCTCTTGAGCATGCCCATAGCCGGCCACTTGAACCTGCGTATCAGAAATCCCTGCACAAAGACGGCCACCAGGCCGTAGATCACCAGCGCGATCCCTACTACCCTGGCGGTACCCGCAGGCGTCAGCCCCAGGCGGTCCTGGAAGTAGAAGGCCACCGTGGTCTCCATGGCCACCGAGCTCAGGCTCACGGCCAATCCCACGACCAGCAGTGGCAGCACCCGCGGGTCCATGAAGCTGAGACGGGGTGGCTTGTGCAGGTGTATGCGGCGTGCAGGTTCTGGCAGTTTGAACCACACGAAAAGCGCATTGAAGAGCGCCAGCGTTGCCGAGAAGTAGACAGGTACTAGCAGACTGATCCCCGCCAGCGCAGCGCCAATGGCGGGGCCGAAGATTACTCCCAGACCGAACGCCGCTCCAATTACGGCCATGCCCGCGGTGCGGTCGGCTTTACCGGTGATGTCGGCCACGTAGGCTTGCGCCGTTGGTAGTGTGGCTGAGGAAAAGGTGCCGCCGAATAACCGCGCTGCCAGCATCAATACGTATACGGCACCGGTGCCGAGCGCACCCGCGAGGCCCAGTTGCGCGACCAAGGCGAAGGCGAAGAACGAGATCGAAAACCCCAGGATGCCCGTGAGCAGGATGGGTTTGCGTCCCTTCACCTCGCTCAATCGCCCCCAGTAGGGTGCCAGCAGGAACTGCATCAGCGCGTAGGCGGTTGAAAATGTGCCCACCTGGAATTCGCTGAGCCCCAGTTCGCGCGCCAGCGGCGCCACGATCGGAAACAGCACCGAGAGGCCCAGCATGCTGTTAAAGAGGGTCAGGAACAGGAGCGCCATCGGGCTCATAGCGGCCAGTCTACCGCCGCTGCAAACGATTCGCAATAATAGCCCGCAAGCTGGTTGTAGCGGGGGAAGGGGGGTGGGACGTAATGCGGTTGGCCCGGGGCGGATTGTAGCTAGCTGGCTGTACGGGGCGTGCTAGGTTTGGACCGGAGCGGGCGCCGGTTAGCGTCTGCGTGTTCGCGGGGGTGTCTGCACCGCCGCCGGTTTGTTTCACGAGCGCACACACTAGGAACGAAGAGCAAACGGGTGCGTCCCGGATGCGCCTATCACCGCTACTAGCGGTGAGGCTGCGGCTTTAACGAAGCAATAGAATATTTAGCGAAAAATAACCTGCATTCTGACTTTTGATAAACATCCTTTGTTTCATGGCATAATTGCACGCCCGAGTTGGGCTTTGCTATCCTGTGCTCAAGGTGAGATATGAGGGTGTGATTGGCAAAATTGTTGGGCCCGAGGGATTCCAGGGTACCGAGGTTTACGCGAAACCTGCACAGGCCTGTTATGGCGCTATTAGTAAGCTCCGTAGCGCCCTGGTCAGCAGCGGATTTCCGCCGATAGAGATTCGCATCGGCTTCGAAAACGTTACGCTGCTGCACCTGGCCCACGACAGAAGCAACGATGTTTATTTCCTGAGCCCGGGCGCCGATCTCGACGAGGTCCGCAGGCGGATACTCACCTCCTCCCAGGAACCCGATCAGGCATCCCGTACGCCACTAATATTGTCACGTCATACCTATGAAGACCTGCACGGCCTGTTTGCCTTATACGTAGGTCCTATGGCCGAGGTTTTGCTGGAAGAGGTATGGGAGAAGCTGGGAATCCCGAAAACAGGCCCCTGTCCCCACTGCGATATCGAGGTGCTCTTGCAAGCTATGACGACTCATATGCCCTCTGAAGAAGCGCATGAATTTGTCGCCAAAGCTCGCAAGCTGTTGTCCGACGCAGGAGGTCGCCATGGCAAACAATGAAGTCGGTGGTGAAAAGGGGTCCGTAGAGAATACGACGCTGGCACGCAAGATAGGGCGCTACTTTGCTGCGGTAAGTTTGGCCGCGCTGGCTTTCGTTGTGGTTTTCTCCTACTGGAATGCACGACAAACCGTGCTGGCCGAGGCGCAGAGCAAACTGCGTCTCACCAACGGCATAGTCAAGGCCATGCGCACTACCGTGCAGAAGGAGCTCAGACCGGTGTTTTTAAAGAAGGGCATTTTCCACCCTTCCCACGTAGTGTCATCGGCCACCATGATCGCAGCCGTTGGGCGTCACCTGCAAAGCGACCCGGAGTTTTCACGCTATTTGATTCGTTACGTTTCCGACAACCCCACCAACCAGTCCAACTATCCGTCGGAAGGCGAGATGCTGGTCCTGAAGCACCTACGCAAGACGGGGAAGTCCGAGATCACGAAGGTCGTGAAGTTCCCCGAAGGGCCTTACCTGGTTCACGCCAAACCTCTCGTGGCCAAGTCGGGTTGTCTTTCCTGCCACGGCGACCCGGCTGCCGCCCCCAAGGAGATCGTGGCGTTTTACGGGAGAGAAAGTGGATACCATTACCGTATCGGCGAGATCGTGGGCGCTGCTATCGTGGGCATCCCCTTTTCCGAGATAACGCCCCTTCTCATAAAACAGGCCGTATTGCTGAGCCTGATCATGGTTGCCGTGCTTGGTTTGGCGTTTTACCTGATTAACCGCTTCGTGCAGCAGGAAGTAGCGCTGCCGATAGTCCGCCTGACCGAGGTGGCGAAGGCGCTTAGCAAGGGTGCGGTTGACCGGCCGCTGCGCACTTCACGCAGTGACGAGATAGGCGCGCTGGTGCGCGCCATCGAGCTTTTGCGGCGCAGCATTCAGGTCGCCATTCGCAGAATGAAAGGATAGCGCTTTGGGAATTCGCGGCGGCGCACGTTCGATACCCCTACCACTCATTCTGACTAGCCTGGCTCAGTTAAGGCTGACGGGAGTCCTCACCGTCGATTCCAACCCCAAGGGAACCCTGATCCTTTCCGGAGGCCAGCTGTGCTCTGTCTACTTCGGTAAGCTGACGGGATGCCGGGCGCTAAAGCTCATACTTGCCGAGGAAAGCGCTTCATACGCCTTCGACAAAAGCAACGAGGTGCTTTGTCCCCGCACCGTTTCCACGGAGGCGCTGCTGCTCGATGCCACGCGCGTGCTTGATGAAGAAAGAAGATCCTTGCGCGAACTGTTCAAACAGGCGCAATCGAAATGGCCTGACCGCGCCGTCGCCGCGGTTTACGCCACCAGCTTGATGGACCTCTGGCCCGGGGGGGAACGTAGTCGCGCCGAAAGCAAATTGAACTGGGTGCTTACACCCATGGTTTGCAGTTGGGAGCTGGGGGAGAGCCCCTTTGGAAGTCTCAAGAACATGGTCATTGATGCCGCCGGGGCTGACTTGTGGGTGAATTACCTTTTCAAGGGTGATGCGGCGATTTTCACCTGGCGCATGCATGGCTGACAACCGGTACCGGCCGGTTCTGGCTGGGTGACCACAAACTGTTTCGGCCTGCCGCCAAAAGCGCCGCCGGTCGGGGTGGCGGCAACTTTTACCGTGGCCGCCAGATCGCGACAGCGGATTGTCATGAATAGTATGGGTGAAAGGGAGGTTCGCATGATGATCAGCAGCACGCTCACGAAAGCGCTCAACGAACAGATCGGGCACGAGCTCAGCGCCCACAACCATTATCTGGCCACCGCGGTGTATTTCGCCAAACGGTCACTGGACGGTTGGGCGGCGTTCTTCTTCCGCCAGGCGGAGGAGGAGCGCGAGCACTCGCTCAAGATTCTGCACTTCCTGCTGGACAATGACATCGCTCCGTACATCCCCCAGACGGCGGAGGCCAAGCCGGGCTTCGCAGATGCGGTGGAAGCGGTGGCCAGCGCGGTTAGGGCTGAGCGCACGGTGACCACCCAATTCGAAGCCATGATGGCCATTGCCCATCAGGAAAACGACTACCGGGCAGTGCCGTTATTGCAGTGGTTCCTTAACGAGCAGATAGAAGAGGAAGCCACCATGGGCAAGCTGCTCGATCTGGTACAAAGCGGTATCAATCTCTTCCAGGCACAGGACTACCTGCCCCGGCCCCATGCCGATGGCGGGGAGGAGGTCCCAGAGAGCGAGTGAGTGAATTCGCCATCCTAGGCGGGGGCTGTTTCTGGTGTCTGGAGGCGGCCTTCCGCCCGCTGAGGGGTGTGATCGACGTGGTGCCGGCGGCCACGTCGAAGACCCCAGCTACGAGAAGGTGTCCACGGGTACCACCGGCCACGCCGAAGTGGTGCGCGCTGCCTTCGACCCCGACGTGATCAGCTACGAACAGCTGCTCGACGTTTTCTTCGCGGTGCATGACCCTACGACCAGGGACCGCCAGGGCTACGACGTGGGGCCGCAGTACCGTTCGATAATCTTTTATGAAGGCGAGGCGCAAATGGAGGCAGCCCTGCGCAAGATCAAGGCGCTTTCCGGCTTCTTCAAGCCGCGCATCGTTACCGAGGTGAAGCCGCTGGAGCACTTCTGGCTCGCGGAGCCGGAGCATCACCACTACTTCGACAAATACCCTCAGGACCCGTATTGCCAGGCCGTCATCGCGCCCAAGGTGAGCAAGGTCATTTGGGGTTTCCGTCCGCTTCTCAAATAGGCGGACCGTAGGGGAGGAGTTCGGGACCCTCCCTTGTTTACGAATGCCCCGTTACCGGTGCCGGAGGTGGTACGACTTCACCCGCGTCAGCTGGTGGTAACCCAGCTCTGAAAGGGTCACGCCGCGGCCGGTGTCCTTGACGCCGGTCCAGGCCAGAGCCGGGTCTAGGTAGTCGGCGCGATTCATGAAGACCGTACCGGTTTCGATTCGTGCTCCCAGCCGCTCGGCCCGTTCCAGGTCGCGTGTCCACAAGGATGCCGAGAGACCGTAGCGGCTGTCGTTCATCAGAGCCAGGGCCTCTTCGTCGCCGCTGACCTTCATGACGCCCACCACCGGGCCGAAGGTTTCCTCGGTCATGATGCTCATCTGGTGGTTGACGTCCACCAGTACTTGCGGCGCCAGGTAAGGGGTGCCTTCTTCGGACGCGGGGAAGAGCTTGGGGTCTATCAGGGCTTTGGCTCCTTTGCTAACGCCCTCCGCTATCTGCTCGCGCACCCAGTTCGCCGCTGAGGTGCGCACCAGCGGCCCCAGGGTGGTTTCGGGGTTCGTGGGGTCGCCCAGCTGGTATTTCTTTACCAGGTCCACATACCCCTCGACGAAATCGCCGTACAGCTTTTCGTGTACATATATTCGTTCTATTGCACAACACGACTGGCCAGCGTTGAAGAAAGCGCCGTCTACGGTGTTTTCGATCGTGAAATCGAGATCCGCGTCCTCCATTACATAGGCTGGATCCTTGCCGCCGAGCTCGAGCCCCGTTCCCACGAAACGGTTCGCGGCGGCCTTGACCACCACGTGACCGCCGGGCACGGAGCCGGTGAAGGCAATGAAATCAACCCGCTCGTCGGCAATCATCTGCGCTATTGCTTTATGCCCGGTATGTAGATACTGAAAGACCCCCGGAGGTAGTCCGGCGGCGTCGAATGCCTCCTGATAGCGTTCCGCCACTAGCGGTGTCTGGGTGGACATTTTGAGGATAACCGTATTTCCTGCCACCAGCGCCGGCACCACGCTGTTCACCGAGGTGAGCCAGGGATAATTCCAGGGTGCTAGCACGAGAACCGTTCCCAGCGGTTCGCGCCGGATAAAGCGGGTAAATCCCTCTATCGGGTCGGGTATCAGGTCCGCCAGGGCCTTTGGGGCAATGCCGATCATGAACTCGGCCCGCTCCTTGAGCCCCCGGGTAAGTTCGAAGGGGCTGTGGGCGATAGGACGGCCCATTTGCCAGGTAAGTTCCTTGGCCAGTACATCGGCGCGTTCCAGCAGGTAATCTACGGCTTTTCGCACCAGCTCCTGGCGTTCTTCAAGCGGCCGCGAGCGCCATTCGGAGCGCGCTTTCCTGGCGTTTTCCAGGGCGGCTTCAATATGCGCTTCATCCGCTACTTCGCGTTCGACATAGACCGAGCCGTCCACCGGGCTGATTGTCTTGAACTTTGGCATGGTCCGCTCCTATTCCGGCGTGACGTAGGCGGCGGTGATACCACCGTCCACGCGCAGGTCGGCACCGGTCATGTAGCTCGATTCGTCGGAGGCCAGGAAGAGTGCAGCCCTGGCCATCTCGCTGGCCTCGCCGAAGCGGCCCATGGGGATATGCACGAGCCGCCGCCGCTTCTTCTCCTCGGTGTCAAGGAACTTCATCAGCAGCTCGGTGCGCAGGGGGCCGGGGCTGATGGCGTTGACGCGGATGTTCTCGCGCGCGTGGATGACCGCCAGCTCCCGGGTCATCGAGAGGACCGCGCCCTTGCTGGCGGTGTAGGCGATCTGCGGCGTCGCCGCGCCCAGCGTGGCCACGAAGGAAGCGGTGTTGATGACCGAGCCACCGCCGGCGCGCCGGAGCGCTGGGATGCCGTACTTGCAGCCCAGGAACACCCCTTTGGCATTTACAGCGAGCGTGAGATCCCATACATCCTCGGGGGTGCTCATCGCATCACCATCGGAAGAAATCATCACCCCGGCGTTGTTGAAAAGAACGTCCAGACGCCCGAAGGCCTTTTCGGTTTCGGCCACCATGCGCTCAGCGTCTCCGGCTTTCGAAACGTCGGCTTTGATAAAAACGGCCTTTCCGCCATGGCGAATAATTTCTTCGGCCACCGCGCTGCCGGAGTCGTCATCAACGTCGACCACGGCCACCGCTGCGCCTTCACGGGCGAAGAGCAGCGCCGACTCGCGCCCGATGCCGCTGCCCGCGCCGGTAATGAGGGCTACCTTGTCCTTGAGTCGCATACATACCTCCACGCCTCAGGCTACACCGCCCTACCCGCGGGAAGCATCTACAGCGCCATCACTCACCGCACTCCGGATTAAGGAGAGCATCCACCACCGGCTTCATGTAATCGAGCCACTCTTTTTTGTTGACGTCGTAGAAGTGTTGATCCGCATTTACCGAATAAGGAATATGCGCTTTACGCAGCGCGCAGGACACGAAGGTGGCAAAAACCACCTGCTCTTCAACCGTATAATCATTGCCCCTGTTGTAGTTGCCCGGCATCCACGCCCCCTGCCATACCGGCACCCCGGTCTTCTTGCGCCACTCGACCATCAGGTCCACGTGCTTTTGCACCATGGCCTTTTCTTCGGGCGTGCCGGTGGTCCAGCGTGATTTGGATTTGCTGTCCTTCGAGGGCCCCGCAGCATAAAAGTGGCTTTCTGCCCCGAGGTACTTATCGCCCTTGTTGAACAGCCCTTCGATCTCCGGCAGACCCTCGGGCTGCGCCCAGTATCGCGGCGCCAGGAAGATCACCCGCTTGGGATGCAAGGGGCGGACTACCTTGAGCGACTCGCGGTAGAACTTTAGTAGCAGCTCGGGACTATCAAGCTTGTTGAGGTTCTTCCCGGGTTCTATGTGCAGATCGAAAGCCAGCTTGCCGGGGTATCCCTTGAACCGCTCGGCAACGGTGCGCCACCAGTCGACGGCCTTCTTGAGGCTTGCCTCGTCGGCCTTTTCGTTGAACTCCATGGCAGCCAGGGTGATTATGGCGTACATGCCCGTATCCAGGGTGTCGCGCACCACCTTCTCCAGGTGGTCCAGGTACTTCTTATCATCCACGATCTTGAAGCGGATGCGCGCGTGGGTGAAGCCCCGCTTGGCCATATCCTGGGGCATTTGTTTGGTATAAGCGCGAATTTCTCTTTTGAACAGGGCCCAGTTGACATCCAGACCGACGCCCATTTTGGAAACGTAACCCGCAGGTGTTATTGGCTCTGCCGGCTGACCGGGCTCCGAGGGGTTGGTGGGCGGGTTCGTGCCTCCGGGGGGCGTGGTACTGCGGCAGGATGAGGATAGGAACATCAATGCCAGCACCGCCAATAGAACCGTGCAAGTTTTGATCATGTTACCTTTTATTATCATTTGGTACGACCTTACAACAAATATGCGGCGGGCAGAAATCCCCGGCGCCGCCAGTGCCGGTATGCAGGCGGGCGTCGTCAGTGTAGCGAACCGGGGCCAGGCAGGACGTTGAAGCAACGCCGCAACGCTGGTATGTCTGCGCTTTCTGGCGGCTTATATCCGCTCGAAGTAGCGCTTGCGGTCCCAGTCGGTGACCGCCTCTTCGTAGGCCTTCCACTCGGTGCGGAAGAAGTGGAGGTAGTGGGCGTGGGCCTCCTCGCCCAGCGCGGCGCGGGCGAAGCTGCTGGCCTCGAAGCGGTCGGCCGCCTCGCGCAGGCTGTAGGGCACCCGCGGCAGCTCGGCGGCGGCGTAGACGTCGCCGGTGAAGATTGGTGGCGGCTCGATCTTCTCGGCGATGCCCGCCAGACCGCTGGCCAGCATGGCGGTGTAGGCCAGGTAAGGGTTGACGTCGGCCCCGGGGATGCGGTTTTCGACCCGTAGCGAAGCGCCCGAGCCGACCACCCGGAAGCCGGCGGTGCGGTTGTCGTAGCTCCAGGCCAGCCGGGTTGGGGCCCAGGAAGCGTCTTCGTAGCGTTTGTAGCTGTTGACGGTGGGGGCGTAGAAGACCATCAAGTCGGGGGCGTAGCGGATCAGACCGCCGAGGAAGTGCAGGAAGGTTTCGGAAACCCGGGCGCGCCCGATGGAGCGGCCGCCGGCGAAGGCGTTTTCGCCGCCGGACCAGAGGCTCATGTGGATGTGGCTGCTGGAGCCGGCGCGGCCGTTCATGTACTTGGCCATGAAGGTGACCGAGATGCCCTGCTGCTCGGCGATCTCCTTGAGGGCCTGCTTGAAGAGAATGTGGCGGTCGGCCATCTCCAGTGCCTCGGCGTAGCGCAGGTTGAGCTCGTGCTGGCCCAAGCCCCACTCGCCCTTGGAGGTTTCCACCGGGATGCCGGAGTTCTTGAGGGCGCGGCGGGCGGCGGCGGTAAAGCTCTCGGTGCGGCTGCCCTGGAAGATGTGGTAGTCCTCCAGATACCAGCCGGCGGGTTCCAGGTCGGCATAGCCCAGCTCGGCGGCCTGGCGGTAGGAGTCGGTAAAAACGTAGTATTCGAGCTCCGAAGCCGCCATCACCTGGTAGCCGCTGCTACCGGCTGCCTCGAGCTGGCGGCGCAACAAACTGCGCGGCGCCAGCGGCACCGGCGCGTGGGTTTCTGTATTCAGCACGTCGGCCAGCACCAGCGCGGTTTTGTCGGCCCAGTCCACCAGGCGCAGGCTGTTCATGTCGGGCACTAGGTGAACGTCGCCGTAGCCCAGCTCCCAGTTCGCGAAGTCGTAGCCGGGAACCGGCGTCATCTCCATGTCGACGGTCAGCAGGTAGTCGCAGGCGTGGGTGCCCGCCCTGGCGGCGTTTTCCAGAAAAAATTCGGCGTCGAAGCGTTTGCCCATCAGTCGGCCGTAGAGGTCGGGGAAGGCCACGACCACCGTTTCTATCTCGCCCTCGGCCACCAGGCCGGCCAGGGCGTCGAGCGTGAGTTTGCCCTTAAGATCCTGCATAATCGCTCCTTTGGAATAGTATACTGTCCAATTTTCACCCTAAACAGTCTAAACAGGCTAGATTGGTAATAGAGGTGGTTATGCCCGCGCGCTGGTCTTTGCAAGACGCTAAGAACAAGTTCAGTGAGGTCGCCCGTCGCGCCCGCAGTGAAGGTCCGCAGTTCGTCACCCGTCACGGCCGTGAAGAAGTGGTGGTGATCGCGGTTGAGGACTACCGGCGGCTCACCGCTCCTCGCGAAGACCTGGCTAGCTTTCTGCGGCGCTCGCCGCTGGTGGGGGTTGAGCTCGATCTCGAGCGCGACACCTCCCCGGCCCGCGACGTGGAGCTTTGAGCCGTGCGCTACCTCATCGGTACCCCGGTCATCTCGGAGCATCTCGGAGCTGATCAAGCCCAACCCTGAACCCAAAGTAGCCCGCTGGGTCGGTTCCCTAGAGGCCGAGCAGGTATATACCTCGGTCGGTCGTTACCTTTGGCGAGCTGGCCAAAGGAATAGAAAAGCTGGCAGACGGCCGGCGCAAGCGCGAGTTGCTGCGCTGGGTCGAAAGCGACCTGAAGGCCTGGTTTGGACCGCGGGTGCTGGCCGTAGAGATCTGGAAGTGGCCGAGCGCTGGGGACTGTTGCTCGCCCGGGTGCAGGCCGCCAGCCGCTCTTTGCCGGCGGTGGACGCGCTGATCGCCGCCACGGCGCTGGTACACGGGCTGGTGCCCGTCACCCGCAACACCCGGCGCTTCGAGATGGCCGGATTGGAAGTTTTGAACCCCTGGCAGGAAAGCTAACGGTCAAAGCCGATGTCCCGAGAGTCATTTCCTTTTGCCGGAACTCAGCAAAGTGAAATGCATATATAATAAGTAAGCTGCAGCAATTGTTTCCGTGGTAGGCGATGGCATCGTTCCCTAAGGGGGTAATACGAGGAGGCAGCGTGCCAGATTACCGGGTTCTGATAGCTGCAAACATAGTTAAAAATTTTGGCGAGAAGCGGGCATTGGATGGCGTCTCGCTCGAGCTGCCGCGGGGCCAGGTCGTTGGTCTGCTAGGTCCCAACGGTGCAGGCAAGACCACGCTGATCAAGATAATCCTAGGGCTTCTGCTTGCCGACGCCGGCCGGGTATATCTGCGTACCCAAAACGGTGAGGCGCCGGTGGCGCCCGGGCGTATCGGCGTGGTAATGGAAGGCAGCCGTAACTACTACGCCAACATCCCCGTTATCACCAACGCGGTCTACTTTGCCGCCCTCAAAGGCGTTGCGGCGCGGGAGGCCGCCGAGCGCTTCCGCCGCTGGGCGCTGCGATTCGGGTTGGAAGAAGAGGTGCTGGAGCAGCCGCTGGCCACCTTTTCCCGGGGTATGCAGCAAAAGGCAGCGCTAGCCATAAGCCTTTTGCACGATCCCGACTTCGTCATTCTCGACGAGCCCACTCTGGGGCTCGACCCGGAAAGCCGCCTCGAGCTGGAAAAAATTATTCACGGCCTGGCGGAAGAGGGCAAGGGGACGCTGATCGCCAGCCACGACCTGGGCTTTATCCAGCGGACCGCCGACCGGGTGGTCTTCATTCGCGCGGGAAAGGTGATCCTTGACGACGCCACCGCCCAGCTGATTCGCCGCTACGAAAAACCCTGGTATCTGGTTCGCACGGCAAGTGACCTCCAGGAAATGCCGCCGGGATGGCGAGAATCGGGACAATGGCGACAGCGCGACGAACGCACCCTGCTCTTTACCGGCGGCTGGCAGGAGCTCAGGCAATATATTTGCGCCGAACCCGAATTGGAGGTTGTGGCCGTGCAAAAGGAAACCGCTTCGCTCGAAGACATCTTCATGGAAATCCAGGAGGAGGCCGGCAATGTGGACGCTCCTTAAGGCCGAGGCAATCCTCAGCTTCGCCCAGTTCCGGCGCTACTTCTTCAACAGCCTCCTCAGCCTCGGGATCATGGTGCTGTTCTTCTACGGGCTCTTCTACGGCATCGCCCTCTTCGTCAATGCGCCGCTGGAAGGGAGCAGCCTTTCCAGCCTGGTGCTGGGGTTCGTGGTCTGGACCTTCACCCTGGGCATCCTCCACGGCATTGCCCAGGACATTCAAACCGAGGCTACGCGCGGTACCCTGGAGCAGCTGGCGTTAGGCCGCTACCGCCTGGAAGCGATCCTCTTGGTCCGCAGCGCGTTCACCGTGGTCGTCTCGCTGCTGATGGCTCTGATCATCGTGGTCGCGCTGCAGGCAATTACCGGCGTTCGCCTGCACTTCAACCTCGCCGGCCTGCCGGCGCTTTTAATCCTGGCGTTGGGCGTCGCGGGTTTGTCGCTGGCGTTGGGGGCACTGGCGCTCTACTTCAAGGACGTCTCGATGCTCTTTACCATCATCCAGTTTGGCTTCCTGCCTTACATCCTGGCGGCCGAGAACGCCTTCGCCGGGCAGGCGCTGTTGCCCCTGGCCCCGGCGCTGCACCTGACCTTTCGTTCCTTCGTCAATGGCGAGCCGGTCACGGGCTCAATGGCGACCGCGGCGCTACTCAACTCCCTCGTCCTCTTTGCTTTTGGCCTCGGCCTCTTTCGCTGGGTCTACGGGGTGGTGCGGCGCAAGGGCAATCTGAGCATGTACTGACCGACGGAACCAAAAACTAACCGTTTTTCAGCGCCAGCTGGCCGCAGGCCGCGCCCACGTCTACCCCCCGGCTCCAGCGGACGGTTACCGGTACGCCTTCGCGTTCTAGCGCCGCCGCGAAACGCTGAATCCGCTTCTTGCCGCTGCCGCTCACCGGCGCGCCCTCCCAGGGGTTGAAGGGAATCAGGTTGACGTGGGCCACCAGACCTTTCAGAATCCGGGCCAGCTCACGGGCCTGCTCTTCGCGGTCGTTGATACCCTGCAGCATGGTGTACTCGATCGTCACCCGCCGCTTGGTATGGCCAAAGTATTCTCGCACCGCCTCCATGATTTCGGCGATCGAGTAGCGGTGGGCGGTGGGGATTATTTTTTGGCGGGTTTCGTCGTCGGGGGCGTGCAGGCTGAGGGCCAGCTTGACGCCCAGGTCGTCTTCGGCCAGGCGGCGGATGCCCCTGGGAATGCCGACGGTCGAGAGGGTGATGCGGCGCGGGCTCATCGCCAGGGCGTTTTTGTTTAGCATCCGCCGTACCGCCCAGGCGACGTTCTCGTAGTTGAGCAGCGGCTCGCCCATGCCCATTAGCACCACGTTGCGGATCTCGCGCGGGGCCAGGCCCTGGTGGTAGGCGACGGCCAGGATCTGATCCAGAATCTCGGAGCCGGTCAGGTTGCGGCCAAAGCCCATCTTGCCGGTGGCACAGAAGGTGCAGCCGGCGGGGCAGCCGACCTGGCTGGAGATGCAGACCGTCTTGCGGTCTTTGTAGGGGAGGTAGACGGCCTCGGTGCGGCTGCCGTCGTGGAGGGTGAAGAGGTACTTGACCGAGCCGTCGCTCGAGGGGAAGGCCTGCACCAGGGCAAATTCGCTGATGCGCCATTTGCGCGGTAGCTCCTCGCGCAAGGCGCGCGGCAGGTCGGTCATCTCCTCCCATTCGCGCGCGCCCTTCTTGTAGAGCCAGCTGGCTATCTGCCCTTTGCGGTAGCCCTTGCCGGGCAGCTCGTCCGGCGGCTCGGGCAGCAGGATGGGCTTGCGATCGTCGCCCAGCTCCACGTCTGCTATCGGGGCCTGCACGGGTACGTAGCAGGCTTCGCCTTCGTCGCCATCCGGTATGTGCAGTTCAAAGTTTGGCTTCTTCATCTTCCCCCAGGCCGCGCCCCGTCCGCTGAGTTTACCCCGGCGCCGCACGCCTGAAGGGCCCGGGTGGCTGCGGGGCCGCCGGCCGCCGAGCCGGTATCTGCCCGCCCGTTTACGCAAAAGGGCTCCCCGCTGGCGGGGAGCCGTGGTCAACTAGCGGGTTTATACGAAGACTTCGCGCTTACCCAGCTTCTTGGTGAGCAGGTAGTAGAAGACGCCCCGGTGCTTGCGGCGGTCTTCTTTCATCTGCTCACAAACCTCGGCCAGGATCCTGTCCATCTCTTCGTCGTCCATATCGACCTTGAGGCGGTCGAGCAAAAAGCTTTTCTTTACGCGCTCGAGCTCGTCTTTGTCACTGCAGGAAACAAACTTGGCATCGGCGTTGCGGAAGACGACCGCATACCGGTCTACCAGGGCCGCGAGCAACTCTTCATCGGGTTGGGGATCGTACTTCTTGGCCTTCTCCACCACTTCGGCGAGCAGTTCGGCGTTGGTCATGATTGTTACCTCCGATTAGGCATTATAACACATACACTCAAATTTGTTGAGCACAAAAAGCCCCCGCCAGCTGGCGGGGGCAGGTTGTCGAGGGCCGCTCAAACGAAGACTTTTTCTTTGCCCAGGTCCTTGACGAGCAGGTAATAGAAGACGGCCCGCGACTTGCGGCGCTCGGCCTTCATCTGTTCGCAGACCTTCTTGATGGCCTCGTCCAGCTTAGCGCCGTCCTTGAGGCCCAGTTTCTTGATGAGGAAGTTCTTTTTTACCGTTTCCAGCTCGCTGGGGTCGGTGCAGGAAACGTAGGCCGAGTCGGGTTTGCGCAGCACCAGGGCGTAGTTTTTGACCAAGGCGGCGACCAGGCCTTCGTCGGGCTTCTTATCATACTTCTTGACGCCTTCCAAGGTCTTGGCCAGAAGTTCGGCATTCGTCATAGTTGCTTCCTCCCTAACCCGATACTACTACCGGCACGGTAAAGAAGGTGTCAAAAAGACCGGTTTTTAAACCGGTCTCTGCAGGCGCCGGGGCTAGCCCTCTTCCGGGGGGCCGCCTACGAGCTCCTCCATCAGATACTCGAGTCGCATGCGGGCGTTGTCTTGCGAGCCATAGATGCTGCGCAAGAGCTCGCCGCCGGGGGCGAACACCAGCCAGTGAGGGGTACCCTCGACCCCCCAGCTCCGGGCCAGCTCGCCCGATAGGTCGAGCGCCACCGGGAAGGGCAGCTTGGCGTAATCGCGGCAGAAGTACTCTAGTTGGGGCAGCACCTCGTCTCGCTCGTAAAGCTTGTGGCCGTAGGCGGTGTGAACGGTCATCACCTGCAGCTTGTCGCCGTATTCGCGCACCAGCTGCTTCAGGAAGGGAATACCGCGGGCGATGCATCCGGGGCATTCCAGGTTGAAGAACATGACGATGCCGGGTCTGTCCCATTCCTGGGGCGGCGGTACCGGGTCCATCCAAACGAATTCGTCGGGCCAGTCTCCCATACAAGCGGTCAGTGTAGCATATGCGCTTCCCCCAGTTGGGGGTGTCGCCGGCGGCCGGATGGGCCTAAGTTAGAATCATGAAACGCTTATCGCTCTTGATGGGGGCGGTCCTGCTGCTTGCCGCCTGTGGCGTCGCGCCGCTTGCCATAGACCTGCTGCCGTTGCTGGGCGACGATGCCAGCGGCTCGCGCAGCGTCGTTGCCGACGGTGATATCGAGTTCCGGCTCCCCGGCGACGAAGGGCAGGCGCTGAGCGGTTACGAAACCCTCGGGGTTCGGCCCGCGGCGGTGGACCTCGTTTACCGGTTGGAGCTGAGCCGGGACGGTAATTTGGCAGGAGAGGCCTTCATTACCTTTTACCTAGCCGCCCCCGGGGCGAACCTCTGGAGCGACGACAACCGGCTCGGGGAGGCGCAGCGGTTGGATCTGCAAAGGGAGATCCAGGAGATAGCGGGTACGCTTTCGCTCAGCCGCAGCCAGATCGAAGCGCTGGTTTCGGGTGAAATTGTCATTGGCGCCATGATTTCCGGCAACGCCAGCGGCTCCGCCAGCATCGGCTACAGCTTCAAGCAACTGACCCTCAAGGTGGCTTTCTTTTAGCGAGCGGTTGCCGGGCGACGACTTTGGGAGGGGGCGATCACATGACCGCCTTTGCGGGAATATGAGAATTGTCTGGCTGTTCATCCTGCTGGTTGCTCCGGCGCTGGCGCAGCCGGCGCGGTTGGGGCCGCGCCCCTTCTACCTGCTGGACCTGCTGGCCCCCGGCCCCTTGCGGGAGCGCCTCGAGGCCTGCGCGGAGTGCGCCGTGGTCTACCCGCGTTCTTCCCTGGCGATAGGCCATCGCGGCGCGCCGCTCTATTTTCCGGAGCACACCCGCGAGGGTTATTTGGCGGCGGTGCGCCAGGGGGCGGATTTCGTCGAATGCGACGCGGTCCCGGTTCGGGACGGTGCGCTGGTGTGCCGGCACTCCGACCGCGATCTGGCGGAAACCACCAACATCCTCGCCACGGCGCTGGCGGAGCGCTGCCGGGCCGGCTTCAAACCGGGGCGCAGACCCGACTGCCGCACGACGGACCTGACCCTGGCCGAGTTCTTGACCCTGGAGGGGTGGCCCGAGGGCGCCAACCCGGAGGCGCGCCGGCCCGGAGATTACTACCGGGCGGCGTCTGGGGGGCGACCTCTTTTGTATGCGCCGGGTACGGTGATGAGCCACCGGCAGTACATCGCGTTGCTGAAGCACACGGGGGTGAACTACATTCCCGAGCTGAAGCGCGCCGGGCTGCCCCCGGGGATGAGTCTGGAGTCATACCGGCGGCGTATTGTGGACGATTATCGCGAGGCCGGCATAGCGCCGGAGCGGGTTTACCTGCAGAGCTTTGACCTGGACGACATCCGTTTCTGGCGCAGCTACGCCCCCGGTTATGCGAAGAACGCCGTCTGGCTCGACGGACGATACGAACAGCCGGGCTTCGACCCCGCCCACCCGGAGCGGTTGCGGCCGACGATGGAAGAACTGGCGGAAGAGGGGCTTGGTTACCTGAGCCCGCCGCTCTGGGTACTGCTGGCGCGGGACGACAGCGGCGCAATCGTGCCTTCGGCCTATGCGCGCGCCGCCCGCGCCGCCGGACTGGAGCTGATCCCCTGGACGCTCGAGCGCTCGGGACCACCCGCGACGAGCTGGTATTACCGGACCGTCGCGCCCTCTTTGCGTTCAGAGGGGGACGTCTACCGGGTGCTCGACGTGCTCGTGAACCAGGTGGGGGTGTACGCCATCTTCTCCGACTGGCCCGCAACCGTGGTTTTTTTCGACGCCTGCGGGCGCTGACGCTCATCCGCGCCCTCCGGAAATTACGTAAACTGCTGAACGCGGAGAGGGAATGAATATGCGCCGTTTCGCCTGGATTTTTTGGATTGCGCTCGTGCTTTTTACCGCCTGTTCCGAGCCGCTGGCGGGTCTGCGCGTCAACCCCGGGGAGGCGAGCGTGGAGCCCGGCGGCGAGCTGGTGTTTACATTTACCGGTGCGGCCGGGGACGATCTGGTATGGACTGCCCACTATGGAACGGTGGCCGTCAGGGATGGCGAGGTAATCTACCGGGCGCCCGCCTATGCCGTCGACGATGTGGTGGAGGCGGTGCGCTCCGGAGATCCGCGAGAGCGGGCCCGGGCGCTGGTGCGGGTTCGTGAGAACGGCGTTCTTTCCCCCCGGATACGGGTGAGCGGCGACCTGGCGCTCGTTTTCACCCGCCCCGGCGAGGAGCGGAGCCTGGACGTTGTGGTCTACGACGCTTCCGGTCAGCCCGATCCCGATGCTGCCGTCACCTTTTCCAGCGACGACCCCGACCGCGTTGCGGTGAAGGCGGCAGGCGGACAGCGGGCGATCGTGCGCGCGCTGAGCGGTGACGTGGGTACGGTGCGTTTGCGAGTGCGTTACAGGAACTCCGAGGCCTATGCCTGGGCGGTTGCCGCCAGGTTGCAACCCGGCGCGCGCCGCATCGAACCTTCCTGGATCGTTGCCGCGGAGTGGGAGCCGGACGCCTTCGCCTGGTCGGCGCTCACCCTGGTGCGCACCCCCGAGACCGAGGCCCTTGTTCCCGGGCAGGTCGTCTTCAGCGGCGACCGCGCCGGGGTGTGGGGACGGGTGCGCTCGCTGCGGCTGGAGGAAGGCCGGGTGGTGCTGGACCTCGAGCCTGCGACCCTGAGCGATATTTTCCGCGAACTCGATTTCCGTATGAAGACGCCGGCCTACCGGGTGAAGCTTTCCTCCACCGGGGCGGGATCCCTGCGGCTTCTCGGTCCGGGCGGGGAGGAGCGGTTGGTGCCGCCCCGGGAGTGCGCGGGGCTGCGTTCGCCTTTGCAGGAGTCCGGTGAACTGAGCGTAAGCGCCGTTGCGGAGCTGAAGATTAGCGGCGGCCGTCTCCGGCGGGCGCGCTGGGGGTTGGAGGTAACAGGGGAAACTCGTAGTGGAGCGATGGAGATCGATTTACCCGCGATGGGGGAGGGGCCTTGCGACCGGGTCGCCTGGCGGGTGAACCTGCCCCCCGCGAGCTGGTTGCTCTTCCCGGTGCAGTTGCGTCTGACGGGGCGGCGGGGGCTGTCCGCGGGCGCGGGTACCGCGGTGCTGACGCTGCCGCCGCTGCGCACCCGCTGGCATTTAGAGCGCGGCTGGCGGGATGCAGGGCCTATTCGCTCTCTTGCGGAGGCAGTCCCCGAGCTCCGGCCGGATGCGGGGCCCCGACTTCATTTTGCGGAGCCCGGCGAGTCCGCCGTTTCTGCGGGCGGGATGCTGGCGGTGCAGGCCCGCGCCCAGGTTCCGGGGAGAATTCTCGAGGCGGGGACGGGTTCCTCCTGGAGGTACGAACTCGATCTGCGAGCGGCTGCCGAAGGTGAGCTCGATCCCGCCGTCGCCGATTACCGGGGACCCGAATGGGAGCTCGCCTGGAAGGGTGCGCCGGAAGCCGGGGGGCGCATCGAGGCGCTGCTCGCTGCGGCGGCCGGGTTCCCGCTACCACCGGTCCAGCCGGCCCCCGAGAAGTCGCTGGTCCTGGGTTCCTCCCCGCGGGTCTGGGCGCACCTGGATACCGGCGGCATGCGTCGCGTGGACCTGGGCAACAGCGAGACCGGTTCCGCGGCCCGTTTCAACTTCGAGGCCGAGCCGCGATCCAGCGGCCGCGTGGAGCTATGGTTGCGGGGCGGCGCCTGTGAGGTCGCGGCGGAGTGCTTCGAGGGATCGTTGGAACGGGTCGCGTCGGTGGCGTTTCCCGGCGGGCCCCTCTTCTGGCGGCCCGAGAAGAAGGATCGCGGCGTTTACGAAGTTTTCCTGCGCTACCGGCTGGGTGCAGCCGGTAGCGAGCTACCCTACGCTGCCCGCCCGCCCGAGCCGCTGCTTACCGTAGCGGGGCCGGATCTGCAGGGGTTGCCGCTGGACGTCAGGCTCATCGGCAGGCCGGGGGGGGCTGCGGTGGGGGTTTTGAGTTACACCAACGACGCGCTTCCCGCCGTCGCCCCGGATGGGCGGCCGGTGGAGCTCACCAGTACCCTGCGTGTCTGGACCCCCGCGGACGGGAGCCTGCAAGCCCTGCCACGGCAGCTGGCGCTTGCCGCGGGGCGCACGGGTTACCATCGCCTTAGCGCCGTCTGCCCCAAGACCCCGGGGGTCTACCGGGAGGAGCTCCCGGTGTTCACCAACGATCCGGAGCAGCCGGAGCTGGTGCTGCCAGCACTGCTGATTTGTGACGGAACGCCTGTCCCCGCACCCGCGCTCGAGGCCGAAGAGGACGTGGGACCCGCGCCCTTCGAGGCGCACCTGCGGCTCGGCTTGCGTGCGCCGTCCGCGGACTTAACTTGCAGCCTCGACTTCGGTGACGGCAGCCCCCCCGTCAGCTGGCCTGCGGGTTCCTGTCCTGAAAGCGCCACGGTGAAGCACGTCTACGCGCGGCCGGGGGTGTACCAGGCCGTGTTGCTTGTAGGTGATGCCGCCGGGGATCCGCTCGATCTGGCCTTCGTGTTCCTGCGGGTGGACTGAGCTAGTCGCGCAGGTAGACCACCGAAACACCGTGGCCGCCTTCGTGCGGCAGAGCGTCGTGGAATCGCGCCACGCGCTTGTCGCGGCGCAGGAAGTTCTGGATCTCCCGGCGCAGCACGCCCGTTCCCTTGCCGTGCAGAATGCGCACCGGCGAGTTTCCGGTGGCCGCCGCTTCGTTGAGGAAGTCGTGGACCGCCTCGAGCGCTTCGGCCGCGGTGAGCCCGCGCACGTTCAGTTCGGTTTCGAAGCCCGAATCCACCACCACCGCCTGCTTGGGGCGCGGCGCTCCTTTGCCGCGGGGGCGCAGCTCGGCGGTGGGTACGCGTATCTTTACCTGGCCTATCTGGACCAGGGTTTGTTCGCCCTCCACGCGCACCACCCGGCCCTTCTGGTGGTAGCTGGGGACCTCTACCAGCATGCCCGGCTCGAGCCCCGGCAGGGGGTTGGCTTCCGCGTTCCGGCGCGGCTTGGTGCGCTCGCGGATTTTCATCACCTCGCGCAGGGCGTCGCGTTTTTGCGATTCCCCCCCGCGCGCCTTGGCCCGCAGTTCGCGGATCTGGCGGTGGGCGGCCTCCAGTAGGCGGTCGGCCTCGGCGCGCGCGGCCTCCAGCAGCTCGCGGCGTTCCTCCTCGATGCGGCCCAGGCGCTCGTCTAGCTCGGCGCGGGCCGCGGCCGCCTCCCGCCGGGCCCGTTCCGCTGCGGCGAGCTGTTTTTCCATCTCCGCCTGCTGGCGTTCCAGGCGCTCGAGCAGCTCCTCGACCCGCACCCCGCTTTCGCCCAGTGCCTCTTCGGCGGCGCGGATCACGTTCTCGTCAAAGCCCAGCCGCCGCGCCACCGCCAGCGCGTAACTGCGCCCGGGCACCCCCACCTGCAGGCGGTAGGTGGGGCTGAGATCGCCCACTTCGAAACCCATGCTGGCGTTTTCCAGCCCCGGCGCGCTGCCTGCCAGCGCCTTGAGCGGGGTCAGGTGGGTGGTGATCACTCCCCGCGCCCCCCGCTCGAGCAGGGCCAGAATGACCGCCCGCGCCAGCGCCGCCCCTTCCTCGGGGTCGGTTCCCGACCCCAGCTCGTCGATGAGCACCAGGGTGCTTTCGTCAGCCGTGGCGAGTATGCGGCCGAGCTTTTGCAGGTGCGCGGCGAAGGTGGAGAGGTTGGCTTCCAGGCTTTGCTCGTCGCCAATGTCCACCTCAAGCCGCCGCGCCCAGCCCAGCTCGGCGGCCTGGGCGGCCACGAACAGCCCCGCCTGGTGCATGAGCACCGCCAGACCCAGGGTTTTGAGCAGTACCGTCTTCCCTCCCATGTTGGGCCCGGTAACGAGCAGGATGCGTGTGCGCTCGTCGAGGTGGATGTCGTTGGCGACGGGGTCTTTGAGCAGCGGGTGGCGCGCCTGCGCCAGATGGTAGCTCCCCGGCCGGCCCTCGCGGGCGGGGGCGAGGTTCCAGTCCTCGGCCAGCCGCGCCGCCGCCCGCGCCATGTCCAGCCAGGCCACGGCATCGAGCGTGTTCGCCAGCTCGCCGTCGCTCGCCAGCAGTCCCGCCAGCTCCGCCAGCACCTTGAGCACTTCCGCCTCTTCTTCGAGGCGCAGGCGCGCCAGCTCGTTGTTGAGCGGTACCACCGCCGCCGGTTCCATAAAGACCGTCGCGCCCGTGTCGGACTGCGCCAGCACGATGCCCCCCAGCTGGCGCTGTTGCTGCGCGCGTACGGGTATTACGTAGCGGTCGCGCCGCAGGGTTACGTAGCGTTCCTGAATGGCCTCGGGGTGCGCGTCCATGGCGGCTTCGAGGCGCTGGATAATGCGTTCGCGCAGCGGGTTCAGGCTGCGTCTTATTCGTTTCAGTTTCGGGGTGGCGTCGTCCTTTACCTCGCCCGCCTCGTCCAGCGCCTCCGCCACCCGCCTCCTGAAGAGCGTGTGTTCGCCTATGCGCGCGGCAAAACGGCCGAGTTCGGCGGCTTTTGCGCTGAGGATTTCGTGTTTCAGATCGGCCGCGCTCGTAAGCGTGGAGGCGGTTTCCACCAGCTCCAGCCCCTCGGGCCGCTCGCCGCGCCGGATGCGCTCGAGCAGCGGGCGAGGGTCGAAGATGCCCCCCAGGCGGTAGCCCAGCGCCGCCGCCTCGCGCACCGCCGCACGGAAGCGGGATGCGGCGGCGGGGTCGGAAAAGGGCGCCCAGATCCGGGCGCGGTCCTCGCCCAGGCGTGTGGCTACGCGGTCGGCCAGGGCCCGGCGCACGCTCTCGAAGCCCAGAGTCTGAAGTACGGCGTCATCCACGGCTTACCCCCACCAACTATACCCGTTCCGTTTTTCATCTTTTCCACCGCTGCCGGGGACTATACTAAACCAGGTATGGAAGACGAAATCAGCTTGCGCGACCTCTATTTGATCCTCAAGCGGCAAAGCCGCTGGATCCTGACGATCACGGTGCTCGTTACCGTGGCCGCCTTCGCGGTCAGCAGCCTTCTGCCGCCGACCTACGAGAGCGAGGCCGTGGCCCAGGCGCTGGTGTTCAGCCAGGACGGCACCGAGCTCGAGTTCCCGGCGGCCGCCTACGTCTTCCGCACGCTTCCCGCGGGCGCCGCGCTGGGCGTGGGGTTCAGCAAGCAGATAGAAACAGAGGGGCCCTACGTCGCCCGCGTCGTCGGCGACGCCCCCGTAAAGGTAAAGGCGCGTTTCGACGACAAGAAGAACCTGCTTACCATCATCGTGCGCGGCAGGGACGCCCGGGAGGCGCAGCAGTTTGCGCGCGATCTCATCAGCGCCTTTGACGACTACGTCAAGGACCGCGTTTTTCAGAGTGCGGGGGCCAACCTGGCCGGGGCTCTCGCCCAGTCGCGCCTCAAGCTGCGTTCGGTGCGGTCGCAGATCGGCGAGCTGGAGTCGTCTCTCGAGAGGGTGCCGCACGTGACCGCTAGCGAGGTCGCGCAGGCGGCGCTCGAGGCCGTCGAAATCCCCCCGAACGTGGCCAGGGCCAGCAACCCGGCGCTGGCGTATCTGGGGATAGAGCTGGCCAAGCAGCAGGCGCAGCTCGCGAGCCTCAACGCCGAGATAGCCTCCCTGGAAGCGCTAGCCGCGGATCCCGCGCAGCTGCGCCGCCTCAGCGAGCAGGTGGCCCAGGTGAACGTGCTCAGCCCCCCGGCGGTACCCGAAAGGCCCGTTTCACCCCGGGTGCTGCTAAATACCGCGCTAGCGGCAATGCTGGCGTTGATGTTCGCGGTGTTCCTGGCCTTCCTGCGGGAGGCGATCGCCACCGAGCCCGCCGTTAGCGCAGTACCCGCCCCGGCTTCACGCGCAGAGCGCGACGGAGCGGCAGCCACGCCGAAATGAGCACCATCGCGAACGCCAGCCCGCTCACCCAGACGAAATCGCTAAGCTGCATCTGAACCGGCAGGCTGGTGATGAAGTAGAGCTCGCCGGGAATCGTCACCGGCCGCAGCGCAAAGTAGCTCGAAAGCGCCCAGCCGAGCAGATCGCCCAGCAGCACCCCCGCGCCCCCCAGGAGCACGGCCTCGAGCGCGAAGGCCCCCGCTACCTGACCCGCACCCGCTCCCAAAACGCGCAGGATGGCTATATCCGCCTTCTTTTCCAGCACCACCAGCACGAGCACGTTGGCTATGCCCAGCGCCGCCACCACCACTATCAGGAAAACCACGATCCCGATAACCTTCTTCTGCAAAGCCAGCTGCTCGATGAGGGTGCGGTTGGCGTCCTGCCAGGTCCGCGCCAGGTACTTGCCGGTGGCTTCCAGTCGCTCGGCCACCTCCGGGGCCTTTTCCGGCTCGGCCAAACGCAGGTGCCAGCCTCCGATGGCTCCGGGCGTTTCCAGCAGCTCCCGGACGTCGGCTAGCGTGGTGAAGGCGAAGACCGAGTCTATCAGGTAGTTCCCGGTAACAAAACGGTCGCGCATTCGCAGCCGGTGCCGTTTTTGGTTGACCGAAAGAGCGAATATCGTATCGCCCGGCCAGGCACCCAGGGAGCGAGCCAGGGCCCCGCCGAGCACGACCTCGCCCGGGGCCAGCCCCTCGATCTCCAGCCCCGGGTACACGGCTGCGGCTCCGGGGCCTACGCCTATCAGGGTGCCGAAGTCCACTCCCGCGCTCCTGCCTCTGGTCGCCCGCCGGGTGAGCAGCGCCTTGGCTATTAGAACCGGGGTCGCGGCGACTATCTGCGGGTGCTCCGGTCTGGTTGTATCCTGCGGATCCAGCACGGTGAGCGTCACGTGCGGCACCGCCCGCAGCGTGGCGGCGACCAGGCCGGCGGTGAAACCGTTGGTGAGCGATAGCGCGGTGGTCAGCACGGCCACACCCGCGGCCACCCCCAGTATGGTGATCAGGCTCTGGGTTTTGCGGAAGGTCAGGTGTTTGAGGGCCAGGAACCAGGCGAAACGCACGCTTTACCCTACCGCCCGCGTCGCAGCACGGTTATGCGCACCCGCCGCACGCCCCATTTGAGCGCCAGCGAGCGGTCCGGCATCCAGACGTCTATCTGCTGGCGTTTGCGTTTGTGCATGGTGTCCTCGACGATGAAGACCACGTCCCTGAGCATGGTGTTGAAACGGCCCTTGCCCCGGCCCGTGCGCCAGTCACCCAGGTCTTCTAGCTTCACCATGGAGCCGTAGGGCAGGTCGGAACCCAGCAGATCGCGGCTCACCGCGATGATGCCAAAGCGGGTGCGGGCCCCGGTGGCGGTCACGAAGGGGGTGCTGTCGGTTTCGCGCATCGAAGAGGTATAGGCCGTTGCTTTGAGCACGAGAACGGCGGGGCCCGCAGCCTGCACGCCCAGCGACAGCAGGCCGGCCAGCAAGATCAGGGCTAGATTTCGCGTCCACCGCATACCCCGTGCCTCCCAAGCGCAAGTGTAGAGAAAAACAAATAAATTGTTTTAGAATTCGGGCCCGTTTCTCTCATTTTTAGAGACACCCGCGGCACGCGCCCGATAACGTGTGCAACCGATGCGGTAACGGCGGTCCTTTCGAAGCATGCTAGACTGTTACTAGGTTGGAGAAGGGAACGGATGTTCTCATGAAGACTGCCTGGCGGCAAGGGGTTGGACTCGGACTGGTGGCGCTGGGAGTGGTTTATCTCATCGGCCGCGCGCCCCGGGGCCCGGGCTGGCTCTGGGGGGTCCTCGGGGGCGCGCTCTTCCTTTGCCTGGCTGGCTGCGGCGCGCCCGCTGCTGCGGCGGCCCTGGGCGCGAGTTTGCTGGGCTGGGCACTGGGCGCCTTCGCCGCTGACCATACGGGGCTGGAGTCCCTCAAGCTGGTGGGAACCGGGCTGGGGCTGGGCCTTTGGGGCTGGCTGGAGCGGCGGGAGGCGGCCACCTGGGGTGGCGGGGCGCTGCTTGCGGCCGGGGCCCTGGTCTTTCTCTGGGAATCGCCCGGCGGCAGCATTCTGGCGTTGCTGCTGCTGGCCCTGGGCGCCTATCTGCTGCTGCGGCCGGGGGCTTACCCCTCCGCGGCTCCCGTTCGGGCGGACGCGCCCGGAGAACAGGTGTACCGTGCGCTCGTGGGCTGGCGCAACCGGCGGGCCGCCGAGCTGGGCGTGCTTAACACCGGGTTGCTTTCCGATGCCGAACTGGGTTGTATAGCCGCGCTGCAAAACCCCGCCGATCCCGGGGAGATTGCGGACTGCCTGGAAAACGGCGGCGCTGAGCGCGCCGCCGAGATCGCCGGGGTGCTGGGTTCGCTCAGGGAGTGACCAGAAGCGTATACTCCCCGCTCTTTATTCCGTCGTCGCATTTCCCGTTGTCGCTCACGCCGTCGTCGCAAAAGCCTGCCAGCGCGCCGTTGCCGTGGGTTTGCACCAAGACCAGGTCTCCATTGCGCAGATCACTGAAGGACTCGCCGGGCTCGAGCACGATTTTCGTATCCTGACCCCGGACCACCTTGGCCCGGGCATGCACGGTTTCCCCGCCCTGTAGTTCCAGCTTGGCCGTGGCGGAGCCGGTGTATTTCCAGCTGTCCAGCTGCCTCAGGAAGAGCAGCGCTCCCGACGCCGTGGCGCTGAAGTCTCCCGCGGGCAGGGGGCCGTTGCGGGTGACCGCGCGCACGCGCGCCACGGTGGGGTCGTGGCTCAGGTTCGTCACCTCGATATAGGCCATGCCGAAGCTGGCTGGCAGGTTGATCGAGTAAACCGGGGTGGGGTTGATGCCCAGAGAGCCGCTTCCGTCCAGCACCTCGGGCTCTGGCGCGGTGAAGTAGCGGCGGCTAACCGTCTGCGCGTAGAGCACGTCGTTGGCGTCGTAAACGCGCAGCCGCAGCGATCCTGCGGCTGCGTTGGTCACGTCGGTAACGTCGACGCGCAAGGGGCTCGAGCCCACCAGCAGGCTGAAGCGGGCCGACTCGCCTTCTCCCAGCAGCTCCGATTCCACGCCCGAACCGCCCACCGGAACGGTGGTGTCCGGGAGGATTATCTGAATTTGGCAGGCGGTAAGGATTCCCGCCAGCAACACTACAAGCGACCACTTTTTCATCAGAACCCTCCTGATTTCATTATTATCGAAGCCCCCGGGTTTTTCATATGAAGACGGTTAAGAGAAATTAAAGAGCCCCGCCAGTTTGGCGGGGCTTTGGCGTTTGCTAATCGTACCCGAACTAGGGTCTCTTGATGGTGATCTTGTATTCGCCGGTGTCTATGCCGTCGTTGCACTCGTCGGCGTAGGTTTTGCAGAAGCCGGCTCGGACGCCCTCGTCAGCGTAAACCGTGAACTTGTCACCGTTCATCAGAGTGGTGTCTTCACCAGGGCTGATCAGTGCCCCGCCGCCTTCGACCTGTAGCTTCAACTTCAGATAGTCCTCGCCCGGGACCGTGAGGTAGATCCGGGAGTTATCCTCACCCGTAAAAACGTAAGTGTCTTTCTGGCCCAGGAAGACGATGGCGCCGCCGTAAACTTCTTCGGGTTTGCTTTGGGGCGGGCTGTCAACTTCCGTATCCTTGCGTACGGGCGCTTTGCGGGTGAAGGCTTTCACGGTGACGCTCTGGCTGCTGCTGGTTAGATTCTTAACCAGGATGTAGGCTTTTCCAAAGTTGGCAGGCAGGTTTATCGAGTAAGGAAGATTCGTAGCAACATCCGTAGCGGATACACCAATTTTCTGCTTGTCAGCTTTTATGCCATAGAAAAAGGCGCGCGACTTGGTATAGGCATATGGGTGTTTGCTCCCATCGGAAACCAAAACGCTTATCTCCCCATCTGCGGTTGCATGGTCGTGATAGACATCAATGCGAATAGGATCTGAGCCCACATTGACCTCAAATCTATCTGCCATTTTGGGTTCGAGGGTAGCGGATACACCATCGTTATCCCCGATAACGATGGGTTTTCCGCCCTGAATATTATCGCCCGTGCGACCACAACCGGCAAAAAATAGTGTTCCTACGGCTAGCAGAGCAAATATAGCGGCTTTTTTCATCTAGCTCCTCCTGCTTGCCATTTTACTCCCGGTGATGAGTCAATTTTAAAGAGCTCCCTTGGTTCACTCTAGCACTGCCAGATAGTCGTAGAGATCAGGCCCCCCGGGGTGCAGCTCCACGTCCAGGTCTTCGTAGGCGGTCTCCAGCTTGTCTGCCAGCTTCCGCACCTTTTCCTCGGGGACTGCAGGGCTGTAGAAGAGGGTGATGATCTCGTATTCGCTGGTGCCGTTCAGCGTCAGCTTAAGCAGGTTTAAGAGAGCTTCGTCCGGGTCGTCGGCCACGACGGTGAGCTTGCCGTCTTTGAGTCCTATTACCTGGCCCTCGCTCACCTCGCCCACCTCTTCCACGTGGGCGTCGCGGCTGGCGCGGGTGACCTCGAAGGTCACGGCGTGCCCGGCCGCCTCCTTCATCTCCTCCACCAGCGCCGCGGCATCCGACTCGGGGGAGTAGAGCACCGCCGCGGCCAGCCCCTGGCCCAGGGTACGGGTGGGCACCACGTACACCTTCCTGCCATCCTCCTGCGCCAGCTCGGCGGCCTTTTCGGCGGCGAGGATCACGTTCTTGTTGTTAGGCAATACGATCACCTCGGGATTGGGCAGGCTTTTTATAGCGTCGAGGATGTCCTGCACGCTGGGGTTTTGGGTTTGCCCTCCCGCTACGATACGTGCACCCAGGCCGCGGAAGGCCTTGATTACGCCCCAGCCGCTCGCTACCGCCACCAACCCGGTAGGAGGCGGGGCTTCATCGGCGGCGCCCACCGCCGCGAGGATCTCGGTGTGCTGTTCGGACATGTCCTCCACCTTGGTGCGCTTCATCCTGCCGTAGCGCGCCACGGTGGCGAGCAGGGCGTCGGGGTCGTTGGTGTGGATGTGTCCCTTTACGAAGCCTTCAGCGCCGACCACGAGCAGCGAGTCGCCGAACGGGGCCACCAGCTCGCGGATCTTTTCGATAGGCTCCTGCACGTCCTCCATCAGAAACTCGGTGCAGTAGCCGTACTCTTCTTCTTCGAAAGCTTCCTGGGCGTACTTCTCTATTTTTGGTGGTTCGGGCAGGGGCCGTTCCAGCACGAATCCCTCGAGCCCCTCGATCAGGTAGAGATAGCCTTTGCCGCCGGCGTCGACCACGCCCGCAGTCTTGAGCACTGGCAGCATATCGGGGGTTTGCTCGAGCAGCTCGCGGCCGCGCGCCAGCGCGCCCGCCAGTACTTCTTCTACGTTGCCGGCTCCCTCCGCCAGCGCGGACGCGGCACCTTCTGCCACTCCCCGGGCCACGGTGAGGATCGTGCCCTCGACCGGCTTCATCACGGCGCGGTAGGCGGACTGGGCGCCCGCGTCCAGCGCCTCGGCCAGCAGTTCGGGGGTGACGCTCGGGCTGCGTTTGATAATTTCCGAAAAACCCTTCAATAACTGCGAAAGGATAACGCCCGAGTTACCCCTGGCTCCCAGCAGGCTGCCGTACGCCAAAGCCCGCGCCACGTCTCTCATCTTGGTGTTGTCGCAAAGGTCGAGCTCGCGGCGCACGGACTGCAGGGTGAGGTGCATGTTAGTGCCGGTGTCGCCGTCGGGAACGGGGTAGACGTTGAGGGCGTTTACCTCCTCGACGTATATGGCGAACCAGTCGGTGGCGAAGCGGAAGGCGCTGGCCAGCGCCTCGGGGGTCCAGTTATCCACGGCTGACCCCCACCACGTGGACGTGCACGCGCTCGAGTTTGACCCCGGCCAGCTTCTCTGCGGCCCATTCGGCGCGCTCGGCTATGCCCTCGACCACCGTAGGCACCTTTACCCCGAAGGCCACCACGACGTACAGGTCGGCCTGGTAGCTGCCCGGCTTGGCCGGGTCGGCCTTGATCACCACCCCCTGGCTGGCCTCGCTGCGGCCCAGTATGCGGCTGAGACCGTCGCGGATGCCCACCGGGCTCATACCCACGACGCCCGGAACCTCGTGCGCCGCCAGCCCCACTATGGCCGCCAGCGCCTGCTCGGTTACGGTGACATTCCCCTTCATGGCGTTTACCTCCGTTTTCGATTCAATTCAAGCGCTCGACCCGGACGAGCTCGGCGGAGAGCCCGCCCCATTGCTGCCCGAAGAAGATCCGCAGCGGCCAGCGCTCGTTGTTGCGCCCGTACCATACCTCTATGCGCGTTCCCTCGCCCTGGAAGCGGAAGCCTTCAGCCTCGTACCGGCCCAGCGGCGTTTTTATACTCCGCCGGCCCAGAGTTTCCAGCGGCGCCTCTATCAGTCCGGGGTAGTTGATCAGCCACAGCCGGTCCGGCTCGGGATGCACCCTGACATAATACAGGACCGACAAATCGTCGAGGACGTAGGTGTTCGGGCTGGTAAAGGTGTACTCGCGACCGTCAACCCAGACGAAGCGCACCGAAGTCTCCCTCCCCACGACAGCGCTGAGAATGCGCCGGCCTTCGCCGGGGACGGTGAGGTCACGCCGGAAGCGACGGGTATAGAGGTCGTGGCGGGTGTACGAGTCCGAAGCCAGGTCGAACCCCACCAGCTGCGTGAGTCCCCCGCTCGTGACCCGCCCCGAGTAGTGCCAGCCGCTGCCGCTGCGGACGGCTTCGATGGCCTGGTGGCCCACGGTAAGCCCCTTCCAGCGAAGCATGTAAATCAGGCGCTCCCCGTTGGGCCAGGGAACGGGAGTCTTGCGCAGTACGTCCGAGCCCGCCGGGGCTACCGCGATCACCGTGAAGACCAGTCCTACTGCCAGGCGGCGCATACCTCCACTCTATACTGATCTATACCTAGCGCGCCCCGGCCCACCGGGCCGGGGCGAAATGACGGGTGCGCCTCTACTCGCTTAAGGCCTGTTCGGGTGAGGTATAGGGCAGACCGAACGCTTCCGCCACCGCGGCGTAGGTCAGCTTGCCGTGGTAGGTGTTTAGCCCCTTGAGCAGCGACTCGTCTTCCTTGAGCGCTTCCAGCCCCCGTTCGGCCAGCTTGATCGCGTAGGGCAGGGTTTGGTTGGTGAGGGCAAACGTGCTCGTCCGCGGCACCGCTCCGGGCATGTTGGCCACACCGTAATGCACCACTCCATCGATGACGTAGGTGGGCTCCGCGTGGGTGGTGGGTTTTATCGTTTCCACGCAGCCGCCCTGGTCCACGGCGACGTCCACGATGACCGCCCCTTCCTTCATGGTGGGTAGCATCTCGCGGGTAACCAGGTGCGGCGCCTTGGCGCCCGGTATGAGCACCGCGCCTACCAGCATGTCGGCGAAGCTCACGGCCTTCTTGACATTGGCCTCGGTGGAGGTAAGCGTGGTCAGGCGGCCGCCGAAGACGTCGTCGAGGTACTGCAAGCGGGCGTGGTTGACGTCCAAAACGGTAACGTGTGCTCCCATTCCCACGGCTATCTTCGCGGCGTTGATGCCCACCGTACCGCCGCCCAGAATCACCACGTCGGCGGGGGCCACACCGGGCACGCCGCCCAGCAGCACCCCGCGGCCGCCGAAGGATTTCTCCAGATATTTGGCGCCTTCCTGGGTGGCCATCCGGCCCGCGACTTCGCTCATGGGCACCAGCAATGGCAGCGCCCCGTCTTCGGTCTGTACGGTCTCGTAGGCGATGCCGATGACTCCCGAATCGAGCATGGCCCGGGTTAGCTCCTCGCTCGCCGCCAGGTGCAGGTAGGTGAAGAGGATCAGGTCGGGACGCAGGTATTTGTACTCGGCGGGAAGCGGTTCCTTGACCTTTACCACCATCTCCGCGCTCCAGGCCTCCTCAGCGCTCACCAGCCGCGCCCCGGCGGCCTCGTACTCGGCGTCGCTGAGCCCCGAGCCCTTGCCGGCGCCGCGCTCCACCCAGACCTCGTGGCCGCGTTTGGTTAGGCTCTCGACCCCGCCCGGGGTCATGGCTATGCGGTTCTCCAGTGTCTTGATCTCCTTGGGTACACCGATCTTCATTGGAACCTCCTTTGTTCCGAGGCTACGCCAGGTGGCGCTGGAAATGGAAGGGAATTACAAAGGTAAAAGGGCTGGATTACTTAACGTTCGTAAGCCATAATGCCAGCATGCCTTTAAGTTCGCAAAACAAGCTGGACCGCGTGGACCTGGCCATTCTCACCGAACTCCAGGACGACGCCCGCATCTCCATTAGCGAGCTGGCCCGGCGCGTGGGCCGCAGCGCCCCCGCCGTTTCCGAGCGGGTGCGCAAGCTGGAGGAGGCCGGGATAATTGAGGGCTACCGCGCCCAGATCAACCCTGCGGCGCTGGGGTTCTCGGTCATAGCCCTGATAGAGATCACCACCACCCCCGCCCACTACGAGGAGGTGGAGCGTTACGCCACCCGCACCCCCGAGGTTCAGGAATGCCATTTCGTGACCGGCGGCGCCTCATTCATGGTGCGCGTCGTGGCGCGCTCGATAGACAACCTGCGCCGCATCATCGAGGAAATGAGCGTTTACGGAAGCACCCGCACCTCGGTGGCCCTGGCTTCGCCGATCATAAAGACCCGCTTCGATCTGGATGCGCTCGACGTGCGGTCGGGTTAGAAGCGCGGCTTGCGCTTCTCGAAAAAAGCGTCGAGCCCCTCCCGCAGGTCTTCGCTCTGGCGAATCCAGGCACCGGCGGCGGCGGCGTAACGGAGGGCGTCTTCGAGGCCCATCCCGTAGAACGAGGCCACCAGCTCCTTGGTGAGCGCCAGCGAGCTGGGGGCGTTTTCGGCTATCTGCTCTGCCCAGGTCACCGCCTCGTCCACGCTGGCGCCCGCGGGCGCCAGCCGGTTGGCCAGGCCCATCCGGTAGGCGGTGGCGGCGTCCACCAGCTCGCCCGTGAGCAGCAGCTCGCGGGCGTGTTTCTCGCCCACCGCCCGCACCAGCAGCACCCCCACGAGCGCCGCTACGAACCCGATTTTTACCTCGGTGTAGCCGATGCGGGCCTTCTCGTCCATCACCACCAGGTCGCAGGCCGCGGCCAGCCCCGCGCCTCCCGCGACCGCCGGGCCGTTCACCGCGGCGATCGTGGGTTTGGGAAAGGTGTATACGCGCAGGAAGAGGTCGCGCAGCCTCTGTGAGTGAGCCAGGTTGGCGCTGGCGGTTTCACCCCGCACCCGGCGCAAGAAGTCAAGATCGGCACCGGCGGAAAAGGCCCTGCCGGCGCCGGTGATGACCACGGCGCGAATCCCTTGAGCGCGCGCGGCGGCGTCCAGTTCGGCCGTGAGGCTTGCGGCCAGCGCATCGGAAAGCGGGTTGCGCCGCTCGGGATCGTTCAGCGTGAGCAGGCGGACGGGCCCTTGGTCGCGGCGGAGAACCAGGTTTTCGCTCATACTCCCAGCCTAAACCAGCCCTAGCGCGCGCGGCAGGGTACGGGAATGCGCCGGTAGCTCCATTCGTTCAGCAGGGGAGCGCCGCCGACGATTGCGAATTCGGCACCGTTGCGGCTGCCCCTGCCGGCTACGTAGTCGGCGGTACATACGAAGTCCTTTTCATTCTCGGCGGCCGCGTAGCTGTGGTAGCTGTAGCCGGCCACGCGGGGGCCCGCGGCGTCGAAGATTATTGCCAGACCTTCCTGCCACCGGGTGTTTTCCGCGCTGCCGCCCGATAGCACGCTGAACCCGCGAGGATCGGGTTCCAGCCAGGCCTCCTGTCCTCCAAAGCGACTCCAGGCCACACCCGCGGCGGTGAAGATTCGGGGTTTGCCGTTCTTAGCGGAAAGAAAGACGAACAGGTTGGCCAGGTCGCTGCTTCTTTGCGGCTGCCAGAGCACCGCCCTGTCGAGCACGCCGTCGCCGTTCCAGTCGGAGCGAACCACGTCGAGGACCGTTCCCAGTACGTCTGCGGGAACCAGCCGGTCGTTGCCGGCCAGCACGGGGATGGCGAAGATAAGAAAAAGAACGAGCTTATTCCACATGGATAGCCTCCGGGTCGAAGTCAACGCGCGGGAAGCGCGGGTTCATGGCCTCCAGGGTCTCCACCAGCACCTGCGCCACGATGCGGTTGCGCTGCCACTTGCGATCGGCCGGTATCACGTACCAGGGGGCATGCTCGGTGCTGGTTTTAGTTATGGCATCACCGTAAGCGGCGGTGTAATCGTCCCAGCGCTTGCGCTCGGACAGGTCGGCGGGGTTGAACTTCCAGTGCTTCTTGGGGTTTTCCAGGCGGGCCTCGAGCCTCTTCTTTTGCTCGTCCTTGGAAATGTGTAGGAAGAACTTGACGATCGTAGCGCCCTCGTCGCTGAGCAGCTTCTCGAAGGCGTTGATGTGGTCGTAGCGCCGCCCCCAGACCTCCGGCGGCACCAGGTCGTGGACCCGCACCACCAGCACGTCTTCGTAGTGGCTGCGGTTGAAGATACCTATCTCTCCCCGGGCCGGCGCGTGCCGGTGTACGCGCCAGAGATAGTCGTGGGCCAGCTCGAGCGCCGTGGGCTTCTTGAACGATGTCACCCGTACGCCCTGGGGGTTCACGGCCCGGAAGACGTGACGGATGGTGCCGTCCTTGCCGGCGGTGTCCATGCCCTGCAGCACGATCAACAGAGACTGCCTGCCCTCGGCGTAGAGCCGCGCCTGCAGCTCGCCCAGCCGGCCCGCCAGCTCGGCCAGCTCTTTTCTGGCGGCCTTTTTCCCCCCGGCAAAATCGTCGCCCTCGCGCGTGGGCCACGCACCCGGCGCAAACGCTGCATTCGGGGCTACCCGGTATTTGGAAACGTCCATATCCCAGTGTAAGCCACGAGCTTGTGACGCTGTTGTGACGATGCCCGCCTATACAGGAGGCGAAGTGTGCAAGATGTCTTGGCGAATGACTTTCGTGATTCTGGCGCTGGCAGTCGCCGGTTGCGGGGCGCAGAACCCGGAGCCGCCGCAGGTGCGGGCATTCTACCCCCAAGATGGTTACCGTGGTTTCAAGCGGGGCGAGGCCATCAAAATCACCTTCAGCGAAGCCATGGACACCGCCGCCACCGAGGCGGCCTTCCAGCTGCTCGATCCCCGCGGCGCACCCGTGGCGGTGATCTTCACCTGGGAGGACGGCGGGCGTCGTTTGCTGGCGGCGCCGGCCAATCCGCTGGCTTACAGCCCCGACGACCGGTACCTGAATTATCGCTATTTGCTCTCGACCGGTGCAAAGTCGCAGGCGGGAGCGCCGCTGGAAAATGGCCTCGACGTTTCCTTTAGCACCATGCGCACGCTGACCGTGGTGCGCGATTCGGTGGCGGCGCTCGACGGTTCGGTTTCCGACCTGGGTTTCGTTTCTAACGATCCTAACGACATTTCCGCCTACCCGGTCGCCCCCACCGGGGACAGCGCGGGCAACCGTGGCGTGCGCAGCTTCTTCGCGTTCGGCCTGGCCGGGTTGGGCTTCGGCGCTGAAGAGGTGGCTTATGCTCGCATAAATCTTTACAACATCAGGCTGGATGGGGCCCCCTTCGGTGCTGGCAATTTGGGCAGTATCATTCCGGAGCGGGTGGAATACCTGGACAACAGCGTTCTGGACAAGAACGACTACGGTCTTCCCGGTAAAAAGGCTCTCGATCCAATCGTTTCCTGGCCCGCCAGCGAAACGGTGACGCTGACGGTAACGGACTGGTTACGCCAGGCTCTGACAACAAATGAAAAGTATCTGCAGTTGCGCCTGCGTTTCGAACGGCGCACTGACGGCGATACGACCGCTGATGCGGTGAACGTCGCTACCGGCGAAGACACCGCGGGCCACCGGCCCCGGTTGGAGATCGGTTACTACGCCCCTTGAGGAGGTAAATGATGAACAAAAACGGTTTACGGTTTGAAGTCGCCTTGCTCATCGGTTTCACCTGGTTGCTGGCCGCCTGCTCCAGCTCCACTGGTTCGGCCAAGAACAATCCACCCGCCCCCGACACAACGCCTCCGCAACTCACGGCAGCGTACCCGGCGGACAATTTCCACGGCTTCAAACAGGGGGAGCGGATCACCCTCCAGTTCAGCGAGCCCATGGATACCGCATCGGTGAAGTCGGCCTTCAGGCTTACCGGTGGAGGCAAGGCGTCGTGGCCGGTGACGTTTACCTGGGAAAACAATAACCAGCGTTTGCTGATAGCTCCCGATCAGTCCTTGCCGTACAGTCCCAACTCCAGCTATGAATACTTCGTTTGGGAGCTGGCCGCTACCGCCAAAGACGTTGCCGGCAATTCCCTGGACCGGGCTTACCGGGCCAAATTTTCGACCCTGCGCACCCTCTCCGCCCGCCTTCCCGCCGAGAACATAGACGGCATGACCATAATCCACAAGGGAACTTCGGATCTGACCGACACCAGCAAGCCCTACTCCTTTGCGGGCGATTTCTCCAACAAGGCATGCGCCCAGGCGTTTTTCTCCTTTGATCTGAGCGGGCTCCCCGCGGACCTGGTTGCTTTCAAGAGCGCGGTTTTCGCCGCTTACATCCTCAAGATAGCGGGCGATCCTTACGGCAGTTTGGGTGGCTGGCTGCGGCTGGACCACCTCGACTACGGTGACACCCTGGAGGAGGCGGATTCCAGCCTCCAGCCGCTAACCGACGGAAACGGCAATCCCGAAACCCGGCAGGTAACCAACAACTGGGTCAGTGACTGGCGCCGGGAGACCCTGCCCCCGGGGTGGCTTGACCGGGACGTTGCTGCCAAGAGGGCGCACTTTCAGCTCCGCTATCACTTTGACGTCTGCACCGACGAGGACGGTGTGCACGACCGCCTTAGGTTCGCCACCAGCGAAGACTCCGGCGGGCACGCGCCCTACGTGGACGTCGAGTACCTGGTGCCCTGAGGAGCGGCCCGGGTGAAGGAGCCCCGTGGAACACGGCGGTTTTTGGCCGTGCCGTCAGCGCTCGGGCCTGCCGAAACCCGTATATTGTGACGCTTTTGTGACGGTCGCCCGCTAGGCTGCCGCCATGAGGGGAGCAAGCATGAAACGACTAGATAGATGGCTCGTTGGTTTCGTACTCTTAGTGGCATTGGCGGCCTGCCAGACGGCGGCGCCGCCAGATACCACGGCCCCGCAGATCGTTTCGGTAACCCCGGCGGATAGTTCTACCGGCGTTACTGGCGCTGCTAAGATTAAGATCCAGTTCAGCGAACCGATGGACATCGTTTCGACTCAGGCGGCCTACTCGTCCGACAGTGATGGTATCAAGCCGGCTCAGGTCACCTTTACCTGGGAAGATGCCGGTAAGCGGCTGGTCATTACCCCCAACGCCCCGCTAGCCTACAGCCCCGACGAAGACTACAAGACCTATTCCTTCACCCTCTCCACCGCCGCCACCGACAAGGCGGGCAACCCCCTGGCCGCGGCGAAGTCTGCCAGCTTTAGCACCTTGCGCACCTTAACGAGCAATCTGGATCCAGAAAGAATCGATGGCGTAGTTTACTTCTCTCACGAAGAGACCAACGGTGGCGAAGAATCATATGGGGCGGGTAGTTCGGGTACTAAAGCTTTTGCGGGTATGACCGATACGAGCGTGGGAGACTACTACTGCAACAAAGCCTTTTTCTCGTTCGCCCTGACCGGCTTACCAGAAGGAACGGAAGAGGTTCTGGCCGCAAAGTTGGGCTTGTACTCCACGTTGGTCGGTGACGCTAGCTCGTTGAGTTTCGTGCTGGATCACGTCGACTTTGGCGATGGACTAGACGAAGGCGACTATGACACGCCCGTTTACAAGACGGGCGAGGGTACGTACGCCTCTTTTGGCAACGGTGCCATTACCCAGTTTGACGTTGGCGACTGGGTACAGACCAGCTTCGCCGCTGGCGACGACCACTTCCAGGTGCGCGTCTCGATGACGGGAACGTGCTCGAGCTCGTTAACTGACAGCACCGATGGTTACGATTTTGGAACCAGCGAGTCTACGAACAAGCCCACGCTCGAAGTCAAGTACTACGCTCCTTGAAACCTCTTTCGCTACTTTTTCGACCGCAATAGGATAACGGGGATTTTGGTCGGTGCAGTTGGGGTATGAAAAAACGCCAAGCCATTTTGTGCCCGAAGCCAGAGGGAAGCATATTTGTGGGAATTTGACGCGCGATCTTATCAGCCTGCTTTGCATTCTGGCGATACGGATTTGGCCCCGGATAAGAATACGAAGCCAGAAACATATAGGAGATATGGGTGGTTTGTGACGCTTTTGTGACGGTCGCCCGCTAGGCTGCCGCTTCGAAGGGAGCAGACATGAGACAAGCAAATGTATGGTTCGTCGGTTTAGCTTTGCTGGTGGTGCTGGCGGCCTGCCAGGCAACGGCGCCGAAGAACGGCGACGAAAGCAAAGACACCACCGCACCCGAGATCGTCGCGATCGAACCCGCCAACGGCGCCACGGGTGTCGTCAAAACCGCCAGGATCACTATCGAGTTCAGCGAGCCGATGGACACCGCCAGCGTCGAAGATGCTTACGGCTCGAGCAGCGACGGCATCAAACCGGGCCAGGTAACCTTCACCTGGGAAGACGCGGACAAAAAGCTGGTGATCACGCCTGCCGCGGAGCTGGCCTACAGCTCCAACGCCACCCCCATCATCTATAGCTTCGCCATTGCCGGTAGCGCCGCCGACAAGGCGGGCAATACTCTCGGAAGCACGCTCGTCAGCAGTTTCAGCACCTTGCGAACCCTCACCGCTACCCTGGCGGCCGAGAGCATCGACGGTTACATCGAAGATGACGGTACGGGTAGCTATGCAGCACGCACCGGTGGCAGCCCGGTATTTGCGGGCATCGTGGATTCTTCGGGAGGCCCCTTCTCCTGTTCCCGCGCCTTCTTCTCATTTTCGCTTTCCGGCCTGCCCAAAAACATGACCGAGCTCACCGGCGCCGATTTGCAACTGTACACCAAGAAGTACTCCAGCTCCAGTTTCAGCAATGCTTTTTTGATCGCCCACGTCGATTATGGCGACAGCCTCGACGATGGCGACTTCAAAGGACCGCTCTTTTCCGGCAGCAAGATCGAAACGATCAGTTTGGGGGATCAGGTCACCAACCACCGTGACGTGGCCGAATGGCTGCGGGCCAGCATCGATGCCGGCGGCGAACGCTTTCAGGTTCGTTTGTGGATGGACGGATGCGCCTCGCAGAGCGTGGACGCCAAGTACGGTTACGACATCAATTCCTCGGAAGCAAGCACCGACAAACCCCGGCTGGTGGTTTCCTACCTCGCCCCCTAGATCCTGCGCCCGCCTTTGCGGCCGCCCCGAAGGGCGGCCGTTCTTTCGGCCGCAGCGACCAGGCGCACCCGCCAGCTCGCCGGCAGCGCCCGCAGCAGCCTGAGCGGCCAGGCCAGCCGCCGTGGGAAGGCCACCTCGAAGCCGGGGCGCGCAAGCCCCCGGGCGATGATGTGTGCGGCCTCGTCCGCACTGAGCATGAAGGGCATAGGGAATTCGTTGGCCGCGACGATCGGTGTTTTTACGAAGCCGGGGCTGATGAGCCTCAGATCGATGTTCTCGCGCTGCAGCCCGGCCCACAGCGCCTCGGCGTAGTAGCCGAGCGCCGCCTTGCTGGTGCCGTAGCCGCTGGTGCGCGGCAGCCCCATGTACCCTGCCAGCGAGCCCACCAGCGCGATCGTGCCCCCGCCCGCTTCGCGCATGCGCGGCCTGAGGGCGTCGAGGGCGTAGGCCGCGCCCAGCAGGTTGACGTCGAGGTGTTTCTTCAGGTTTTCCGCGGTGTCGTCACGCCCGGCGCGCTTGAAGGCTGCCCCCGCGTTCAGGATGGCCAGATCGATGGGGCCTTCCTTTTCCCAGATCTCGCCCACTACCCGCGCCACCGCCTCCGGGTCGGTGACATCGAGGGGGTAGGCCGCGCCACCCGTTTCGCGGGCCACCTCCGCCAGCTTCTCTGCGTTGCGGCTGGAGATGATCACCCGCACGCCTGCACCCGCGTAATACCGTGCCAGCGCGCGCCCGATGCCGCTCGAGCCCCCGGTGATCCAGACGCGCCGGTGACTTTTGCCCATGCGTTCAGTTTAGCGCGCTGCCGGTACCGTATTCTTGGCTGCCGCGAATGATCCGGTCACCTGGCGCCGCTGGCGTGTGCTTTTGCAGACGGGGTCGCCAGACTCTCGCAGGAACCGCTTTAGCGCTGCAGAGATGGACCGGTCCGTGGGTCTGGCTAGTCCACCACCTCGAACCCCAGCTCGGCGGCGCGGTCCACGAAGAACTGGATGTTCTCGCTTTTCGTCTGCCCGCCCAGGCTTTTGCGGTCCCAGGCCTCCTCGGCTGCCAGGATCATTGTTTCGGCCAGGCAGGCCGGCACCAGGTCGGGCCCGCCGAAGCGCAGGTCCAGGTTCACCTCGGCCTCGCCGGGCAGGCGCACCACCCCGCCGGGGATGACGCGCACGCCCGGCACGTCCTTCACCGCCGGGTCCACGTCGGGGGGCACTCCCTCGTCGTAGATCCAGGCGCCTGGCTTTACGAAATCGGGGAAGATGACCGCCCCCGGGTCGGAGGTGGCGGTGAAGACCAGGTCGGCTTCCTTGATGGCGGGGATCTCGGTCGTCGTCACGATCTCGGTACCCGCCCCCTTGCGGGCCACCATCCGGCGCAGGGTTTCAGCGCTCTTCTCGAGGCGTTCGAGGTTGCGCCCCACCAGGATCAGCCGTCCCACCAGCGGCGCGATCTGGCGGGCGATGCCGAAGGCCACCACCCCGTTCGCGCCCACCACCGCGGCGGTCACCTTCGAAAGCGGCTTGCCTTCGCGCTCCGCGCGCTCGAGGATCTGCGGGATCGCCGCCTTGACGGTGCCGGCGGTGTAGGCTCCGCCGTTGGTCACCTGGATCTCGGGTACCGCCTCCTGTACCTTCAGGCCCTTGTCGCCCACCACGCTCCAGAAGGCCCCGAGCCCGAAGACGGTGGCTCCCAGCTCGGCGGCTAGCCGTGCACCCTGGATGGCGCGGCGGGTGGCCAGTTCGGGCTTGCCGGTGATCTGGTGGGGGAGGAGCGGCGCTGAGATGAGGTAGCAGCGAACCTCGCGGCCGCCTTTGGTGCGCACCCCGCGGATCTCGCCCACCTTCATGGGCCGGAAGCGTTCGGCCAGACGCTCGACCCAGGTTTGTTTGATCAGGCCGGCACGCACCAGCGGGCGCAGCCAGGCGAAGCGGGGACTTTGCCAGAAATCCTCGAGGGTGAGCGGGTGGATCATGAAGGCGCAGACCACCTGGTCCCTGCCCGGCAGGGGTGCGGGTTCCCCCAACCGGGGCTCGGTGCCCTCGAGAATGCGCCCCAGGTTTTCCTTGTAGCGCCAGATCACCACCGCGGCCAGAATCCAGGCGAGCACCTGTGCGAGCGTGCTTACCGGCAGGAACATGAGCACCAGCGCCAGCGTGAAGGCCAGTGTAACCACCGCCAGCGAGTAGTAGCCGCTGAGGGCAAAGGCGATGAGCGCGAAAACGAAGGGCAGGAAGGCCTGCAGGTAAGGATAGCCGGTGACCGAGAGTCCGGCCAGGATACCCGTAAGTAAACCGCCGCCGCGGGCCCGGAAGGGGCGTTCGGGTGCCAGGAAGGGTGGCGGGTTGAGGTGTCCCAGATATGCGGCCAGCGCCAGCAGCAAAGCGGCCTCGAGCCCCAGCCCCCGCGCCAGGTAGACTGCGAGGAAGCCCTTGAAGATGTCCAGGCCGAAGGCCAGCAGCACCGGGCCGGCGCCGAGGACGCGCACGGCGCTTTCGAAGCCCAGGTTGTAGACCGAGGCCAGGCGCGGGCTCTTGCCCGTGATTCGGCGCACCGCCCAGTATCCGAGTGGCACGGCGCCGATCAGGTAAGCGAGCAAAGCAAGGGGAATTACGGTCCAGGTCAAAACGAGCCTCCCTAGCTGGTAGCAGTTTACTTCAGTTTGCTAGCCCGCCAGCCACTCGAGCCCTTTCAGCACCCCCGTGGCCGCCAGCGTGACCAGTATGCCGGCAATGAGGACTCCCAGGGCGATAGCCGGCCCCGCGTAGCGCTTCTTGAGCCCCAGCACCACCGCGATCAGGGCGCCGGTCCAGGCGCCGCTGCCGGGTAGCGGCACGGCCACGAAGAGCAGCAGCCCCAGCGCCCCGAACCGCTGCACGGTGTCTTCGCTCCTGAGGCGCACGCGCGCCTCCAGCCGGTCCCACCAGCGCTTGAACCATGAAAGGCGCTCGAGCCAGGCCACCACCCCCGGTACCAGCCAGAGCAAGAGCGGCACCACGAGCAGGTTACCCATAAGCGCCGCGGCCAGCGCTGCCAGCGGGGAAAGCCCCAGCCCCAGCCCCAGGGGAATGGCCCCGCGCAGCTCCACTACCGGGAGCATGCTTACGAAAGCCACCCAGAGCCAGCTGGACATTCCGGAAACCGCCACGCCCCCCAGCATAAACGGCGCGGCCGCGGCCGCGCCGTGGATTTTCGCACGCGATCAGGCGTTCTTGGCCTGTTCAACCAGCGTCGCGAACCCCGCCGGATCGCGCACGGCGATGTCGGCCAGCATCTTGCGGTCGATCTCGATGCCCGCGGCCTTGAGGCCGTGCATCAGCCTGGAGTAGCTGATGCCGTTCTGGCGCGCCGCGGCGTTGATGCGGGCGATCCAGAGGCGGCGGAAGACCCGCTTCTTCTTGCGACGGTCGGCGTAGCTGTGCTCGGCCGCGTTGAGCAGGGTTTCCTGGGCGCGCTTGATGTTCTTGGAACGGCTGCCCCAGTAACCCTTGGCCTGCTTGAGGATCTTTTTGTGCTTGCGGCGGCGGACGACGCCCGTTTTTGCTCTTGGCATGGCGGCCTCCTAGTCGTAGGGCAGGAGCTCGCGGATGCGGCGCGCCTCGCCCTCGGCAAGCACGAACTTCTTGCCCTTGCTGCGAATCTTCTTGCCCGACTTGTGCCAGTTAAGGTGTCGTTTGCCCGGCCGGCTGGCCAGGACCTTGCCACGGGCGGAAACCTTGACCCGCCCCTTGGCGCCCTTGTGGGTCTTCATCTTCGGCATACTTCTTCCTCCGCTGGCCGGGCGCCCCGTAGGGTCTTGTTGAGCCCGAGCGCAGCAAACGCCAGTCTAGCACACGGGCCCCGCCCCCGTCACCCCGCGGAATATGCAAATTAACACGCCGGGTGTTGAAAACTGACACGTTAGGTATCAGTTTTTGCCCTTTGGCACTAAAAGGCCGCCGGCGGCAGATCTCTTTGCGCGCCCCATAACCCGACGGGAAGCGGAACTCCCTGCACGCAAAAACAAACGCGGCCCGAAGGCCGCGGGAAAGAGCTATGGTCGGGGCCGTTACTCCTGCGCGGCTTCTTTCTTGGGCGCTTCGGAGGAGGGCTCCTCGCGTTCGGGGCGCGCCTTACTGCGTTTGTCGGGCGGGATGGGGGCGAGCACCATGTTCATGTCGCGCCCGGCCATCAGCGGCTTCATCTCCACCACGGCGATCTCGGAGAGATCCTCGGCCACCCGGTCGAGGATTTTCTTGCCCAGCTCGGGGTGGGCCATCTCGCGGCCGCGGAACATGATGGTCACCTTGACCTTGTGACCGGCCTCGAGAAAACGGCGTACGTGACCGAGCTTGGTTTGATAGTCGTGTTCGTCTATTTTGACCCGGAACTTGATCGACTTCATTTCCTGGCGCTTCGACTTCTTGCGGGCTTCTTTCTCGGCTTGCTGCTGTTCGTAGCGCCATTTGCCGTAGTCGAGCAGCTTGGCCACCGGGGGGCTGGCGGTCGGACCGACGAGGACCAGGTCCAGCTCCTTTTCCCGGGCCAGCTCGAGCGCCTGCCGGGTTTCCATGATGCCTAGTTGTTCGCCGGATTCGTCGATTACACGGAGCTGTCTGACGCGAATTTGTTCGTTAATACGATGCTGAGTTTTCGTGGGGGGCGGTACCCTTCCTCTTCTTCTAATCCTTGCTCACCTCCAGATGGTGTACTTCCCCTGTGCGGGGGGAGCCGAATTGAGTGTACACGAAGGGCCGCATGCGCTGCAATCGCTTGTTGTAGCCGCTCGCAGTTGGCGACGCACGATTCATAGCCTGCCGCCAGCTGGCAGAGTGCAAATTCCTTCGCAGACTGGCGGTCGTTTGCGAACCCCGGCGGCACGCCGATAGCGGGCGCTCGCCGGGGCCGCCGACGTACCATCAAAAAGCTAGCCCTAGCTGGCCTTACTCCTGCCTCTTACTAAAATGGAGACTTGTGCTAGCCGACTGCCAAATTAACCGCAGCCTCGAAGGACCATTTGATTTTCAGACATAGCCGAGTAGCGGCGGTCAAAGTTCTAAAGGCTTCAAAAAAGGTGGGGGCAGCCAGCAGGAGATCGCCGCCATAAGCCGCGGCCTCAAGGGGCTGGCGCGCGAACTTGAGGTGCCGGTGGTGGCGCTCAGCCAGCTTAGCCGCGCTGTCGAGAGCCGCCCCAACAAACGGCCCATGCTCAGCGACCTGCGCGAGTCGGGATCCATCGAGCAGGACGCCGACCTGGTGCTCTTCATCTACCGCGACGACTACTACAACGAACACTCAGAAAAGGCGGGTATCGCCGAGATAATCATCGGCAAGCAGCGTAACGGACCGGTAGGGACCGTGGAGCTGCAATTCCACGCCGCCCACGTGCGCTTCAACGACCTGGCCCACGGCCATGGCGATTTCTGAACTCAAACGAGCAAAAGCCGGGGCGCGGCGCGCCCCGGTCTTTTCTTGTGCCGCTTAGAACCGCTCGGTGACCGACTTCATCTGCACGAAGTGGTGCAGGTAGTCGGGGCCGCCGGCCTTGGAGTCGGTGCCGGAGAGGTTGAAGCCGCCAAAGGGCTGGACGCCGACCAGCGCGCCGGTGATCTTGCGGTTGAAGTAGAGGTTGCCGACGTGGAAGTCGGTTCGGGCGCGCTCGAGCCGCTCGCGCTTCTTGCTGAAGACGCCGCCGGTCAGGCCGTAACGGGTGGCGTTGGCCACCTCGAGCCCTTCGTCGAAGTCTCCCACGCGAATGGTCGAGAGGACCGGGCCGAAGATCTCCTCCTGGGCGATGCGGGCCTGCGGGTCGACGCCGGTGAAGACGGTGGGGGCGATGAAGAAGCCCGGCCCCTCCAGCTTCTCGCCGCCGAGAACCAGCTGGCCCTCTTTCTTGCCGATCTCGATGTATTTGAGAACCTTGGCCTCCTGCTCGGCGTTGATGACCGGGCCCAAATCGGGGTTTTCCTCGGCCGGGCCGACGACCAGCTTTTCGCTGCGCTCGGTCACCTTTTCCATTAGCAGATCGTGGACCGAGTCAACGACGATCAGGCGGCTGGCGGCCGAGCACTTCTGCCCCGAAAAGCCGTAGGCGCTGGCGACGATGTGAGCAGCCGCCAGGTCCAGGTCGGCGGTCTCGTCTACCAAAATGGCGTCTTTGCCGCCCAGCTCGGTGACGACGCGCTTGATCCACTTCTGGTTGGGGATCCGTTTGGCGGCGGTCTCGGTGATGATCAGGCCGACCTCGAGCGAACCGGTAAAGGTGATGAAGCGGGTATCCGGGTGGGCCACCAGGTGAGCGCCCACCTCTTCGCCGATGCCGGGCAGCAGGTTGGCCACCCCGGCGGGCAGGCCGGCCTCGCGCAGGATCTCGAAGACCTTGTAGGCCACCACCCCGGCGTCTTCGGCCGGCTTGGCGATTATGGTGTTGCCGACGGCGATGGGGCCGGCCAGCATGCCGGTGAAGATGGCGATGGGGAAGTTCCAGGGACTGATAGAAACCCCGGCCCCCAGCGGGATGTAGAAGGCCTCGTTGTCTTCGCCCGGGTAGGGGTAGAGGGGAACGGCCTCGGGGCCCTTCAGGTTGAGGGCGATGCGGCCGTAGTAGTCGAGAAAGTCGATCGCTTCGGCGACGTCGGCGATGGCCTCGATCCAGTTCTTGCCCACCTCGTAGACCATCCAGGCCGCCAGCTCGAACTTGCGCCGGCGCATTATCTGGGCCGCCTTCCAGAGCACCCGCGAGCGATGCTCCTGGGGCCAGCGCTTCCAGCTTTCGAAAGCCTCCCAGGCGGCCGCCAGCGCGGCGTCGGCCTCGGCCGGGCCGGCCTGGGCCACCCGCCCCACCACCCGCGCCGGGTCGGAGGGGTCGAGCGAGGTTAGCCAGTTACCGGTGGTCAGCTCCTCGCCCGCGATTATCAGCGGGTAGTCGCGGCCCAGCTGGGCCTTTACCTCGGCCAGCGCCCGCTGCATCGCCTGGCGCTCGGCCTCGTCTTGAAAGAAGAGAATCGGCTCGTTCTTGAAGGGTTCTAGGGTCATGCTTACCGCCTCCTTTTACTAGCCCTGCAGCACTCCGCGCAGGACGAACAGCAGATTTTCGGGCCGCTCGGCGATGCGGCGCGAGAAGTAGGGGTACCAGTCTTCGCCGTAGGGCAGGTAGTCGCGCACGGTGTAGCCGCGCCGCGCCAGGTCGCGCTTAAGTTCGCGGCGAATGCCGTAGAGGAACTGGAACTCGTACTGGCTGCGGGGAACGTTCTGCGCCTCGGCCCAGCCGCGCACCGCCTCGAGCAGGCGGTCGTCGTGGGAGCCGGTGGCGGTGTGGCCGCCGGCCGCCAGGTTGGTCTTGACCAGCTCCAAAAACTTCTCGCTGATGACGCGGCGGTCCTGCCAGGCGACCTCCGCCGGCTCCTTGTAGGCCCCCTTGACGACGCGCAGGTTGGGCTTCAGGTGCAGGATCTGGCGCAGGTCTTCGGGGCTGCGCTTGAGGTAACTCTGCAGCACGATGCCGACGTTTTCGTAACCCTCTTCTTCGCGCAGCGTCCGCCAGACCCAGAGGGTGGCGTCGGTCCGGGGGCTGTCTTCCATGTCAACCTGGACGGTTGCGTCTACCTCGCGGGCGGCCTCGAGGATCTGGCGCAGGTTGTCACGGGCCAGCTCGCGGCCCAGGTCGAGGCCTATCTGGGTTAGCTTGACCGAGACCCAGCGGGGGTAGGGGAGCTCGCCCAAAGCGCGGGTCAGGCGGACGATCTCGGCGGTGTAACCGGCGGCCTGCTCTTCGCCGGTTACCATCTCGCCCAGCAGGTCAACCAGGGCGTGGATGCCCTCGGCTTCGAGGGCCTCGATGGCCGCCAGCGCCTCCTCCAGGGTGTTGCCGGCGACATAGCGGCTGGCGAACTTCCAGCCGCGGGTGCGGATTAGGTTTTCCAGCCACTTCTGCCGGGCCACCCCCAGCACCAGCGAACGGTAGGCCATGTTCAGCTCCATTTCGCCTCCTTAATGCGCCTGAGCACCGTGTCTTTGAAGGCCAGCACGTGCAGCACCGCCGCTGCCCGGGCGGCCTCCGGGTCGCGGCGGCGGATGGCGTCGGTGATGGCGTGGTGCTGCTGGCGGGTTTCCGGGGTTTGGTTGAGGTCGCGGGAGAACTGGCGGGTGAGTGCCAAAGCGGCGTCGAGGTCGTGAAAGACGCGCTCGAGCACGCCGTTTTGCGAGGCGGCCACCAGCAGCGAGTGAAAGCGGGCGTCGGCGGCAATCTGGGCGGCGTAGTCGGCGGGGTCCGCGCTTTCCAGCTCGGCCAGGGCTTCTTCGAGATGGGCCACGCCCTCTTCGCCGCAGCGCTCGGCGGCGCGGCGGGCGGCCTCACCCTCGATCAGCGCCCGCACCTCGTAGACCTCGGCCACTTCATGAGGGCTGAGCACCCGCACCCGCGCCCCCTTGCCCGGCTTCATCTCCACCAGCCCTTCCTGGGCCAGCCTTTGCAACGCCTCGCGCACCGGCGTGCGGCTGACGCCCAGGGCTCCGGCCAGCGCCGGCTCGCTCAGGCGCTGGCCGGGCTGCAGCCTCCCGCTGACTATCAGCTTCTTGAGTTCGTCATAGGCGGCCTCGCGGACCAGGTTTGGTCGTTGCAATTGCACGTAACCTCCTGATATGTATACAGTATACAGCAACGGTGCAACGAAGAAGTATGCGCTGGCTGCGCCCTTCTTACCCGCGCTCCCAGGTGCCGGACTTGCCGCCGGATTTGTATAGCAGGCGCACGTTTTCTATTTCCAGGCCTTTACTGGCGCCCTTTAACATGTCGTAGATGGTAAGCGCGGCCACGCTGGCGGCGGTAAGGGCCTCCATTTCCACGCCGGTTTCTGCAGTAGTCTTGGCCTCGGTGACGACGTGCACCAGCGCCGCGTCCTCGTCGAAGCGGATGTCCACGCTCACCTTGGAAAGCGGCAGCGGATGGCAGAGAGGTATCAGCTCGCTGGTCTTCTTGGCGGCCATGATACCGGCCAGCTGCGCCACGACCAGCGGGTCGCCCTTACCGGCGCCGCCTTTTTTCAGGGCCGCGGCGGCCTCGGGGGTGAGCCGTACCGTGGCCTCGGCGCGGGCCGTACGCGCGGTCGGTTTTTTGTCCGACACGTCCACCATTCTGGGACGGCCGTCCTGAAAATGCGTCAGCTCCGCCACCCGCGCCCTCCTATACGTCCTTGCGCTCGAAGAGTACGACCGCCAGCATGCCAAAGACCACAGTGTATATCGCCAGCAGCAGCAGGCTCACCCCCAGGGCCTTGTCTTCGGGCAGCAGATAGAGGTCGAGGTAGGTGGTGAGCAGCAGCGGCTTTAAGGCGGGGAAGGCGATGAGCAAGCGCATCAGCAGCACCGTTGCTATTGCCCCCAGGGCCGCCGCCGTCGTGGAGGTGAACCAGACCGCGAACATCAAGCTAAGCGCCGCAATGGGTAGCAGGGTGACGGCCGCCAGAAAGTAGGCTTGCATTACCTCGGTGAAGGCCGCCCCGGCGCTGAGGAACCCCTCGCCTGCGAAGCCGCCTCCGCCCAGGCCGGTGCCACCGAAGAAGCCGCCCAGACCGTGGGGCAGCCCCGCGAGAATGGAGGCGAAGAGGCTGACCCCCAGCACCATAAAGGGGTAGGCGAGGGCCGCCATCAACTTGGCCACGATGAAGCGGGTTCGCGAGAGGGGGCGGAGCAACAGGGGTTTCAGGGTTCCCATGCTCACTTCCGAGCCCAGGACTTCGGCCGCGGCCATAGCGACCAGGAACGGATACAGGAACTCCATCCCCGCCAGCAGCGCCAGCGAGGGAACCTGCCAGCCCGACACCAACACCAAACCGTAGACCTGCTTTAGCCCGGGCGCCAGGGTCCAGATGATGGGGAGCACGAAGGCCGCCACCAGCCCCAGGCGCACCGAGCGCAGGTGCAGCATCTTGACAATTTCCCAGCCTATGAACCTAAGCATTTCTGATCCGCTCCCGGTAATACTCGTAAAGATCGAAGTAGTCGGCAGTTACCTCGTATACGTTGTGTCCGTCGTCTACCAGGGCCTTGACCACCCTGTCTACGGGCCCCCGCACCACGATGACCTCGCCCTTGCGTTCCGCCCGCTCTACAAAGGGGAGGGTTTGCAGCACTGCCAGGGCCCGGTCGGGTTCGCTGACGCGCAGACGGTGGCGTTTAGAGGCGCCTTCCATGACCACCTCGTCTATGAGCTGGCCGGCGCCGAGGATGCCCACGCGATCCGTGTAGGCCGAAACCTCGCGCAGGTGGTGCGTCGAGAGCAGTACCGTGACCCCGCTCGCGGCCTGCTCCCTGAGAATTTCGTGCACCTTCTGGATGCCGTCGGGGTCCAGGCCGCTGGTGGGTTCGTCGAGAACGAGCACTTTGGGTTTGGCGAGGATGGCCGCGGCCAGACCCAGGCGCTGGCGCTGGCCCAGTGAGTAGCCGCCCACGGGCTGGTCGGCCACGGTTATCAGCTCCAGCGTGAACAGAACTTCGCGAATGCGCTCGGCGGCGCCGGCGAGCCCCGAGAGCCAGGCCAGCCGCTCCAGGTTGGCCCGTCCCGTGAGATAGGGGTAGAAGGCCGCGGGGGCTTCGACGACCGCTCCCAGGTGACGGCGGACGGCGTAACCGCCCTCGTGGATGTTCTTGCCCAGCATCAGCACCCGGCCGCTGGTGGGGAAAGCGAGGCCGGTGATCATGCGAATCAGAGTGGTTTTTCCCGAACCGTTGGGTCCGGCCAGGGCGTATACCTCTCCGGGGGAGAGGGTGAAGCTGACTCCCTCGAGCACGGGTTTTCGCCCGTAAAGCTTACCGACCTTCTCGACGGCGAGATAGGCCTTTTTTCTACCGTTAGCGGACATAGCCACAGTATACGGTTTGCTCCCTGCAGTTTTTCATGACCAACTGGGGTAACGTAAGCGTTATGCGAAACTTACTAGGGCTATTTACGCTGGTGCTGATTGTTGCCGGGTGTGCCCCGGCGCTGCAGAAAGAAGAACCCCCGGTGACGAGACAAGAACAGACCACCCTGCCTCCGGCCAAGGCGGCTCCCGGGGTGCTGGTGATCAGCAACGACGCCGGAGTACCACTTTTGAGCTCTTATCTGCCCCTGCCGGCGCCTCCGGGCAGCGTCATTCTTGTGCAGAGCTATGCGGGCAAGATGAGCTACAGCCGTTTCTCCAACCCGCAGAGCTTCGATGCGATGCGCCGCTACCTGATCGCCGCGCTCAAGGACGCGGGCTGGCGGGTTCTCGAGGCAACCGCCTGGGAGAAACCGCCGGGACTGTTCCAGGTCACGATACGGGTAGCAAAGGGCGGCGAGCAGAAGACCGTGATTCTGCGCTACGAAAAGGGCAACTATAGCGTGGAGGTTCGGTAGGGTTGATTCGCAGGCTCGAGCGCTACTTCCTCACCGGCGTAGTCGTTGTCCTTCCCCTGGCGGTGGTGCTGTATCTGGGCGTTTGGATCTGGAACGCTTCGGACGTATTCTTCCTTACCCTGCTGCGCCTCTTTGGCGTTACGCCGCCGGACTGGCTGACCCCCGTCTTGCCGGTGCTGGGCCTGCTCTCAACCGCGGTAGCGATTCTCTTCGTGGGCATGATAGCCGGCCACTGGGCGGGCCGGCAGCTGCTCGCCGTCTTCGACCAGCTCGTCAACCTGGTACCGCTGGTGCGTGACGTTTACAACGCGGTCAAGCAGATTTCCACCAGCTTCTTCACCCGTCCCGAGGTGCACTTTTCCCGCGCTGCCCTCGTTGAGTATCCGCGCCGGGGCAGTTACGCTCTTTGTTTCGTGGTGCAGCCGGTAGGGGATCGCCTGCGACCTTTGCCCCCGGGCCATACCGTGGTGGTGGTGCCTACGAGCCCGGTGCCCGCTTCGGGTTTCGTCATAGTGGTTCCCGAGGAGGAGTTAATCCCGCTCGACATCAAGGTCGAGGATGCTCTGCGCTTCGTGGTTTCGGCGGGTTTCTTGCTGCCAGGAAACAATGTGAGTAACGGCACGTTTCCGCCGCCGCGGCCGGGGTAGAATCGGGGCGACTTCAACCGGGAGGGACGCCATGAAGAAGTTAGCGGTCTTGGCCGTGGTGGTGCTACTGGGCGCTGGCGTGCTGGCGGACGGCGGGCAGATATACGCTCAGTGTGCGGGCTGTCACCAAGTGAACGGCCAGGGGATCCCCGGGGCGTTCCCGCCGCTTGCGGGGGAGCTTCCCCGCATTGTGGCCAAGGGCGATGCGGGGCGGAAATACCTTATCCAGGTGGTGTTGTTCGGTCTCCAGGGCCCGATTGTGGCTCAGGGCAAGAGCTTCAACGGCGTGATGCCGCCGTTCGCGCACCTCACCGACGCCGAGGTGGCGGCGGTGCTCAATCACGTGCTCACTTCTTGGGGCAACGACAAACTGCCCAAAGGTTTTAAGCCGTTCAGTGCGGCGGAGGTGAAGGCGCTGCGCGCCAGGAAACTTACTCCGCAGCAGGTCTTTGCCGACTGGAAAAAGCTGGGTTTGAAGTAAGGGTTTTGCATTAGCGCCCCGCGCCGCGGCGCGGGGTTTTTCATCCTCTTAACAAGGTGTGTATATACTGGGCCACATGTCGGGAAAGACCCTGGTCGTGGTCGAGTCGCCCGCGAAGGCCAAGACCATCAAGAAAATTCTGGGCAGCAATTACGAGGTCAAAGCCAGCGTCGGCCACGTGGCCGACCTGCCCCAGCGAGACCTGGGGGTGGACCTCGAGCGCAATTTCGAGCCCAAGTACGTCGTCAAGAAGGAAAAACAAAAGGTGGTCAGCGACCTCAAGAAGGCCGCCAAGAAGGCCGGTAGGGTGCTGCTGGCGACCGACCCCGACCGCGAGGGGGAGGCCATCAGCTGGCACGTGGCGCGGCTGCTGGGGCTGGACCCCAGCGAACCGCTCCGGGTGCACTTTCACGAGATCACCCCCCGGGTCATCAAAGAGGCGGTCAAGAAGCCGACCCCCATCGATCAGAACCTGGTGGATGCCCAGCAGGCGCGCCGGGTCCTCGACCGCCTGGTGGGTTACAACCTGAGCCCGGTCCTCTCGGCCCAGTTTCGCCAGCGGGCCCTTTCGGCCGGCCGGGTGCAGTCGGTGGCGCTCAGGCTCGTCACCGAGCGCGAAGCCGAGATCGAGGCATTCGTTCCCAAGGAATACTGGACCCTGACCGGCGACTTCGAGGCCGGCGCCCGCTTTGCCGCCGACCTGTACGAAGTAGACGGCCAGCGCGTCCTCGACAAGAAGAAAGAAAAGTTTTTGATCACCTCCGAAGAGCAGGCGCGCCAGGTCGAGGGCGAAGTAAAGGCGGTGGAAGCCTGGCAGGTGGCGGCGGTCGAGCGCAAGGAGAAGAAGCGCCACGCCCTGCCCCCCTTCACCACCTCGACCTTGCAGCAGGCCGCCAGCGGCCGCCTCGGCTGGGGCGCGGGGCGCACCATGCGCACGGCCCAGCGGCTCTACGAGGGCGTCAACCTGGGCCCCGAGGGGCCGGTGGGCCTGATCACCTACATGCGCACCGACTCGGTTCGCGTCGCTCCCGAGGCGATCGCCGAGGCGCGCTCCTTCATCCCCCAGAAGTATGGCCCCAATTACCTGCCCCCCAAGCCCAACTACTACCGTGGTAAGAAGTCCAATGTCCAGGACGCCCACGAAGCCATCCGCCCCACCCGGGTCGAGCGCACGCCCGAGCAGGTGCGGCCCTACCTTTCCGACGAGGAATACAAGCTCTACGACCTCATCTGGCGCCGCTTCGTGGCCAGCCAGATGACGCCGGCGGTCTACGACCAGACCGTGATCACCGTTATGGGCGGCAAGTTCACCTTCCGCGCCGCCGGTTCGATCCTCAAGTTCGACGGTTTCTTGCGGGTCTGGGGCCGCGATCAGCAGGACGAGCAGCCGCTGCCGGAGGTGACCCAGGGGTCGCCGGCCAAGTTGCTCGATCTCGCCGCCGAGCAGCACTTCACCCAGCCGCCGCCCCGCTACACCGATGCCAGCCTGGTCAAGAAGATGGAGGAGCTGGGCATTGGCCGCCCCTCGACCTACGCCCCGACGATCGACACCCTGGAGCGGCGCGCCTACGTTGAGCGTCAGGGCCGGGCGCTGAAGCCCACCGAGCTGGGCAAGCGGGTGGTCGGCTTTCTGGTGGAGCACTTCCCGCGGGTGGTGGCCTACGAGTTCACCGCCCAGGTCGAGGACAGGCTCGACGAGGTGGAAGAGGGCAAGCAGCCCTGGCCCGAGGTGGTGCGCGAGTTCTACCAGCCCTTTACCGAAGAGCTGGCCCAGGTGCCGCGCAAGACCTGCCCGGTCTGCGGCCGGCCGCTCGAGGTCAAGGTGAGCCGCTACGGTCAGTTCCTCGGCTGCACCGGCTACCCCGACTGCACCTACACCGAGCCGCTGGAGCAGAAGAAGGAACCCGAGCCCATTGGCGAAAACTGCCCCAAGTGCGGCGCCCCGCTGGTCCGCAAGTGGGGCCGCTACGGCTCCTTCATCGCCTGCAGCGCCTACCCCGAGTGCGACTACACCCGCGACGAGGCCCCCTCCACCGGCATCACCTGCCCCAAGTGCCGTGAGGGCGAGATCGTCCGCAAGATCAGCCGCCGGGGTAAGCCTTACTACCGCTGCAACAAGCAGGACTGCGACTTCGTCGTATTCGACCCCCCGACCGAGCAAGCCTGCCCCAAATGCGGCTGGGTGATGGTCAAGAAGGGCAAGAAGGAAGTCCTCAAGTGCTCCAACCCCGACTGCGAAGACTACGCCTACCCCAACTTCAAGAACCGCCCGGCGCGCAAGACCGCCGGCCGCAAGAAGACGAGCCGCAAGAAGACCGCCAAGAAGAAGACTGGCCCCAAGGCCACCTGGGCCGACCTGGAACCCTTTACCGCTGGCCTGGCGGAGGCCGAGCGGCGGCTGGTGGTCCAGGTAGAGGGCGAAGGGGTGCCGCTAGAGAGAGCGGCGGCCAACCTGGGCGTCTCCGCCGAAGAAGCGGCCAAACTGCACAAGCGGGCCATGTTCAAGCTGCGGATGGCCTACGGCCGGGCGAAGAAGAAGGCCAAATAGGGTAAAATCTTTCTAAGAGTTGCTAAGGAATGGGGGGCGTGCGGATGGTCCATTCATTATCCGGCAAAATCGACGAGCCGCTGTACACATTCACAGAAGCGGCCCGTTACCTTCACATCCCCATCAGCACGGTAAGGTGGTGGACTACGGGAGGGAGCTACGCGACCGCCGAAGGGCGTAAAGCGTCCGAGCCGATCATCCAAATATCAGGAGCGGCACATGGCCCCCGTCTGAGCTTCAGCAACCTTATCGAGCTTTTCGTGCTGCGTGCGTTGCGCGAAAGGCACAAGGTCAAACTCGGCGACATCCGTAAAGCCATCGCATACGCTGAGCGCAAACTGGGCATCGAGCGCCTCCTCATCCATCCCGAGCTTTCTACCGGGGGCGGCGACCTGCTGATTGATTACTACGGGGAGCTCATCAGCCTAAAGCGGAGCGGTCAGATCGCGTTGAAGGCCATCCTCAAGGACGCCCTCAAGCGCGTCTGTTGGGAAGACGAGCTTCCAATACGTCTTTTCCTGAGCGTGCCAGAGCGTGAAGACAGGAAAACCGTATTCGTGGATCCCAGAATCCGCTACGGCAAGCCGGTGGTGCAAGGAATTGAAACGTCCATTCTTTCCGCGCGTGTCGACGCGGGTGAGTCTTTGGAAGATCTGGCCCGGGACTACGATCTTCCCCTGGATTTGTTAACGGACGCGCTGATTTTCGAGGTTAGCCTGGCGAGGGCTGCTTGACCGTTTTTCTGACGGACCGGAACCTTGGCAAGCGTTTCCCTGGCATTCTGGCCGCGGCCGGACTGATCGTCGAAGTTCACGATAACCGCTTCGAACCCGCCGCGCAGGATGACGAAATTCTCGAGCTTGTTGCGGTGCGGGGCTGGGTCTTGCCCACGGCCGACGCCAGGATGCGGTACATACCGGCTGAGAAGCAGGCAATTCTCAACTTTAGCGCCCGCGTGATTCACCTCAAGGTTTCGGAGCGCTGGCCGATCGATGTGCTGGCCGAAGCTTTCGCGGCCAGCATCCACCGGGTAGAGCGCTTTTTGTCGAAGCATCCCGCGCCCCTGTTCGCGGTTTTCCGGGTCCACCCCGATGGAAAGGCCGACATCAAGAGAAAGTTCTAGTTGGGGCCTGACGATCAGGTCTGCACGTCGCCGAAAAGAATGACCTCCACCACCTCGCCTGCCTCGACCTGGGTGTGCGGCGGGACGACGACGAGCGCGTTGCCAAAGGCCATGCTGCGCAGCACCCCCGACGACTGGTTGTCCACCGCCGCAGCGCGGTGGCACCCCGGGGCCTCGGGATCGTAGCGCAGCAGCGCGCGGCGGAAGGCCGTCTTCTTGCCCGCGCCCTTGAAAAAGTCCTCGGCCACCGCCCGCACCCTGTGGTAGGGCTCGCCTGAGCGCCCCAGCATCTTGAAGAGCATGGGGCGGCCGTAGAGGAAGAAGACCACCATCGCGCTCACCGGGTTGCCGGGCAGGCCGAAGAGCGGCGTGCCCGCGAACTCGGCGAAGAGGGGCGGACCGCCCGGGCGCTGGAGGATCTTCCAGAAGTGGATGGTGCCTTCTTGCTCGAGCAGGTGGCGGACGATGTCGTAGTCGCCCATGCTTACCCCGCCCGAGGTGAGGATCAGATCGAGCCGTCCCGCGCCCTCGAGCCGCGCCTTCAGCTCGGGGATCGTGTCGCCGGTCTTGCCCAGCAGCACCGGCTCGCCGCCGGCCTCGCGCACCAGCGCCGCCACCGAGTAGGCGTTGGAGTTGTAGACCCCGCCGGGGGGCAGCGGCGTGCCGGGCTCAACCACCTCGTCGCCGGTGGAGAGGATGCCCACGCGCGGGCGGCGCACCACCGGCAGGGTGCGGTGGCCCATGCCCGCGGCCAGCCCCACGCGCCCCGGAGTGAGCAGGTCGCCGCGCTTCAAGTAGACGCGGCCCTTCTGCAAGTCCTGGGCCTTGGGGCGGATGTCCTTGGGGGTGGCGGGTTTGTAGAGCACGACGAAGTCGCCGTCGCGCTCAGTGTCCTCGACGGCCACAACCGCGTCCGCGCCCTCGGGCAGGGGCGCGCCGGTGTAGACGCTCACGGCTTCGCCCGGGCCGAGGCGGCCGGGGAAGGGCCGGCCGGCGGGTGACTCGCCAGTCCAGCGCAGCCGCACCGGGTTTTCGGGGCTGGCGCCGGTGGTGTCCGCGGCGCGGGTGGCGTAGCCGTCCACGGCGGTGTTGTCCACGTCGGGATGGTCAGCCAGAGCTTCGAGGTCGCGCGCCAGCACGCGGCCGAGGGCCGCTTCCAGGGGCACGTCTTCGACCTCCGCGAGAGGGCGGGTATGTTCCAGTACGGTTTCGAGAGCTTCTTCTACGGTCAGGGAAGTGCGCATGGTCTTGGTCTGGCGGTCAGGAGTTCGCGTTCTTCTTGGGAATCTGTTCCTCGGTGAGCTGGATGCCCACGGCATGGAAGCCGGCGTCCACGTAGAGCGTCTCGCCGGTGATGCCGCTGGCCAGCGGGCTGAGCAAGAAGACGCTCGCCTGGGCCACCTCCTCGTGGGTCACCGGTCGCTTGAGGGGGGCGATGGCGTTGACGTGGTCCCAAAGCAGGGTAAAGCCGGGGATGCCGCGGGCCGAGAGGGTGCGCAGCGCACCGGCGGAGACGGCATTGACGCGCAGGCCCTTCGGCCCCAGCTCGTAGGCGAGCATGCGGACGCTGGCCTCGAGCGCGCTCTTGGCGATGCCCATGACGTTGTACTTGGGCACCACCTTCTCGGCGGCGTAATAGCTGAAGGTGACCATGCTGCCGCCTTCGTTCCAGTAGCGTTCGGCCTCACGGGCGGTGGCCACCAGGCTGTAGGCGGAGACCTCCATGGCCAGGAGCCAGTCTTCCCTGGTGGTTTCGATGTAGCGGCCTTCCATGGCCCGGCGCGGGGCGAAGGCGATGGAGTGGACGATGTAGTCGATGCCGCCCCAGTTTTCACCCAGGTCGGCCATGACCTCCCTCAGGCGGTCCTCGTCGGTGACGTCGAGCTCGTAGAGGCGCACCTTCGGCATGTGCCGCGTGGCCTTTTCGACCAGCGGTTTGACGCGGTCTCCCTGGTAGGTAATGGCCAGTTCGGCCCCGGCCTCGTGGAGTTTCTGAGCGGTGGCGAAGGCTATGGAGCGTTCGTTGGCGACTCCCATTATCAAAGCCTTCCTGCCCGTAAGGTCGATGGCTAGCATACGCTCCGCATTCTACCAGCACGGTTCGCCGCGCCTATCGCTGCCCCCCCCCCCCCCCCCCCCCCCCCCCCCCACGCGCGCATGCATCCCTTCTTCTAGCGGTCCAGGGGCTGGGTGTACCTGCAGTCCGGGTAGGCGCTGCAGGCCAAGTATTCCTTTACGGTGCGACCTTCCAGCATAACCGCCTGCCTCGTCAAGGGGGAGGAGCAAAGAGGGCACAGAGGGTGTTCCCCGTCCACCGCGTGCGTATTCTCCGGTACCGCGTTGGCTTGATTGCGCGACCGTTCGTCGCCAGCTTCCAAAAGATAGGGCGCCAGCGTTTTTCGCAGTTTTTCGGGAGAGTAGCCGGAACGGGCGGGAATGAATACCAGCGGCAGCCCGGCGGAGGAGAGCGCCCGGGCCAGAAAAGAATCCCTGTCGGCGCGCTCGCTTGCAGCGTGGGAGCGGTCGTTCAGCTCTATCGCCAGCAGCGGTTTCAGGTCACTGCTGCGGCAGATCAGGAAATCTAGGTGTTTGGCGGAGATCTTGTTGAAGCCGGTTTGCCAGCGGCTGCGCGTGCCGCCGCGCCGGGGCTTGATTACGTCCGCCAGCCGCACCTTGGGGAATATCTGCATATTGTCTCCTGTCGCGAGTTGGAGCACGCCGAAGAAAGAGCGTTCCGCCGGGCTCAAGAGGGGCCCGCTCGTCTCGTATTCCTCCGCTGGGGCTGGCGGCGCCGCAAACCCGGGCAGCGGCGAAGGCGACTCTCGAGGCCCTGGTTTTCGTGGCTGCAGTTCGGGGGTGCGCCGGGGTCCCGGCCGCCGGCCTCCGCTCGGGGGCGACAGGAACACGGGCAGGGCCACCAGGAGGGCCAGCAAGGACAGCAGGTAAAGCACACAATCCTCCTCGCTTGCGGCACCGCGGGTCCCGTACAGCCCCGGCGCCGGGAGCAGGTTCAATTTTACGGGTCGCTATTCAAAAAACGGCCGGTGAATGAACACCGGCCGTCTGGCGGACTTTCGCTTCAGATTTCGGCCGCGGCCTCCGCCGGGTCCAGCGGCTCCAGCCGCACGGCCGCAAACTTGTACTCGGGGATTTTCGAGGTGGGGTCGTAGGTGTTTTTCGTGAGCCTGTTGGCGGATTGTTCAGCGAAGTGGATGGGGGCGAACACCACGCCCTCGGGGGCGCGGTCAGTTACCCAGGCGGTAGCCTGGATGCTGCCGCGGCGGCTTATCACCATCACCGGTTTGCCGTCGGCTATGTGATAGCGTTCGGCGTCGGCGGGGTTGACCTCCACCTTCATCTCCGGGTAGGCCTTGCTGAGGGCGCTGCGACGGCTGAGTACGCCGCCGTGCCAGTGGTAGAGCACCCGCCCGGTGGAGAGAACCAGCGGATAGTCGTCGCCGGGCTGCTCGGCCGGCGGTCGCCAGGGGGCGGGCATCAGCTTCGCCCTGCCGGTGTCGGTGTAAAAGCGATCGGTAAAAAGGACGCTTACCCCCGGCGATGTTTTGCTGGGACAGGGCCAGCGCAGGTCTTCACGCGCCAGCCGCGCGTGATCGATGCCGCCGAACATTTCGGGTATGTTGCGGCGCAGTTCGTCCCAAATAGCGTCTGGGCCGCTGTATTCCCAGGTGTCGGGGTTGCTCTGGCCGGTCAGGAGGCTGAGGCGGCGCCCGGCCTCGGCCAGGATCCACCAGTCGGGTCGCGCTTCGCCCGGCGGGTCGAACACTGGTTGGATGAGCTGCACCCGGCGGTCGGTGTTGGTGAAGGTGCCGTGTTTTTCGGCGAAGGAGGCCGCGGGCAGCACCACGTCGGCGTAGGGGAAGGTTTCGTTCTTGAGGATGTCCTGAACGATGAGAAAGTCGAGCTTTTCGAGCGCGGCGCGCACGTGTTCCTGGTAGGGTTCCGAGGTAATTGGATCTTCGCCCATCAGGTAGACGGCGTGTATTCCACCGGGGCGGCCGATACTTTCAAAGGCCTGGGTCATGGTTACGCCCGGCGTTTCCGGTTGGGGCGCTCCCCAGGTATCCGCCCAGCGCTGGCGCACCTCGGCACTCGCGGTGGGCTGGTAACCGGGGTAAACGTTGGGCAGCGCGCCCATGTCGCCCGCTCCCTGGACGTTGTTCTGTCCGCGCAGGGGGTTGAGGCCGGCCCCGGGTTTGCCCAGCTGCCCGGTGAGAACGGCCAGGTTGACCAGCGCCTGCACGTTCTCGGTGCCGTGGTTGTGCTGGGTCATTCCCATGGCCCAGTAGGTGGCCGCCGCCCCGGCCGCCGCGTAGCGCTCGGCGGCCTCGCGAATCTTCGCGGCGGGAACCCCGGTAACGCTCTCGGCGTGCTCGAGCGTGTACTCTTTCACGCTCTCCCACCAGGCGTCGAAGCCCTCGGCGCGCCTGTTGACGAAGCGGCGGTCGTGCCGCCCGGTTTCGATCAGGTAACGGGCCATGGCCCCGAACAGCACCGGATCGGTTCCGGGTCGAAGCCGCAGCCAAAGGTCGGCGACCTCGGCCAGGCCGACGCGCCGGGGGTCCACCACTATCAGGTAGGCGCCGTTGCGCGCGGCTTTCTTGATCATCGCCCCGATTACCGGGTGGGTCTCGACGGTGTTGGATCCGGTAACCAATATCACGTCGGAGAGGGGGATTTCCTCGATGGTGTTGCTCATGGCCGCCGAGCCCAGCGAGCGTGAGAGCGCGGCGGTGGAGCTGGAGTGGCAGAGCCGGGCGCAGTGGTCAACGTTGTGGGTGCCGGCCGCGGCCCGGGCCAGTTTTTGCATCAGGTAGTTTTCCTCGTTGCTGGCTTTGGCGCTGGAGACGAAATATAGTGCATCGGGGCCGTGTTCGCGGGCGATTTGCGCCAGTCGCTCGGTGGCGAAAGAGAGCGCTTCATCCCAGGTGGCCGGCTCGAGCTCGCCGCCCTTTTCGCGGCGGATCAGCGGTGCGGTCAGACGGTCGGGGTGGTGCAGGAAGCCCAGGCCGAACCTCCCCTTGACGCAGAGCGCGCCGTAGTTGGGGGGGCCTTCCTGGGCCATCACCCGGTAGATCTTCTCGTTCTTGATGTATAAGTCCACCCGGCAGCCGACGCCGCAGTAGGGGCAGACGGTGCTCACCACCCGGTCGGGCTGGACGTGCAGGGGTCGGTTCATCTTGCTTCCTCCGCAAGCAGGGCTTCTTCAAGCGGCACCAGTGCCCCCGTCGGGCAAACCTGAACGCAGTTGCCGCAAAAGACACACCCGGACTCGGTAAGCGGCAGGTCGAAAACCGTGGTCACCGCCGCTTCGGCCACGCGTCCGGTAAAAGACAGTGCCCAGACGCCCTGGATGCCCTCACCACAGGCGTCCAGGCAGCGGCGGCAGTTGTAGCACTTGTCGTACTCGCGTACGAAGAAGGCGTTGTCGCGGATAGGTTCGCGCTCGCGCCGGCCGGAGAGGGGGTCGCCCCAGCGCCCCGGATCGGCCCGGTATTCTTCCAGCCAGGAGGCCATTTTGACGTCGTGCTCGACGTTGGTTTCTAGCGCAACCAGCTCGAGCACGGTTCGCCGCAAGTCCGTGAGCTCCTCGCTTTCGGTGTTGACGACCATGCCCGATTCCACCGTGGTGGCGCACGCGGGTTCGGGCCGCGGGCGGCCGGCTATCTCCACCAGGCACAGGCGGCAGTGGCCCTTGGTGCCGGTGCGTTCGTGGTGGCAGAGGGTGGGAATCCCGGCCCCGGCTTTTTGCGCTACGTTCAATACCGTCGCACCCGGCTCCGCCCAGACCAGGAGTCCGTTGACAACAACAGGAATCAGGTTCACCGCGCCACCTCCTCAAAACGGTCGATCAAACTGCGCACCGCCCAGGGTGCCGCCTGACCGAGGCCGCAGAGACTGCCCTTTTCCAGGGTTTCCCCTAGCTGGCGCATTAGTTCGGGCTGGGCTTCGCCTTGCCGCCAGCGCAGCACCAGCTGATGCAGATGAGGGGTGCCCAGGCTGCAGGGAAAACAGCGCCCGCAGGACTCGTGGGCGAAGAACGCGGTCACGCTCTCGGCCGCCGCCCAGAGATCGCGGGAGCTGTCGAAGACCATCAAGGCCCCCGGCCCTATCGAATCGCCCAGGGCGCGGGGGGCGTCGTAGTCGAGGGGCAGGCTTGCATTCTCGGGGAAGCGCAGGAAGGTGCCCGCCGCGCCGCCCATCAGCACCGCCCGGGTGTCGGAGGCGCCGGCGGTTTCCAGCGCCTCTTGCAGCGGCGTTCCCAGGGGCAGCTCGTAGACGCCGGGCCGGCGCACGTCGCCCGAAATGGAAAACAGTTTGGGAGAATATTCGCGGTAGGAGTCGGCCCCGCGCAGCGATATGAGTGCCATGTGGGCCAGCGTTTCCACGTTGCTGACCAGTGTGGGGCGGCCGAAGAGCCCCGCCTCGGCCGGATAGGGCGGTTTGAGGCGCGGCTCGGCCCGCCGGCCCTCGATACTTTCCAGCAGGGCGCTTTCCTCACCGCAGATGTAAAGGCCGCCGCCGCGGAAGGTGCGCGTGTGCAGGTCCTCGAAGTATCCGGAGGCTTCCAGTTCGGCCCGCGCCGCCTCAACGCGTGCAAGGGCGGCGGTGTATTCGCCGCGGACGTAGAAGATTATCTCTTTCGCGCCCACCGCCCGCGCCGCCAGCGCCGCTCCGGCCCAGACGAGGCGGGGGTTGTGTTCCATCAGCCAGCGGTCCTTGAAATTGCCGGGTTCGGATTCGTCGCCGTTGACTACCACGTACTTAACGTCGCTTTCCTGCGCCTGCACCGCCGCCAGCTTGCGGCCGCTGGGGAAGAGGGCCCCGCCCAGGCCGCGCAGCCCGGCGCTGTCGACGTCCGCAATGAGCCCGCCGGCCCCGGAAAGGTCGGGCAGCTTGCCGGGTGAATCCAGCAGCCAGCCCCCGGTGCGGGCCAGGCCGCGCGGCATAAGCTCCGCCAGCGTTCCCGGCTCGCTGCCGTCGGCGAGCTTTCTTATGCCTTCCAGGTCCACCGGGGCGTAGACGCGGCGTTCGGGGCCGTCCTCGACCACCAGCGCCGGTCCCACCGCTTCCAGCCCGTAACTGTAAACGGTTCCGGCCGCCACGCCGGCTGCGACGGCCGCTTCTTTGAGGGCGCTCAGGAGCTCGTCGAAATTGCGGCTTCGCAATACCGGCTCGTCAACCAGGAGCCAGCGCACGCCCCGGGCCTGATAGCGGGGGTAGAAATTCGCAGTTTCCCAGGCGAGGGCTGCGGGCAGGCCCGCCGACCGCGCCGCGTCTTCTATGTCCGCCGGTTCCAGGTGTTTACGGCGCTCGAGCGCCTTGTCAAGTAGGGGGAGCAGTAATGGGTGTTGGTCCACGGAGCACCGTCCCTTCAATCGTGCTTTGGGACCATTGTAAGCGGAGGCGGCCGGGCGATAAAAGGGAAAGAGTTCTCATCCGCCTGGCGAGGCGGGGGATTGTTGCGATCCCCGCCGCGTACAATGAATCATGTTCCGCGAAGACCTCGGGGAGGGGCTAGCGCTGGCCCTGGCCGTTCCCCAGCACGCCGAAGCCATCTTCGAGCTGATAGACCGCAACCGCGAGCACCTGCGTCGCTGGCTGCCGTTTTCCGACGCCACCAGGAGCCCGGACGACACCCGCGCTTTTCTGAGGAGCCAGCTCCAGGATTTCATCGCCGGCCGGGCGCTGACGGCGGTCATCTACCACCAGGATGTGGCGGTAGGCTTGCTTAGCCTCAACCGCATCGACCCGGTAAATCGCACCGCCGCCATAGGCTACTGGATAGACAAGGACACGACGGGCAGGGGTTTGGTTACCCGGGCGGTGCGGCGCCTGATAAAGCTTGCCTTCGATTACTTCCCCGTGGACAGGGTTGAAATACACTGCGCGCCGGACAACAAGCCCAGTTGCGCCGTGGCCGAGCGCCTGGGATTCACCCGCGAAGCGGTGTTGCGCCGTTCGTTGCGCGCCCACGAATACGTGGACGACCGGGTGATCTGGGGTCTTTTGCGCGAAGAATGGAAGGATTAACGCCCCTGCGGCCGCCGGTTTTTTCGTTTCAGCGTCGCGGCCCCGGTCTTCGCCCGTTTTCCCGTTGCGGGGCGTTGTGCCGGCGACAGCCGGGTAGCGTCGCTTCCCTGCCGCCGGGTGCGCTGGCGGTCGTTCCTGGCGTTTCCCGGAAGATAGTTTCTGCCAAAGGGTGCAGGCCGGTGCTCATTGCAACGCCCCCGCGTTGATTATGGGGCTGGCCGAGTGCTCGCCGGTCAGCACCACCATCAGGTTGTTGACCATGGCCGCCTTCTTCTCTTCGTCGAGCACCACGACGTTCTCCCGCTGCAGGTGCTCGAGCGCCTGCTGCACCATTCCCACCGCCGCGTCCACTATAAGCCGCCGCGCCGAGATGATGGCCTGCGCCTGCTGGCGGC
>Ga0256835_1000083_pt1 | contig 78201 bp, 72 predicted proteins | sample PIR30metaG_FD_185972 | JGI IMG/M metagenome (GOLD analysis project Ga0256835, IMG submission 185972) | Hydrothermal vent microbial communities from East Pacific Rise, Pacific Ocean - PIR-30 | ecosystem: Environmental > Aquatic > Marine > Hydrothermal vents | place: Pacific Ocean: East Pacific...
CCCGTGCCGAATTATACGATGCCAACAAAAAAGAAAAAACTACTTTTAAAGATGTCGCAGGACTTGAAGGAGCCAAAGAAGAAGTAAAAGAAATTGTCGATTTCTTAAAAAACACCGAAAAATATACCAAATTGGGAGGGAAAATCCCCAAAGGAGTTCTTTTGGTAGGCCCTCCGGGAACCGGAAAAACTCTTTTGGCAAAAGCTGTTGCGGGAGAAGCGCAAGTTCCTTTTTTCTCTTTATCGGGTTCCGATTTTGTAGAAATGTTTGTAGGTGTTGGTGCTTCAAGAGTACGTGATTTATTTAAAAAAGCCAAAGAAAAATCTCCTTCAATTATCTTTATCGATGAGATTGATGCGATTGGTAGAGCACGTGGTAAAAACAATTTTACCGGCGGAAATGACGAAAGAGAAAACACTTTGAATCAACTACTTACCGAAATGGATGGTTTTGGCAGTAAAGACAATGTCATAGTGATCGGTGCGACAAACCGTGCGGATGTTTTGGACAAAGCTCTTTTACGTGCTGGAAGATTTGACCGTCAAATCTTTGTGGACTTACCCGATTTAAACGAACGAAAAGAAATTTTCCAGGTACATCTCAAACCTTTGACCCTATCCGAAGATGTCGATATAGATTTTCTGGCTAAACAAACACCGGGATTTTCAGGAGCAGATATTGCTAATGTATGTAACGAAGCGGCTTTAATTGCGGCGAGAAAAAATAAAGAAAAAGTCGATAAACAAGACTTTCTTGATGCCGTGGATCGTATCATCGGTGGATTGGAGAAGAAAAATAAGGTTATCAAACCTGCTGAGAAAAAACGTGTGGCTCATCATGAAGCGGGACATGCCACTGCCAGTTGGCTGTTGGAGCATGCGCATCCCTTGGTAAAAGTAACCATTGTTCCGAGAGGACAATCATTAGGAGCCGCTTGGTACTTACCCGAAGAAAGAATGCTTGTGGAAAAAGAACAAATGCTCGATGAAATTGCAGCCACCCTGGCTGGTAGAGCAGCTGAGGAAATTATTTTTGGAAATATTTCCACAGGAGCCTTAAATGACCTTGAAAAAGTAACCAAACAAGCACGCGCAATGGTGACCGTATATGGTTTGAATGATAAAATAGGAAACATCACATATTATGATTCTTCCGGTCAGGATGCCGGATTTACCAAGCCATATAGTGAAAAAACAGCAGAAATGATTGATGAGGAGATTTCCAAAATTGTAGAAGGACAATACCAACGCGTAAAAGAAATTCTTCTTAAAAACAAAGATAAATTGAAGAAATTAGCCGAAAGATTGTTGGAAAAAGAGGTAATATTTAAAGAAGATCTTGAAGAAATTTTGGGCAAAAGACCTTTTGATAATCATCCCAGTGAGGAGGATACGAAGGCTGAAAAACCACAAAATTTTTCCGATAAAGATGAATCTTTAAAAAATGAAGAAGGGAAAAAAGAAAATACGGAAAAACAAAAAAATTAACAATATTAAATAAACGCTCTCCGGAGCGTTTATTTTTTGTGCCATTATTTTTTTACCTTTGTAAAAATTGAAAGATTATATGCAATTTCTAAAGAAATTCTTTTCAAATAAAAACAAAAATTTCGACAAAGAAAGAGAAGAAGAACAAAATTTTGCTCATTTGCCGTTAGATGAAGTTTTTGTGATCAATTTTAAAAAAAACGGAGGTAAATTTTTCTATCCCGCCGATATGGAAGAGCTGGCTTCCAAACTCAAAGCACTTTTGGAAATCACCGGAGAAAAAGAATACCGTTTTCTTGAAAGAGCCTATTATCATTTTCTGAAAAAAATAAATATTCCTGTCACCGACTGGAAAAACGATACCGGAATTCTTATCGGTGGATGTGAATATCTTATTGCGGATGATGGTGCAATTATGACCACTTCAAAACAGTTGAAACATTACCGAAACGGAAATTTACCCAAAAAGCGTGTTATCATTGCTACATCAAATCAAATTGTAAAAGATAAAAGACAAGCCTTGGAAGAAATCAATAAAAAATATGAAGACTACCCTACGAATATTCAAACAAGTTCTCACTTTAAAGAAACCGATGATGACCTAAACGGAAAGCATTGGATTGAAACTTACCTGTTTTTAATTGAAAAATAATGATATGAAGGAAATAATGAAAAGGGCTTTTTACGGCCTGATTTATGTGGCAATAGTATTTATGGCAATGCGAGATGAAAGATTAAAAGCACTACTTCTTCTTGTATTTATGATTTTTTCTTTAAAAGAATTTACCCGGTTAATAAACATTCCTTTTAAAACCGTTCTTCTCCCCTCTTTGATTATTTTTACCGGTTTCTTTTTATTTGCAAACCATGCAAATGCCGAGGTTTTGCAAATTGTTATAGGTTTTATGATTTTAACGGTTTATCTGTTATTTATCTATTTTACTTTTGCTACATTTCAATTGGACGAACTGGCAAAATTTTTTCTTTCTTTCCTTTATGTTTCACTGCCATTTTCGTTAGCTATATTAATTGACAAGCAACTTTTATTAAGCATGTTTATCATTTTATGGGCAGCAGATACTTTTGCTTTTCTAACGGGAAAATATCTTGGAAAACATAAATTGGCACCCGAAATTTCACCAAAAAAAACCATAGAAGGAGCATTGGGAGGACTAATTGGCAGTCTGATTACAGCATTTTTGCTTTTTGAAATTCTTGAAATGCATGAATATACAGGATTGTTAAAATTCATTGGTCTTACAATAATTATTGTTATTTTTGGAATTCTCGGAGATTTACTGGAATCACGATTTAAAAGATTAGCAGGAGTAAAAGACTCCGGAAAAATAATGCCCGGTCACGGAGGTTTTTTAGATAGATTAGATAGTTTTATTTTTGCTGTTCCCTTTGTTTGGGCTTATATAATGATAGTTTATTAATTATGCATTTACATAAAGAAGGATATCGTATCATCGCTTGGTCATTTTTAGTCATTATGGCCTTTAATATTTTGCTTCACAGATATGTGGATATTTATTGGTTGAAATGGATGTTGACCATCTTATCTATGATACTTTTTATGTTAATCGTTTACTTCTTTCGATTTCCCGAACGATATGTAAAAGTTAAACCCAATGAAGTGATTGCCCCCGTTGATGGAAAAGTGGTAGTAATAGAGGAAGTTTACGAACCCGAATTTTTTAAAGACAAAAGACTGCAAATTTCCATTTTCATGTCTCCTCTCAATGTACATGCCACACGCTATCCTATTAGTGGAAAAGTAATATACAGCAAATATTATAAAGGGAAACATTTGGTAGCTTGGCATCCAAAATCCTCAGAATTAAATGAACGTACCACAATAGTGGTGGAAAATCCCGTGATTGGTCCGGTTTTGTTTCGTCAAATTGCCGGTGCGTTAGCCCGGCGTATTGAAAACTATTCCAAAGTAGGAGAATTCGTAAAACAAGGAGATGATGCCGGATTTATTAAATTTGGTTCCAGAGTAGATGTTTTCCTTCCACTCAATACAGATCCCTTGGTGGTAATTGGAGACAAAACGCGTGGGGGTGAAACAGTAATAGCCGATGTTATTGTTCCCGGTTATGAATAAACCCATAATAGTCACCGCCCCTCCTATTTATAATTCAGCATTAATATCTGCTTTACACAAACAAAAAAGAAAGGCTGTTTCTGCTGCTGTAATTGAAACCATTCTTTTTGATAACCCTCATTTTGAAACCGTTTTTCAAAATATCAAATCCTATGACTATATAATCCTTCCCAGCAAAACCGCTATTCATAGTTTTGTCTATCAATTAAAGAAAAGAAATATAGCGCCACAAACTTTACCTACCGAATTCATTGCCATCGGTAAAGATAAGGAAGAGTTGGAAAAACACAATCTTCTCCCAATGCTAGCCCCAAAAGAACCCAGTACACAAGGGATTGTCAATCTACTGAGAAAAACCAACAAAAATAATCCGGCCATTTTATTGCTAACTCCAAAAGTCGAAATTATTCCTGAACCCGCTATTATTCCTAGTCTTATTTCCGGTTTAAAAGAAATAGGCGGACTTACATTTATTGAAGGATATATTACCAAACCGGTTCACTCCTTAGCTTCATCTATAATTGAAATGATCAGACAAAATAATTACCAATTGATTGCATTAAGTAGTGGCGGAGAAGCATTGGCATTAAAAAAAAATTTTCCTGAAATATATTCTCAAATGAAAATTGCTTGTTTTGGACCTTATACAGCTCAAACCGCTATAAAAGAAGGTTTTAAGCCCTTATTGATTGGGAGCAAATTTTCTTCATTTGAGGATTATGCACAAACCATAAACCACTTCCTTTCTCAACAAAAATAAATTCTGGCATATTATTTGGATTAAACTAAGCGAGCCGTAAATTTAATTTAAAATTTTATGTTATGAAAAAGTTAGTATTATTATTTGCATTTGGATTATTTTCTATGAGTATGGCGGCTAAGGATTCGTTTAGACCTCATTGGAAGTATTTAGATGAACCCGTAAAAATTACGGTACGCGGAATTGATTTCTTTATCTTTCCAAATGGAGAGTTTGATTTTAACGCACACCAAAGAAGAAACAGACATCATTATGGTCATTCTCAAATGGGTGTTAGAATCGATAGAGATCGACATGGAAAAATCAGACGAATCGGAAATGTATTTATAAACTATAACCGTTATCGTCAAGTGACTCGAATCGGAAAAGTATTTATTAAATATAACTCACGTGGAAGAGTGGTTAAAATAGGAAAATTACGATTAAAATATAAGGGAAGACGCTATGCCGTTATACGTCATCACAGACATCCCGGTTTATGGATTTCTTTTAATTATCGTACCGCTCCTGCATATGTATATGACGAACCCTACTATCATGATTATAAATATGATAGAGATGAATGGAGCAATGATTATGATGAATATGCCGGCGGTGATTCCGATTACTATTTCAAAACCAGAAAGAACGACAAAAAAATAAAGACAAAAGGTCGTCGCAAATAAAACCAAAAGCCCCGTTTTGCGGGGCTTTTTTTTTATAGAAAAACTTAAATTAATGGATATTTTCTATTATCTGATTTAAAGTTTGACTCGGTCGCATAGCTTTGGATGCCTTTTCATCATCGGGCATATAATAACCACCGATATCAACAGGTTTTCCTTCTGCTTCTGCAATTTCAGCTAAAATTTTCTCTTCATTTTCATTCATTGCTTTGGCAATTGGAGCGAATTTTTCTTTTAATTCGGCATCTTCATTTTGTTTTGCTAATGCTTCCGCCCAATATTTAGCCAAATAGAAATGAGAACCTCTATTGTCTAACTGACCGACTTTTCTGCCCGGAGATCTCTTATTTTCCAAATATTCTCCAATCGCTTCATCCAAAGTTTTTGATAAAACAAGGGCTTTTTTGTTATCATATTTTTGTCCTAAATGCTCAAAGGAAGACATTAAAGCTAAGAATTCTCCTAATGAATCCCAGCGCAAATGTCCTTCGTTAACAAATTGTTGCACGTGTTTGGGAGCAGATCCTCCTGCTCCGGTTTCAAATAATCCTCCTCCATTGAGTAAGGGAACAATTGATAACATTCGGGCACTCGTTCCTAATTCCAAAATAGGAAACAAGTCTGTTAAATAATCACGCAATACATTTCCCGTAACGGCTATTGTATTCTCTCCTTTACGTACACGATCCAAGGTATATTTCATCGCTTCCTGGGGCGCCATAATTTTAATCTCCAATCCGTCGGTATCATGCTCCTTGAGATATTCTTTTACTTTTTTAATAAGTTGAGCATCATGGGCACGATTTTCATCCAACCAGAAAATAACAGGATAGCCGGTTGCTTTGCCTCGGTTTACGGCTAGTTTTACCCAATCTTTTACAGGGATGTCCTTTGTGCGTGACATACGCCAAATATCTCCTTCGTCGACAGGAAATTCCATCAATATATTTTCTTCTTCATCAATCACCTTTACCGTTCCGGCTTCGGGTATTTCAAAAGTGGTAGGATGCGAACCGTATTCTTCTGCTTTTTGTGCCATCAGTCCTACATTTTGTACGGTCCCCATTGTAGCCGGGTCAAAAGCTCCGGTTTTTTGCGCATCTTCAATCACCGTTTGATATAAGGTGGCATACGAACGATCGGGAATAATCGCTTTTGTATCATGCAGTTGTCCGTCGGGACCCCACATACGTCCGCCATCTCTTATTACTACGGGCATGGAGGCATCGATTATCACATTATTGGGGACATGTAAATTGGTAATCCCTTTATCGGAATCTACCATAGCCAAACGAGGCCTTTTTTTGTACTCCTCCTCTAATGACTGTAAAATTTCTTTTTGTTTTTCTTCGGGAAGTCTATCAAGACGGTCATATAAATCTTGTAAGCCGTTATTCGGATTAAATCCGATTTCATCAAGTTCCTTTTTGTATTTGGTCAAAGTATCTTTAAAGTATTCTTTAACGGCATGTCCGAACATAATAGGATCGGAAACTTTCATCATGGTAGCTTTCAGGTGTAAGGAAAGTAAGAGATCCTTATCCTTTGCGTCCTTGATCTGTTCTTCATAGAATTTTCTCAGTTTCTTTTTGCTGATAAATGTTCCGTCCAAAACTTCTTTATCTTCGCCTTGTAAATTGTCTTTTAATACTATTTCTTTTCCGTCATTGGTTTCCAAAACAATTTTAAATTTCTCCGGTTTGGGTAACTCAACCGACTTTTCATTCCCGTAGAAATCGCCTTCTTTCATATGAGCCACATGGGTTTTTGAATCTTTGGGCCATTCTTTCATCATTTTATGAGGATTCTTTTGGGCAAATTTCTTTACCGATTCTGCTGCCCGTCTATCTGCATTTCCTTGACGTAAAACCGGGTTTACGGCACTTCCCAATAATTTAGCAAAACGTTGACGCAAGGCTTTCTCCTCTTCTGTTTTGGGTTCTTCGGGGAAATCGGGAATATTATATCCTTTTTCTTGCAATTCTTTAATGGCTGCTTTTAATTGAGGAATAGAAGCACTGATATTGGGCAATTTAATAATATTTGCCTCGGGTTTCATAGTCAATTCGCCCAATTCTGCCAATGCATCGGGAACTCTTTGATTTTTTTCTAAATAGTCAGGGAAGTTGGCCAAAGTTCTTCCGGCCAATGAGATATCTTTTGTTTCTACTTCCACACCGGCAGCTTTTGCAAAAGCTTGTATAATAGGTAATAACGAATAAGTGGCCAAAGCAGGGGCTTCATCTACCTTGGTCCATATAATTTTTGGCGTTTTATTGCTCATATCTGATATGTTTTTTGAGTTTCCCAAATTTACCGAAATTTCTTGGCTTAAAAAAATAGATTTGTCAGTTCTATTTCGCCTAAAAACTGATAAAAAGATTCTTCTATTTCGAGAGATTTAATACATTTGATTTTTGATAGATTCAGAGAAAATGAAAGGAAAAATTAATTTAAATCCTTGGCAGTATTTGGTTCTCTCCTTTGCTTTGTTAATTGCATTCGGAACCGGTTTACTCTATTTTTTGCCCGTAAAAAACGCCGGGCAACTTTCTTTTATAGATGCTTTGTTTACTTCTACCTCGGCCGTTTGTGTAACGGGATTGACCACTGTCCCTACCTCACAATTCAATTTAACAGGACAATTAATTATTTTACTGCTCATTCAACTCGGAGCAATCGGTATTATGACTTTAACTTCTTCTTTTATTTTAATGTTAAAAGGAAAAATCAGTCTGACCCAAAAGATGTTATTCTCAGGACTCCAAAGTCGCGAAGCTTTTATTGAAGCAAATATTATTTTAAAAAATATATTAAAAATCACATTTATAACCGAATTCATTGGATTTATCTTTTTAAGTATCGGCTTTATCTTACAGGGATACAAATGGCAACGAAGTTTATACGAAGGTTTTTTTCATAGTATCTCAGCCTTTTGCAATGCGGGATTCAGTACTTTCGATACCAGTTTAACGGGGATGAATGATTTGATTAAATTAAGCGTATCTTTTTTAATTATAATGGGAGGACTTGGGTATCTCGTTATTTATGAGATTATAGACAAAAAAATAAATTGGAAAAAATACAGCCTGCATACCAAAATTGTTTTACTTACCACTATACTTTTGATTTTCGGAGGTTTTATATTTATCTTTTTGGGCGAATGGCATCAAATCGATTGGGTAGATAGTTTTTTCCAATCGGTTACGACACGTACAGCCGGTTTTAATTCCGTGGACCTCAATAAAATGCCTATTTATATATTATTTTTAATGATGCTACTCATGTTTGTCGGTGCCTCTCCGGGATCAACAGGCGGAGGAATAAAAACCACAACCTTTTTTGTGATTTTTTATTCGATTTTCAGTATTTTGAAAGGGAAAAAACAATTGGTGGTTTTTAACCGGCAAATACCCTTTCAATATATCATTAAATCCTTGGCTACCACGGTTTTGTATGCATCGGCTATTTTTATAGGAGTAATTATATTATTGGAAACAAATGCCATAGGACTTAAAGAAGGCTTATTTGAAGCCGTTTCGGCAATGGGAACCGTGGGTTTGAGCTTGGGAATTACTCCGCTATTAAATATTCCCGGCAAAAGCATTTTGATTGCCTTGATGTTTATCGGACGCCTTGGTCCTGCTTCGTTGGCCTTGGCTACTTTGAAAAAAACAAAAGAAACAAAAATTAAATATCCGCAAGGAGAAATCTACTGATATGAAAAAAGATATTGCAATCATAGGACTGGGAACATTTGGCTCTGAACTGGCCGTACAACTGACCAAATTCGGACACCATATTTTAGTGATTGATATTGATGAGAAAAAAATAAATGCCATCAAAGACATTGTCGATGTAGCCATTCAAGCGGATATCGCCGATGAAGAAGTCCTAAAACAACTGGAAATATATAAATTCGACACGATTATCTTTGCAATGAGTAGCGCTTTGGAATCCATTATTTTGGCCATTACTCATCTTAAAAAACTTAATGCAAAGCATATCATCGGGAAGGCAAATACACGGATTCAAAAAGAAATTTTACTTAAAATAGGAGCCGATGAAGTTATTTTACCCGAAATCACCATTGCCAAACAAGTAGCGGAAAAATTTTCAAATCCTTCCATTCTCGATAAAATGAAATTTGATAAGAATATTTCTCTTTGGGAATTAAAAATTCCGCCTCACTTTGTAGGAAAAAATTTAAAACAACTCGATTTACGCAAAAAATACAATATCAATGTAATCATGAAAAAAAACGGAGATAAAATTATTCATAACCTGAGTCCCGATGAAGTATTTAATGAAGGAGAAATAGTGGTGGTAGTAGGAGAAGAAAAAAATATCAAAAAAGTTTTTAATTAATCATTGTATTGAAAAAATATAAATGAAAAACTAAAACAAACTGATTTTGAATAAGCCACTTAAAGGTTAACCGTTGAACATAGAAATAAAGACATTGAATTAACTACTAAATGAATTACCAAACTTTCGATAAATATAAAAAAAGCCTATTTATAAAAAGCTGCAAATAAATATAAATATCACCTCCAAAAGAATTTATGCCGGTTAAAAGACATTATAAGACTCCAAAACTTACAGGTATTAATTTTCATAAATGGCACATTAAAAAATTTCACATAAGCAAAACTCCCATGCATGATATTTAATATTTAAAACATAAACTATAATTTATATAGCATGAGCTATAACTTATAAATTATTGTAATTAAAAATAAATATAAAGAATTGGCTTATATTTTGAAATCGTACTTTGTTTAAGCAATAAAACCCAATTAAAATTCATTTTATTACTTCATCTACTTAATAAGTTATAAATTATTTAATAATTAGTTTGGAAACCATAATACCTTTATCAGTTTTTACATAAACAAAATAAATTCCTTTTGCAAGGTTTGAAATATTATAGTTTTTTTCCTTTATAAACATCCCTACCAAATTACCAAAAACATCATAAATTTTAACATCTTTTATTCTATTTTCTGTTTGTATGTTAAAGCTTCCTTTCGTGGGGTTAGGATAAATAATAAAATTGGTAAAATTGTCCACCTCTTCAACGTCCAAAGCCTCACATTCTTCTTGGGTTTCTACAAATGTTGAAGTGGGATCAATAGAAGTCCAATTTGCTGTACTCCAAGCGGCATCATCTACAAAAATACAAGTTAGGTTGGGATTTCTAACAGCAACAAATTCACTAATATTTGCATTATTTCCATTTCTTACATCTAAACTTGTTAATTGATTATCTTGACAGTGCAATTTAGTTAAAGCTGTATTTGTCGAGAGATCCAAACCGGTTAATTGATTATCTACGCACCATAAAAAAGTTAAAGACGTATTTGCCGAAACATCCAAATTTGTTAACTGATTATTGCCGCATGATAAATGAGTCAAAGCTGTATTTGCTGAAACATCCAAAGCGCTTAATTGATTAGAAGAGCAACTCAAACGCCTTAAAGCTGTATTGGCTGAAACATCCAAAGCGCTTAATTGATTAGAATAGCAACTCAAATGCCTTAAAGCTGTATTGGCTGAAACATCCAAACTTGTTAATTGGTTACCTGAACAATATAAAACAGTTAAAGCTGTATTTGCCGAAACATCCAAAGTGGTTAATTGATTAGAATAACAATACAATTCAGTTAAAGACGTATTTGCAGAGAAATCCAAACTTGTTAATTGATTTTGAGAGCACCCCAAATGCTTTAAAGCAGTAAAATCTTGAATGCCTGTTAAATCTTTTATGTTTTTATTACTTATGCTTAATGAAATTACACCCTTGATATTTACGGTAGGAACGGTTCCGTCCGGGGTACCGGTGTCATACCCCAAATCAATAAGTGCTTGTTCAAAATTTGTATCGGGAATACTTGTTGTTGCTGTTTGTAAAGCCTCACATTCAGCTTGTGTTTCTACAAATGTTGAAGTGGGATCAATATGTGTCCATTTCGCTGTACTCCAGGAGGCATCATCTACAAAAATACAAGTTAGGTTGGGATTATTAGTGGCACCAAAATAAATTATATTTTCATTATTACCATTTCTCATATCCAAGCTTGTTAATTGATTATCATTGCAGGATAATTCAGTCAAAGCTGTATTTGACGAAACATCCAAAGCGGTTAACTGATTTTGATAACACAACAATTCGGTTAAAGACGTATTTGTTGAAACATCTAAACTTATTAACTGATTTTGATAGCATTGTAATTCAGTTAAAGACGTAATTGTTGAAACATCCAAAGAGGTTAATTGATTTGAATAACACTGCAATTCAGTTAAAGACATATTTGCCGAAACATCCAAAGCGGTTAATTGATTTGAATTACACCATAATTTAATTAAAGACGTATTTGGTGAAACATCCAAAGCGGTTAACTGATTACTATCGCAATATAAATGAGTTAAAGATGTATTTGCCGAAACATCCAAAGCGGTTAATTGATTATTGCCGCATGATAAATGAGTCAAAGATGTATTTGCCGAAACATCCAAACTTGTTAACTGATTTTTATAACAATACAATTCAGTTAAAGAAGCATTTGCCGAAACATCCAAAGCGGTTAATTGATTATTGCCGCATGATAAATGAGTCAAAGCTGTATTTGCCGAAACATCCAAAGCGGTTAATTGATTATAAGAGCAACTCAAATCCCTTAAAGCTGTATTTGACGAAACATCCAAACTTGTTAATTGATTTTCATAACAATACAATCCAGTTAAAGAAGCATTTGCCGAAACATCCAAAGCGGTTAATTTATTTTGAGAGCATTTCAATTTAGTTAAAGACGGATTTGCCGAAACATCCAAACTTGTTAACTGATTTTTATAACAATACAATCCAGTTAAAGAAGCATTTGCCGAGATATCTAAATTTGTCAATTGATTATTTCCGCAATATAAACGAGTCAAAGCTGTATTTGCCGAAACATCCAAAGCGGTTAATCGGTTAATTCCACAATATAATTCAGTTAGAGCTGTATTTGTTGAAATATCCAAATTGGTTAATTTGTTATAAGAACAAACCAAATTAGTTAAAGCGGTATTTGCCGAAACATCCAAATCGGTTAATTTATTTTGAGAGCAATTCAATTCAGTTAAAGATGTAAAATCTTGAATACCTGTTAAATCACTTATATTTTTATTAGGTATAATTAATGAAATTACCCCCTTGATATTTGCAGTAGGAACGGTTCCGTCCGGGGTACCGGTGTCGTAACCCAAATCAATAAGTGCTTGTTCAAAATTTGCATCTGGAATACTTGTTGTTTGCAAAGCCTCACATTCCGCTTGGGTTTCTACAAATGTTGAAGTGGAATCAATATTTGTCCAATGTGCAGTACTCCAAGCCGCATCATCTACAAAAATACATGTTAAATCGGGATTATTAGTGGTAACAAAATAAGTAATATTTGTATTATTTCCGTTTCTTACGTCCAAACTTGTTAATTGGTTACCGGAGCACCATAAAGTAGTTAAAGACGTATTTGCCGAGACATCCAAAGTTGTTAACTGATTTGAATAACACCGCAATTCAGACAAAGCAGTGTTTGCCGAAACATCCAAAGCGATTAATTGATTTTGATAGCATTGCAATTCAGATAAAGACGTATTTGCCGATATATCTAAACTTGTCAATTGATTATTTCCGCAATATAAACGAGTCAAAGCTGTATTTGCCGAAATATCCAAACCGGATAATTGGTTACCAGAACACCATAAAAAAGTTAAAGCTGTATTGGCTACATTCAAATTTGTTAATTGATTATTATAACAATACAAATTAGTCAACGCTGTATTAGCCGAGACATCCAAACCGGTTAATTGATTAGAATTACAACTCAATGTAGTTAAATTTGTATTGGCCAAAACATCTATGCTTGTTAATTGATTATCAGAACACCACAATTCGGTTAAAGACGTATTTGTTGAAACATCTATACCGGTTAATTGATTGGAATTACAACTCAACTTAATTAAAGAGGTATTTGCTGAAACATCTAAACCGGTTAATTGATTATTAGAGCATTGCAATTCAGTTAAAGCAGTATTGGCTGAAACGTCTAAACTAGTCAATTGATTATTAGAACACCATAACTCGGTTAAAGACGTATTTGTAGAAATATCCAAATTTGTTAATTGGTTATAAGAACAATACAAACGAGTTAAAGCGGTATTTGCCGAGACATCCAAACTTGTTAATTGATTGTAATCACATTGCAATACAGTTAATGCTGTAAAATCTTGAATCCCGGTTAAATCACTAATATTTTTATAATTTAGGTTTAATGAAGTTACACTGCTAATATTTGCAGTAGGCACGGTTCCATCGGGTGAGCCTGTGTCGTAACCCAAATCAATAAGTGCTTGTTCAAATTTAGTATCGGGAATACTTGTTGTTTGCGCAAATGAGTTGACACTAACAAGTAAAAAAAGAATAATTGTAATTTTTTTCATGAATTTTTGTTTTAATTGCTATATTTCAGAGAATTGTTTAACATATGAGTTATTTTGTTCGCCAAATATAATAATTTATTTTATAATCATTATATTTTTGTTTAAATAAAAAATTTATTAAGCTTAAACAATTAAAAATGAGAAAACAAAGAGAAAGAAAAAAATATCAAAAAAGTTTTTAATTAAAAAAATTATATATATTTGTAGGCAGAAAGAAACATTATGCAATTATTCAACACATATTTTAGCTTCTATTTTTACTTTTATTTTACAGTAAAAGAAAGGGCTTGATATGTGTAAACTTTAATCGATAAATTTTAATCTAAGCCCTGTTTTAACGGGGCTTTTTTAATATAAGTATATGAAAATAGGAATACAAGGTAGTGAAGGCTCCTTTCATTATGAAGTAGCCACTAAACTTTTCGGCAAAGAGAACGAATTTGTGGAATGTATGGATTTTAATGATATTCCCGCCTTGCTGAAATCCGGAGAGATTGACAAAGGAATTATGGCTGTGGAAAATACCATCGCCGGAGCTATTCTGCCGAATTATTCATTGATAGATGAATATGATTTACATATTTGCGGAGAATATTATTTACCCATCGAGCATCATTTAATGGCTCTGCCGGGACAAAAAATCGAAAATATACGTGAAGTATGGAGTCACCCCATGGCTTTGCTGCAATGCCGGAAATTTTTACGTAAGCATCCGCATATAAAAATAGTGGAAGAAAAAGATACGGCCGAGATGGCCAAGATTATCCAGCAAAAAAATCTCGATGGTATTGCCGCAATTGCCGGTTATGAGGCGGCCAAAATTTATGAATTGGAAATCATAGCCGAGAGCATCCAAACCAATAAAATAAATGCTACCAGATTTGTGGTTTTGGACATGCATAATGGGAATTCCACTCAAAATTTTGATAAATCATCAATTCGTTTTAAACTTTCCCACCAACCGGGAAGCCTTTTGCAAATCTTACAAATTTTTAAAGATCACGGATTGAATATGAGTAAAATACAATCGGTTCCTATTATCAATAAACCTTGGGAATATGCCTTTTTTGCCGATTTATTAATCAAAGACAAAGAACAATACCAATTGGCGATGTATAAAGTGGCTCAACAAGCAGTGGAATTGAAAATTTTAGGAGAATATAAAAACGGAAAATAAAATGATTATAGAAGCGGAAAGAATACAATTTATAAGGGAATATTATTTTTCAAAAAAATTAAGAGAAATTTCAGAAATGATCCGGCAGGGATTGGATATTATCAATCTGGGAATTGGCAGTCCGGATTTACCGCCGGCCCAAGAGATAATTAGTACGCTGCAAGAAACGGCTTCCCTGACTACTTCTCATGGATATCAATCTTATAGAGGAACGGATGAATTGCGACAAGCTTTTGCGCATTTTTATAAAAAATATTACAGGACTTCTCTAAATCCCAAAACACAAATTTTACCCTTAACAGGCTCAAAAGAAGGCATTATGCATCTTTCCATGGCTTTTATTAATCCCGGAGATTCAGTCCTAATCCCCGATCCCGGGTATATGACCTATACATCAGCCACACTATTAGCCGGAGGAACTCCCGTTTATTACGATTTAACACCTGAAAATGAATATTTACCGGACTTTGATGAATTGGAAAAATTGGATTTGCAAAAAGCGAAAATTATGTGGGTAAACTATCCGCATATGCCCACCGGTGCCAAAGCAACCTCAGAGCTTTTTAGAAACTTGGCCGAATTTGGAAAAAAGCATAATATATTGATAGTGAATGACAATCCATATAGTTTTATTTTGAATGAGAATCCGATGAGTTTATTAAGTTTTTCGACTGATTTTGAGTATATAATGGAACTCAACTCTTTGAGTAAATCGCATAATATGGCCGGATGGAGAATCGGAATGCTGGCCGGAAAAAAAGATTATATCGATGCGGTAATGAAATTCAAAAGCAATATGGATAGCGGAATGTTTCTCGGTTTACAAAAAGCCGCGATAACAGCTTTGAATATGGATAAGCAGTGGTTTGACCAACAAAACAAAATTTACAAGGAAAGAAAAACCATTGCAATTAAAATATATAATAAATTGAAAATAAGATATAATCCGGAGCAAAACGGTATGTTTTTATGGGGAAAATTACCCGGTGGAATAACTTCGGAAGTATTTACAGATAAATTATTAAAAGAAAAAAATATTTTTCTGGCTCCCGGATTTATTTTTGGTAAAAACGGAAAAGAATATGTGCGTTTGAGTTTGACAAATAGCACCGAAGATTTAACAAAAGCACTTAATAGATTATAAGATTATGAAAGTAGGAATTATCGGATTGGGATTGATAGGCGGCTCCTTTGCTTTAAGCCTGAAAAAGAAAGAAGGATATAAAATATATGGCAGTGATAAATATCATTATGACCTAGCAATATCCCTTGGATTAATAGATGAAAAACTGACGGATGCTAATCTTTCTCAAATGGATATAGTTCTCATTGCCACTCCTGTCGATACGATTGGGAAAATAGGAAATGATATTTTGGATAAAATTTCTGCCGATACCTTAGTAATGGATGCAGGATCCATAAAGCACAAAATAGCCCGGGAAATTTCCAAGCATCCCCGAAGAAAAAACTTCCTTCTCTCCCACCCCATTGCAGGAACGGAATACTCAGGTCCCGAAGCGGCATTTTCCAATTTATTCGCCCACAAAATAAATATCTTTTGTGATGTAGATGATACAGATCCTGATCTCTTAAAAAGCGGATATAAAATAATGAAACTTTTACAAATGAAAACCATTGAAATGGATAGTTATGAACACGACCGGCATATTGCTTATGTCTCTCATCTATCTCATATCAGTTCATTTATGCTTGGAAAAACCGTGATGGACTTGGAAAAAGACGAAAAAAATATTTTTGATATGGCAGGAAGCGGATTTGCATCCACCGTTCGGTTGGCCAAAAGTTCTCCCGATACCTGGACACCCATTTTTATGGAAAACAAAGAAAATATTTTGCAATCCTTGAATGAATATATCCAAAATCTGGACTATTTAAGAAAAAATTTGGAAGAGGATAATTCAGAAGCCATTTATAAGCAATTAAAAAAAATAAATCATATAAAAACAATCATAGATAAATTGGAAAAATCATGAATACGGAAAAACATTTGGGAAATTGGATAAAAGAAGTAGCGGGTGAATATCCATTGATGATCGCAGGCCCGTGCAGCGCCGAAACAGAAGAACAGGTCTTGGCAACGGCTCGTGAGATGAAAGACAAACGCATACAAGTTTATCGTGCAGGGGTCTGGAAACCCCGCACGCGTCCCGGAAATTTTGAAGGACACGGAAAAAAAGCCTTGCCATGGCTCAAAAAAGTGAAAGAAGAAACCGGTATGAAAATCGCTATTGAAATTGCTAATGCCGAGCATGCTGCACTGGCTATGGAATATGATGTAGATATTTTATGGATTGGGGCACGAACAAGTGTAAATCCTTTTGCCGTTCAAGAAATTGCCGAAGCCATAAAGGGAACGGACAAAATTATTTTGATCAAAAACCCCATTAATCCCGACCTTGCTTTATGGATTGGTGCTGTGGAACGTTTTTATAAAATGGGAATAAAAAAATTAGGAGTTATTCACCGGGGATTTTCCAGTTTTCGTCCGGGAAATTACCGGAATGATCCCCAATGGCAATTGGCTTTGGACTTTAAAACAAAATATCCAAATATTCCGATGATCATCGATCCTTCTCATATTTGCGGACGCAGGGACTGCATACAGGATATGGCACAAAAAGCCTTGGATCTGAAATATGAAGGATTTATGATTGAAACACATATCAATCCCGATGAAGCTTGGAGCGATGCAAAACAACAAGTTACTCCTGCCAGATTAACAGAAATCATTACTGCTTTATGTTTGAGAAAACAACAGTTTCAAGATCCGGTAGTCGTGGATCAAATTAATTTTTACCGTAGTCAAATCGATGAGTTGGATAATGAATTATTGGAACTTTTATCCGAACGGATGAATTTGGCACAAAAAATCGGAGAGTTGAAAAAAGAAAAAAATGTAGCTGTGCTTCAACGAAATCGTTGGGCCGAAATAATGGAAAAAGCCAAACAAAAAGGTGTATCCTTAGGTCTAAGTGAAAAATTTATCAACCGGATATTTAATTCCATTCATCAGGAAAGTATTGATAATCAAGAGAAAATTCTTAATAGATAAAAAAAATTAATATGGAACAACTTTATATGTCATGTCTTAATTTTATAAAGTTATTAGAAACAATAAATATGAATCGAATAATAAATTAAATGATTTATGAAATGATTTTTAGAATAAAATTGATTAAGTTTGCATAACCAAAATAACTGATTATGCATATAGCAATTGCCGGAAATATCGGAGCAGGAAAAACCACCCTAACTACCTTATTATCACAGCATTTCAATATGGAACCGCATTATGAATCGGTAGATGAAAATCCCTATTTAGAGGATTTTTATCACGAGATGGAACGCTGGTCATTTCATTTGCAAGTGTATTTTTTAAACAGTCGTTTCCGGCAAATTTTGGAAATAAAAAAAGAACAAAAAGACATTATTCAAGACCGTACGATTTATGAAGATCGATTTATTTTTGCAGCAAACTTGCATAGTATGGGATTGATGTCCGAAAGGGATTTTACCAATTATTCTTCCCTTTTTGATTTAATGGAACTCATTGTTACTCCCCCCGATTTATTAATTTATCTTAAAGCCTCAATTCCTACTTTGGTAAGAAATATCCATTCACGCGGGAGAGAATATGAAAAATCCATTAATATAGATTATTTGAGCAATCTTAACGACCGGTATAATAACTGGATCGAATCTTACAAAAAAGGGAAATTGCTTGTGATTGATGTGGATAACTTGGATTTTGTAAAAAAACCCGAGGACTTGGGAACTATAATCGAAAAAGTAAATGCGGAAATTCACGGACTTTTTTAAAATAAAGATTCCTAGAATCGATTTTAAAAAACTATTTTACAAAGTTCACCGTTGGCGGTATAAACATATCACCCAAAAACAATTTATCAACATTTTAAGTGTAATTATCGGTCTTTTAAGCGGCTTGGCTGCCGTATTAATAAAAAACCTTACTCATATAATTCAATATTTCCTAGAAAGTAATTTTATTCATGATATTAAACATGCATTTTATTTTCTTTTTCCTATTATAGGCATTTTAATTGTAGTTCTAATCATTTATTATATTATTAAAAAACCGGTGGAAGAAGGAATTCCGGCGGTATTATATGCCATTACAAAACTCAAAGGTTTAATTCCTCCATATCAGGCATGGGCTTCCCTTATCACGGCTCCCATTACGGTAGGTTTCGGAGGGTCAGTCGGTTTGGAAGGTCCTACGGTAATTACAGGTTCTGCATTGAGTTCCAATTTTTCAAGACTTCTTCATTTAAGTCGAAAAGAACGAATTCTTATGATCGGAGCAGCTGCCGCCGGAAGCATGGCGGCTATTTTTAAAGCTCCTTTGGCAGGAATTATGTTTGCCGTGGAAATTTTCAGTTTGGACTTGACCATGACTTCATTAATTCCGCTCATTTTGGCTTCGGTATTTGCCATTCTTACCTCTTTTTTCTTTATGGGAAAAAATATCCTGTTGCACTTTACCTTAAAGGACGGATTTGTCCTTAATGATATTCCTTTTTTCTTCTTGCTTGGGATTTCTTCGGCTTTGACATCCATCTATTTTGTAAAAGCCTATCAATGGATTACGGGCTATTTTTCCCGCTATAAAAACCCGTTTAAAAAATGGTTTATTGCCGGAATATTGCTAGGTTTGATAATATATCTATTTCCCAATCTGTATGGTGAAGGTTATGAAGTAATCAACCATGTAATAATCAATAATTATCATTATGTAGTAAATCATTCTTCATTCCATTTCAATCATAATGAAACCTATATGGTAATACTTCTTTTTGTTTTGCTTGTTACTTTTAAGGTTATTGCCATGTCATTGACATTTAGTGCAGGAGGAGTCGGAGGTGTTTTTGCTCCAACATTATTTACAGGAAGTTTATCGGGATATGTATTTGCTTTATTGGTAAACTATTTGAATCTCTTCGGAATTCAAATCTCTTATGAAAATTTTGCATTGGCAGGTATGGCAGGAGCAATGGCGGGAATTTTACAAGCTCCATTAACCGCTGTGTTTTTAATTGTTGAAATTACAGGCGGATACGATTTGATCGTTCCCATTATGCTTGTATCGGCTGTTTCATATATCATTTCAAAATCGGTATTAAAATATAATATTTATGCAAAAGACCTGGCCAAAATCAATGCTTTGCCTACTCACGATAAAGACAAATATGCCGGGATGTTGATAGAATGGAAAGAAGTGATAGAAAAAAATTTCTCGCCGGTTTCTCCGGATATGAGTTTGGGTGATTTGGTACATAAAGTCATCGAAAAAGCAAATCGTGATATTTTTCCCGTTTTGGATGAAAACGGCCAATTTCTGGGAGAAATCTCCTTAAATGATTTACGCACAATTATGTTTCATCAAGAATATTATGATAAAATATTTGTAAAAGATTTATATCATAAAGCACCGGCAGTAATTTTTATTTATAAGGATCATTTCCCGGACATTATGAGAAAATTTCAAGAAACAGCAGCTTGGAATCTTCCGGTAGTTGACGACAATTATAAGTACATCGGGTTTATTTCCAAATCGAAATTGCTCAGTGTATATCGAAAGAAATTATTGGTTTTAACTTCCGAATAATATGAAAAAACTAATCAGACTACTTTTCTACTTCAATTTAGCTCTTTTTTTCTATGGGGCTTATTTGCAATATGTTGCTCATAATCCGGCTTATGCCAAAGTAATGGGCAGCGGAGTTTTGTTTCTGGTTTTTGTATTATTACCTCTTTTTTTATGGTACCGGTATAAGGATAAGAAAATTGAAGATTTTCAATTTAAAAAACCTGAAAAGAAAGATTAATAATAAATATTGGTCGCCGGAATTTCCTCTTGTTCTTCAAAATCGAGCATGGCATTGATTAATTTAAAAGTCTTATAATTTTTGATGTCCTCAGGGCGAATTTCCTTTGCAAAAATTTTTTTTTCATAAAGCAATCTTTCTCTGGCGGTACCTTTTAATAACGGATAAGCCGGTGTCACCCATTGTTTCCCGTCAAAAAAAACGATATTGGTAAAGGAGGTATCTGAAATTTGTTCGTTTTTGATAATCAAAATATCATCAGAACTTCCTTTCCTTTTTTGCAAATCCTCAATGGGTTGACGATTTACATATTTCAAACTGTACTCCAAATCATCAGCTGTGACCAATTGTAAACTATTTATTTTACGGGGAGTATAAGGCGAATATTGACAAAAACAATCTACTTCATTATATAAAAACCGCAATTTGACAATTCCTTTTTTAAATTCCTCCGGTACTTGAATTAACTGTTTCAAATCAAATGGGGCGGGTTTAAGATAATGAAGAAAAAAAGATTTTTCAAAACGCCATTGATGCCAATCAAGATATTGAGGAATTCCCTCTTTGATTTTAATGGTTTCCATCAATGGGAACATATATTTTGTCAATAAGCTCATTGTATTCTGATTTTGGATTGCTTTGTGAAGTTATACCTCCTCCGCTTCGATATATTTTAAAATTATTTCTCTCTTCGATAAAACGGATGTTCACTGCGGAATCGAGATTTTTACCGTCAAAAATACCAAAAATCCCCGTATAATATCCCCGTTTATCTTTTTCTGCTTGTTGAATAATTTCAATCGTTTTTTCCTTGGGCGCCCCGGATATAGATCCCGCCGGAAGCAAAGTCAAAAGGATATTCCCAATATTTTCCTGCCAATTTTCAGGCAAATCTCCTTGTATTTCCGAACTCACTTGATAAAGATGCTTTCTGCTGGTCTTGATCTCCTGTATGTAACGAAATCGGCTCACCTGTACTTTTTCGGCGACCATTGACAAATCATTGCGTATTAAATCCACAATGGTATAATGCTCCCTTTTTTCTTTTTCATCTTCCAGAATAATTTTTCTTGCATCGGAAATTGATGCATCTATCGTCCCTTTCATCGGAAAAGAATAAATTTTTCTGTCTGCTATTTTGATAAAACTTTCGGGAGAAAAACTGACAAATTTATTTTTAAAAAACAATTTATAGGGAGAAGAAGCAGCATAGAAAATTTGTTCCAAAGTATAATCCGTATTGATATATGCAGGAAAAGTAAGATTGACCAAATAGGAATTCCCGTAATTGATTTGCTGTTGAACAAAGTCAAATGATTTTTTGTACTCCTCATAAGTGACGGGGAATATTTGGAAATCATTAATAAATCCCTGTTTAGTGGGAGTATAATTCCTAAAATTGGGCATTTTTAAAAGAATTAGGTGTTTTTGAAGTTCTTCCAAAGGACAAACAAAAGGTGCTTCCTTTTCAAAATCGATAAGAAAGAAAAATGCTTTTCTCTCTTTTCCCCATTCATTTAAAATTTCTCTGAATTTATCAAGCTTTTGATTCATCCAAATATTTTTTCAATTTCTTTAAGGCTTCCGCTCTATGGCTGATTTTATTTTTTTCTTCTTGTGTCATTTCGGCGAAAGTTTTATCATAGCCCTCGGGAATAAAAACAGAATCATAACCGAATCCTCTTTCTCCTCGGGGTTCATTGGCAATCGTTCCTTTTATTTCTCCTTCAAATACTATTTCTTTTGGTCCGTCACTGAGGGCTATAAGCGTTCGAAAACGGGCATTACGATTTTCTTTTCCCTCCATTTCTTTTAATAATTTCTCGACATTATCCCGGTAAGAGGCGTTTTCTCCTGCATATCGTGCACTGTAAACACCGGGAGCTCCTTGTAGGCTCTCCACTTCAAGACCGGTATCGTCTGCCATTACATTGACATCATAAGGATATGCAATTTGACGCATTTTTTGCAAAGCATTTTCTTCCAAAGTTTTTCCCGTTTCCTTCAATTCTGTTTTATGCCCCAAAGCTTTTAAATCTTTCAAACGGATGTTTTTCGGCAAGATTTTCTCTATTTCTTGTATTTTATGCGGATTTCCGGTAGCCACAATCCATTCCTTCGGCGTGTGAGAAAAATATTTTTCAAAATAATTATATAAGAAATAGATAATAAAAAGACTGAAAAGGCTTAATAAGATCATTCCTTTTATTTCCTGATGAGTGAGTGTTTCCGTTAAATTTTCCGAAGGATCTTGAAATTGTCCGGCGATAAAGGCCGTACTGTTTAATAACCAATGGATTAAAATAGGATAAAAAAGACTTCCCGTTTTCCAATAAATATAACCCAAATAGATTCCCAGTACCGTAGCATATAGAAATTGCCAAGGATTGAGATGAAAAACCCCAAATACCACTGCCGAAATCAAAATGGCTTTCCAAGGACTATATTTTTTCAGAAGGGCTTTTAGAATGATTCCTCTAAAAAGCCATTCTTCCAAAATAGGTGCAGCTACGGCAATCATAAGATATCCGGAAATTTTATCGTTAAAAATGGCTTTCATCGCTTCATTTAGTTCATCAAAAATCGTTTTAAAAATTCCCGAAGGTTCAGGCAAAAGTAAAACCGTTGATTCACCTACCACTAAAAAAGCAAAAGCTCCGATCACGATAAAAGGAAACAAATTCTTGTGTTGAAAAGAGAAACTTGGGAATCCTTCCCGGCCAAAGGTTTTCCTTGTAGCCCAAATGGTAAGAATCATTGGAAAAACATAGGAAAGCAACATTCCAAAAGTTTTGAATCGAGCCGGAAAATGGCTCACCAACAAAGAAAATGGAATGGAAAAAAGAATGAAATAGGCAATAATAGCCACAAAATGAATAAATTTCGGAAAATTTCTTTTGGATGGTATTTCTTTATAATAATTACTATTCATGATGATAAGGATGATGATTTATAATGGTAAATGCGCGATATAATTGTTCTGCAAATATAAGCCTTATCAATTGATGAGAAAAGGTCATTTTTGACAAGGCGATTTTTTGATTTGCACGTGCATAAACTTCATCCGAGAAACCATAAGGTCCGCCGATTATAAAAAGCAAATTTTTCAATCCGCTATTCATACGCTTTTGTAAATAACCCGCAAATTCCACTGAAGTAAATTCTTTTCCTTTTTCGTCCAATAAAATAACAAAATCATTTTTCTCGATCTTATTCAAAATAAGCTTGGCTTCTTTATCTTTTTGTTCAGTAGCCGATAATTTTTTAGCATTTTTTATATCCGGTATAATAATTTCTTCAAAAGAAACAAAGGAATGAAGACGTTTGTAATATTTATTTATGAGTTGTTCCAAACATTTCTCATCTGTTTTTCCAACTACTATCAATTTAATTTTCATTAATATATTTTTTTGCAAAGAAACAAAACAATTTTATAAATTATAAAAAAATACTTCATTCTTAAAAACAACAAATTCAATTGAATCTTTAAACAAAAAATAGCTTTTTGCAATTTTAATTGAATTTTAGGTAGTGTTATATTTTCGATTAGTAATATTAGTTACCATTTTAACTATATCGATAAAAAAATTAAAATAAAATTTGCATTTCATATTTTTATGTTTAATTTTGCTGGCTATTAACTTCAAATAAAATATGAAAAGAATAGAGCGACCCACTCCGGTAAATGAGGAGATTAAACTCAACCCGATGCGGACTATAATGAGTAAAACCGATGCAAAAGGTATAATAGAATATGCCAATGATTATTTCATGGAAATCTCGGGCTATAAAGAATGGGAATTGATGGGGCAACCTCATAATGTCATTCGGCATCCGGATATGCCCAAAAGTATATTCAAAATATTATGGGATCGAATTAATCAAGGGATGCCCACTTATGCTTTGGTTAAAAACTTGGCCAAAGACGGCCGTTATTATTGGGTAATTGCTTACTTCATTCCCGTCAGCAAAGAAGGAAAAATTATCAATCACTATGCTAAACGAAAAGCTATACCTGACGAGATAAAGGATGAAATCACCAGTTTATACAATATGTTGCTTGAACTGGAAAAAACAGGGGGTATGGAAGCGGCCGAAGCCTATTTCTTATCTTATCTGGAGGAGCAAAAAATGTCTTATGACGAATTTATTTTCGATACAATGCGCTTATCTGAAAAAGAGTTGAAAAAATATATGGATGCCCAAATAACCGATGAAAGTTTAGGGCTGGATATGAGTGCGGAAGAAGCAATTAAAAATAGTGTTAAAAAGAAAAGAAGATTTTTTTGGTAGAAATTATGTTTGAAATAGAAAAAATAATAGAACCGGATATTACGCTTGTATGTAAGTTAAATAATGATGGGAGTATTGGCTTTATCAACAAAGCTTATACGGATATAACAGGTTTTTCCGAAAAAGATCTTACAGGCGAAAGCCATGAAATTATCCAACACCCGAAAATGCCCAAAACCATATTGGAACAGGTATGGAAAAATATCCATACTAATGAAAAATCCTATATTATAGGAAAAAATATCACCAAAAACGGTGAATATTTTTGGACGGTTGCCGATATTACCAATCGACTTGGTCAATCTAAAAATCCCGGAATTTTTATTCGTAAAAAATATTTGCCCTCCAATATCAAAGACGAAATTGCAAAATTATATGAAATTCTTTACGGAATAGAAAATAGCGGAGGAATGGAGATTGCCGAAAAATATTTAAAGGGTTGGCTGGAAGAAAGAAACAGTAAGTCTTTTGAAGAATATATTTTCAATCAATTCGGCGGTGAAAAAAATTTGAAGAAATATCTTACAACCGAAGTAAATGACAAAGAATTATTCTCTACGGACCCCTCTTCTATGAATATTGATGAAATAATGGAATTTGTTAAAAAGAAAAAAAGAAGAAGATTCTGGTAAAAAATATAAATATTAATTATGACTATAAATAAAACTTCTATGGCTAAAAACAAAAAATGTAATTCATTAGATCCGGCCAGAAAATTTAAATTCAAAGTAGATTTGGAAGGGAAAATTCAATTTTTCAATTCTTATTTTACTGAATTCACCGGCTACTCCATTACCGAATTAATTTTGAAAGATTTTTCAAAATTATTTGAGGAAGATATGCCCAAATTAAGTATGGATGTTTTGATAAATGAAATCGAAAAGAACCCGAAGGCCTTTTTTGCCTATAAAGGTAAAACAAAGGACGGAGGATGTTATTGGGGCTTGCTTCGCTCCTCTCAAAGGCTTTCAAATAACGAAATTATAGGCTATGATTTGGAAGTGAAATTACTTCCTCAAAACTCAGTGAAAGCCTTTGAAAATTTATATTCGATTATTCATGAAATCGAAAAAAATGCAGGCAAAAAAGCCGGTGAAAAATATTTGGAAGGCTTCCTTGAAGAAAAAAACAAGACTTTTAAGGATTTTGTTTTGGAAGCTATTGAAATCAATGAAAAAAAAGCTGACAAATATTTTGAAATCGACGAAGATGAAAAACCAAAAAAGAAAAAAAAGTCTTGGTTTTAAATCAATTCAAAATGATTTTGTTTTTCATCAAATCGTAATAATTCTTTTTTAAAAAGATTCTTTAATACTTTATTTAACTCTTCCTTGTTTTCCGGCACACACACAAACTTATTTATGACCAAAAAACGGTCCACTACCGGAAGAATCAAATTCAAATCATGACTGGAAAAGATTACTAATTTTCCCTTTTTACTCAAAGACTTCAGAAGTTTTAATACTTTGGCTTTATTTTCTAAATCCAGATGGGTCATAGGTTCATCCAATATAATAATCGGAGTATTCTGGATCACAGCTCTGGCAATCATCACTATTTGTTTTTCACCGTCACTTAAATGGGAGTATTGACGATTTAATAAATGATTGATTCCAAGCTCCTCCGCTACTTGCGTGATTGCCATTTCGTCTCTTTCATCCATCTGAGCCATAAAACCGGTATATGGCAAACGCCCCATTTCCAAAATTTCCTTGACCTTTAATTCCGGCACCGGTTTTTCTGTTAAAACCACACTGATTTTACTCGCTATTTCATTAGGCTTTAACTTCTTGTCAAAAATTTTAATTTCCCCTTCAAAAGGAGGTAAAATACCGGCAATGGTTTTTATCAAGGTAGATTTTCCGCTACCGTTTTTTCCAATGAGAGCTATTAATTGACCGGGAGAAAAATCAAAATCAATTCCGGACATAAGAGGCTTTTCATATCCAATAGATAAATCCGAAACTTGCAAGGACATTTAGATATTCACTTTTTGAAGATTAATCTCGGGCGGATTTTTCCATTTGATATTGCAACCGATACTCGGCTTCTGTTCCTCATCGGGAATTCTTTTTCCTTCCAATAACAGATCCAAAGCTTTGCGTAAATCTTTTCCCGTTAACGGCTCATTATTTTTGGGAGTGCTTTCATCCAGACGTCCTCTGTAAACCAATTTGTCATTTTTGTCAAATACATAAAAATCGGGGGTACAAGCGGCTTTATAGGCTTTTGCCGTTTCTTGGGTTTCATCATAGAGATAAGGAAAGGTATAGCCTGTTTTTTTTGCTTGCTCGGTCATAAGTTCGGGAGCATCCTGAGGATAATTCTCCACATCATTTGAACTGATCGCCACAAAACCGATTCCTTTGGGTTGGTACTCATTGGCAATCCTCACAATTTCATCATTCACATGCAAAACATACGGACAATGATTACAAATAAACATCACCACCGTACCTTTATCACCTTTTATGTCCGTAAAGGTTTTTTCTTTTCCTGAAACCGTATCCAATAATTTAAAATCCGGAGCTTTGGTATCCAAAGCCAACATATTTGATGGAGTCGCTGCCATATCTTTTTGTTTGCTAAAATAAAGAATTTAATCTAAAACCGCTTACTTTTATTCAGAATAACTTATTTTTGCTTTTACAAATTTCGATATAAATTTATGTCCGTACATTCCGATAAAAAATCAGCCCGACAATTATCTTCCCTTTTAAAACAGCAAAATATCACTGACATTGTCATTTCCCCGGGATCTAGAAATGCACCGCTAATCATTGAGTTTACAAATCAAAAAGAATTCAACAATTACAGTATAGTAGATGAACGTTCGGCTGCATTTTTTGCATTGGGAATGGCTCAACAAAAGCAAAAACCCGTAGTTTTGGTTTGCACTTCGGGCTCTGCTTTGCTCAATTACTATCCGGCTGTTGCAGAAGCTTTTTACAGCAGGATTCCCTTAATAATTGCCAGTGCTGACCGGCCACAAAAATGGGTGGATCAGGGAGAAGGACAAACAATACGGCAACATGAAGTATTTAAAAAGCATTCCTATTATAATGTCACTCTGGATGAAAATTCTACGAATAAAAATGAAGAAATAATTTATGAAGCTATAAAAACAGCCATAGAAAAAAAAGGTCCGGTTCATATTAATATGCCTTTTGACGAACCTTTATACAATACCACAGAAAAAGACAAAAAAGAAATCTCTACCTTCCCTCCTATTGTTTCTCAAGATTCTATTGTTGCCGAAGAAAAATTACAGGAATTATTAAAAAAATGGAAAAATGCAGGTAAAATTATGATCCTGGCAGGACAATTACCACCTTCGGAAATATTAAGTAAACAACTGCAAAAGCTCGATGAAGATCAGAGATTGATTATTTTAACCGAGAACATCTCCAATCAAGCCAATGAAAAATTTGTAAATCATATCGATCAAAATATATTTCTTCTGGATGATCACAAATTAGCTGAATTCAAACCCGATTTACTCATAACCATCGGACGGAATTTTATTTCGAAAAAATTGAAAAAATTTTTGAGGAAACATAAACCTAAACAACATTGGCATATTGAGCAAACGGACATTGTCCCCGATACTTTTGAAGCCCTAACGGAGCATATAAACACTTCTCCCGAAATGTTTTTTAGTCAATTGCTATTTTTGATTTATGACCGAATGAATCCCCCGGGTGATTATAAAAAGAAATGGCTTGATCATAAAAAACTACAACGAGAAAAGCATACTCAATTCTTGCAATCCGCTCCTTATTCCGACTTGAAAGTTTTTGATTTTCTCTCACAAAATATTCCTAGCGGTTATATGTGGCAATGGGGAAACAGTTCCAGCATTCGTTATGCCCAATTTTTTGATTACCCTCAAAAATCCACTCATTTTTCCAATCGGGGAACCAGTGGAATTGACGGTAGCGGTTCTACGGCCGTTGGAGCAGCTCAATTGCATACACCTACGGTTTTTATAACCGGAGATATTTCATTCTTCTATGATAGTCATGCCCTTTGGAATAAATATATTCCTGATAATTTCAAAATCATTCTCATCAATAACGGTGGGGGTGATATTTTTAATTTTATACCCGGTCCTGCAAATACAAAAGCCTTGGACGAATTTTTTGTAACCAAACATAATTTGGATGCCTCTCATTTATCCAAAATGTATAAATTGGATTATACCAAAGTGAAGAATATGGATAAGCTTAGCGCTGCTTTTCCTTCCTTTCTTTCCAAGAATAAACCACAAATCCTTGAAATAGACACTCGAGAAAAGAAAAATCATGAAGTGTTGAAATCTTATTTTGATTTTCTTTTTCAATAATCCTCTCGACTCTTGTTTAGCGTTTTAATTTTGATTTTAAAATATGCAAAAATCAAAGTCATGATGGGACTGAGCCAATTGAAAATAGCATAGATAAAATAACTTTCTGTCGGGACTCCCAACACTTTGGAATTATAAGCTCCACCTGTATTCCAAGGAACCAATACAGAAGTAACAGTACCGGAATCTTCCAAAGTACGACTCAGATTCTCGGGAGCTAGTCCTGCATCTTCATAAGCTTGTTTGTACATTTTTCCGGGTACTACTATGGCCAAATATTGATCTGATGCAGTAGCATTGAAGGTAATACAAGTCAAATCTGTACTGGCAAACAATCCGAAATTTCCTTTGAAAGCATTTAGCAAGGCATAACTTATTCTTTTAAGAGCACCAATCGCTTCCATAATTCCCCCAAAAAACATAGCGCTGATAATCAGCCAGATAGTACCCAGCATTCCTTTCATGCCACCAGACGTAAACAAATCGTTTAATAACGGATTGCTGGTTTCTACATTGATATCCCATACAATCGATTTAAGAATCGTTTTGTATGCTACCATAAAATAATTCCCTTCGGCAGAAATACTTTTGATTAATTCCGGTTGAAAAATAAGAGCGGTAAGGGCTCCAAATAAAACACCGGCCAATAATGCGATCAAAGGAGGTGTTTTTTTGATGATAAGAAAAATAACCAATCCGGGCACCAACAATAAAGCGGGATGAATAAAAAAGGTAGAATCGATATCGGTCAATAATTGCGAAATATCTTGCAACTCCCCTTGTGTATGTGTAAATCCCAATATAGAAAAAACGATTAATGTGATGATAATGGTAGGGAATGTGGTGTACATCATATAACGCACATGATCGTATAAATTTACTCCGGCTATGGCAGAAGCCAGATTTGTAGTGTCAGACAACGGCGACATCTTATCTCCAAAATATGCCCCTGATATAACAGCTCCGGCAACCATTTCCACCGGAAATCCAAGTGCTCTCCCGATTCCTATTAAAGCGATTCCTACTGTTGCCGTAGTACTCCATGAACTTCCTATTACCAACGAAACAATAGCTGTTATGACCACAGAGGACACCAGAAAAATTTTAGGATTTATAAGTTGTAAACCATAATAAACCATCGTCGGGATAATACCGCTTATAAGCCAAGTTCCGGTCAAAGCTCCCACAAACATCAAAATTAAAATGGCCCCTGTGGTGGATTCTATATTTTTAGAAACTTTGTCCAACATTTGCTCATATGTCACACCGTATTTGAATCCAAAAACGGCGGCAACAGCTCCGGCCAGAAGTAAAGCAAATTGATTGGGCCCGGAAGTCCCCTCATCTCCAAACATAAAACTCAGATTATTAATACTGAGAAGAACAAGAAGAAAGAGAATTGGAAAAACAGCTTCCCATAATTTAATTTTTGGCTTTATTTCTTTAATTTGATTCATATTAAAATAATTTGGCTGCCAGTTTGCGTGGAATATTTTTTAATATAATAGCTATTAAACCCCATTTACCGGTAATATAAGCTACTCTTTTCTTTTTGTCTATGGCTTTACGGATACTTTTGGAAGCCGTTTGTGTGTCTATTTTCCAGAAAGTATCCCCTTGCGCCAAACGCGTATCCACAAAACCCGGACGAATATCCGTAATAGTAATTCTTGCTTTTTTTTCTTTATTTGATTTAAACCATAAGCCCTCCATAAAATTGGATTGATAAGCTTTACTGGCATTATAAGAAGGGTTTGCATCATTGCCAATATGCGAGGCCACAGAAGAAATGTTTACCAAATGCCCTCTTCCTTGTTTTTGAAAAAAACGATAGGATTCAGTAAGCATTCGGGTCACCCCGAGAATATTTGTTTTTAATACCGATTCACAAATTTCCCAACCCAACTCTTTGTTGAATTTTCCTATACCTGCACTTACTACAATCAAATCAATTCCTCCAAACTCTGTATAAACCTTATACAGAAGTGAAACTGCTTCCTCGGTCTTTCGGATATCATGTTTTATTGTAAGAGCCTGAGGAAATTTTTCTTTTATTTCTTTTAAATTCTCCTCTCTTCTACCGGTTAAAGCGACTCTATGTCCTTGTTCTAAATAGTCTTCGGCCATTGCCCTTCCTATTCCCGATGTTGCTCCTACAATCAATATTTTCATAAGCAAAATAAATTTCTTCCAAATATAAACAAAGATTTCAAACCCATTTCGGTCTATCCGATTATTTTTTATCTTTACATTTCCATTAAAAGAATCTTTATGAACAAAAATCTAACTACTTTCTTTCTGTTTTTTGTGTTATTTAATATCTACGGTCAAGAAAAACTAATAGAAAGAATAGAAAACAGCCAATTAAAAATTCCTTTTACGCATTTTCTTTATAATGATTTATTTACCAATGCTCCGGACAGTATGCATACCGGATTAAAACCTTTGCATTTTTTTGAAATTTCACACAATCTTTATTCCTCTTACTACTCAAATCTTCTCCTTCCCAAGAAAACCAAAGCCGGAAAAAAATTATTCAATGAACATTTGTTTGTCATTGAAGACGATGATTATTTTGTGACCATTGATCCCATTATCGATTGGCGTTTAGGCAAAGATAATCTGGTATCCGGTAAAACCATTTTTCAAAATACAAGAGGCATACGGGTAGAAGGACAAATAGGGAAGCAGGTGTCATTTAGCTCGAGTATAGTGGAAAATTGGGCTCGTTTTCCAAAATATATGGATCGTTATGCATGGTATTATCATCCGCCCATTGTTCCCGGTTTCGGTTTAAATAAAAGTGAAGATCATGATCATGTGGATTATCCTTATGTAGAAGGATATCTAGCCTATAAGCCAAGCAAATATTTCTTTTTTGAACTCGGACACGGTAAACATTTCATAGGAGAAGGTTATCGTTCTTTGCTCCTTTCGGATAATGCTACCGTCTATCCATATTTTAAAATCGAAGCTACTTTCTGGAAAGTGAAATATACCACTATGTGGACGGCTTATCAAAATATAAGCTTTGATAATCAACAAAACGGAGTCTTTAAAAAGAAATATTCGGCCATTCATTATATTGACTGGCATGCCTTACCCAAACTGCATTTGGGTTTCTTTGAAACAGTGGTTTGGTATAATGAAAACCGTAGAGGATTTGATGTAAACTTCCTGAATCCTTTGATATTCTTTAAAACCGCCGAATATGAAGCAGGATCAAACGGCTCCAATACAATATTGGGCTTAAACTTCAAATATAATGCCCCCTTGGACTTACATCTTTACGGACAATTGGTATTAGATGAAATGACAGTCGATAAATTTTTCGGAGAAAAAGGGTATTGGGCTAATAAGTTTGGCTATCAAATAGGAATAAAAACTTTACAGACAAAAGGTAATAATAGAATATTTGCCCGTTTGGAATATAATACCGTACGGCCTTATACTTATTCCCATGCTCTTGAAATGGTGAATTATACGCATGATTATGAATCCTTGGCGCATCCTTTCGGAGCAAACTTTAAAGAAACACTCTTCGAATTGCAATATAGATACAAAAGAATTTACGCACAATCTATTTTAACCTATGCAAAAAAAGGCTTTGATTTTGACGACACTTATCATTATGGCGGAGATTTAAATAATTATATTTACCCCACCGATAAAAGCAATGAACATTATACCCTTCAAGGAAATTTAGGAAAACTCTTTCAAAATAAAATTGAAGCCGGATATATTTTAAATCCGGCCATACAATTGAAAATTTTCGGGGGAGCGATTTATAGAAAAACCGAAATTGATCAAGAGACTTCTTTAATCAAAAATGAAACAAGCAAATATATTTATTTTGGAATAAAAACACATTTGTGGAATGAACGTACAGATGTATTTTAAAGAGTAAAGAGCAATTTATGAAAATAGCACTGGCACAAATCAATACGATTATTGGAGATTTTGAACATAACACAAAAAAAATGCTTCAATATATAAAGGAAGCCGAAGACAAAGGCGCTGATATCATTATTTTTCCGGAACTGGCGACTACCGGTTATCCTCCACGGGATTTTCTTGAATTTAAAGATTTTATCAACAAGGCGGAAGAAAGCATCGAAAGATTAAAAAAAGCCTCAAAAAATATTGCTATTGTAGTGGGAACTCCTTCAAAAAACCCGGTAATTGAAGGAAAAGATCTTTATAACTCAGTCGTTTTTTTATATGGGGAAAAAGAAATTTACCGGCAACATAAAACTCTTTTGCCTACTTATGATATATTTGATGAAGCTCGCTATTTTGAGGAAGCTTCCAATTGGGATATAGTGGAATTCAAAGGAAAAAAAATCGCTTTGACTGTCTGCGAAGATTTATGGAATTTAGGGAATGAAAATCCGCTTTATACCGTTAATCCGATGGATAAAATGATGCGCCATAATCCTGATTTTATCATCAATGTCTCTGCGAGTCCTTTTGATTACAAACATGCAAAAGAAAGAATAAAGGTTCTCAAAGAAAACGTAAAGGCCTATAATATTCCGGTTTTTTATGTCAATCATACAGGAGCACAAACCGATATCATTTTTGACGGAGGCTCCTTGGTTATTAATAAAAATCAAAAGGTTGTCACTGAACTCCCCTATTTTGAGGAAAAATTGGAAATCATCGAATTAGAAAAGATTGACGGGATACAAGAAGAAAAAACACAACCAAAAGAAAAGATTCCATTAATCAAAAAGGCTTTGATAACAGGAATCCGTGATTATTTTGGAAAAATCGGATTTAAATCGGCTGTTTTAGGACTTTCCGGAGGTTTAGATTCTGCCGTAACTACTGTTTTGGCGGTAGAGGCATTGGGAAAAGAAAATGTACGTGTTTTGCTCATGCCATCTCAATTCTCTTCGGCGCATTCCGTTAAAGATGCAGAGGATCTAGCCAAAAACCTGGGCATGCGTTATGATATTGTTCCTATTAAATCCATTTATGAGGCCTACCTGACTCAACTTACTCCGCTTTTTGAAGGACGCCCTTTTGATGTAACCGAAGAAAATATTCAAGCTCGCATTCGGGGAAATCTTCTCATGGCCATTTCCAACAAATTTGGCAATATTCTTTTAAATACCACTAATAAAAGTGAAATGGCGGTAGGTTATGGTACGCTGTATGGAGATCTGGCCGGCGGTATTTCCGTAATCGGTGATGTATATAAAACCGAGATTTTTGAACTGGCAAAATATATAAATAAAGAACAAGAAATCATTCCCGTGCATACCATTATAAAACCGCCTTCTGCTGAACTCAGACCCAATCAAAAAGACAGTGACAGCTTACCTGATTATGATGTTTTGGATCCTATTTTAAGGCTCTATATCGAAGGCCAAAAGGGGCCGGATGAAATTATCTCAATGGGCTATGATGAAAAATTGGTCAATCGAATTTTGAAAATGGTCAATAGAAACGAATTTAAACGGCACCAAACAGCCCCTGTTTTACGCGTTAGCCCCAAAGCTTTCGGTATGGGAAGAAGAATGCCGATTGTTGCAAAATATTTGGAATAAATAAGAAACTGTTTCAATAAAAATAAATATCCCCAATTTATTGGTGTGAGGAACCTTATAATTTACTTTTTTATTAAATTTATTAAAAAATGAAATTTTTAAGGGATGTTATTAACATTTATATTTCGCATGTTTAAATAAATACCTACCAGCATTCTTGCCATTGAGTCCCGTCATATACCCTTAATTTGGGTTGTCCGCTGGAAGTATTGCTTCCGTCATCCATATACATATCTCCTGTTTGCGGATTAGAGGGAACGTCGGGAGAAGGCTCCAATCTCATGGCTTCTGAAACATGTAATTTACGGGCTGGCTCGGAAATGTCCACTCCCATATTTCCGTTTTTAAAAGATAATATCAACGCATTACCTGATAGAGTATTTTCAAAATTGAATTTAAAGGCATCATCATATTCAATAAAATTGATATAAGGAGAACCACTATCATATGACGTATATATCCTGCCGGTATCATCGTTTCCTGTATCAAATCGAAAGAAATTTTCCCATTTCATATCTTGAAAAACATCAAAAATATAGGTGGGATTATTGCGGTTTATTCCCATGAAACCATTATTAAAACCCAAAGTTACTTCGGAATTATTATTGTCCGTTTGTCTAAATTTTAAAAGAAAAGGATCATCATATTCTTCAAAATTCATAATGGCAGAGCCATTCTCATATGAAGTATAAATTTTGCCGGAATCTGTACTGTTATTGGAGCCCGCTATTTCAAAAGCTCCTTCAAAATCATTAATAATATGAAGTTTTGCTTGTGGATTATTAGTACCAATTCCGATATTTCCATTTACTGCGGGATATAAATTATTACCATTCACTATCCAGTCATTATCGCTAGTTCCGGTCCCGATTGGAATCCATACTGTACCGTTATAATAATAAAATTGATTGTCGTCCGTAATATATACCATTAATCCCGTTGCAGGAGAAGGAATATCGTCTCTTTCTTGTGCACGCATTCTGGGAATAAGAATTCCGGATGTATTGGACTTTATATCAAGCATGGATGAAGCATCCGGTGTACTTCCATCTGAATTTATAGCTACTTGTGCATTTATCCCATTCAAAAAAAATAATGAGAATATTAATAAAATGTATTTTTTATTCATATAAGTGTTTTATTAAAAAACAAAAATATGAATTTTATTTAGGTTTTTAACATTTATGAATAAAAAAAATACACTCCTTTAATAAAAGAAAGAAAAATATAATTAAACATTAAACCTGAAATGCATCACATCACCGTCTTGTACAATATAGTCTTTTCCTTCCACACGCATTTTCCCCGCTTCTTTTACTTTTGCTTCGGATCCGTATTTAACATAGTCATCATAAGAAATCACCTCGGCTCGAATAAAACCTTTTTCAAAATCGGAGTGTATAACACCTGCTGCTTGCGGAGCTGTTGCTCCTACGGGAATTGTCCAGGCTCTTACTTCTTTTTCTCCCGCAGTGAAATAGGTTTGTAAATTCAGGAGTTTATAAACCGATTTAATCAGTTTATTAATTCCGGGTTCGTCCAGTCCGAGATCATCCAGAAACATTTTTCTTTCTTCATATGTATCCAACTCCATAATATCCGCTTCTGTGGCAGCTGCAAGTACCAACATACCGGCATTTTCGTTTTTTATGGCTTCTTTTACTGCTTTTACATATTTGTTTTCTTCTTTCAATCCGGCTTCATCCACATTGCACACATATAAAACCGGTTTATCAGTCAATAATTGGTAATTTTTAATATATTTTTCTCTTTCATCGTCGGTAAAATCGATGGCACGAACTGAAATTCCTTTTTCGAGGTTTTCTTTAATTTTTAAAAGCAAATCATACTCTTTCTTTCCTTCCTTATCGCCTGTTTGTGCTTTTCTCTTTACTTTTTCGATACGTTTTTCAACCGTTTCAAGATCTTTTAGTTGTAATTCCATTTCGATGATTTCCTTATCTCGCACCGGATCCACACTTCCTTCCACATGTGTAATATTTTCATCATCAAAACATCTTAAAACATGAATAATTGCGTCGGTTTCACGAATATTAGCCAGGAATTTATTTCCCAGTCCTTCTCCCTTACTCGCTCCTTTAACCAATCCGGCTATATCTACGATCTCTACGGTTGCCGGTAACACTCTTTCGGGTTGAACGATTTTTTCCAATGCTTCCAATCGTTCATCGGGAACATTTACTACCCCTACATTGGGTTCTATTGTACAAAAAGGGTAATTTGCCGATTGCGCTTTGGCATTTGACAGACAGTTAAATAAAGTCGATTTACCTACATTGGGAAGTCCTACGATTCCTGCTTTCATATTTTTATGCTCTAAAATTCGTGCAAAGATAAAATTTCCAAAGGATTATGGAAAAATTATTTCCAATAGTTTTTATATTCTTTTACTTTTTGATCGTCTTTTCGGGGAATTATTAATAAGGTGTCATCGGTATCGATTACCGCATAATCTTTCAAGTCTTTCAAAACCACCTTTTTACCTTTTGTTTTTACCAAATTCCCTGTGCTGTTATCTGCTAATAAATCGGAATTTACAGCAACATTTTCTTCATCTTTTTTTGCCAGTTGATGATAAACGGCATTCCAAGCCCCCAGATCATTCCAAACAAATTCTGCAGGCAAAACATACACATTATTTGCTTTTTCCAATATACCGTAATCGATTGAAATGTTTTCCAATTGAGGAAACACTTCTTTTATATATTTTTTTTCCTCGCCGGAATTGAGTTTTTCATCCTCTTTCGATATTTTCTCATACATTTCGGAAAGGTATTTTTTAAAAGCATCCAAAATACTTTTTGTGCTCCAAATAAACATTCCCGCATTCCATAAATAATCGCCCGAAGAAACAAATTGCGCAGCCTTTTCAATATCCGGTTTTTCGGTAAATTCAAGAACTTTCTTTATCTCTTTCTCATTGCTGTTGTCAAATTTAATATAGCCGTATCCTGTATGAGGGGAGTTTGGTACAATTCCAAGCGTAAGAAGAATATCTTTTTGCGCGGCTTCCTCAAAAGCCGTTTCAATATTCTTTTTAAAAGCATCTTCTTTGGCTATATAATGGTCAGATGGAGCTACAAAAAGCAGTGCATCCGGATTTTTTTTATGAATTTTTTTGGCTGCATACAAGATAGCGGGAGCTGTATTTCTCATCACCGGTTCGGTAATAATTTGCTCTTCTTGTACAGGTAATTGTTTTTTTACTAAATCTTTATATCTCTCGTTGGTTAAAATATATATTTGACCGGAAGGAATTATTTTGGCCAGGCGATCAAAAGTTTGTTGCAAAAAGCTCTTTCCCGTTCCCAATAAATCCAAAAACTGCTTAGGCATCTCTTCCGTGCTTTCCGGCCAAAAACGCGATCCTATGCCTCCGGCCATAATGATTCCGTAACGATTATTTTTCATTAGTCAAATTATTTATAGGATATACCAAGGCATTTTGGTGCACCAGGTAACTCCTGTTATTTTTTAGGTTGATGCATTTATAACGTGTGCGTCGTTTTTCTTGCAATTTGAATAGGCTTCCGTTTTCCATAGAAAATAAACTTCCTTCTGTTAGCTGAAAAACATATTTCATTCTTTCATCCCTATCTTTATCATATCCGGATAGCCGTAAAAATAATTCACCATCTCCGTTGGTACTTGCTTTGGGATTTTGTGCATATTTTTTCAATATGGGAATTAATTCTTCCGGAAAAGCAAGAAGTTCTATATATTCCGTGATTAAACCTCCGAAAATCAATTTCCATTCTCTTCCATGGGGTTTAATTCGCCTGCCGAATTTTTTATACGCAAGATAATGCGCCATTTCATGCAATAAAGTGAGCAGAAATTGATAAGGATTAAGATTGTAGTTGACACTTATACGGTATCCTTTTCCCGATAGCATACGAAAATCACCCAGTTTAGTATTTCTTTTACGGGTAATTTTTAATTCCAAATCGGAATGCGTCTGAAAAAACATCCAAATGTTTTCTACGGCTTGCTCCGGAATATATTTGGATAATATTTCCTGTCCGTTAGGCATAAATTAATTAAGAGGTATGCTTACTGTGATGGGAATCATCAAATGGTGAATATAAGAACCACTGATGATTTCATCCATACTCACGACCACATTGGCATCAATTGTAGCTCCATTACCAATTTTTAGACCGAATCCCGTAAAAATACGCGAATCAAAATCTTTTAATTGAGAATAATTATCCGGATTGGAGATCAAAAAAGAAGGGGTATATCCCAGATTCCAATACACCGAAGGAAAAAGTTTCAACGCATAGGAAAAATCCAAGTCGAGATAACTCATTTTTAAATCTAAAACATTGGTACTAAAAAGGCTCAAATCCAGTTCTTTTTTAATATTTGTCGCCGTATAGTTTGCTCCTATTTTGGCACTACCTATTTTTCCGTCCAAGCGCACAAAAACTCCGGCTTTATACATCAAGGTAAAATCGGCCAATTGGGGAGTCCCCTTCACCACGTCTTCTCCCGTTAAAATAGAGTTTATATCATTATTTACACTTAAATCAGGCAAAATTCCACCTGAAATATTTACACCGCCGCTTACTCCGTATCTCAATTGTGAAAAAGAAGTAAATGTTACACTAAATACAAGGATTAAAAATAGTTTTTTCATTTTATGATGCTTTTTCGAGTTTATGTAATATATTATTTGACAATTTTTCTTCTACATATTTTTTATCAACAATCAATTTTGATGTTTCCGTTCCAGGAAGGCCAAACATATCATCATTAAGGACTGCCTCCACCAGGGAACGTAATCCGCGAGCTCCCAACTTATATTCCATTGCCTTTTCTACTATATAATCCAAAGCTTCTTCTTTGAATTCCAAAGTAATTCCATCCATTTCAAACAATTTTTGATATTGCTTGATCAATGCGTTTTTGGGCTCGGTCAATATGCTTTTCAAAGCTTCTTTGTCCAGGGCATTCAGATAAGTCAATACAGGCAATCGTCCGATAATTTCGGGAATTAAACCGAATTTTTTCAAATCCGTAGGGATCACATATTGCAAAATATTTTCTTCATTTACTTTTTCTTTCTTATTTGTCGCATATCCTAACGGCTGAACATTGATTCTTTTACTGATGATCTTCTCTATTCCTGAAAACGCTCCTCCGGCTATAAAAAGTATATTTTGCGTATTTACTTTTATAAATTCCTGATTGGGATGTTTTCTTCCTCCTTGGGGCGGAACATTCACTACGGTACCTTCCAAAAGTTTTAACAGGGCTTGTTGTACTCCTTCTCCCGAAACATCACGGGTTATGGAGGGGTTATCTCCTTTTCTTGCAATCTTGTCAATTTCATCAATAAAAACGATTCCTCTTTCGGCTACTTCCACATCATAATCGGCAGCTTGTAATAATCGGGTTAGTATGGTTTCCACATCTTCCCCTACATAGCCCGCTTGGGTTAATACAGTGGCATCTACAATGGCAAACGGCACATCCAACATCTTGGCAATGGTTTTTGCCATCAAGGTTTTTCCCGTACCTGTTTGTCCGATCATAATGATATTACTTTTTTCAATTTCCACATCATCTTCCTTGTCTTCTTGTAAAAGCCGTTTGTAGTGATTATAGACAGCAACCGACAATGTTTTTTTGGCTTGCTCCTGCCCTATCACATATTGGTTGAGGTATTCGTAGATTTCTTGAGGTTTTTTAAGTTGCAAATCTTTGCCGGCTCCTTTTTTCTGATTATAATCGAGTTCGTTTTTAACAATTTCATAAGCCTGACGGGCACAATCGTCACAAATATATGCATCGATACCCGTAATCATTAAATTGACACGATCATCGGGTCTTCCACAAAATGAACAAACTTTTTTGTTTTCTTCCATAATATTTTTTACTAAATACCTCCATTACAAAAGTAATGAAGGTATATAATTATTGTATCTGAATCCTTATTTTTTTCTAGTCAATACTTCATCTATCAAACCGTATTCTTTTGCTTCGGCGGCAATCATCCAGTAATCTCTGTCGGCATCTTCTTCGATTTTTTTCATCGGTTGTCCGGTATGATCACTGAGTATTTGGTACAACTCGTCTTTCAATCGAAGGATTTCACGGGCAGTAATTTCGATATCCGAAGCTTGTCCTTGCACGCCTCCCAAAGGCTGATGAATCATTACTCTGGCGTGGGGCAAAGCCGCTCTTTTTCCTTTTTCTCCGGCAGCTAATAAAACTGCTCCCATAGAGGCAGCCAATCCGGTACAAATTGTTGCTACATCTGGACGAATATATTGCATGGTATCATAAATTCCCAATCCGGCATATACTCCACCTCCGGGAGAATTGATATAAATTTGGATATCCTTTGTTGCATCCAAACTTTCCAAAAACAACAATTGAGCTTGCAAAATATTGGCTACATGATCGTCAATGGCAGTTCCCAAAAAGATAATGCGGTCCATCATCAAACGGGAAAAAACATCCATTTGCGCCACATTCAATTGACGCTCCTCAATAATATAAGGGGTCATGCTGTTTTCAAACTGATCCAATGTAAGATTAGAAATGCGTGAACGAGACTGTGCAAACTTTCTGAATTCTTGACCTAAATTCTTCATAGATTTATTTTTTATTATTGTCCTTGTCCAAGAAGGCATCATAATCCATTTCCACTTCTTTGACAGGTACTTTTTCTTTGTATAAATTTACTAATTTTTTCTTTACGATTTGGTCGGTAAGTCTTTTTACTTCCTCTTCGTTTTGCAATACATTGGCGGCAATTTGGTTCATTTGCTCTTCATCGGGCAAAGCTTGTCCGTATTGAAGCATTTGTAATTTCAACAAATCTTTTACCAAATTAACCAATTCGTCATAGGTAACTTTGATTCCGTATTTTTTGGCAATACTTTCTTCGATCAATTGATATTTTAAGCCTTTTTCGGCTTTTTTATATTCTTCTTCGGCTTTTTCCCCTGTAATTTCACCTTTGGAGTCAATTTCTATCCAACGTTTAAGAAAATCTGCGGGAAGTTCAACTTCAACCGTCTCGAATAATTTCTCCGTTACATCATTTAGCAATTGGTTATCAGCGGTTTGTTCCAATTGTTTTTCAATATCTTCTTTAATAAATTTTCTCAATCCTTCTTCATCTTCTATTTTACCTTCTCCAAAAACTTTGTCTAATAATTCTTTATTGATTTCTGCGGGTTTTAATTCATAAACCCCTTCAATTTCCAATTCCAAAGGAGCATTGAAACCATGAACCTTTTCATGAGGAATATTCAAAGCATGCATTAAAGTATGAGGATCCTTAAACCAATCACCGGCTGGTAGTTCCACTTTATCTCCTTTTTGCTTTCCTTTCAAAGCTTTTTGGGCTTTGGCAGTTAAATCTTCCCATCGCAAAGTACTTTGATTTTTTATATTTTCTTCTTCATTTGAAAAAGTACCCATTACAAAAGCATCTTTCTTTACTTTGTCCAAATCCGAGAAAGAACCGTATTGTTCTTGGATACGTTTCACCTCTTTATCGATCATCTCATCGGAAGCAGTAATTTTATAGGATGTAATTCCTTTTAAATTTTCCAAATTAATATCCACTTGCGGAGCAATTCCTATTTCATAATTAAAATCGAAATCTTCGGTATTTTCCCAATCGATCTCTTTTTGATCTTCTGCCGGAATCGGATAGCCCAAGATGGGTAGTTTATTTTCTTGAATGTATTCGTTGATTTTATTTTGAAGCAGGTTGTTTACCTCATCGGCAATCAAAGCTTTTTCGTATTGTTTTTTAATTAAAGACATCGGCACTTTTCCCTTTCTGAAACCGGGCATTTCTATATTTTTACGATAGTCTTTAAGTTTTTGTTCCACTTTCTCCTTATAATCTTCGGGAGTTATTTTGATATTTAAGTGTTCTGTCAAGTTATCTGATTTTTTACTAGTTACTTGCATGTATATTTAAGTTTTAATTATCTTGCAAAAGTAATGAATTTCTATCAAATTCCGGCTATATCCAAAAAGGAATTGGAGCATAAAAAAATCCCGGCAGAAAACAACCGGGATTTATGTAAAAAATATGTTCGATCAATTATGCAAAAACTGATTCCTTGTTTAATTCTTTTACTAAGAAATAATAAAAAGCTACACGCATTTTTTGTCTTACAGGCTTGAACTTTGTACAAGCAGTTTCCAAAACCTTATCAATCGTTTTTTTGTCTGTTACTCCTAATTTTTTTACGATAAAGTTATCTTCCACTCTCTTCAATTCCGCTTCATCTCCGCAAGATACCAAAGAAGCATCTTTCAAGTAGATAGAAGGTCCCTGAGATTTGGCTACTTTTCTTAGTAAATCTTCATCGGCTTTGATGCCTAGGTCTTTTAATTGTGCAGCAGCTTTTGCTACTACTTCGTCAAATTTGCTCATAATTGTTTGTTTTTAAATTATATTAACAAAATTAAGAATAGTTTTTTGAAAAATCAAATTTATTTTCCAAGCAACATTCTTAGTAAGGAATTATTTTAATAAAATTCTATTGTTTTAATATTTTTCTACAAAAAGAGGTTTTTCTGCCATCCAATCCGATACTTCTTTTCCCACATTTTCTATTTCCTTTTCATCTTGAATATGATTGATTACCCTGTCGATGTATTCTACTATTCTTTCCATATCATTTTCTTTTAAGCCTCTGGTAGTAATAGCCGGAGTACCTACACGAATCCCGGAAGTGACAAAGGGTGATTTATCATCAAAAGGAACCATATTTTTATTGACCGTAATATGAGCCTTGACCAAGGCTTTCTCTGTTTCTTTGCCGGTCACTCCTTTGTTTCGCAAGTCAATCAACATCATATGATTATCGGTTCCGCCCGAAATAATATGATATCCTCTATCCACAAATGCTTTGGCCATGGCTTGTGCATTTTTTCGTACTTGAATGACATAATGCAAAAAATCATCACTCAAAGCTTCGTTAAAGGCAACGGCTTTGGCCGCAATTATATGTTCCAATGGACCTCCTTGCATACCGGGGAAAACAGCCGAGTCCAGCACTGCCGACATCATTTTTGTTTTTCCTTTGGGAGTTTTAATGCCAAACGGATTTTCAAAATCTTTCCCCATCAAAATCATTCCGCCACGTGGTCCACGTAATGTTTTATGTGTGGTAGTCGTGACTATATGTGCATAAGGCATAGGGTCACTTAACACTCCTTTGGCAATTAATCCCGACGGGTGAGAGATATCCGCCATTAATAATGCGCCTACTTCATCTGCTACTTCACGGAATTTTTTAAAATCCATATCACGAGAATAGGATGAAGCTCCGGCAATAATAAGTTTGGGTTTATGCTTGAGAGCAGTTTCACGCATGGCTTCATAATCTATACGACCGGTATCTTTATCTACTCCATAAGAAACCACATTATATAGTTTTCCTGAAAAATTCACCGGTGAACCATGTGTAAGATGGCCGCCATGTGAAAGATCAAAACCCAGAATGGTATCTCCCGGTTTTAAAACCGCAAAATAAACCGCAGCATTCGCTTGTGAGCCGGAATGCGGTTGAACATTGGCATATTCCGCTCCGTAAAGCTCTTTGGCACGGTCTATGGCCAACTGTTCTACTTGGTCTACCACTTCACAGCCTCCGTAATAGCGTTTGCCCGGGTAACCTTCGGCATATTTATTGGTCAAAACCGAGCCCATTGCTTTTAATACCTCATCACTTACATAATTTTCTGATGCGATTAATTCCAACCCATGCGTTTGACGCTCGGTTTCTTTATTTATTAAATCAAAAATTTGTGTATCCATCGAGAAAGTTGTTTATAATTTTTATCTAACAATAATACTATTTTTTTGTATTTATAAAACTGATTTTTAGAAAAAATTAATAAAAAAAGCCCGAAAATATTTCCGGGCAAGTTTTAGTTTAACACCAAATATTATCGAGTAAACACCAATTTATTTTCTTCCGACAGGTTTTCATCATATTGATATCCCCCGAGATTAAACAATTTAAGATCATCTACCTTATCAATATTGTTTTGAATAATAAAACTGCTCATCATTCCACGTGCTTTTTTTGCATATAAACTGATGGTTTTTAGTTCGCCGTCTTTATAATCCTTGAAAACTATATCCACTACCGGATTTTTTAATTTTTTCTTATCAATGGCTTTAAAATATTCCTGACTGGCCAAATTTACCAATACTTCGTCTTTCTTTGCATCTTTATTTAGAAAATCTGTTACTTTATCATGCCAAAATTCATAAAGATTCTTATATCCGTCAAATTGTAGTTTGGTACCCATTTCCAAACGGTAAGGATAAATCAAATCAAAGGGACGTAAAACCCCGTAAAGGCCGGAAAGAATACGTATTTTGTCATTAGCTTTAAAAAGATCCGCCTCATTGAAATGCTTGATATCCAATCCTTCATACACATCGCCGTTAAAAGTAAAAATAGCAGGACGAGCAGTATCCGTGGTATGAAATTTACTCCAATTTTGGTATCGCTCCCAATTGAGATTTGCCAGATTATCAGACAGCTTCATCAACTCCTTTATTTCCTCGGGGGATTTGTGTTTTAATACCTCAATAAGTTTTGCAGCTTCATTTATAAACAAAGGCACTGTATAATCATAATTAGGATATTTACTCTTCAAATCCAGTTTTTTGGCAGGTGACAATAGTATCTTCATAAAAATAAATTTTGGTCTGCAAAAATATTAAAATATATTACGATTTGTTCCAAATTTAAGAAATTTTTTAATACGAACTTAAATCTTTGACATTCAAAGCTTTGATTATTCTACGATTGAGTGCCAACCGATTTTTTTCATATTCCTGATAATTAATATAGCGGAAATAGCCGCAATAGCAAAAAACAAAAGGGATAAATTATACTGTTTAAAAATTAATTTTCCTATACCAAAAAGTGTCATAATTACCATCATACTTCCCAAAAACCAATTGGCGAACATCAAAATAAAACCTTTGTCACTTTGTACTTCGGGTAATTGATCTGAAATACGCTTCCACCCGATTCCTCCGGGATGAACTTTCCTGTAAAATTCAAAAAGTTTTTGGTCGGAAGTGGGTCGGGTGAAGAAAGTAATCAATAACCACCAGAAAGTTGACCAAGCGACAATACTCAACAATATATATGCATACTCATTCCCCAAATCCCATCCAAGCCCCCATTTTTTACTCAAAAGAAAAGGGAGCAAAAAATAGGGTGCAAGCATAGCGGTTATTTCACTCCAAGCATTGACACGCCACCAAAACCAGCGTAGAATCAGCACTAAACCTATTCCGCCGCTGGCTACCAAAATAAATTGCCATGCTGCACTGATTTGTGTGATTTGGGTGGTAATCAAAAGAGCGATAAACATAAGTATGAAAGTTGTGATTCGGGAAACTTTTACATAGTATTTTTCACCGGCTCCCGGTTTTATAAAAGGGCGGAATAAATCATTGACAATATAAGAAGTTCCCCAAACGGTTTGTGAAGCGATGGTGGACATATAAGCGGCAAAAAAAGCCGCCAGCATCAAACCCAATAATCCGCTGGGAAGCAAATCGCGTATCAACATTACATAAGTAGCTCCTTTATCTTCAGCTTCCGGATACATTACCAAAGCAACCATGGCAGCGAGAATCCAGGGCCATGGTCGAAGAGCATAATGAGCAATATTAAACCACAGTGTGGCAAATAATGAATGCTTTTCATCTTTGGCAGACATCATTCTCTGGGCAATATAACCGCCTCCACCGGGTTCGGCTCCGGGATACCAACTGGCCCACCATTGCACTCCGAGATAAGTAAACAATGCAGTCAAGCTCAATTTTAAAACACCGTTTCCTGCTTGTGCCGTAGTGCCATCATCACTGCCGATATCGGGAATAAAATCGAAAATCCATTTTTGACTGCTTAAACTTTCTTTTAATCCGTCAATTCCTCCTATATGCTTTACCGCATAGTAAGCCAAAGCAATACTTCCAGTCATTGCCATTATAAACTGAAAACTGTCTGTTACCGAGACACCCATTAAACCCGAAAGAGAAGAATAAACGGCTACAAAAAACATCATCAAGCCTACATATAATAAATGAGCGGAAAAATGCACGCCCATTATATCAATCTCTTTAAGCCCGAAGAAAGTCAGGTCAGGAAACATAACCTGTAAAATTTTTACCATCGCCAGATTCACCCATGCAATTACAATGGCATTCATCAAAATCCCAATATACACTGCTCTAAATCCACGTAAAAATCGGGCAGGCTTCCCTTCATAACGTATATCTACAAACTCTGCATCGGTGAGAATATTTGCTCTACGCCATAACCGGGCAAAGAAAAAGACCGTTAAAATGCCTCCGAAAACCATATTCCACCATAACCAATTTCCGGCAATACCGTTTTTTGAAACCAATTCGGTTACTGCCAAGGGAGTATCTGCTGCAAAAGTTGTGGCCACCATACTGGTTCCGGCAATCCACCAGGGCAAATTCCTACTACTGAGAAAAAAACTTCCGGTATCTTTTCCGGCTTTCTTTGAAAAATAAAAGGCAATGGCAAAGCTAAAAAGAAAATAGGCGATAATAATACCCCAATCGAGTGTAGAAACTTTCATAAATATATTTTTATAAAAAAGTAAATTTAAGAAAAAACAACGAAATGAGGAGAATTCAGAAAAGTCTTCGTCAAAAAGTTTTGGCTTAAAGAATAAATTAAAGTATTTTTGTTTTTAATCAATTTCATCACTTATGTCCGATAGCCTTGTAAAACTTGTTAATGCTGCCATATTACAAAAAGGAAAACCCATATTGACTGATGTAAACTTAGAAATTAATCAGGGAGATTTCTGTTACCTGATAGGTTCTACCGGTAGCGGAAAAAGCAGTTTGCTCAAAACTCTCTATGGCGAATTGCCACTGGTAAAAGGAAAGGGAGAAATTGTCGGATATGATTTGCGTAAATTGAAAAATAAAGAAATTCCTTTTTTAAGAAGAAAACTGGGAATTGTATTTCAAGATTTCAAACTTTTAACTGACCGCTCTGTCTATGATAATTTGCTTTTTGTACTTAAAGCAACGGGATGGAAAGACAAAAAAGCGATGGATCATCGCATACGTGAAATATTGGAAGAATTGGATCTTACCGACAAAATATATAGTTTTCCTTTTGAATTATCGGGCGGAGAACAACAACGGGTTTCCATTGCCCGTGCTTTACTAAATAAACCCGAGCTAATCCTTGCCGACGAACCTACCGGAAATCTTGATCCGGAGACTTCCAATGAAATCATGAAAATTTTGCGTGAACTAAACGAGCAAGGACAAACAGTAGTGATGGCCACACACGATTATGCTTTAATTTACCAATATCCTTCGACTACCTATAAATGTGAAGACGGAAAATTATTTGAAGTACAGTTTGAAATCGATTGATGCTCTCGGTTCTTATTCCTACATATAATTACAATGTTTATCCGCTTGTTAAAGAGATTCATAAACAACTTTCCAAACAAGGTATTGAATTTGAAATTCGTATATATGAAGATGGTTCGACTATACAAGGGGAGGTTCTCGATAGATTAAAAGAGCTTCCGGGAGTGATATATAATAAATTTAAGGAAAATAAAGGACGTACGTTTATCCGGCACTTATTGGCAGAAGATGCTGTGTATGAAAATTTGCTTTTTCTAGATGCCGATATGTTCCCCAAAGATCGTTTTTTTGCTTCAAAATTATTGAAAGAAATAGAAAAAAACACTTCCGATGTATATTTTGGGGGTGTTAACTTACCTCCTGTTCCTCCTTCCCCAAACAAAATTTTACGTTGGAAATATGGAAAAGAAAGAGAAGCTGTCCCGGTTGAAGAAAGAAAAAAAAGGCCCTATAAAAGCTTAATAAGCGGGGCTATTCTTATAAAAAAAGAAAAATTTTTGCCCGTATCCGAAGAACTGAAAAAATACAATCGTTACGGGATGGATATTTATTTTTCCTATTTACTCAAAAAAAATAATATAAAGGTTCACCATTATAACAATCCCATTATGCATTTGGGACTGGAAGATAACCGGGTTTTTATAAAAAAAACGGAACAAGCTGTTGAAACGCTTCATTTTCTTATTTTAAATCAACTGATTCCTGCGGATTACAGCCGCTTAGGAAAAACCTATATCAAAGTAAAAAAATGGAAGGTTTGTGGTTTATTGAAAGGTTTTTTCTCTATCGCCCGGTCGTTATGTTTGAAAAATTTGTATTCAACAAATCCTTCTTTGGCTATCTTTGATTTATACAAACTTTGCTACCTTTGTAAAATAAACTCTATATAAATGCCTTTTTTTTCGGTAGTTATTCCTTTATATAATAAGCAACAATACATCCGAAATACTATTAAAAGTGTTTTAAAACAAGATGATAAGGACTTTGAAATCATACTCATTGATGACGGTTCTACCGATAATTCTTTAAAACAAATAGAAGATATTTCCGATCCCCGTTTAAAAATTTTCCGTAGTCAAAACCAAGGAGTTTCGTCTGCGCGAAATTTAGGAATTCAAAAATCACAAGGAAAAATACTTGCTTTTTTGGATGCCGATGATTTTTGGTATCCTCAACATCTTTCGGAAATAAGAAGCCTTTATGAAAATTTTCCCGAAGCAAAGTTATACGCCACCGGTTATGAAATAGAATACCCCGAAGGCTTTACAAAAACTTTCGGACTACATCAAGCTAAAACCCGGAGGCTTTTTTTTCCTTTTTATAAATATACATCAGGTGCTCCCCTTTTTTATACCAGTAATTTTGCATTGCTTAAAGAAATTTTTGATAAACAAGAAGCGTTTAAAACCCATATACATGCAGAAGATACCGAATTGTTCTTACGTCTAGGATATCTTTATCCCTTGGCATACAGCAGCCTGATTACTATGCGACATACCGACTCTTCCCATAATTCTCTTTTTTCTTCTTACAAAACAGAAATGAAAGAAAAAATAACAGATGAATTACATTTATTTGAAGATAAAGATCTCCATTTAAAAAGAATATTGGATATAAATCGTTTTTCCTGGGTCATTGAATATAAGTTGCAAGGAAAAAAGGAAAAAGCCACAAAATTAAATAAAGAAATTTATTACAAAAGCCTCTCTGTTTCACAAAATATTTTAAGATATCTTCCCGGCTTATTATTAAATGTCCTAAAAAAAACACAGAAAAAATTCAAAAAGAAACATTGGTATGTCAGTCCTTATTGAGTTGAAGGCTATTAAAATTCACTCTCGGTTATCTTATGTATTTGTTCCAAATAGTCTAGGGAATTAGGCCCTTCCATAAAAAGTAAATCCAGAAAACTAAGATTAGGAATAAAGGGAAATTTGTTTGAAAAAACTTGTGTATAAGCTGGAAATTTATTTGTAATTACGGGATCTTTTTTTGCTTCTTTTAAATTACGCAAATCACAAAAACTGGGATATTCTTTTTTATATTCCGTGGTTAAATCAAAATCTTTTTCAATTTCCAATAAATCCCATAAAGATTGAATAAGTTTTATATTGTAATCTACCAGTTTTTCTTCTTTTTGAAAAAACAGAGGCTTTATATCATCTTCATAAAATTCAAAATAAGGAGAGGTTCTATAGGCTGTTTCCAAGCTTCGCCAATGTAATTTTTGCCAATCAAAATCATAAGAAATTCTAACGTCTTTATAGTATTGTTTCCCATCGCTTTTGGTATGTTTAACTGGCACACTCAAACTTTGCTTTCCGTTAGGACTCAAAATATGCATTCTTGTACGATAGGTTTGTTTTTCATAAAAATCATTCACTTCAAAAACCAATTTATCCGTGAAAATCATTTTTGACATGGCCAAAATACCCGGAAAATAGGTCGGGTGAATAACTATCTTTTTCATATCTCTAACTTCTTATTCCGATTTTTTCTTTTTACGATAAGCGGAGAAACCATAATATAAAGCAAGCAATACCAAAAACGGAATCAAATAGGAAACTCTTTCGCCTTCTCCGGATACTGTCGTGAAAACGCGATCCCAACGAACTCCTTCCGGACCTGAACTGTAAAAAATAAAGACCGGTTTCCCCACTACATGATCAAAAGGAACAAATCCCCAAAATCGTGAATCCTCTGAATTGCTTCGATTGTCACCCATCATAAAATAGTAGTCTTGTTTAAAGGTATAGTCTGTAACAGGTTTCCCGTCAAGCAAATATATATCTCCTTTTTTTTCTAATTTATGGTTGTGCACCTTATGGTATTTATCATGTTCATCATATTTCTCAATAATATCCTTGTATAAACGGTAATTTTTTTCATTTAATTGGATTTTATCACCTTTTTTAGGAATATAAATGGGGCCGAAATTATTGATGTCCCAATCAGGATTTCCCCCATACATTTGACCTTTTCCTACATCCAATAATTCCACTTTCTCTACATTGGAAAGATTTTGAACGGCTTTTAAGCCTTCATCGGTCAAGTTCATCCATACTATGCTAAGATCAGAATTTGCCTGTTCGATTTTTACTCCGTAATTTTTCATCAATCGCATTAATGTTGTTCTGGTAAACGGCATATCAGGCTTAGTAGTTACTTGATAAACCCGTTGTATATAAGTCCTGTCAGGATATTGAGTAGGCTTGCCATTGATAAATATTTTTCCTTTTTTGATTTGCATCGTATCTCCCGGAACAGCCACACATCTTTTTACATAGTGAGATTTTTTATCAATAGGTTTATATTGGGCGACATCTTTTTGAAAAAAATATTTTACCGTATCCGCAGGCCAATTGAAAACCACTATATCGTTCCGTTTCACTTTTTGAAGGCCGGGTAATCGCAAATAAGGCAATTGCGGGAATTTTAAATAAGAACGGGTTTTAAGTAAAGGCAATGTATCATGAACCATCGGTGTTGAGATAGTAGTCATGGGAACTCTTGCTCCATAATGCATTTTGCTGACAAACAAATAATCTCCTATCAACAAGGTTTTTTCCAATGAACCGGTAGGAATCTTATAGGGTTGAATAAAAAAAGTATGCACAATGGTAGCTGCAATAATGGCAAATACCAAAGATCCTATAAGAGTATCTTTATCATTTTGATGATCCGGATTGTAGGGAAGTTTATCTGCCTCGGTATAATTTAGATAAGCGATATACAAACCTAAGGTGATTACTGCCAATATTTTGTCCTTAGTTGATTTTTTTCCGAATACATTGAGTAGTTGCACCCATAAAGTCGGAATCATCAATAAATTAACAATAGGTATATAGGCAAAGATCATCCACCATACGGGCCGGTTTATTATTTTCATCAATTCATATAAATTAAGAAAAGGAACAAAAGCTTTCCATGGCTCGATACCGGCACGTTTATAAAATTTCCATGTAGCTATGCCGTGTAAAAGGTTTAATACGATAAAAACCAAAATCCATTGAGAAATATTCATACTATTTTTTTTATCAAATTTATTTTATTGAATGTATAATATACAATTTTTAAAGTGTTTTTAACATTAAAAACGATAATGCAAGCCCAGACCGGGTATCTTTTTCCTGTTATATGTAGGAATGCTTATGGTTTTTATACTCAAATTATCATTCACATTCCATTGTTTCAGATGTGCACTGACATTGGCATCGATTATATTGAGAAAATACGCTACAATAGTCAGCATCAATGAAGTTTCGCGTTGTTTTCTATAATATTCCTGTGCATCAATCAAAACATCATCACTATATTGTGGAAATTCGTCCGGCAGTCCTTTTTTGCGATTGAAATAAGCATCTCTGTATTTGTTATATTCCTGCGTGTTTTGATTATAAAAATATAATCCTGCTCCAATAGTTCCCCACACAATAGGTACTTTCCAATATTGCTTGTTATAAATCTGGCCTAATCCGGGTAATACCGCCGAATAAAATGCGGCTTTTGCAGGTGACAAAGGGTCTATTTCATTTTTGAATAATGATTTTCCGGTGATATGCAAACTATCCACAGATTTTGTTTTCTCTGCACTTCCTTGGGCTTGTAAAAAGAATACCCAAATAAATAATACTATGAAAAAAGTTTTTTTTATTGGATTAAGTTTTTAATTTTTTCCAAATCTTCCATAGAAGAAAAAGGAATGGTTATTTTTCCTTTTCCGGAAGGACTGAGATTTAGTTTCACTTTTTTTCCGAATTTTTCTTTCAATTCCGACTCAAAATTTTTTAATTCTTCGGGTAATTCCTTTTTGACAGGTTTAAGGTCCAAAATTTTCCCTTCCCTGAATTTTTTTACCAAATCTTCGGTTTGCCGGACAGACAAATGATCTTTAATGATTTTCTCATAAAAATCCAATTGCACTTTCGGATCTTCAATATTAATCAACGCACGACCATGTCCCATACTGATAAAACCGTCGCGAATACCGGTCTGAATGATAGGATCAAGTTTTAATAATCGCAGGTAATTGGTGATAGTAGAACGCTTCTTCCCTACTCTTTCACTCATTTGTTCTTGGGTAAGATTGAGCTGATCGATCATTGCTTGAAAGGACAAAGCAATTTCTATGGCATCCAGGTCTTCACGCTGTATATTTTCCACCAAAGCCATTTCAAGCATCTCGTTATCGTTAGCGAGACGGATGTAAGCGGGGATACTTTGCAGTCCGGCCAATTTAGAAGCACGCAAACGCCGTTCTCCTGAAATTAAATCAAATTTTCCTCCTTTGTTTTTACGTACGGTTATGGGCTGAATTACGCCCAATTCTTTGATGGAATTGGCCAATTCTTGCAAGGCTTCTTCGTCAAATTGAGTTCGAGGTTGGTGGGGATTGGCAATTACCGCATCCACCGGAATTTCAATAATCGAGCCGATTACCTCCTTGGCTCCTTTGTCTTTGGCCGATTGTATTTCGTCGGAATTCAATAAGGCCGATAAGCCTCTTCCCAAACGTTGTTTTTTATTTGTCTTTGCCATAATAATTATTCTTCCTTTGATTCAATATTTTCCTGCTCATTTTTTCTGATTAATTCATCTGCTAAATTGAGATAATTAACCGCTCCTTTACTCGTCGCATCATAATCCAAAATACTTTCACCGAAACTCGGCGCTTCACTCAACCGGACATTTCTTTGAATAACAGTATCAAAAACCATATCGCCAAAATGGGTTTTTACCTCCTCAACCACTTGATTGGAAAGTTTTAAACGGGAATCATACATGGTGAGCAATAATCCCTCAATATCCAAATCGGGATTGTGAATTTGCTGCACATTTTTTACGGTATTTAATAATTTTCCCAAACCTTCCAAGGCAAAATATTCGCATTGAATCGGAATAATAACCGAATCGGCAGCAGTCAAAGCATTCAAAGTAATCAAACCCAGAGACGGAGCACAATCAATAATTACATAATCATAATCATTTTTTATTTCTTTGATGGCGTCTTTAAGCATGAATTCACGATTGGGTTTATCTACCAACTCAATTTCCACTCCTACTAAATCGATATGAGAAGGAATAAGATCTACATTGGGGCTATTGGTCTTTATCAAAGTATCTTTGGCATCCGCTTCATGTTCCAATAATTCATAAGTTCCCATAGGGGCTTGCTCAATATCAATTCCTAACCCTGACGAGGCGTTAGCCTGCGGATCGGCATCTATCAACAATACTTTTTTTTCCAATACTCCCAAGGCCGCAGCTAAATTAACGGCCGTTGTGGTTTTTCCCACTCCTCCTTTTTGATTGGCAATGGCTATTACTTTTCCCATTTGGTAGTCAAATTTTAGGTTGTAAAAATACGATTTTTTTATTTATCCGTCCGCAGCTTCCTCAAAATCTTATCAACATAAAAACCTTTTTATCACTTTTTTTATATCTAACGAATCAAGACTGACAAAATTACCTCCTTTTAAATCAGGTATTCATTTAAATTAAAAAAATTAAAAAAAAATATTGCCGCTTAATTAAAAAATGTATTATTTCTCAGCCTTTAACAGATAAATTGTTTTATAAAAAAACATAGGTGTTATTTTCATAATAAGAAACAAGTATGGTATATTTTTTGATTTATATTACACTAATACCCTTTAAAATTTAACTTGAGTTTATAGGGGTATCTTGTATTTTTTATTAACTTTACAGATTGAAAATCCAATGTCTTATGGAAGAAAAATATTCTAAATCTTTAAAAAAAATCATTCTTAAAAGCCGGAATGTAGCTTTTGAGAACAAACATAAACATATCGGAACGGAGCATTTGGTTTACACCATGCTTTCGGATGAAGATTATCAGGGAAACCGGTTGATGCAAATTATTCAAGATGAATATGATTTGCCTAAGGAACAGGTATTAAGAAAAATAAAAAACTTGTTACCGGCAAAAGCAACAACCAATCTTACCGAACAAGACAAATCGGTAATTACACTTACACATCAAGCTTCCAATGCATTGAAGCGTTCCTATTTGATTTCAAAAAAATTCAATGACAATGAAATCAATACGGTTCACCTTTTTCTCAGTATTTTATATAATGAAGACGATCCCGTAACACGTGTTTTGCAAAAATACGGATTGAACTACGAGGATTTAAAAACCACCTATGATCAACTGTATTCTACTGAAGATATAGATGAAATAGAGGACTTTTTTGACAGTTCCGAAAATCCTTCATCTGAGCATAATCCTTTTGGAGGAGCCCCCGAAGAAAATGACGGACGTTTTGAGGCGCCCAAACGAAAACAAAAGAAAACCAAGACTCCGGTTTTGGATAACTTCGGAAGAGATTTGACCCGTTTGGCCGAAGAAGGAAAATTAGATCCGGTGGTAGGACGGGAAAAAGAAATTGAGCGTATTGCTCAAATATTAAGCCGTAGAAAGAAAAATAACCCTATTCTCATCGGAGAACCCGGAGTGGGTAAATCGGCCATTGTAGAAGGCTTGGCGTTAAAAATCGTACAAAAAAAGGTGTCGCGTGTATTGTTTAATAAACGTGTAGTTGCCTTGGATTTATCTGCTTTGGTGGCAGGAACCAAATACCGCGGACAATTTGAAGAACGCATGAAAGCTTTGATGAACGAACTCGAAAAAAATAAAGATGTTATTCTTTTTATTGATGAAATTCACACCATTGTAGGTGCCGGAGGAGCCCAAGGTTCACTGGATGCGTCCAATATGTTTAAACCTGCTTTGGCTCGCGGTGAAATTCAAACTATCGGAGCTACCACTTTGGATGAATATCGACAATATATAGAAAAAGACGGCGCCTTGGCTCGACGATTTCAAATGGTTTTGGTAGAGCCTACAAGCGTAGATGAAACCATTCAGATTTTACATAATATAAAAGACAAATATGAGAGCCATCACGGAGTAAAATACACCGATGAAGCTATCGAAGCGGCCGTAAAACTTACCAATCGTTATATGACCGACCGTAATCTTCCCGATAAAGCCATCGATGCAATGGATGAAGCGGGCAGTCGCGTGCATATTACGCATATCATCGTACCCGAATATGTTTTGGCACTCGAAAAAAAATTGGAAGAGATTCAAGATAAAAAAGTAGAAGCGGTGAAATCTCAACAATTTGAGCTCGCTGCAAAATACAGGGATGACGAAAAACATGTGGAAACAGAACTCGCCAAAGCACAAGAAAAATGGACCGAATCGATGAAAGAAGTTCGTCATGAAGTGGGTGAAGAAGAAGTAGCCGACGTCGTTTCTATGATGACAGGTATACCCGTGAATCGTATTGCCCAAGCTGAAACTTCCAAACTGAAAAATCTGACCAAAACCCTGAAAAGCAAAGTAATAGGTCAAGACGAAGCCGTAGAAAAAGTAGTCAAAGCCATTCAACGAAACCGTTTGGGATTGAAAGACCCTAATAAACCTATCGGTTCCTTTATTTTCTTAGGACAAACGGGAGTTGGAAAAACCCAATTGGCAAAAGTATTGGCCAAAGAACTATTTGACAATACCGATGCCTTGATTCGTCTGGATATGAGTGAATATATGGAAAAATTCGCTCTCTCCCGCTTGATCGGTGCGCCTCCGGGATATGTAGGTTATGAAGAAGGAGGACAATTGACTGAAAAAGTGCGTAGAAAGCCCTATTCTGTCGTATTGTTTGATGAGATTGAAAAAGCACACCCCGATATTTTCAATATGCTTTTGCAAATCTTGGACGAAGGCTTTATCACCGATAGTTTGGGACGTAAAATCGATTTTAGAAATACCGTAATCATTCTGACTTCAAATATCGGTGCACGCCAATTAAAAGATTTCGGTCAAGGAGTAGGTTTTGGCACATCTGCCAAACTTTCTCAAGCGGATGAACACGCAAAAAATGTAATCGAAAAAGCCTTGAAAAAAACCTTTGCTCCGGAATTCCTTAATCGTATCGATGACATCATTATCTTTAATGCCCTCGAAAAAGAAGATATCCACAAAATCATCGACATCGAACTGGAAAAAGTTTATAAACGATTGGAAGAAATGGGATATGAATTCAGTCTGACGGAAAAAGCCAAAGATTTTATTGCTGAAAAAGGTTATGATAAGCAATATGGAGCCAGACCTTTGAAAAGAGCCATTCAAAAATACCTTGAAGACGCTTTAGCAGAAGAAATTCTCAATAAACACGTCAAAGAAGGCGACCGGATTTTAATGGATTATGACGAGAAAGAAGACAAACTCTTTTTCAGTAAAATAGAGCCTTCGGGAAAAGAAGAAAACACCGATAAAGAAGAAGCCTAAACGCTTCTTCTTTTCTTTGTCAGGCCCCGTAGTTCAATGGATAGAATAGTTGTTTCCTAAACAATAGATCCAGGTTCGATTCCTGGCGGGGCTACAAAATCAGAATTTCATTCGTGCTTTGGGAACTAAATCCAAACGCCCGGTTTGTCCTTGTAAATATTTATGATATCCTACAATTGCAATCATGGCAGCATTGTCCGTGGTAAATTCAAATTTGGGAATATATACCTCCCAATTCCCTTTCTCTTGTTGTTCTAATAAGGCATTTCTAATTCCGGAATTGGCAGAAACTCCTCCTCCGATAGCAATACGGTTAATGCCCGTTTCTTTCACTGCCAATTTTAATTTATCCATCAAAATATTAATAATGGTATATTGAATGGAAGCCGAGAGATCTTCGATATTTTCTTTGATAAAATCGGGGTTTTCTTTTACCTTTTTTTGTAAAAAATAGAGAATGGACGTCTTTAATCCGCTAAAACTAAAATTCATTCCCGCGACTTTAGGCTTTGGAAAAGGGAAACGTTTCGGATCTCCTTTTTGCGCATATTTATCAATCAATGGACCTCCCGGATAAGGCAATCCCATAATTTTGGCGGATTTATCAAAAGCTTCCCCCACTGCATCGTCCAAGGTTTCTCCTAATACCTCCATATCAAAATAATCATTCACCCGCACAATTTGTGTATGCCCTCCGCTGATGGTTAAAGCCAAAAAGGGAAATTCCGGAAGCTTCATACTATCTTCTTCAATAAAATGAGCTAAAATATGTGCTTTCATATGATGCACCGGCAAAAGAGGAATATTCCATGCCATGCTCAAAGATTTGGCAAAAGAAACGCCGACAAGTAAAGAGCCTAACAGACCGGGACCTTCGGTAAATGCTATACCTGATAATTTCTCGGGAGAAATGCCTGCTTTTTTTAATGCCATATCCACCACCGGGACGATATTTTGTTGATGGGCTCTTGATGCCAATTCAGGGACTACCCCGCCATATTCTTCATGTATTTTTTGATTGGCTACTATATTCGAGATGATTTTACCGTCTTTCAGTACTGCCGCAGCCGTATCATCACATGAGGATTCGATACCTAAAATATAAATTGATTCTTTATTTTCAACCGGTGATTTTTGAGGCATAAAATTTGTTATTTTTATGTTTTAATTTTAACAGCAAAATTAATATTTAGTTTCGATATAAAAAGGTTTTCAAAAATATTATTGCGTTTTATACTTATTATTCTGCTAATCAGCATTCTAATAAGCATCTCATTGACTATTCCGGCGGTTCAAACCAAGCTGGCCCAATATTTTACATTCCGTATTAATGAAGACAAAAAGGTCTCTATTTATATCGATAAAATCCAAATTAAACTCAATGGAAAAATCATCATCAAAGATTTTTATATCCTTGATGAACAAAATGACACGATGATTGCGGGAAAAAGATTGGAAACTTTCTTGAAAAATCCCTTCCAATTACAAAAAGAAAACAAACTGCATTTCGGCAGAACTCATCTTGACGGCCTGAAAGGAAATATTATCGTTTATAAAGGAAATAAAAAACCCAATATCGAGATTTTTGTTGATAAACTGGATAGTTCTTCTTCCTCCGGAAAGAAAACAAATCCCCCGTTTGAATTAAAAATCAAAAAAATAAAACTCACCGATGCACATCTAAAATATTCCGATTATAATAATTCGACTCCCGAAATCATTGATTTGTATAAAATGCAATCGGAAATTAACGGCTTTTATATAAAAGGTCCAAAGGTGCATTTCGCACTTAATAATACGAGCTTTATAGAAAAACACGGATTACAAGTGAACCGGTTTTCTACTGATTTTACCTACACCAAAAAACAGATGAAGCTCAATAAAACTCATCTGTTGACCCCTTATTCTACTCTTCATTTGGATTTGGTTTTTGAAGCTCCGGAAGGCTATAAAGATTTTAACAATAAAGTAAAATTGAATGGGAAGATAACCAATACTCAAATCAGTACAAATGACTTATTACTTTTTACGGATGTTTTTTCTCCCGGACATTCCTTGGCTTTCAACAGTATTCTCGGTGGAACAATGAATAAAATTTTACTCACGGACTATCAACTGTCTACCGATAATCAAATACAACTGAAAGGAGCTGCTACTTTATATAAAATTTTTGATTCAAAACACTTACAAACACGGTGGGATTTTAATCATTTGTCATTCAGTTTCCCAGAGTTAGTCGAAATTTTGGAGCCGGTACTAAAAAACAGTATTCCCTCCTCTTTTTATACAGCGGGAAATATACAAGGAAGAGGGAAACTCTTTTATAAAAACAACCATTTGGAATCGGCCATGGATCTCCAATCCTCACTCGGAGAGCTAGACTTTGATTTATTGATGAATGATTTTGAAACAGACAAAATTACTTCCTATAAAGCGCGGGCACAAACCAAAAACTTTGACCTTTCAAAAATTGCGGGAATAGGCATTAAACTTTTGACAGGAAAATTCCAAATTGTCGGAAAAGGATTGAGTTTACACAAGCTAAACAGTCATTTTAACGGTGAAATCGAACAAATGGAGTTCAAAAAATATCTCTACCGGAATCTCTCTGTCGACGGGAATGTCAGGAAAAAACGCTTTGAAGGGCGTTTTGATATAAATGATCCTAATCTGGATATGGATTTTACCGGACTTATTGATTTTTCAGGCAAGAAAAACAGAATGAATTTTTCCACGGAAATTTGCCATGCCGATCTACATAAAATTCACTTGATACAACGAGATACCATCTCAGAACTGAAAGGATTTATTGATATAAATGCACAAGGAAATACCCCGGATGACATAACCGGTAAAGTGGTTTTAAAAGACTTTTATTATAAAAATCAGTTCAGTGAATATGCTTTCAATGATTTCACAGCTATATCGGAGGTTGTGGACTCGGTAAAAAACATCCATTTTATTTCAAACGATATCCTTTCCGGTGATATAAAAGGAAAATTCACCTATGAAAAAATTCCGCTTCTGTTAAAAAATGCCATTGGAAGTGTTTTTGCCAATTATAAACCCATCCCCTTGGAAGACAGGCAATATATACGCTATAAATTGCAATTACATAATAAAATTGTGAGTTTGTTCTATCCTGACTTGGAAATTTCGTCCCATACAAGTTTTCAAGGGAAACTCGATTCCAAAGGAAATATCTTTAAAATGCGATTAAAATCCGGAGAGATCGACTATAGTCAAAATACCCTTAAAAATATTTACCTGGATATAGACAATAAAAACCCGATTTATAATCTTTTCCTAAAAATTGATTCCATCCATACTCCCGTTTACAAAATAAAGGATTTTAAACTGTTGAATACCACCATCAAAGATACACTTTACCTCAAAAGCGTATTTACAGGAGGAGATAATTATAAAGATAAATATGATATTTCTTTTTTCTATACAATGGATGAAGCTAAGAATTTTATTGTGGGATTACAAAAATCCATTTTCAATTTCAAAGAAATTCCCTGGTATATCGATCCTGAACATAATAAAAACAAGATTTTATATTCCACTACAAAAGACTCATTACTTGTAGAAGACATCGGTATATTTCATAATGAAGAGCAAATTAACATCAATGGATTTAAAACTCCTAAAAAGTTAAATTTAAACATTGACCTACATAAAATCAACCTCAAACATCTCTCACCCGATCTTGAAGAGTTTGTTTTTGAAGGAATCGTAAACGGGAATATAAACTTTAATAAATACGGCAACGAGATATTACCCAAAGCGGTCTTGAAAATAAAAAACTTTAAAATGAATGGTGAGTCCTTAGGAGACGTGAGCTTAAAAATCCATACCCTCAAAGGAAACCTTGTTTTTCTTGATATCGTTTTTAACAAAAAAGGTACACAACTGGCAAAAATTAACGGTTATATTGATTTCAGCAAAAAGAAACCTCTGGTGAATGCTTCCATATTCTTACAGGATTTTCCCGTAAAAACCTTAGAACCCCTTTTTAAAGATATTTTCGCGAATGTACGAGGGAAATGGACCGGAAATATCCAAGTCAAAGGGCCTATCGATAATCTTTCATTTACAGGAAAAATATATTTAAGTCATTTCGGCTTGAAAATTTTGGCTTTAAATGTAGATTATGAATTTAAAAATAATACTGTTGTTATTCTTAAAGGACAGGAGTTTATTCTTAAAGATGCTGAATTTGAAGATACAAAGATGCATACCAAAGGTTACCTTAGCGGTGTGATCAAACATCATAATTTTGATAATTGGTATCTCGATTTACATATCAAAACAGATAAACTTCTCGTCCTTGACACTCCCGAAAATCCCGAAGAATTATTTTACGGACAAGTAGTGGTAAAAGGAGATGCACGCATTCACGGGTATGTCAATCACTTGAAAATTGATGCCAATATGCAAACCTTGAAAGGCACTGAGTTTGTACTTACCTTGAATGATGTGGAAACCGAAGGGGAAGACGATTTTATTCGTATTTTATCCAAAGAAGAATTTAAAAAAGAAAAGAAAAAACAAAAAAGGAAAAAAATACGGAAAGTATATGAAGGCTTGGAAATGAATTTTGACCTTGACATCACTCCCGATGCCGAAGTGAAAATTATCCTTGATCAGGAATTCGGAAGTTATCTGAAAGCCAAGGGCTCTGGAGCTATGCTGTTGGAAATCAATACAAACGGACGTTTTAATATATGGGGAGATTATACGGTATTGGAAGGGATATATAATTTTAAATATGCGGGAATTATCGATAAAAAATTCCAAGTGGAACCGGGAAGTTATATCAGTTGGGAAGGAGATCCTTATGAAGCCAATCTCGATATTAAAGCCGTTTATGAAACCCTTGCCGATCCCTATGTGCTGATTCCCGAGCAACAGACGGATACGCACAATAATATGCCGGTAGATGTTATCATCTATTTGAAAGACAAACTCACTCAACCTAAAATTACATTTGATCTCGAATTGCCCAAAGCCAATACTATTTTAAAATCTCAAATTGATTACATTCTGAGTGATCCCGACAAAAAAAATCTGCAAGTATTATCCTTGCTCTCTTTTGGAAACTTTATCAATGAAAACGACTATAACCTGAACAAACAACTGGGTGAAGGTGCAGTCGAAACATTATCGGAAAGAGGTCTTAATTTATTAAACGCCCTGATGAGTCAAGATGAGAATTTTAAAGTTAATTTAAAATACAAAGGCGGTACCAATGATCTCAAAACAAATATCAAAAATGACCCGCAAGTAGGATTGAGTTTGACTACAAAAATCAGCAAACGTATTTATATAAACGGAAGTATTGCCATTCCGGTGGGACGTTATACAAAATCCTCAATCGTAGGAGATATGGAAATAGAAGTCTATCTCGATAAAGAAGGACATTTAAAATTTAGAGTTTTTAACAAACAAACCGAATTGGAATATGCCGGACAACAAGAAGGATATACGCAAGGTATCGGCTTGTCTTATGAGGTGGAATTTGATACCTTTAAAGAAATATTGGAAAAATTCGGAATTAAAATCAAAGAAGAAAAAGAATCAAATTAAAAAACATAATTATGAAAAAACAAATCAATTCTGACAATGCTCCCGCCCCTATCGGGCCTTACAGTCAAGCCATTCAAACAGGTGGGATTATATTTATCTCGGGACAAATACCCATGAATGCATTGACTAACGAGTTAATAACAGATAATATCGAACTCGCTACACATCTGGTAATGGAAAACCTGAGAGCCATCCTAAAAGAAGCGGAAATGAACTTCGGGAACGTAGTTAAAACTACTATTTTCTTAAAAGACATGAATGACTTTCCCGTTGTTAATGAAATTTACGGTGGATACTTTAAAGGAAAAACTCCTCCTCCTGCCAGAGAAACCGTGCAGGTGGCCAAACTCCCCAAAGATGTACAAGTGGAAATTTCTGCCATTGCAGTAAAATAAGAAAAAATGAAGGTAGCCTTATATGGTTTTATGGGAGCCGGGAAAACCAGTCTCGGCTCCAAACTTGCACGGCGTTTAGGATATGAGTTCATAGATCTGGATCAAGAGATTGAAAAAGAAACCGGTACGACTATTAATGAATATTTTGAGAAACACGGTGAAACGGATTTTCGGAAAGTGGAACACAAAGTATTGAAAAATATCATCAAAAAAGACCGGGAAAATATTATTCTGTCTCTGGGAGGAGGAACTATATTACAACCTTCAAACAGAAAAATATTGGAATTGATGAATTATAAGAACCTCTATTTGGATGTGGCTCTTCCTGTATTAATCCAACGTTTAAAAAAACAAAAAAGTAGTCGTCCATTGATCAAGAATATTCCCGATAAAGAATTTCCTCTCTTTATTGAGGCCCTGCTTATTTCCCGAAAACCCATTTATGAAACGGCTGCTGATATCCATATAAAAATCGATGAAGAAGCTATGGAGCAAACCTTGGAAAAAGTCTTTTTGCTGCTGCAATTAAATTAATAATTCCGAATAATATCCAGAATGTAGTCATAGTATTTTACATTTCCGCTGTCATAGCGGATTTCGGTTTTCAGTATGTGGCTGTTTATTGGAATTAAGGACTTTAATGATTAATAATAGTTGGAAATTTTGAATTAGTAAAAAATGAATTTTAAAAACGCATAACACTCTATAACTTATTGATAAAAATCCGGATAAAAGATTTTGTCCCGGTTTATTATTAATTTTGAAAGAATTATTTTTTTATATTTATATAAATAAAAAAACAGCCATCCTTTCGGACAGCTGTTTTATAAAAGCAATAAAAATAAATTTTTTTTATTTCGTTTCTGCAGCTTCAGCCATTTTTTTTGCCTTCATTTTTTTGACAAAGGCCATCTTATAAGTTACGAAATCATCCTCGGAAATCACTCCGTCTTTATTTGTATCCATTTCATCAAATCTCTCTCCACGCAACTTCACATAAGTATCTTCATCAACAGGATTCCCTTTGGGATTCAACATAGCAAAACCGGGACATTCGTCTTTATCAATCATGGCATCTTGATTCTTATCTTTTTCCTTGAATTCCGCATGACTCCTTTCGAGAAATTCCTCTTTGGTCACCTGACCGTCTTTGTTTAAATCAAAAGAGTGATATTTTTTCTTAAATTTTTCTTCAGGCTTGGGTTTTGAAGTTTCAACCGGTTTTTCATCCTTTTTCTCTTGAACTACTTCTTTTTGTGTTGCTTCTTTCTTTTCTTCCTTATTTTCAGAACAAGAGATCATAGTAAAGCTCAAAGCAAAGATCATTAAAAGAATTCCGGTAAAAATTTTGTTTGTTTTCATAGTGTAAATTTTAATTTTTCCAAAGATAAGAAATAAAATCTAATTAGAATGATTCTAAATTAGACAATATATTTTTCAGGATAATTTTATCCCGTTCTCCATCTTTTTATCGGGGACAGCCAGAACCACTTTCCCGTCTTTTTGCACAAAACCGGTAAGGAGAAATTCCGACATAAAATCAGCAATTTGTTTAGGAGGAAAATTGACTACTCCGATAATTTGCTTTCCAAGCAATTTATCTTTGGAATAGGCGGTTTTCAATTGGGCTGAAGTTTTTTTGATGCCTATTTCAGTACCGAAGTCCACCCATATTTTATAAGAAGGTTTTCTTGCCGCCGGAAAATCTTCCACCCGGATGATGGTTCCCGTGCGTAAATCCACTTGTGCAAAATCTTCCCAACTTATCATTTTAATTTAAATTTAAAAAAGATCGGAAACTTCATTTCGCAAATATTCCAATCCCATTTCCGTTGGGACTTCTTTTTCAACCGCTTGGTTAAGTATGGCTTTTTGCAAGTCAAATGCATTTGAAATATCATCCTTTTGCGCTAAATTCCGTATGAAAAATATCGTGGCGTTTTTTGAAGTGGTAATGATATTCCAAGACTTCGTAGTTACATAAATCTGCTGACTGAGATTGTGTTCATATTCCGATTCGATTTGGAAAACCAGCTTTTCCACATATTTCTGTTTGTCTTGGTCATCGGGAAAAACATTTTTTACCAAACGGGCGGGAGAAATTCTTTCCAAAAATAGAGCCAGCCGTTCATAAGCTTGCAAACGTATGGGTAGAGAATATTTTTGCAATTCTCTTTTGGATTGTAAAATTTGTTTTTTTTCTTCATTGCGAAAAAAACGATCCAAAAAATAATAAGTGGTATAACCTGTCACGGCAGCAGGTAAGGCATATTTTATTCCTTCCAAAAGTGATTCGATATAATCCATATTCGCTTTTTTACAAATATAGGAAATTTACCGGCTTACTTTTGCTGATTTTCCAATTCCAAAATAAAATAATGATTGTTAAAATCGGCATGAAAAACAAAATGCTTGTCATCCAATTCCTTGATGATGCATTTTACTTTTTGTCCTTCTATTTTTACAATGAAAGATTTGTCCGTAATAAATTTATATTTGAATTGATCAATACGGTTTCCATAGATAGCATAAATATGAAAAGGACTGAAAACCAAATCCACATTTTTAAATTTTGCTTCATCGGAAGTGATTCCACTTTCAAAAATACTTTTTAATCGCCATTTGGTATTGAGAATCTGACGTAAAAAAGTATTGTCTTCACGTAAAGTAAGGGGTTTTGCTATTTCTCTCATTAGTAAAATATATTTACAAACAGAAAGCAAAAATCTTGCCAAAATAGATTATTCCTTTTCTTTAAACTCTAATTTTGAAATAAAAATAGAAGATAAAATTCGATTTCTATAACTTTCTAAACTTTCAGGGGAAGAATCCAGACGTAAGTTGACAAACTCATTTTCGTTTTCCCAAGCTTCATTCCAATAACTAATGGCTTTTATTTGTCCGGCATAAACAGAACTTTCGGTCAAAGAATGGAAAGCATCAGATATCCATTGCGCTTTATTTCCGGCAGAAGGATTTTCCATTACTCCCCATTCCACTATGGCGACAGGTTTATTTTCGGTTGAAATATTTTCAATTTCCTCCCAATTTTCAGTCAATACCTCTTCAAAACTTCTCCAAGGTTCGGAAGATTCCAAAGCGCCGTAAATACTTACCCCTATCCAATCGATATAATCATCACCAGGATAATAGTTTTTCATTTTATTCCAATCCGTTTCGGGATCATTTTCCCCGTTTACATGAAAAAACCAGGTAATATTTTCCGCTCCTTCATCCCTGCAAATATCAATTATTCTGCGATATACTTTTTTAAATTTTTCGGGCCCGTCATATTCGTCCGGATTTCCAAAAGCAGTCTCCCCCGCCCCATTCCACATTCCGTTCCAAGGAAACCAAAATCCGTTCATTTCCGTTCCGAATTCCACCAAAAGAGGGAAATCGCAGGATTTGGCCTTTTGGGCCCATTGTCTTAAATCACTATCAAATTCGCCATTCAGAAATCGATCCATTGTATAAACCGGATCGGCAATACCTTCTTCAAAAACCGAACGTGGCATCATGCGGATATAAGGCGTTTTGCCTGCCGCATGAATAATCTCGACCTCACCGGACGGAAAATGAATACCTCCTTTTTCCGGCAGCCAATTATTAGAAAAAAAGACCCAACCTATTTCCTTTTGGGCCAATTGTTCAAAGTGTAGTATTGAATCCGCTTTAACTTGATCTTCCGTGTCATCAAAATCCGGATAAGCATTATGATATATTCCTCCATCTTCCGGAGGGATTAATTTTATGGAAGTTATCTCATCCTTCCCATTTGTTTTCTTACATGAAAGAAAAGTTACAAACAAAAGGCTTAAAAAAAGGATTTTTTTCATATTCAAATATACAAAAAAAGACAACCCCGGGCTTTCCGGAGTTGTCTCAACAACACAAAATTATGAACAATCTCGTTTGTACCTATCGCTCCTTTTTACAAAGGAAATATTCCAGGCTGTATTTGCCCGGTCCAAAAGCAAATAGGGTAAACAACATTATAGCATAATATAATGGTATTTCAAAACCGTTATTTCCGGCTTGAAAACCATTTCTTAAATGGACGGTTGTAATCGCTACAAACATCACAAAAATCAACAATAAACTAATCAAACGGGTTCCAAATCCCAAAACAAGCAGAATCACTCCCAATAATTCGGTAATCCCGGCCAGATAAGCATTCAAATGAGGAAAAGGATAGCCTAAATCGGCAAACCAATCTCCTACGGCAGAAATATTTTTCCATTTCATCATTGCCGGGCCAAAAAATCCATAGGCCAAAATCAATCTCAATAATAGCAATGCCAAGTCTTGAAACTTTTCTCCTATCCGCGTCAATTTTTTATTTAAAGTTTTGATAAAACTCATAACTGTATATTTTTTTACTTAAAATTACTTTCCACATTTTCCCGCGCCACATTTGGCTTTTTCCTTTTTGGCTTCCTTCTTGTCTTTTCCACATTTCCCTTCTCCGCATTTTTTATCTCCTTTTTTGTCTTTACCGCATTTGGCCTCTCCGCATTTTCCCTCTCCACATTTTTTGTCAGCTTTTTTTGCTTTGTTCATTTTTCCTTCTCCGCATTTTTTCTCCGCTTTCTTGGTTTCTTTTTTTGCTTTCGCATCGGTGCCGCATTTCCCTCCTTCCATAGCGTAACCCGAATTTATTTCCAATGGGATATATGCATATTCCACTTTTTCACTGTTTTTTTGGTTATTATGGCTAAAAGACATTGTAAATAATACAAGGGCTATTAGTCCCAACAAACCGGTTAATTTTTTTGAATTTTTCATGATTTTAATTTTTAAAGGTTACAATAATAGTCGTAAGTTACTTTTAATCCTTACAAATAAATTCGATTTTTTATAAATTCTTGTTATAGCATAAATAAGTATATTTTATCTTTTGTAATTTTTGTTACATAAATATAATGTATAAATCACTTTAAAACTCGATTCTTTTAATTATTTTTGTATAAAAATAGCGCCTTATGCCCGGAATATCACACAAAGGAAAAAATATGCCCGCCTCACCTATTCGTAAATTGGTGCCTTATGCGGATCAAGCAAAAAGAAAGGGAAAAAAAGTTTATCATTTAAACATAGGACAACCCGATATAAAGACCCCCGAAAACGTGATGGATGCCATACGTAAAATCGATTTGGATCTTATCGCTTATTCTCCTTCGCAAGGTTATGAATCTTACCGTAAAAAATTAGCCGGTTATTACCGTGATAAAAACATCGATATTGACGCAAACGATATTCTGGTTACTACCGGAGGGTCCGAAGCTCTATCCATTGCTATCGGGAGTATAGCCGACCCGGGTGATGAAATTATCATTCCCGAACCTTTTTATGCCAATTATAACGGCTTTGCCAAACAAAATGCCGTAAAAGTAGTTCCCATTCATTCGGATATTTCTACAAATTTTGCTCTTCCTCCCATTGAAGAATTTGAAAAACTAATCACTCCGAAAACCAAAGCGATTTTATACAGCAATCCGGGAAATCCCACGGGATATGTATATTTTAAGGAAGAAGTGTCAAAATTGCGCGATTTGGCTTTAAAACACGATATTTATATCATTGCCGACGAGGTTTACCGTGAATTTATTTACGGTGACACCACTCATCATTCCATTTTGCATGAAGAAGGAATGGAAAATCATGCAATCATCATTGATTCGGTTTCCAAACGTTACAGTATGTGCGGGGCACGTATCGGTACTTTGATTACGAAAAACAATGAATTGATGCAAACGGCCATGAAATTTGCCCAAGCACGTTTAAGTCCGCCTACCTTGGGGCAAATTGCCGCCGAAGCTGCTATTGATACGCCTCAATCCTATTTTGACGAGGTGATTTCCGAATATAAAAACCGTAGAGACCTGCTTGTAAACAAACTGAAAGAAATACCAGGTGTAAAGGTCGCTGTCCCCAAAGGAGCCTTCTATATCATCGCCGAATTGCCCGTAGAGGATACCGATAAATTTGCCCGGTGGATGTTGGAAAATTTCGATATCAACGGAGAAACGGTTATGATTGCACCCGCCGCAGGTTTCTATTCGACACCGGGACAAGGAAAAAATCAAATTCGTATTGCCTATGTTTTAAAAGAAGAAGACTTGGAAAAAGCAGCCAATATATTGGGAAAAGGAATTGAAACCTATTCATCGATTTATGCCTGAAAAAGCCTCTTTAAAAAAATACAACAGCTTTGGGATTGATGTCAAGGCAGATGAAATTATACGGATAAAAGACCTTAATCAACTCCGCAACTGGCATTTAAAAAATCGGGATAAAAAATTTCTGGTTTTAGGAGAAGGCAGTAATGTTTTGTTCCTCTCCGATTTTAAGGGAACCATACTCTTAAATGAAATACAAGGAAAAGAAATAATCGAAGAAAAGGGCGACCGGATTGTCTTACATGTCAAAGGAGGAGAAAAATGGCATGACCTCGTAATGTGGGCAGTAGAAAACAATTACGGAGGAATAGAAAATTTGGCTTTAATTCCGGGGAAAACCGGGACTGCTCCCATACAAAATATCGGTGCTTATGGCGTAGAAATTAAAGATGTTATCAACAAAGTATATGCCTATGATTTCAAAACCGGAGAAGAAGTGGTTTTCAGCAAGGATGATTGCCGTTTCGGTTACCGCGATTCCATATTTAAAAAACCGGAAAACAAAAACCGGTATTTTATCACCGGAATAGATATCGAAGTAAGCAGGGCAAATCACAAGCTTAATACTTCCTACGGAGCAATTACAAAACTTTTAAACGAAAAAGGAATTCATACGCCCAAGCCCAAAGACATTGCAGAAGCGGTTATAGAAATTCGCCGCACCAAACTCCCCGATCCTCAACAAATAGGAAATGCCGGAAGTTTCTTTAAAAACCCCATTGTTTCCAAGGAAAAATTTGAAGCTATCCGAAAACTGTATCCGGATATGCCCTATTATAAAATAGATGCCCGACACATAAAAATTCCGGCAGGTTGGTTAATCGAAAAAGCCGGATTCAAAGGCAAGAGATTTGGAAATACCGGGGTGCATGACAAACAAGCTTTGGTATTGATAAACCTGGGCAATGCCTCCGGAAAAGAAGTGAAAAATTTGGCAGAAAAAATCATTGCGGAAATAAATAAAAAATTCGGAATACAATTACAACCCGAAGTAAATTTTATCGAATAAACTATGTATCATAAACCCAAAGTCAGCATAATTATTCCCGTATATAACGGAGAAAAATATTTGTCCAAAGCCATAGACTCGGCCACAGGACAAAGCTTGGAGGAAATAGAAATCCTTCTCATTGACGACGGTTCTACGGACAATACTCCTGCCATTCTGCAACAATATAAAATGTCCGATAACCGTATTGAAGTGATTACACAGCTCAAAAACAGCGGATTGGGTCCGGCGCGCAACCTTGGAATTGAACATACCAATGGAGAATATATATTTTTCCTCGATGCCGATGATTACATCCACCCCAATGCTTTGGAAGTGCTTTATGAACAAGCAAAAAGAGAAAATCTCGATATACTTCAAAGCAAATATATTCGCAAAAAACATAACAATAAACAAATTGAACCGGAAGATTTGACTCCTCTTCCTTCTCCCGTAAACGGTATAGAATATTTTCATCAAGGATTTTTTATATCACCCATGGCATGGGCAAAACTATACAAAACGTCATTTCTCAAACAAAAAAACCTCCGTTTCAAAAATCAAATAAATCAAGACATGCCTTTTGTTTTTGAAGCGCTAACACATGCCAATGCCGTCAATAATAACTTAATGCCTACTTATTTTTATCAAATTAATGAATATTCTATTAGCGCTAAATTCAGTGAAAAACATATTACCGATTATATTAGGGTATTAGAAGATTTGCAAGCTTATTTTATGAATACAAATCTAACAAATAAAAATTCTATTTTTCCCATCCAATATTTTTTGTTTATGGCACGCTTGAGTGATCGAGTACTCAAATTCGGAGACTCGGACCAAAAAAAAAGAGTAAAGAAGTATGTAGAAAAAAAAGCAAAAAAATATGGCAAATTTCTGACTAAAAACAAAAAATATCCTTTTCTAAAACGAATGATTCTCAAATCATCTCCTTATAATTATTCTTTGCTTTCACAAACATTCAAATCAAAAAAACACAAATAATCAGGGTCATCAGGGCGTGTGCTCCCCTCCGCATACTCCCCGCAACGGCACCGGGCTATCCGCTATATCTTTTGTTAAAAAACAAAAGGATGCCGCTACTATCCCTCACGCAAAAAATACTATTTTTTCTTTTTGAAATAGCTCAAATAGAAACTCTCCATTTTACAAGCCAGACAATAATCGAAGAATAAATCCAAAGCAATGGCAATGATAAACATCAAAATAAAGATTTTAGCCGTAATAATCCACCCCATAAAATAGGAAAGAGAAATAATAATACTGAATATCAAGCCTACTTTGGCAGCTATTTTTTTGCTTCCGGCATTTACTAATACAGGTTGCAAAGCAGTTACCTTAAAAAACCGTGTAAGCAAATTGCATAAAGGACTGTATTTTATCCCTGCAAAAACACGAATGGCAAAGTCAAGGGTAATAAAATAAAATAAAGTATGGAAATCAAAAAACAAACAGGTCAATAAAGCTATTAACACAATAGAACTATAAGCTTTGATTAAATGTTTATCTACCTGCTCATAGGAAATCGGGCAAGCGGAAATCTTGTTTCCGGTCAAATTTTGGTTGAAATTAAATCGGTTTTTCATCATTCTTTTTCTTTATTAGTCGGAAAAACAAAATTTTCCTTTCAATCTGTTTGTAATATTTGTTACAAAGATAAGCTATTTTTTATAAATAAAATATATATATAACCCTTTTTAAATTTTTATTAACATAATTATAAGCCGGATTTTTCACTATACACAGAAATAATAAATTTATATCTTTGCATAAACCGGATTATGAAAGAAGAAAAAGTTATTTTAGTTGACAGGGAGGACAATCCCATAGGTTTGATGCCAAAAATGGAGGCTCATGAAAAAGCTTTACTACACCGTGCTTTTTCGGTTTTTATTTTTAATGACAAAGGAGAATTATTATTGCAACAACGTGCTGCCCATAAATACCACTCTCCCCGCCTTTGGACAAATACCGTATGCAGCCATCAACGACAAGATGAAACCAATCTGCAAGCCGGAAAACGCCGGTTAATGGAAGAGATGGGAATGAAAAGTGAATTGAAAGAAATCTTTCATTTTATATACAAAGCCGAGTTGGATCAAGGTCTTATCGAACATGAATTGGATCACGTAATGATTGGTTTTTCAAATGAATCACCGGTTATCAATCCCGGGGAAGTAATGGATTATAAATGGGAATCCCTGGAAAATATAGAAAAAGACATACAAAGGAATCCACAAGACTACACGGAATGGTTTAAGATTATATTTGCTAATTCTCTCTCCAAACTCAAACAGGAATTAGAGCTTAAAATGCTTCAAAAACCCATTAGATTTCAGCCCTTATATAAAGAAAGACCCTGGGGAGGAAAAAAACTCAAAACTTTGTTAAACAAAGATATTCCTTCCAGCAAAACCGGAGAAAGTTGGGAAATTTCTAATGTGGAGAATAATATTTCACAAGTAAAGGAAGGCTATTTTAAAAACCGGAATTTACGGGAATTGGTCAAAGAATTTAAAGACCGATTAATAGGCAAAAAAGTCTATGAAAAATTTGGTTTACACTTCCCTCTTTTGATAAAATACATAGATGCTGCCGATGATCTTTCCATTCAGGTACATCCCGGTGATCAAATGGCCGAAAAATACCATAAATCCTTTGGCAAAAACGAACTCTGGTATATTATCCAAGCCGACCCGGGAGCCGTATTATATATAGGATTCAAACCGGGAACCGACAAAGAAAAATATTTGCAAAAACTCGAAGAAGGCAAACTTGAAGAGATTCTCAATAAAATAGAAGTTCAACCCGGTGATATCTTTTATATTCCCGCCGGAACGGTTCATGCCATTGGAAAAGGAGTTTTATTGGGCGAAATACAACAAACATCTGATATTACTTATCGCATTTACGATTGGAACAGGCCGGGACTGGATGGTAATCCGCGTGAATTACATACTTCAAAAGCTCTGGAAGCCATAAATTTTTCGGCACAACCCGAACAACAAAAAGGGAAAAAAATCAAAACACCCTATTTTACAATTGACAGAATGAATATTTCCGACTCAGCAAATATTGACATTTCCGGCATCGACAGTTTCATTATTCTCATGAATACAGGGGAAGGGGTTTTCAAAATAGATGGGATGGACTTTAATAAAGGTGATACTTTATTCTTACCGGCAATAAAACAAAAATATAAAGTGGATGTGAACAAACCCGGAGAATATTTACAGGTTTATCTTTAAATTTTTTTATGAAATTCAAAAGCTATGAAAATAGACATAGAAGATTTCATCTTGGAAAGGTAAAAAAGAGAAGAAAAAGAGGTGATGAGCCCCAAACATATACCAAATATATGCGTGGAGTTACAGGTGCTACGGCCTATGAATCCTTTGTCCCAAACAAAATAACCGTCAGAAGAAAAAACCGGTGGATGATTATCGGACAAGAAATTCTAAAACAAACTTTATATATTTTATTAGTCTTTACTGTTTTAGGTATTGCTGAAAAATGGGGCATTATTCCTGAAAAGTTTTTAAATATTTCCCTCAGCAAAGAGCTTTTTGTCTTATTAGCTTTTGCATTGATTTTAAATATTGTTTTTAACATCAAATATCTTTTTTATAAAAACCGACATGCAAATTTCTTACTTTCTAATGAAGGAATAAGCATTCAAAAAAAATTATATAAATGGGATGAAATAAGAGGTCCTGAAATAATAAAAAAGGATAAATTCATAGCAAAACCCTTTCCCATTCGTATTAAATTTCCGTATTTATATTTTGAAATACCCCGGGAAAACAAAAGCCTAAAGATTGATTTAAAAGCCTTTGATTATGAAGCGGATTTAATAGACTATATGATAAAGGTATATAAAAAACGCAATGCCGGGAAACCCATTGTCAAGAACGATAAATATGAAGAATTTTTTATCCGCAAAGAATATTAATTCTTCATTTCAATATTTATATATTTCATACTTTTGTAAAAACTAGATAGATAAAAATGAGCAAAAAAGGAAAAGTGGTAGTCGGGCTCTCTGGCGGTGTAGATTCCAGTGTGGCGGCAAAACTTCTCATTGACGAAGGCTATGAAGTTATCGGAGCCTTTATGAAAAATTGGGACGATACACGCTACACCATTACCGATGAGATGCAATGGATTAAAGACAGCGAAGATGCCCGCAAAGTAGCTGAAAAATTGGATATTCCTTTTCATATATTCGATTTCAGAAAAAAATATTTCGACCGTGTAGTCGATTATATGTTTCGCGAATATGAACGCGGGCGCACTCCCAATCCCGATATTTTGTGCAACCGCGAAGTAAAATTCGACCTGTTTTGGGACGAAGCGGAAAAACTGGGAGCCGATTTTGTCGCTACCGGACATTATGCCCGTAAAGGAGAAACCACAAAAGACGGAAAAACCTACTACCGCTTGCTGGCGGGAAAAGACATCAAAAAAGACCAGAGCTATTTCCTGGCTCAGCTCAGTCAAAAACAATTGAAACACGCTTTATTTCCCATTGGCGAATTGGAAAAACCCGAAGTGCGCCGCATTGCTAAGGAAGAAGATTTTGTAACCGCCGAAAAACCAGACAGCCAAGGAATATGTTTTGTAGGGAAAGTAAACCTCCCAGACTTTTTACGCCAGCAATTGGCACCCAAAGAAGGACCGGTAATCGTGATTCCGCGCGAATATTACGATCAATTTCCAAAACCCGGAAAATTTTCCGGAGAAAGAGAACGCTTGGAATACCTCTCCCGCAATTATAATTACAAACCCGAAAATGGTAAAGTGGTGGGCAAACACCAGGGAGCTCATTATTTTACAAAGGGACAACGAAAAGGACTTAACATAGGCGGTTTTAAACAACGCACCTTTGTAATCGATACCGATGTAAAAAACAATATTATTTATATAGGCGAACATTATACGCATCCCGGTTTATACAAACAAGCCCTTTTTGTGAATAACGACGAACTGCACTGGGTGCGTCCGGATATGGCTCTAAAACCCGGAGAAAGCAAGGAAGTGGATATTCGTTATCGCCATTTACAGCCTTTGAGGAAAGGAAAGTTACACCAATTTGAAGACAAATTATTCGTGGAATTTGAAGAACCTCAACAAGCCATCGCCGAAGGACAATTTGTGGCTTGGTATCTCGATGACGAATTGATTGGCTCGGGAGTAATCGGTTAAAAATAAAAGAAATGAAAAACAGAATTACGGACTTATACGGAATAAAATATCCTATTATACAAGGCGGAATGATATGGGTGAGCGGTTGGAAACTCGCTACCGCCGTCAGCAATGCTGGCGGATTGGGACTTATAGGAGCCGGCTCGATGTATCCCGAAGTTTTAAAAGAACATATACAAAAAGCAAAAAGGCATACAGACAAACCTTTTGGAGTGAATGTTCCCCTGCTCTATCCCGATATCGAGGAAATCATGAAAATCATCACAGATGAAAAAATCAAAATCGTTTTTACCTCGGCGGGAAATCCCAAAACCTGGACTTCTTTTCTTAAAAAAAACGGCATCACAGTAACCCATGTAGTCAGCAGTGTGAAATTTGCCAAAAAAGCCCAAGCCGCAGGCGTGGATGCCATTGTCGCCGAAGGTTTTGAAGCGGGAGGACATAACGGACGTGAAGAAACCACCACTTTTACCTTGATTCCGGCTGTACGCAAAGAAATTGATATCCCTTTGATTGCCGCCGGCGGAATTGCCACCGGTAAACAAATGCTCGCCGCCATAGTCTTGGGAGCCGAAGGAGTGCAAATAGGCAGCCGTTTTGTAGCCAGCGAGGAATCCTCGGCACATATCAATTTTAAAAAAGCGGTTCTGGAAGTCCAAGACGGAGATACCATGCTTACTTTGAAAGAATTGGCTCCGGTGCGATTGATAAAAAACGCTTTCTATGAAAAATTGCAAGCACTTTACAAAACTTGTCCCACTGAAGAGCAATTAAAACAACTCTTGGGAAGAGGACGCGCAAAATTGGGGATGTTTGAAGGAGATCTGGAAGAAGGCGAATTGGAAATCGGGCAGATTGCTTCCATTATCGAAGATATCAAACCCGCCGGCGAGATCATGAAAGAAATCGTTAAAGAATATAACCAAAGTATCGACCGGATCAAAGACTATAAATTACCGGAATAAAATAATCCCATTCTTGACCAAAATCACCAAAACAAGATGTTTTCAAAAAATTGGTATGATTTAATCGCAATAATCTATGATGGGTTTACCTTTTGGTTTTACCGGAAAATGCGTAAAGATTTAATAGAAAATTTGGATATACAACAGGGAGACCGTGTATTAATCATTGCCTGCGGCACCGGTCAAAGTTTCGATCTGATTGAAAAGAAAACCGGCAAACAAGGAGAAATCATCGGGATTGACAACTCCGAAGGGATGCTTCGCAAAGCCCGGAAGAGAATGGAAAAACACCATTGGACCAATATCAAACTCATCAAAGCGGATGTGAGGGATTTGAGCCGGGATTTTTTTATACAACGCGATATAAATCCCGAATTTGATATTGTTTTGGCCGAATTGGCTTTTTCGGTCATTCCTTCTTGGAAAAAAGTAATGCAAACAAGTCTTCAATTATTAAAACAAGGAGGAAAAACAGGAATTTTGGACTGGTATCGTCCCAAAAATGATCTTTTAACTAGAATAGCAAACTTCTTGGCACAAGCCGATATCACGCGGAATATTCCGCAATATGCCCGCCAATTAATGCAGGATTTTAAGATTATCAAAACCTGTTTTTACGGAAATATTTTTATTGGAACAGGAACAAATAAAGCAAAAAGCCCATAATAACTCATCTTCCCTATTCCACTACTTCCAACTGCAAATCTTTATTAAGTTTTAAAATCACGGAACCTTGATTTTTAAAACCTTCTTCGGGTTTGTGTTGATAGAGGAATACTTTTGAAGTTTGTTTGGTCTTGCCTATTTTTTGCAATCCTTCAAAAAGATTGTCGGCATTACCTGCCCGTAATAAAATATCAAAAGTGGAATCAAAACCGTTTACAGCGGCAAAGCCCGGAACGGAATGATATTTATCAATAAAAGATTTTTTAAGTTGGGGATCGTTCAATCGGATCATTTTTGAAGGAAAATGATAATTCAAATTTGCCAAAAATGTATTGGTACGATCATTGGTGTCATCTTCATACAGTTTCTTATCATTCAAGGTAAATAAAGTAATCGGATATTTATTTAACAAGGAATTCAAGCTGGATAAGGTCGTAAAAATAAAGGGTTCGTTGTCAGATAAGACAATCACAAAATTCGATTTATTCTTATCCAATTTTTTAGCAATATCATCCATATAAACATTAAAGCCGTGCTTGGTTTTCATTCCTTTGACCAACTGAGGCGTAAACTGAAATTTAGTCAATAAAGTATCCACTTCATTTTGCTTGCTTTCATCATAAATTACCACAATATTTTTTCCTTCTGCCTTTTCGTTTA
>Ga0256835_1000084_pt1 | contig 77834 bp, 74 predicted proteins | sample PIR30metaG_FD_185972 | JGI IMG/M metagenome (GOLD analysis project Ga0256835, IMG submission 185972) | Hydrothermal vent microbial communities from East Pacific Rise, Pacific Ocean - PIR-30 | ecosystem: Environmental > Aquatic > Marine > Hydrothermal vents | place: Pacific Ocean: East Pacific...
CCATCGCCCCCAACAGCCTCGAACAGTCGAACGTGGATCTCGGCGAGCAGTTCGTGAAGATGATCACCATCCAGCGCGGCTTCCAGGCCGACGCCCGCACCATCACCGTGACCGACGCCATGCTCGAGGAGCTCATAAACCTCAAGCGTTAGCGCGCGTCTTAGAAGGCTGGCGGCCCTCGGGGCCGCCTCCGGAAACGAAAAAGCCCGGGCCACAGGACCCGGGCTTTTTTGTGTTCGAGTCGTTACGAGCTACTTGTTGAGCAGGTTTTCCTTGAGGTTCTGATAACGGAGGAAACCTTCGGTGATCACGTCGAAGAGCTCTTTGTCCTTGAGGCCCACGGTCTTCAGCAGGGCCGGGGGAATGCGATAGGAAAGCCCGTCGGCGCCCATGCCGATGCCAAGGAGATTCACCAGGGTGTTGGCCAGGGCCACCACCGCGGAGGTCTGGTTCTGGACCATCCAGTCTTCGTCGTGATGGGCCCGCACGGCGAAGATGATCTCCTGCGGGAACCCCCAGCGGCGCAAGAGCTCGGCCCCCACCACGGCGTGATCCGTCCCGAGGACCATGATCTCGGCCTCCATGAACGAAAGGCCCTCTTCCTCCACCAGTTCACGGATGACCTCGAGCTCTCCTCCAACGAAGAGGTCGAGGACGATCTTTCCGATGTCGTGGAGGAGGGCCGCGGTGAAGATGTGGTCCTGGTGCTCGGCCTTGATCTTCTCGCTCACGAGCTCGGCAAACACGCCGCAACCCAGGGAATGCAACCAGACCTCGTAGGGCGAGAGATCGTATCCGCGCAAGGGGCGATTGAGATACTGCCCGGCACAGGCGGCGATGAGGAAAAACCTGATCTGGTTCAGGCCGAGCAAGGCAAAGGCCTGGGTGAGGGACTCCACTTTGCGGCGCAGGCCGATGTAGGCGGAATTGACCAGCTTCAGGAAATTGGCCGTAATGGTGGCGTCGTAGCGAATGACCTTGGCCAGATCGTGAAAGTTGACGTTCTCATCCTCAAGCATTCGCAGGGCACGAAACGCCGTTTCCGGGAAATTGGGAACGGAATTGAGTTCTTCAAAGACGTATTCCAGGACTTTTACCACGATCTTTCCTCGACTCCGGTGATTTTGACGAACACTTTGCCCGAGGGTTCGATCCAAACCTTGGTCGGAAACGGACGACCGAGCTTCTCTCCGGTGAGCTGAAGGCCGCGGTCCTTCAAGAGCTTGCGCAACATGGAGGCGTTGAGCCCGCCGAGATCGAAGATGGTGGGAGCCTCAAGGAAGCGCGCTCCGCCGGCGGCAATCAGCTTGAGCCTCTCCCTCTCCGCCCCGGCCTCCTCGAGGGCCTTCAGAAACTCGTCAATCCCTTCGGCGGCGAAAAAGCTCGGTGAAATGCCGTTGGTTCGCCGAGAAAGGATCTTGGCCGCGGGGAGGACGAAGATCCACAGTCCCATCACTTCGGCTTCGGGATCAACCCCGGCCAAGCCCACGCAAGAACCGAGGCTTTCGGTCTCCAACTTTTCCTGAGGCTGCTTGACGATTGTGTATTGACCCTTCTCGACGATCACTTCGACATCCATCCTCACCTTTGTTTGCTTTGATATTTATCGGAAGGGCCCCTTTATTCCTAAACACTATCCCTCCTCGATGCGCAGGATCTTGGTGGGAGCGGTGACGATGTCGAGATGGTCTATCCGGGCCAAGGCCTCCCTCACCGCGGCTTCCCGGGCCTCGTGGGTGAGCATGACGATGGGCACCGATCCCTTCTCCTCTCTCCCCTTCTGGATGACCGCCGCGATGCTTATGCCCTTCTCCCCCAGGACGCCGGCGATCTTGGAGAGCACCCCCGGGCGATCAATGGCGGAGAAGCGAAAATAGTAGCGACAAACCACGTCCTCCATGGGTTTTAAGGGCTGGGAGGAAAGGGCCGCCATCTGGTAAGAGAGGGGCGGCACGCGGCCGCTGGCCCCGGCGAGGACGTTGCGCGCGAGATCAACGATGTCGCTCACCACCGCGCTTCCCGTGGGCATCTGCCCGGCCCCGAGACCGTAAAGCAGGATGTCTCCCACGGCGTCCCCCCGGATGTAGAAGGCGTTGTAAGCCATGCGCACCGAAGAAAGGACGTGGTCCTCCCGGATCAGGGCCGGATGGACGCGCACCTCAAGACCTTCGCCCGTCTCCCGACAGATGGCCAGGAGCTTGGTCACGAAACCCAACTCGCGGGCAAACGAGAGATCGAGGGGCTCTATGTCGCGGATGCCCTCGACGTAGATCCGGTCCAGGGGGACCTCGGTGCCGTAGGCCAGGCTGGCCAGGATGGCCAGCTTGTGGGCCGCATCCCAGCCCTCGATGTCGAGGCTCGGATCGGCCTCGGCGAACCCCGCCTCCTGGGCCTCTTTGAGCACGGTCTCAAAGGCCAGCCCCTCTTCGGTCATCCGGGTGAGGATGTAGTTGCAGGTCCCGTTGACGATGCCCACCAGGGAGAGGATGCGGTTTCCCGCCAGACTCTCCTTGAGCGTCTTGATGATGGGGACTCCGCCGCCCACCGCCGCCTCGAAGGCGATGTCCACGCCGCGTTCCGCCGCCGCGGCGAAGAGCTCCCGCCCGTGTTCCGCCAGCACGGCCTTGTTTGCGGTGACCACGTGTTTCCCGGCCTCAAGGGCCTTCAAGATGTAAGTGCGCGCGGGCTCGATGCCCCCGATCAGCTCGACCACGATCTTGATCTCCGGGTCCTTGATGATCGCCTCCACGTCCGTGGTGAGCAGGCCCTCCGGCACCGCGATGCGCCGGGGGAGGGAAAGGTCCCGCACGGCTATCTTCTTGACCACGAGCGGACAGCCCAGACGTTTCTTGATGAGGGCCTGGTTCTCGAAGAGGATCTTCACCGTGCCCGATCCTACCGTACCGAAACCGATGATCCCGATCTTGATGGACATCTTCTCTTCCTCCTCTCAAGCCACTTCGGAAAGTTTCAACCTTTCGTTCCAACGGTCGAAAAGCACTTCCTTGAGCAAGGGGTGCTCCTTGAGGCCCGGGTCTTCCTCTATGAGGCGGAAGGCCTCCTCGCGGGCCACGGCCAGCATTTCGTAGTCGCGAATGAGGTCTGCCCGGCGAAAGGACAAGAACCCCGACTGCTTGGTGCCCAGGAGTTCCCCCGGGCCGCGAATCTTCATGTCTTCCTCGGCGATACGGAAACCATCGTTGGTCTCGCAGAGGATCCGCAAACGGCGGTAAGCCTCGGAGCCCGGGGCCAGCTTGTGGGCCACGAGGAGACAATAGGACTCCTTGTCCCCGCGCCCCACGCGACCCCGGAGCTGATGGAGCTGCGAGAGCCCGAACCTCTCGGCGTGCTCGATGACCATCACCGTGGCCTCGGGGACGTCCACCCCCACCTCGATCACGGTGGTGGAAACGAGGATCTGGATGTCTCCCTGCTTGAAGGCGGCCATGATCTTCTCTTTCTCCGCGGGCTTCATCTTCCCGTGCAGGAGGCCCACGCGATACTCGGAGAAGACCTCCTTCTGGAGATGTTCGGCCATGGTCGTGGCCGCCAGGAGATCCATCTTCTCGGATTCCTCCACCAGGGGCAAGACGACGTAGGCCCTGTTTCCCCGGCGCAGTTCCTGGCGCACGAGGCGATAGGCCTTTTCCCTTTCCTCCGCGGTGAAGAGGAGGGTCCTTACCGGTTTGCGGCCCGCGGGCATCTCGTCAATGATGGAGACGTCCAGATCTCCGTAAACCGTCATGGCCAGGGTCCGCGGGATGGGAGTGGCGGTCATGACCAGGGTGTCAGGATCAACCCCTTTGGCCTTCTCCCGCAGGGCGGCCCTCTGTAGCACTCCAAAGCGGTGCTGCTCGTCAATGATAACGAGCCCCAGCTTTCGGAACTCGACGGACTCCTGGAAAAGGGCGTGGGTCCCTATGACCAGATGAATGTGGCCCGCCGAGAGACCGTGCCGTATCTCCCGCTTCTCCTTAGGGGTGCGCCCGCCGGTGAGTAGCGCGATCTCGATGCCCGAAATCCCCGCCATCCGGCGAAAGTTGAAATAGTGCTGTTCAGCCAGGATCTCCGTGGGGGCCATGAGCGCCACCTGATAGCCGTTGTCAATGGCCACGAGGGCGGCCAGAAAGGCCACCACCGTCTTTCCGCAACCGACGTCACCCTGGAGAAGGCGGTTCATGGGATAGGGGCGCGCCATGTCGCGCTTGATCTCCTCAAAGGCCCGCTTCTGGGCCCGGGTGAGTTCGAAGGGGAGGTTCTCGAGGAACCTCTCCACGAGAGGGGACTCCACCCGGAAGGAGATCCCCGGGACCCTGGAGAGCCGCGATTTCCTCAAGGCCATGGCCAGCTCGAGGAAGAAGAACTCGTCGAAGGCGATGCTGCGATGATAGCGGCTGCGCTGGGCGTTCAGGGCCTCGATATCGTCTTCCTCCTGGGGGAAGTGGACCCCCTTGAGGGCCAGGGAAAGGGGAAGGAGCCCCCTGCGCCGCAGGATCTCGTGGGGGATGAAGCTCACCTCGAGATCGGCGTACTCCTCGACGGCGTGGGCCACGATGCGCCGGATGACCTTGGGAGAGACCCCTTCCACGGACGGATACACGGGAAGGATGCGCCCCACGTGGAGGGAAAGGTCCTTTTCCTCTCCGGGAAACTCGGTCTCGGGATGGATGATCTCCTTGCGCCCGGCGAAGAAGGACACCTCTCCGCTCAGGATGACCTCCCTTCCGGGGCGGAAGATCTCGCGGAACTTCGCCTCCTGGAAGTGGAACCACTTGGCGGCCAGAAGCCCCGTGCCGTCGGCCACGACGATCTCAAACACCTTGCGGCGCTTGAAGCGCACCGTCCCGGCCATGACGATCTCGCCGCGGATCACGACCTTTTCCCCTACCCTCACCGCCCGGATGGGGGTGAAACGCCGGCGGTCTTCGTAGCTCTTGGGAAGGAAAAAGAGCAGGTCCTCAACGGTCTTTATCTCCCTTCCGGCAAGCTTCGCCGCTATCTTGGGCCCCACGCCCTTGAGATACTGCACGGGCCTTTCGAGGTCCCGCCGATAACGGCGATAGGTCTCCGGATCTTCGGGATACGGGGGAAACTCCTCCTCGGACCGGGTGATCTCAAGGAGTATCTCCTCGATGGCCCGGAGCCTCTCTTTCTTTTCCTCAAGGGGAAGGGCATCCAGGCCCGCGATCAATTCGTGCAAACGGGCGGCCTTTTCGGAAGGGAGGTCAGGCGTGTCTTCGAGGGCGCGAAGCAGGGTCTCTTCCAGGCCCTTGATCTTGGGGAGATTGGCGTAGTCTCGCCGGCTGGCAAATCTTAAGGGACGAAGAAGGGCGGCAAACTTTTCCTCTTTTTCGTTACCTTTCACGACGGATCCGTAACCACTTTTGCCTTCTCTCTTTTCAGGAAGATGCCCTTCTTCGCAAAAGGACTGGGACCCAATTTACTTCAAAAATAGCGCCCACCAAAGAAAAAACTGCCAAAGACGGGCTTTCTCGAACTTTCTGGAGGGGCTCAGAGGGCGGAAAGTTCCTTTTTGGTCTCCTCCCAGCCCAGGCGCTCGATGATGTTGCCCAGCCGCTCACCGGCCCGGTTGTGACGCTTGTAGAAGACGAGAACCCGCCGCAACCACTCGAGGACCTCCTCGGCGGAGGCCAGGGGGACGAGCTCCGTGGCCAGCCGCGGATGGCGGCCGAGCTTGCCTCCGATGAGGATTCGATAACCCTTGCGCCCGGGAACGAGGGCCTCCTCCGCACAGCCCTTGAGGCACGCCCCGCAGCGCAGACACCTCTCCTCGTCGAGACGAGGGCCTTCGCCCGTGAGGCTTATCGCCCCCTCCTCGCACGTCTGCTCGCACTCGCCGCAAAACGTGCATCTTTCGGGAAAGGTCTTTATTTCGACCTGGCCGATGAGGGCAAAGTCCCTGATCTGCACCTGGGAACAGGCGTTGGGGCACTCCGAAAGCGCCACCCGAAATTGGTGATGATGCTTGAGCGGCCCCTTCACCTTTTGGCGGAGGAAACCCGTAAGGTCCTCCTGGCGCAGGACCTCTTCGAGGCGCTCGAGAAGCGCGGAGGAATTGGTCACCGCGTTCGGACAACCCGTGCTCCCGAAACAGCCCTCCACGGCAAACCCCTCCTCCACGGAGGCCGTCTTTTCCCGCAGGGCCTCCCGCGCGGCGAGCATCTCCTCGGCGGTGACCACATCCTTGCCGCGGGAACGGACGAACTCCTCGACCTTTTTCTTCACGCGGCCGCGCACGAAGAACGGGACCCTCTTGAGCAGGGCCTCGGCTTCGGGCTCCCAGCGCATTACGACCAGACCTCCTCGCCCAGGACTTCTCCCTTGATGGAGATCACGGAGACCTTGAAGGGTTGCTTCTTGCCGGCGAGCTCAAGGGCCTTCTTCACGATCATCACGAAACTCTTGCAGCAGGGGACCTCCATGACCACCACCCTGATCTCCCGCGGGCCGGCCTCGCGAAAGATGGCCGCAAGCTTTTCCACGTAGGCGTTCTGATCGTCGAACTTCGGGCAACCTATGAGGAGCGCGCGCCCGGGCAGGAAATCCTGATGGAACGAGGGATGGGCAAAACCCACGCAGTCCGCGGCCAGCAGGAGATCTGCCCCTTTCAGGAAGGGGGCCTGCGGCGGAACCAACCGGAGCTGAATGGGCCAGTGGACCAGGGCCGAGGACGGAGACTCCGCAAAGAACCGCATCTTCGCTCCGGGGCAGGCACAGGGCTCTTCGGCCTTCTTCAGGTGCTCCTTCACGGCTTCCTCGTCAAAGGCCTCGGCCTCGCGCTCCACGATGCGGATGGCCCCGCGCGGACAATGACCCAGACAGGCTCCCAGACCGTCGCAGAGCTTTTCGGCCACCAGACGCGCCTTGCCGTCAATGATCTGGATGGCCCCCTCTTCACAGGCCGGGACACACTGCCCGCAGCCGTCACACAGTTCCTCGTCTATTTCGACGATCTGGCGTTTGATCCTGGCCATAATTTTCTCCTTTTGGTTCCGAAATTCTTAAATAAGAATTTTAGCGGCTCTCGCCTCTCCTGGCAAGCTGGCCCGCGCGGAGAAAAAATGTTTTAACTTTAAGAAAGAACGGGCCAGCTGGAGGAAAAATGAGCGTTCTCATCATGACCGCCAACGGATTCGAAGATACGGAGCTCCTCTGTCCCCTTTACCGCTTCCAGGAGGAAGGGCTCAGGGTGGACGTTTGCGCCCCTACCAATGGAGACCTTAGGGGCAAACACGGCTACACGGTCACCGCCAACCTCAGCCTCTCCGAGGCCCGGAGCGAGGACTATCAGGTGCTCTACATCCCCGGCGGAAAGGCCCCGGAAGAACTGAGGCGTCTCCCCGAAGCCCTCAAGCTCGTAAGGGACTTCCAGAACTCGAAGAAGCTGATCGTGGCCATCTGTCACGGCCCGCTGGTCCTCGTCTCCGCGGGCATCCTGAGGGGCCGCCGCGCCACGGGTTATCTGAAGATCGCCGAGGAACTCAAGGCCGCCGGGGTCAACTATCAGGACCACGAAGTAGTGGTCGACCGGAACATCATTACTTCCCGCCGCCCAAGGGACCTGCCCGCCCTGATGAAGACCGTCATCGAGAACCTGAAGGCCCCGGATTTCCCGTAAAGCTACTGAGTTTGTGGAGCAAGGGGCGGCTCGTTCTGCGGGGGAGAGGCCATCTCTCCCTGCGGAGCCGTTTGCTCCTGAGGCACGGGAATCGCCGAAGTGTCTCCCTGAGGTTGAGGAGTGGGAATTTCCTGCGTTTGCGGCGTCTGAGGAGTGGGCACCACCGGAGGAGCGGTTTCAGGAGCGGGGATCTCCATCTTCGGCGCCTTTTCCATCAGGGAGCCCTGCGTCCTCTTGGCCGAGAGATAGGTCAAGGCCAGAGAGGTGGCGAAGAAGAGGACCGCCAAAACCGCCGTCACTTTATTGAGAAAGGTCCCGGGGCCGGCGCCGCCAAAGATGGCCTGGCTACCGGAGAAGACCGCTCCGACTTCCGACCCCTTCCCCACGTTGACCATGACGATCCCGATGAGAAAGAGGCAAACAATGACGTGAACGATGACCAACACCGTAAACACTATTCCATCCTCCCGAAACGAACGATTCGGGCGAAGGTGTCTGGATTAAGAGAAGCTCCGCCCACCAGCGCACCGTCAATGTCCGGGCGCGCCATAAGTCCTACAATATTTTCGGGCTTTACGCTACCCCCATAGAGAATGCGGGTCTTCTCGGCGAAGGCCTCGTCAAACATCTCCGAGAGCAACTTGCGCACAAAGGCGTGCGCCTCCTGCGCCTGCTCCGGAGAGGCGGTCTTTCCGGTGCCGATGGCCCAAACTGGTTCGTAGGCCACCACCAGGTCTTTCAGCTCACCGGCGGAAAAGCCCTTGAGCCCCTCTTTCAGTTGGCGCTCAAGGACCGCGAGGGTCTTTCCGGCCTCCCTCTCTTCGAGGGTCTCGCCGATGCAGAGGATGGGAATCATCTGATGGCGGAGCACGGCCTCGATCTTGCGGCGGACCATCTCGTCCGTCTCCCCGAAGAGATGCCTCCTCTCCGAGTGGCCGAGGATGACGTAGGTAACCCCCACATCCGCCAGCATGCGCGGGGAAACCTCGCCGGTGAAGGCCCCTTCGTCCTCCCAGTGGCAGTTCTGCGCCCCAAGGGCCACGTTTGAGCCCTCCAGAGACTTCTCACAGGCATCAAGGGCGATGAAAGACGGGGCGAGCATGATGTCGCGGTCGCTCACGTCCGCCACCAGAGGCTTGAAGGCCTCGATATAGGCCAAGGCTTCGTTTACCGTCTTGTGCATCTTCCAGTTTCCCGCAATGAGCGGTCTGCGCTTCATCTCAGGCCTCCTTTAGGATTTTTTCTCAAGCGCCGCTATCCCCGGAAGTTTCTTGCCCTCCAGGAACTCGAGAAAGGCCCCGCCCCCGGTGGAGAGATAGGAAAAGGCCCTCTTGACCCCTGCTGCCTTGAGCGCCCGCAGGGTGTCTCCCCCGCCCGCCATGGTCACGGCGTTCTCCGCCGCCACCGCGCGGGCCACGTAGACCGTGCCCCCGGCGAAGGCCGGGTTTTCGAAAAACCCGAGAGGCCCGTTCCAGACGATGGTCCCCTGGTGCTCAAGCGCCTTGGCAAAGAGTTTCCTCGTCTCCTCGCCGATATCGTAAGCCGCCTCGCTCTCCGGGATCTCCCCTATCGGGACGCACCTTCCCTCTGATGCCTTTTCGTCCGGGGCCACGATCACGTCCACCGGAAGATAGACCTTCACGCCCCGGTGCTCGGCTTCGTCAAGCACCCGGCGCGCCTCCTCCAGGAAGTCCTCCTCGTAGAAGGAACGCCCCACGGAAAAGCCCTCGGCCCTGAGAAAGGTGTTGGCCATGGCCCCGCCGATGAGGAGCTTGTCAATCCGGGGCAAGAGATTGGAAAGGACCCCTATCTTGGTGGACACCTTGGCTCCTCCCACCACCAGGGCGAGAGGCTTTTCGGGAGAGGTGACCACCCGGGAGAGATACTCGATCTCCCGGGCCAGGAGGAACCCGGCCCCGGCCTCCTCCACGTAGTCCACAATCCCCACCACCGAGGCGTGGGCCCGATGGCAGACGGCAAAAGCGTCGTTTACGTAGACCTCCGCCAAGCGGGCCAGGGCTTTGGCAAACTCCGGGTCGTTCTTCGTCTCGCCTTCGTGGAAACGAAGGTTCTCGAGGAGCAGGACCTCTCCCGGAGCCAGGGCGGAAGCCATCTTTTCCACTTCCTCCCCGATGCAGTCCGGGGCAAACTTGACTTCCTTTCCGAGGAGTTCCGAAAGCCTTTCGGCCACCGGAGCCAGGGAGAGTTCGGGGACCCGTTTGCCCTTCGGGCGCCCCAGATGAGAGGCAAGGATGAGCTTGGCTTCCTTCTCAAGGGCGTAGCGCAGGGTGGGAAGCGTGGCCCGTAAACGGGTATCGTCAGCCACCTTTCCATCCTGCAACGGGACGTTGTAGTCCACCCGCACGAAGACCCTTCTTCCCGTAAGAGAGAGCTGGTCAATGATCTTCATCCTCCCCCTCCTTCAAGGCTTGGCCGCCAGGGCCTCAAAGCATCTGCTTGGCGATGTGGAGCGTGAGCTCACCAAGCATGGTGGTGTAGGAACCGAATTCGTTGTCGTACCAGCCGTAGATCACGGCCTGCGTCACCGGGATCTCGATCTGGGTGCAGGAAAGCCCCTGGATCTTTTCGGCCTCCGGACCGCAGGCCTTGGTGAGATCCACCTTCACCAGCCCCGTCCGCGTGTGGGTCTCGGAACCCTCGATGATGGCCGCGGCCGCCGGATAACCTATGATGTCCGAGGAGACGTTTTGCTCCATGGTAAAGAGAAGATAAGGCTTGTAAGGACCTTCTGCCGCCTCGCGATAAATGTTGTTGATCACGTCTCTCGTCACCCGCCCTTCGAGGCTTTCGTCCTGAATGTTCACCACCAGGACGATGAGGCTTCCCGTGTTGGTGGGAATGCGCACGCTTTCGGCGATGAAGCCGATCTTCTTCATCTCCGGGATGACCAGGGCGAGAGCCTTGGCCGCCCCGGTGGTGGTCAAGATGATGTTGTTGAAGATGCTCCGCACCTTGCGGAGATCCGTGGCCCCGGCCTTGGGGACGCGGTCGAGCACGGCCTGCGAAGCCGTGGCCGCGTGCACGGTGACCATGGAGGCCGAAAGAATGCGTTCGGCGCCGAAGTGGTCGAGCAAGGGGCGCATCATGTAGGCCAGGCAGGTCGTGGTGCAGGAGGCCGCCGAGATGACGTGGTGCTTGTCGGGCCGATAATCGCTTTCGTTTATCCCGTAGACCACGGTGACCGCGTCATCCGGCATTTCCGTACCCTTTTCCTTGATCTTGAAAGGGGCCGAAAGGATGACCTTCTCCGCCCCGGAGGCGAGATGACCCCGCAACGCGCCGCCGGGGGCATCCGGCGAAGCCGTAGGGTCCCGGAAGCGTCCGGTGGAATCCACCACCAGCCGCACCCCGTAGTCCTTCCAGCCGATCTCCGCCGGGTTCCGATGCTCCCGCAGGATGCGCACCGGCACGCCGTCTATGGTCATCGTGCCCTCGGCTTCGTTCAGGTTCTCGATCACCCGGCCCGACTTGTGGCCGTAGAGATATACGGGAAGCCATCCGTAGGTGCTGTCCTTTTCGATGTAGGACGCGATATCCGCAAGGGATCTTCCGGCGGGTCTTCCCAGGTTGACCACGATCTCTGAGAAAGATTTGCGGGCTACGTGATGCCAAAGCGTAAGCTTACCAATTCGTCCGAGGCCGTTGATTCCGAGTTTCATCGGCAAAGCTTCGTTCATTTCGATGCGCATTCCTTTACCCCTCCTTTCTCAGTGGAAATGCACTTCATAACCAACGACGGTTCTATTGTTACACAAACCGTCAGGGAACCGGAACACCATTTTTTAGGGTTACATTATTTTTGAGGGTTTCGCCGAGAAGGCGCCAGAGGCGACCGAAGGTCTCCAAGTCTCCGCGCTTCAAGGCCTCCTGGGCCTCCTGATAGATCTTGAGCAAGTCCTGAAGCCCCACCTTCTTCGGCTGCACCCTCGGGATCTCGGGTTTCTCCTCCTCGCCGAAGATCGCGGCCAGGGCCTCCTCGAGCGTGCGGCGCATCTTGATCACGTTCTCGTAGGCCACGATCACCCGCTTGAGCTCGGGGATCTGACCGGATTCAGCCTTCAGATAAAGCGGCTGCACGTAGAGGAGGTTCCCCTCGATGGGAATGATGAGAAGCGTTCCCAGGATCACCCGGCTTCCCCGCTGATCCCAGAGAGAGAGCTGGCGCGAGATCTCCGGGTCCTGGTTGATCCGGCTCTCGATCTGCTGCGGACCGTAGACGAGCTTCTGCTTCGGGAAACGATAGACGATCATCTCGCCGTAGTGTTCGAGATCGCAGCGCACACACATCCAGGCGGCCAGGTTGTGCTTGCGCGCCGGATTGAAGGGAATCATGAGGATGAACTCGGCCTTCTTTTCGCCGGGAAGCTTCATGATGGTGTAGTAGGGGCGCATGTAACGCCGGCCTTCCTTGAGGCTGCGCGGGATCTCCCAGAGGTCCTCCTGGTTGTAGAAGACCCGCGGATCGCGCATGTGATAGGCCCCGAAGAGGCGGGCCTGGAGGAAGAAGAGCCGATGGGGATAGCGGATGTGCCGCCGCAGATCCGGCCTCAGCTCCTCAAGGGGCCGGAACATCCCCGGAAAGATCTTCTGATAGGCGCGGATGATCGGGTCCTTTTCGTCCTTCAGATAGAACTCGATGGTGCCGTGGTAGGCATCCACCACCGCGAGAACCGCGTTGCGGATGTAGTTGCCCACGCCCTTCACCCGCCGCGAGTACGGATAGCGATTGGAGGTGGTGTAGGCGTCCACCAGCCAGAAGAGCCGACCGTCTTCTCCGATCACCATGTAGGGGTCGGCGTCGAAGAGGAGGAAGGGGGCCGCCCGACGCACCCTTTCGGCCACCGAACGATAGTAGAGGATGCGGCTCTCGGAGGTGATGTCCCGGGTGAGGAGGATCTTGCTCGAACCGAAGCGGAGGCTGAAAAGAAGCCTTCGCGGAAGGGTCCCGATCTTGACGCCGGTGCGCCCGCGATAGGAGGTGTAGACGTTCTTTTCGCCTGCAGGATAGTCGAACTCCTTGGCCTTGGTGCGCACGATGACGTATTCGTTGGCCAGCTCGCCGAAGTAGATCTCCGGCCGCGTCACCTTGATGTTGCACTCCGAAACCGGCGGAATGTCCTTGATGAGGAGCTTCGGAAGCCCCTCTTCGGTGACCTCGTTCACCACCCCCAGGGTGAGACCGTAGCCGTGGGTGTAGATGAGATGCTCGTTGATCCAGGAGCGGCTGGGAAGGTCCTCGTAGGAGAGCTCCCGCGCCGAGAGCATCACCTGACGGAATTCGCCGTTTATGTGATAGCGGTCGTTGTCCACGGAGACGAACTTGTAGTAGGTGCGGATCTCCTGGATCTGGCTGAAGGTCTCGAGCAGGGGTTCGTGGTCCCAGAGGCGAATGTTTTTGATGGTGTCCTGGTTGCGGGCGAGGATCTCCGGGGTCAGCGGCGGACCAAACTTGAAGGGCCTTTCGTCCACGCGGTCGAGCCCGAAGGCCGCGCGCGTGGCCTCGATCTCGTAGGCCAGATACTTCTTCTCCCGCTCGAGCTCGTTCGGCTGCACCACGTAGCGATGCACCAGCCCGGGCATGACCTTAAGGCCCACGAAATAAAGGAGGGCGTAAGCCCCGAGCAACCCGAGGAGGATCTCCTTGCGGGGCCGCAGCACGAAGAAGGCCGAAAGCCCGGCCGCAGCCACCGAGAGCAACGCCAGGGCCGTGAGCACGGGGAGCACGACCTTGGCTTCGGTAAACCCCGCGCCGAACACCACCCCGCGTTCGTCGAAGAGGAGGTCCGCCCGGTCGAGCCAGAGATCAAAGGCAAGCCTCAGAAAGAAGAGCGCGGCCATCAAGGCCAGATAGCGCCTGAAGGGCGTGCTCATCACCACCGGGCGCGAAAGACGCACGTGCCCCAGGGCCGAGAAGATGAGGGTGCCGCTTGCCGCGCACAGCAACCAGACCGCCAGGAAGTAGCTCGAGAGATAGCGCCAGAACGGGAGGCGAAAGACGAAGAAGGAAAGGTCCAGATGGAGGAGCGGGTCGGTCTTCCCGAAGGGCACGGCGTGGGTGAAGAGGAGGGCGTCCTCCCAAAACGGGGACGAAGAAAACCCGAAACTCAGGAAGAGAAGCAGGGAGAGGACCTTCAATAGCAGCCGAAACTTGGTCGAGAGCCAATAGCGAACTCTTGGGTCAAGAATCCGATCCCAAACGGTTTCTCTCGTGGCCAGGCGATGGACCAGATAACCGTTCAAATAGAAAAGCCCGGCCCCCACCCCGCCGATCACCAGGAAGAGCAGGGCCTGGACCCAAAACTTGAGGAGGAAGACCCGCGTGAACCCCAGGTCCTGATACCAGAGATAATCGGTGTAGTAGGAGACGAACGGGTTCCCCAAGAGCACGGAGAGGACCAGGAGGGCCGTGAAGAGGAAGAGGACCCGGGGCAAAAGGCGCATAGAGACTCCTATTCGCGGGCCAGGTTGAGGAGCGAACCCGCGAGGATGATCTTCCGGTCTCTCTCGGTGAGCTCAAGCCGCCCTTTGATCTCGCCCTTTCCGGGGATCTCGATGCGGATCTCCTCCGCGCCGGATTCAAGGGCCTTCCTGATCTCCGGAAAGACGAGCTCGTCTCCCGGCTCGATCCGGTCATAGTCTGCCGGATCGGCGAAGACCACGGGAAGGATGCCGAAATTGATGAGATTGGCCTTGTGGATGCGGGCAAAGCTCTTGGCCAGCTTGGCCCGCACGCCCAGATAGCGGGGCGCAAGGGCCGCGTGCTCGCGCGAGGAACCCTGACCGTAGTTCTCACCGCCCACCACCGCCACCCATTCTCCGGCTTCCTTGGTGGCCAGGGCCTTCTTGGCGAACTCCGGATCTATGGCGCTGAAGACGTATTCGCTGATGGCCGGAAGGTTGCTCCGCAGGGGAAGGATCTTCGCCCCGGCGGGCATGATGTGGTCGGTGGTGATGTTGTCGCCCACTTTGAGGAGCACCTTGCAGCGCAGGGTCTCGGGCATGGGCTCAAAGGCCGGAAGCGGAACGATGTTCGGCCCGCGCACGATCTCGACCTTCTCCGCCTGCTCCGGCGGGAGCGGGGGCAGGAGAAGGGCGTCGTTCAGGATGAAGCGCTCCGGGAGCTCTATCTCCGGATAGGCCCCGAGTTTCCTCGGGTCGGTGATCTTTCCGGTAAGAGCCGCCGCCACCGCCACCTCCGGGCTCACGAGGAAGACCTGGTCGTTCTTCGTGCCCGAACGGCCCGGAAAGTTGCGGGTGAAGGTGCGCAGAGAAATGGTCCCCGTGGCCGGGGCCTGGCCCATGCCGATACAACCCAGGCATCCGGACTGATGGATCCTCGCCCCGGCGTGGATGAGATCCTTTAACGCCCCCAGGGCGTCTAAGTTTTCGAGCACCTGGAGCGAACCCGGATTGATCTCGAAGGAGACCTCCGGATGGACCTTGCGTCCGGCGAGGGTCTTGGCCACGACGAGGAGATCCCTGAGGGAGGAATTGGCGCACGACCCCACGATCACCTGGGCCACGGGCCGGCCTTCGATCTCGGCCACCGGGCGGACGTTGTCCGGAGAGGAGGGACAAGCCGCCAGCGGCTCAAGGCTCGAGAGGTCGAGCTCGATGATCTCGTCGTAGCGGGCGTCAGGGTCCGCCAGGATCTCCTCCCATTCCTCTTCCCGTCCCTGGGCGCGGAGCCAGGCCAGGGTGACCTCGTCCGAGGGGAAGACGCTCGTGGTCGCCCCCATCTCCGTCCCCAGGTTGGCGATGGTCGCCCGATCCGGCACGGAAAGGTTCTTCACGCCCGGACCGAAGTATTCAAGAATCTTTCCGAGACCGCCCTTCACCGTGAGCTTCCGCAGCATCCAGAGGGCCACGTCGCGCGCCGAAACCCACGGTGGAAGGCTCCCGGTGAGATGGACACCGACGATTTTGGGCATGAGGAGGTGGAAGGGCTTTCCGGCCATGGCCATGGCCACGTCAAGCCCTCCGGCCCCGATGGCCAGCATGGCGCAACCCCCGGCGGTGGGGGTGTGGGAGTCGGAACCGAGAAGGGTCTTTCCCGGCCGCGCGAAGCGCTCGAGATGCACCTGATGGCAGATGCCGTTTCCGGGCCTCGAGAACCAGAGCCCGTATCGCGCGGCTATGGACTGGAGAAACCGATGGTCGTCGGCGTTGCGAAAGTCCGTCTGGAGGAGGTTGTGATCCACGTAGGAAACCGAAAGTTCGGTCTTCACCCGTGGGATGCCGATGGCCTCGAACTCGAGATAGGCCATGGTGCCCGTGGCGTCCTGGGTGAGGGTTTGATCAATGCGGATGGCAATGGGCTCGCCCCGTTTGAGGCTTCCAGAGACCAGATGACGCTCGATGAGTTTCTCCGCTACCGTAAGACCCATGTCGCATTCCTCCTTAATCTTCGGGAAGTAGTCCGAAAGGTTCGGGATAACGCTGGCGAAGTTGAGCAAAGAGCTCGCTCGTGGCCGGACGCAGGAGATGGTCCTCCGTGGCCCTCACACGGGTGATGAGGGAGAGATAGGAGACAAGCGGCTCGTAGAGAAAGCCCCTCCGGCCCGTGGCCAGAGGACGAAGATAGACCGAAAGGGACCCCTCCCCTGCGGGCAGGTCAATCTCCGGAGGCTCCTCGGGCAGGACGAGGGAGGTTCCCTCCGCGAGGACCACCGGTGAGAGGCCGAGCTCGAAGAGCGCCAGGACCTCGATGGTCGCCAGCTCGAAGGAGACCAGGAGGTATTCGTGACGCAGACGCAAGGGGAGCTCGAGGGACTTCAGATCCTTGGCCGAAAGGGCGCGGAAGTTGATCCCCACCGGCGGCACGATGCCGTGTTTGGGCCAGAGGTCCTCGAAGAGCGGACGATAGTATTCGCAGAGGTAGATGAGGAGGGCCTTGGCCACTTTCTGCTCCTTGAGCTCGAGATAGAGCTCCCTGAAGGCCCGCACCGTGCCGGAGAGGAGATAACGGCGCCTTTCGATCTTGTCCCAGTTGATGTCCCGCGGCTGCCCCTCCAGGAAGCGCAGCATCGTGGTCTCGCTGTCCACCGAGAGCTCGAGCACGAGCCCGCAGAGGTCGAGCCACTTCTCGTCGCGGAGGTCTGCACCGCGCTCCTTCAAAAAGGACAGGGGGTCAGCCGGATCCGGTTGAAGGGAGTCAATGACTAGGTTTGGCTTTTTCCACTCCATGGCCGCAACTCTAGCACGAAACTTTTAGGCCAAGAAGGCTCTCTTTTCCGAAAGCTTGGCCTCGAGGTCACGTTCGTGACCGATGACCAAAAGCGAGTCTCCCGGCGCAAGCCGGGTCTCCTCGTCGAGGACATAATCTTTACGACCATCGGCTCGTTTAACAAGCACGGCGTAGACGCCGCGGATGGTCTTGATCCCCAGGTCGCGCAGGGTGGTCTCCTCTTTGACCTGCAGGTCTTCGACGAGGATCTCCTCCGGGAGGTCCGCCCGGTCCACCACCACTTCCTCGATGAGGTCTGCCACCTGGGGCCTCACCATGGCCAGAAACATACGGAGCGCACCCACCTTGCTCGGCTGAACCATGGCGTCCACGCGGGAGGCCTCGAAGATGAGGCGGGCCTCTTCGTCTTCGTTGCGCGCCACCACCCGGATGCCGGGATTGAGGCTCTTGGCGATAAGGGCCAGGTAGATGTTCTTGGAGGAGTCGCCCAGGGCGGCGAAGACCCCCCGGGCGCGCTTGATGCCCGCGGCCTCGAGGTTTTCCTTCTCGATGGCGTTCCCGATGACGTAGGGGATGTTCCTTTCCCGGAAGTGCTCCAGATGCCGGTCGCTCCTCTCGACCACCGCGTAGGGCTTGCCCTCGGCGGCAAGGAGGTCGCAGATCTTCCGGCCCACCTTACCGTAGCCGCAGACCACGTAGTGGTCCTTTAGCCCCTCCAGGGCCTTCCGGTTGCGCCGCTCGCCGATCACCTTGGAAAGCTGGCCCGAGACCACGGTCTCCGTGATGGCGGAAAACAGGTAGCAGGCCGTCCCGATGCCGCCCAGGATGAGGAAACTCGTAAAGATCCTTCCCACCGGGGAGAGGTTGCGGATCTCGCCGAAACCCACGGTGGAAAGGGTGATGATGGTCATGTAGAAGGCGTCGAGAGGGTCCCAGCCCTCGATGAGCACGTACCCGATGGTCCCCAGGCAGAGGAACACGGCGAAGAGGGCCGTGGCCAGGAACAGTCGTCGCCACATATTGATCTCCTCCGGTTGCCACTTCTTGCTGGACAAGATATAACGCGTGGAGGGCTGTTTAAAGGCCCGAAGTCACGGCCTCCCCCCTGGCCCGGGGAGGAGTTGTTTCGCGGACGCCAAAGCGAGGACCGACGACTTGGAAAGGCGGCATCTCTGGCTCCTACTGGATACCATCCTCATCGGGGCGGCGGGGGCGCTAGCGGCCTTCATCTTCGCCCACATGGTGGACTTCTCTCAAGAGTTTTTCCTGGTCAAGTTGGCCAAGTACCGCCCCCCCGGTCTTCCCAACGAAGGCGGCTCTCTTGAGGAATGGGTGGGCCCTTACGGGCTCCTCCTGATTCCGGTGGTCACCACTCTGGGCGGGCTCATCTCCGGGCTCATCGTCCAGCTCCTGGCCCCGGAAGCCAAAGGCCACGGGACGGACGCCGCCATCCGGGCCTTCCATTTCGAAGAGGGAAAGGTCCGGTTTCGGGTGCCTTTCGTCAAGATGCTCGCCTCCGCCGTGACCTTGGGCTCCGGTGGTTCCGCCGGACGTGAAGGCCCCACCGCCCAGATCGGTTCGGGCATCGGTTCCATTTACGCCACCCTCACCAAGCGGCCGCCTCACGAAAGGCGACTCCTGCTCCTCATGGGCATGGCCGCGGGGCTTTCGGCCATCTTCCGTTCGCCCATCGGTTGCGCCTTCTTTGCCATCGAAGTCCTCTACAGCCAGATCGAATTCGAATCCCGGGCGCTGCTCTACACCCTCATCTCCGCGGTCATCGCTTACGTGCTCATCGGGTTCGCCACGGGCTGGAAACCCCTCTTTTCCCTGCCTCCGGACCTCGGGGTGACCGCAAGCTACGAGTACCTCTTCTTCGCCGTGCTCGGGATCTTCTCCGGCATCATGGGCGCGCTCCTTCCCAACATCTTCGGCTTCATCCACAGCTCCTTCGAGCGCCTCCCCCTCCCCTTCTTCGTCAAGCCGGCCATCGGGGGGCTCCTCCTGGGGCTCATCGCCCTCGCCCTCCCGCAGGTGCTCGGCATCGGCTACGGCTGGCTCCAGCACGCCATAAACGGGAATCTTACCGGCGACCTCATGCTCACCCTCGCCCTGGTCAAGGCCGTGGCCTTCTCCCTCACCGTGGGCTCCGGTGGCTCAGGCGGCGACTTCGCCCCGAGCCTCTACGTGGGCGGGATGCTCGGCGGATTCGTGGCGAGCCTCTTTCACCAGGACCCGGCGGCCTACGTGGTGGTGGGCATGGCCTCGGTCTTCGGCGCCGCGGCGCGCGCGCCCATCGCCAACAGCCTCATCGTGGTGGAAATCACCGGCGGGTTCCATCTCCTCCCCGCCGCAAGCCTCTCGGTGATGCTCGCCTATCTCATCCAGACCGCCATCTCCAACTATCTGCCCTATCGCAGCCTCTACGAGTCTCAGGTTCCCACGCCCGTACACTCCCCGGCTCATCGGGGCGAGTTCTTCACCGACATCCTGGGAGACATCAAGGTCAAGGACATCTTTCGCCCCGGGCGTTCCTGGGCCGTGATCCCCGAGGACATGAGCTTTCGCCAGTTCCTCGAGTTCTTCGGCCGCACGGAACAGCACTACTTCCCGGTGGTGGACAAGGAAGGAAAACTCGTCGGCATCTTCTCCGTGAACGACATCCGGCCCTTCCTCTTCAACGACGACCTGAAGGACATCCTCATCATCAAGGACATCGCGCGCAAGGACATCATCACCACCAAACCCTCCGAGGACATCAACAGCGTTCTTCGCAAGTTCACCATCCGCAACATTGACCAGTTGCCCGTGGTGGCGGACGACGACCCGCAGCACTTCCTGGGCATGATCTCGCGGCGGGAGGTCATCGCCTTCTACAACATGAGGCTAAACGAATTCAAAAGGGAGTCTGAGAGACGTTAGACGTTAGGGGTAACCATTGAGGCGTGAACACGCTTATACCCGCCTCTTCCTCGACGCCTTCCTTCTGGGGGTCATCGGGGTCATCTCGGCGCAGATCTTCACCTACATGGTGGACACCTGCCGGTATCTCTTCCTGGAGAAGTGGATAGGCTTCCGCCCCGGGCTCCCCAAGGAGGCCTATCTCTACTGGCTGATCCCCGTGGCCACCACCCTCGGCGGGCTCCTTTCCGGCCTTCTCGTCTACACGCTGGCGCCCGAGGCCGAGGGACACGGCACCGACGCGGCCATCAAGGCCTTCCATCAGGCCGAGGGCTGGATCAGGCCCCGCGTGCCCTTCGTCAAACTGCTCGCCTCCGCCATCACCATCGGTTCCGGGGGATGTGCGGGACGGGAGGGCCCGGTGGTGCAGATCAGCGCCGGCATCGCTTCCATCTACGCCACGCTAGCCAAGCGCTCCGTGCCGGAGAGGCGGATCCTCATCCTCATCGGGATGTCCGCCGGGCTGGGCGCGGTCTTCCGTTCGCCCATCGGGGCCGCCATGTTCTCCGTGGGCATCCTCTACTCCGAGGTGGACATCGAGGCCCACGCCGTGCTCTTCGGCCTCCTGGCCTCGGTCACGGCCTACGTGCTGAACGGTGTCCTCATCGGCTGGGAGCCCATCTTCCATTTCCCCAAGGACATCGCCATCACCAGCCTCAAGCAGTATCTGACGTTTGCCAGCCTGGGGATCTGCGCGGGATTGGTGGCCACCCTCATGCCGCCCGTCTTCTACGGCACGCGGGACCTCTTCCGTCGGATCAAGCTGCCCAACCACGTGAAACCCGCCATCGGCGGTCTCCTGGTGGGGCTCATGGCCATCGAGCTCCCGCACGTGCTCGGCGGGGGCTACTACTGGATCCAGGCGGCCATTGACGGGAAGATGATGGTCCACCTCATGCTCATCCTCATCTTCGCGAAGATGATCGCCCTGGCCTTGACCGTGGGCTCCGGAGGCTCAGGCGGAGTCTTTGCCCCGAGCCTTTTCGTCGGGGCCATGCTCGGAGGCGCCCTGGCCCATCTCTTTCAGCAATCTCCGCCGGCCTACGTGGTGATCGGCATGGCCTCGGTCTTCGGCGCCGCGGCGCGCGTGCCCTTGGCCAGCCTCTTCATGGTCATCGAGATGACCGGGGCCTTCCCCCTCCTCGGCGCCGCCGCCCTTTCGGTGACCATCTCCTACACCCTGCAGCGCTTCCTCTCCGGGGCCTTTCGCTATCAGAGCCTCTACGAGGGTCAGGTCCCCACCAAGTTCGAGTCTCCGGCCCATCGGGGCGAGTTCTTCCACGACATCCTCTACGGGATAAAGGTCCGGGATGTCTTCCGGCCGAACGCCAAGAAGTGGCAGGTCATCCCCGAGGACATGAGCTTTGAGGAATTCGTCAAGTTCTTCATGCAAACCGAACAGCACTACTTCCCGGTGGTGGACAGGGAGGGAAGGCTCGTGGGCATCTTCTCCGTAAACGACGTCCGCCCCTATCTCGAGGACCAAAACCTCTGGAAACTCCTGGTGGTCAAAGACATCGCGCGGCGGGACGTCATCACCACCAGCCCTTCGGAGGACATCCACACCGCGCTCCAGAAGTTCACCATCCGCAACATTGACCAGCTACCCGTGGTGGCGGACGACGACCCGGGTAAATTCCTGGGGATGCTCTCCCGCCGCGAGGTGATAAGGTTCTACAACCAGAAACTCTCCGAGTTCGGCCAGCAAAAAAGCCCGCTCTCGCGGGAGAGCTAAAAGGGAAGGTCTTCTTCCGGCGGGAGATCGTCGCCGAAATCAGGCTCCGGAGCAGGGCCGGACGGGGCCACGGTGTCGTCCCGTCGGCCGAGCATCTGCATGTTCTGGGCCACGATCTCGGTGACGAAGCGCTTGATCCCGTCGCGGTCTTCGTAAGAGCGGGTCTGAAGACGACCTTCGATGTAGACCAACCGGCCCTTGGCCAGGTATTCGCCGCAGATCTCCGCCAGGCGGCCGAAGGCCACGATGCGGTGCCATTCCGTGCGCTCCTGGCGCTGGCCGTTCTTGTCGGTCCAGCGCTCGGAGGTAGCCATGCGAAAAGTGGCCACGGGCTGACCGTCCGCCGTGTAGCGAATCTCCGGATCTGCCCCCAGCCGACCGATGAGGATTACCTTGTTGACGCTCATACGCCCTTCCCTTGGGTGAGTTTGGCCCCCATTTTAACCCAAAGAACCCTCGGGGCTAGTCCGGGACCACCTTGACGTAGACCTTGCGCGTGCGGGGGCCGTCGTATTCGGCAAAGAAGATGCGCTGCCAGGTCCCGAGCTTGAGACGCCCGTCCTCCACGAAGACGAAGGTCCCCGGCCCGGTGAGGCAGGCCTTGACGTGGGCCGGGGAGTTCCCCTCAAGGTGCTTGTAGCCGAACTTCCAGGGCACGAAGTGGTTGAGCACCGAGATCACGTCTTCGGCCACCGCGGGGTCGGCCCCTTCGTTGATGACGAGCCCTGCGGTGGTGTGTGGACAGTAGAGATAGCAGATCCCGCTCTTTACCCCGGACACCAACCGCGCCACCTGATCGGTGATGTCCACCAGCTCGGTCTGGCGATTGGTGCGCACGGTGATGACTTCCATGACGGCCTCCTATTTCCAGCCACCGATGAGGTGGAGATGAAGATGGAAGATGAGCTGCCCGCCGCCCTTCTCCACGTTGAAGAAGAGACGGTAGCCGCTTTCCGCGGTGCCGAGCTCCTTGGCCAGGTCTCTGGCCACGTAGATCATCTCCGCCACGAGGGGCGCGTCCTCCTCGGTGAGGTCGTTGATGCTCCGGATGTGTTTCTTGGGGACGATCAGGATGTGGATGGGGGCCTGCGGATTGATGTCTTTAAAAGCCACGATGCGTTCGCCCTTGTAGACGAAATCAGCCGGCATCTCGCCGTTTACGATCTTGCAGAAGATGCAGTCGCTCATCTTTCCCCTCCTTTCTTTAGCCTTTGATGCAACCGAGCGGCAAAACCTTGGCCACTTTCCTGGCGAGCCCCGCCCGATGGGCCACTTCTACCACCTCGTTCACGTCCTTGTAAGCCTCCGGGGCCTCCTCCGCGGCCCCGCGCTTGGACTTGGCCCGCACGATGATGCCCCGCTTGCGCAACTGCTCGATGATCTGTTCGCCGCGCCAGCGCTTCAAGGCCTGGTGCCGGCTCATGGTCCGCCCGGCTCCGTGGCAGGCGGAACCAAAGGCCTTTTCTTCGCCCTCTTTCGTGCCCACGAGGATGTAGGATGCCGTGCCCATGCTCCCGCCGATGATCACCGGCTGACCCACCGGCCGATAGCGCTCCGGAAGCTCGGGCCGGCCTGGGCCCCAGGCCCTCGTGGCGCCCTTGCGATGCACGTAGAGCTTCTTGCGTTTCCCGTTTACCGGGTGTTCCTCGATCTTACAAGTGTTGTGGCTGATGTCGTAGAGCACGGTCACCCGCGCCTCGGGCACGACCTCGGCGAAGACCTCGCGCACGAGATGGGTGATGACCTGACGGTTGGCCAGCGCACAGTTCACCCCGCAGGCCATGGCCCGATAGTAGCGCTCGCCTTCGGGTGAACGGATGGGAGCGCAGACGAGCTCCTTCTCGCGGATGGGTATTCCGTATTTCTTGGCCGCCTGGGCCAGGACCTTGAGATAGTCCGTGGCGATCTGGTGCCCGAGCGCCCTTGAGCCGCAATGGATGGAGACCACCACGTCCTCAAGCTCGAGCCCGAAGGCCTCGGCGGCTTCGGCGTCGTAGATCTCGGCCACGTACTGGACCTCGAGATAGTGGTTGCCCGAGCCTAAGGTCCCCACCTGGCGATGCTGGCGCTTCTTGGCCTCTTTGGAGACACAGCTCGGATCCGCGCCGATGAGGCAGCCCTTCTCTTCGATGTAGTCCAGGTCTTCGGGAAGACCGTAGCCCTTGGCCACCGCCCAGCGGGCCCCTCCCACGAGGACCTCGTCAAGCTGACTGATGGAGAGCTTGATCTTTCCCTCGGAGCCAACTCCGGCGGGGATGGTGGCAAAGAGCTCGTCTATCAGCTCCTCGAGCACCGGGAGGATCTCCTCGCGCTTGAGCCCGGTGCGCAGGCACCTCACCCCGCAGGAGATGTCGTAACCCACCCCGCCCACGGAGATGACGCCACCGTCGTCGGGATCAAAGGCCGCCACCCCGCCGATGGGGAAACCGTAGCCCCAGTGGGCGTCGGGCATGGCGATGGAGGCCTTGACGATGCCCGGCAGACAGGCCACGTTGCTCACCTGCTCCCGCACCTTCTCGTCCATTTCCTCAAGCAGCCGACGGCTGGCAAAGATCCGTCCGGGCACCCTCATCGCGCCGCTTTTGGGAATCTCCCACTCGTAGTCGCTCAACTTGACGAGAGATTTGATCTCCATCTCCGGGCCTCCTTGGGCGAGATTTCATTCTCAAGTTAATGACCAAAACGTAATTGGCAATTTTCCGTGACCAAGAGCCTTGAAAGACATTAACTTAGAGTAAGCCAAACCCAGAGGAGGTTTCTCGTGCAGGAGGTCCTCATCCGCAGCGGGGTCAACTTCTATCGCTGTTTCCATTGCCGGCTCTGCCACAACGGCTGCCCCTTTGCCGGCGTCATGGAGCATCCGCCAAACCATCTCATCCGGCTCCTCCAGCTGGGGCGTCTCGAAGAGGCCCTTCAAAGCAACACCATCTGGATCTGTGTCGGTTGCAACGCCTGCATCTCTTTCTGCCCCATGGCCGTGAACATTCCCGTGCTCATGGACACCCTGCGCGAGATGGCCAGGGAAAAAGGCCTCCCCGTAAAGGAACCCGACGTGGTGGAGTTCCATCGCCAGGTGCTTGGGGCCATCCGCCGGCGCGGCCGGGCCAACGAGCTCGAGATCATGCTCGGCTACAAGCTCAAAAAGCGCGAATGGCTGAACGACCTCGGGTTGGGGCTCAAGATGCTCGCCAAGCAGAAGATCAAGCTCTGGCCCACGAGCATCCGGGACCCGCAGGAACTGGAACCCCTCTTCGAAGGATGTGAGCCATGAGAAAACTCGCCTATTTCCCGGGCTGTTCCCTGGTGACCCTTGCCCGCGAAGCCCACGAGGCCCTCCTCGGCATCGCCCCGCTCCTTGGTCTCTCCCTGGAAGAGATCGAGGACTGGAACTGCTGCGGGAGCTCCTCGGCGCACAGCCTCTGCCCTGCTCTGGCGAAGAGGCTTGCCTGGCGGGTGTTCTCCCGCGTCCCGGAGGAGGAAAACGAGATCCTCGTCATGTGTCCGAGCTGCAACCTGAGGCTCAAGGAGGGCCTGGTGGCGCTCGAAAAAGAAGAAGCGCGCGAGGAGTTCCGGCGCTTTTTCCGGCGGGAACCGCGTCCGCGGCGCGTGGTCCATCTCCTCGAGCTCCTGACCGAACTCGATTGGTTCTCCCGCATCAACACCCCGCTTAAGGGCCTGCGCCTGGCCCCCTACTACGGCTGCCTCCTCTTTGCCCCGCCGGAGACCAGGAGCGAAAGACTGCATTTGGGGCTCCTCGAGGAAGTGCTCTCCCGCCTGGGGGCCGAGGTCGAAACCTGGCGCTACGCCTCGCAGTGCTGCGGGACCTATCTCTCCGTGGTGCGGCCCGACCTGGTCATGGCCATCGTCTCGAAGATGATGTTTGAGGCCCGCCGCAAGGGCATCGAGGCCCTGGTCACCCCCTGCGTCATGTGCCAGATGAACCTCGAGATGCGGGCCGGAGTGCCCGAACCCGTGCCGGTCTTCCATCTCACCGAAGTCCTGGCCCTGGCCCTGGGGGAGGCGGAAGAGGGCTGGTTCCGGCGCCATCTCGTAGACCCGCGTCCCTTGCTCAAAGAAAAGGGCCTCCTTTAGCTTTTGCAGCTTTTGTTGCAATATTCAATTTATTCTACCATGTTAGGTGTATCGGAATCTTTAACAGTCAGGGGAAAATTTTGTCTAAAGCAGATTTAGACAAGAACTAATTAGTCAATCAAAAAACTTGAGCATCGCTGATTTAACTCTTGACAAGAAGAAAAATATCGCTAACATCTTTACAATACATAACCGAATAGCAAGAATGGAACACCACAGCATAAAAATCATAAACAACAGAAGCGACAACAAGGCTCGTAGCCAAACGCCTGCAAGGCACATACTGGCGCTCCATCAAAAAACCGCGGTAAGTGATAACCCCAAACTCCGAATCATCCAAAACTTGACCTCCGGCTTCAAGCCGAAGGAATTTATGGGCGTGGTGAGGTATGGATAAAAGTCTTGGGAGGAAAAATCTATGATAGATGTTCTTGAAATAAGAAATTTTAAATCTATTAAAGAGTTAAAACTTGTCTGTTCTAAAGTAAACATTTTTGTCGGTGAACCAAACGTTGGAAAATCAAATATTTTGGAAGTTTTTGGAGTTTTGTCTTTTCTCGCTTATGGGAATAAAAGTCCCTTAAAAAAATTTGTCCGGTTTGAAACTTTGACAGACTTATTTTTTGATGCAGAACTAGAAAATAATATTCAAATAAAGTTACAGAAACGAACAGAAATTGACGTATTTGAAATCACATTTAATACAGAAGACCTATTTGAAGGTATATTTTTTACTTATGATCGCTCAAAAAACATCAAGACTGACAAGAAAATTCTATTCAGGTTCGATTATTTTGCAAAAGGACAAAAGAAGGTCGAAGAAAAATTCAAATATATCAAATTTTACCGTTTTGAAAAAAGAAATATTTTCCCTGAAAGATACCCTTCATATTTGCTTCCGCCACATGGTCTAAACTTACTTTCAGTTCTAAAAACCAGCAAAAATCTAAAAGAAATAATAAATAACATTTTTGCGCCTTTCAACTATAAATTGATGTTAAAGCCTCAAGAAAACAAGATAGAAATTGTTAAACAATATCAGGATATTTTAATCAGTATTCCATATGCGTTGATCTCGGATACGTTCCAAAGGTTAATTTTCTACATAACAGCCATTCTATCAAATAAAGATTCTATTCTTGTTTTTGAAGAACCCGAATCACATACTTTCCCTTACTACACAAAATTTTTAGCTGAAACTACTGCTTTAGACGATAATGACAATCAATTTTTTGTTTCCACACATAATCCCTACTTTTTATTTTCCATTCTTGAAAAGAGCAAAAAAGAAGACGTTGCTATCTTTATAGTTTATATGGAAAATTTTGAAACAAAAGTCAGAAAATTAACGCAACAAGAAATAGAAGAGGCCATGAATATCGGTTTAGATTTCTTTTTCAATCTTGATAGATTCAAAAACGAGGAGCAGGAATAGTTGATGAAATACATTATTGAATGTAAGCCAGATAAGCTTTTAATAAAGATCATTACCAATACTCCGAAAAAATCCATAATTCATGCCGCAAATAAAACAGAAGTTATAAAGACGCTTTTTAAAATTTCTGATGATGCCATTGGCATCGTAGATGAGGACCCAGGAAGCCCCCAACCATCACACCTAAAGAAATTCAGACTGAAACAAGATTTGTCGGATTACGGTCTGGCTCTACTAGAAGAAAATGATTTTGGCAAGAAATTAATTATCATTAAACCACGCTTAGAAGAATGGCTTTTAAGGGCTGGAAAGGAAAGTGATATTTCTTTCAAAGAATATAAATTACCAGAAACAGGAAAAGACTTACACAAAGTGATAAATTCCAATCTGGAAAAATTGAAACTTATTTTAAATAAATTACTTGAAACGAAATGTGTTCGATTGCTAAAACTGAAAGAAATTTTAGAAAAATAAATTTCAAACATCTTAAAAGGAGCTAAAATATGAGGTATTCATATGAAAATAGAATTGTTGTTTTTTTAGATATCTTGGGTTTTCAAGAAGTTATCAATAAAACAGTACGTTCGGATGGTAGTGATAATACATCAGAGATACAAAATTTAGTAGATGCTTTCAATAGTATGCGTTATTTTGCAGAGCCTTTATATCTAGACGAAAACAGTCCAGAATTAGACAAGTCAAAAAATATCACCCAGTTTTCTGATTCACTTGTTATCTCTTTCCCATTAAACGTTGAAAGTGGCATTTTCTGGACGTTATTAGATTTGAGATGGATTATTATTAATCTTATCAATCGAGGATTGATCTGTAGAGGAGCTATAACTTATGGAAAACTACTCCATACTGATCGTTATCTATTTGGTCCAGCACTTAACGATGCTTATAATCTTGAAAGACAAAGTGCAGTCTATCCCAGAGTTATTTTAAGCGAAAATTTAATTAAAGTAGGAAAAAAATATCATTCCAAGCACCACAACCGACAAAGAGAAGAAAAATTTATACGAAAACTTATCTCTCTAGATCAAGATGGATGGTATTATATTGATTATTTTAATGTAATGGATGATCTTGATGATCCAGAATACGATTATCCATGTTATTTAAAAAATTTAAGTAAAGTAATTACAGAAGGATTAAAGCATAAAGATTTAAATATTAAAGCTAAATATCAATGGATGGCTGAAAAATACAACGAAACTGTTACTAATATCCGAAAGAATCTCGAAGATATCGATTTCAATCCAGAACTTAAGAAACTATACTATAATCTTCCTACATTTTTGCAATAAAACTTCTAGAAAACCCTCTTCCTCATGTTATATTTAATAGAACATAATGATTAACTCACTATAGGTTAACATCTCATATACCAGAATCTTCCAGAAGAGATCATCTCTCGCATCAATAAACTCATCGATTGGAAACCTTTCGAGAAAATCCTTGGTTCTCTTCATCCCGCCAAGGTTGGCCGTAAAGCTTACAATCCTGTCATGATGCTCAAAATCATTATCATCCAGCCACTCCGACACTGAAATGGTGCTTGATCCCTTCGCTGGCGGGCCATTCTCGCTTGAGCCCTGCGCTTTGAGTGGAACGCCGTTTCTGCTAGACCCCACCACCTTTCCCCCACATATTGGGCAAAGATAATCCGCCGGGCCGGAAAAAGTGCAAAATCGGCTTGATTAAAGTTTTATCTCTTTTAGAAACTAGAACCATGATCCTCGGGCTTGGGGTGGATCTGGTAGAGGTGGGGCGCGTGGCCCGGGTGCTCGAAAGGCACGGCGAGCGCTTCCTGAAGCGCATCCTCACCCCGGAAGAGCGCCTCTTCGTCAGCAAGCGAGCCGAGCCCGCCCAGAGGGTCGCGGCCTTCTTCGCCGCCAAGGAGGCCTGTCTCAAGGCGCTCGGCACCGGGCTTCGGGGCATCTCCTGGCAGGAAATCGAAGTGGGCCACAAACCTTCGGGAAAACCATTTCTCGTTCTCAAGGGCCGGGCGCAAGAAAGGTTTGAGGCCCTCGGCGGCCGGGCCATCCACGTCTCACTTTCACACGAAAGGAGCCACGCTGTGGCCGTAGTGATCATCGAAGGAGAGGGACGATGAGACTGGTTTACGGAAAGGAAATGCAGGAGCTTGACCGCTTCACCATCGAGGAGGTGGGCATCCACGGCCTCATCCTCATGGAAAACGCCGGACGCGGCACCACCGAGATCCTCCTCGAAAGGTTTGCCGCCGAAGCTTCCCGCGGCACCCTCATCGTCTGCGGTCCGGGAAACAACGGCGGAGACGGCTTCGTCATCGCCCGTCATCTCTTTCAGCGCGGCTATCCGGTGAGGGTCGTCTCTCTGGCACCGGAAGAGAAGTTCCGCGGGGACGCCGGGGTCAACTTTCGCATCGTGCGCGAGATGGGTCTTCCCCTGGAGTTCGTGCTCGAAGAAGCCGACCTCGCGCGCCTTGAGAACGCCCTCAAGGAAAGCGCCTTGGTGGTGGACGCCATCTTCGGCACCGGGCTCTCCCGGGAGGTCAGCGGGCGCTTCGCGCGGGTGATCGAGGCCCTGAACGCAAGCGGAAAACCCATCGTGGCCGTGGACATCCCCTCCGGGCTCTCCGCAGACACCGGACGCCCCCTGGGCGTGGCGGTGCGCGCCGCCCTCACCGCCACCATGGCGCTCCCCAAGGTGGGCCAGGTAGTCTATCCCGGGCGGGAATACGTGGGCGAGCTCCGGGTGGTGGACATCTCCATGCCCGCCAAGGTGATCGAGGAGCGCGCACCCGAGCGTTTCTGGCTCATCGAGGACTGGGCGGCTCAAGTGCTTCGTCCGCGCGCCCCGGACACTCACAAGGGCACCTACGGGCATCTTCTCGTGCTTGCGGGCTCCACCGGAAAGACCGGGGCGGCCATCCTCACCTGCCTCGGCGCCCTCCACGGCGGGGCCGGTCTCGTCACGCTCGCCTGCGCCGAAAGCCTCGACCCCATCTTCGAGGTGGCCCTCACCGAGGCCATGACCGCCCCCATCGCGGAGGAGACCCCGGAGGGAAGCTTGAGCATCGGGGCCTTCGGTCAGATCTCCGAGCTGGCCGCGGGCAAGAAGGCCGCGGTCCTGGGCCCGGGGTTCGGCCTCCATCCGGCCACCCTGGAGCTTTCCCAGAAACTGGCGGCCGAGCTCGCCCTTCCCCTGGTCATTGACGCCGACGGGCTCACCGCGCTTTCCGGCCAGCTCTATCACGTCCGCCGGGCCCAGCGTCCGCGCGTGCTCACCCCGCATCCCGGAGAGATGGCCCGCCTCCTTCAGGTCTCCAAGGATGAGATCCAGGAAGACCGCCTGCAAGCCGCGCGTGTGGCCGCGCGCGAGTCCGGCGCGGTGGTGGTGCTCAAGGGCGCGGCCACGGTGGTCGCCGCCCCGGACGGCCGGGAGGCGGTGAACGCCAGCGGGAACCCGGGGCTGGCAAGCGGCGGGGCCGGAGACGTGCTCGCCGGCCTCATCGGGGCCCTGCTCGCCCAGGGCTACGAGCCCTTCGTCGCCGCCTGTCTGGGGGTCTTTCTCCACGGGCTTTCCGCCGACATCCTGGCCCAGCGCCGGGGGCCCTGGGGTTATCGGGCTGAGGAGGTGGCCGAGACCATCCCCCAGGCCATAAGGGAGGTTCTCCTCAGGAGGAAGTTCGGTGGAGGTTAGGACCAGGGGGCCGGAAGAGACCCGCGCCGTGGCCCGCCAACTGGCGGAAAGGCTCAACCCGGGGACGGTCATCCTCCTCTTCGGAGACCTCGGGGCCGGAAAGACGACCTTCGTCCAGGGGCTGGCCGAGGGCCTCGGCGTCCCGCAAGACTACTACGTCTCAAGCCCCACCTTTTCCCTGATCAACGAATACCCCGGGCGCGTGCCCCTCTTCCACGTGGATCTCTACCGCCTGGAACCCGAAGACGTGGAGGACCTGGGGCTTCCGGAGCTTGCGGAAAAAGGCGTGATGGTGGTTGAATGGGCGGAGAGGATGCCCTTTTCCTTTCCGCGGACCATCCGGGTGGAGATCGAGATCATCTCCCCGGAGGAGCGCCTCTTGCGCATAAAGGAGCAAACGACATGATCTTCAGCCCCTTTGCCCTGCTCTTTTTCATCTTTTTCCTCTTTCTGGTCATCTTCCTCTTCATCTTCATCCACGTGGGCCTCATCACCGTGGCCGCGAGCAAGCTCGGGCTCACCGGAGACCAGATCCTCTTCTTTCTCCTGGGCTCCCTCATCGGCAGCCACATCAACATCCCCATCAAGAAGATCGAGCACGGAGAGGAGATCCATCCCGAGAGGGTGGTGAACTTCTTCGGCATCCGCTACGTGGTGCCGGAGGTGCGCGAAAGGCGGGTCACCATCATCGCCGTGAACGTGGGCGGCTGCATCATCCCGGTCTTCATCTCGCTCTACCTGATGATCAAGCACGGCCTCTTCCTGAGCCCGCTCCTGGCCACGGCGGTGGTGAGCTTTGTCTGCTACAAGCTGGCGCGGCCGGTGCCGGGAATTGGCATTGCCATTCCCATGTTCATCCCGCCTCTGGTAGCCGCGCTCGTGGCCCTCATCCTCAGCCCGGAAAAGGCCCCGGTGGTGGCTTACATCTCCGGGACGCTGGGCACCCTGATCGGAGCCGACATCCTCCATCTCAAAGACGTGCCTCGCCTCAAGGCACCGGTGGCAAGCATCGGCGGGGCCGGCACCTTCGACGGCATCTTCCTCACGGGGATCATCGCCGTGCTCCTGGCCTAGTCGTAAAGGGCCGCGGCGGCAAAGGAAACGATGGACCCCGGGCCGAAGTCAACGGCTTCCTGATGGAGGATCTCGCCGCGGAGGTCCCGCCCTTCAAGCGCCCGCAGGAGCACGTAGAGAGGCCCGAAGCCGCAGACCTTGTGGCGATTGCCCTCGGAGAGAAGGGCCTCCTTGAAGCCCTCGGCGTCGAGGGAAAGGATCCTTTCGAGAAGCTTCCGGTCAAAGGCAAGGGCCTCGGCCTTTTCCTTCTCGCCTGCCGGCGTGGGGTCCCCGTAGCGCACGCCGAGATGACAGAAGTCCACCCCCGCCACGAAATAGGTCCTTTCGTCCGCGAGCTCGCGCAGGGCGGCCACGAACCTCTCGAGCAGGGCCTCGGCTTCGGGAAGGAAGATCTCCGGGCTTCCGCAAAGGATCGGGACAATGGTGAAGTCTTCGAGCAGATGACGCAGGAAGACCACCTGAAACTCGATGGCGTGCTCGGCCCGATGACCCCAGAGATGGCCGTAGAGCTCAGGGCCCACGGCCTCGATCAGGGCGCTGCAGAACTCTCGGTCACAGGGAGCCGGACCAAGGGGCGTGGCGAAGTCCTTGTTGAGGAGGGAAAGGAAGCTTTCGAGGAAATGCCCCGTGCCCAAGACCACGACCCGGGCGCCGGCCGGCAGGCGCAGGTCGCGATAGGCCGCGGCAAAGCCCCTGGCCCCGGCGGTGAGGTCGATGTGCGGGGCGATGATGACGCGCGGGATGTACTCTTCGCGGGCGGGCCCCTGCGCCAGGATGCCCTCGAGAAACCCCTTGAGCTCTTCGGGATCAGCCGGATAGGCCTTGCCCGCGTGGGAGGGCGGCCGCACGGATGAGGAGAGGAACTCCTCCTCGAGCCTCTTCTTGAGGGCCTCGAACCTTTCGCCCTCGAGGAAGAAGTGCTGGTCAAGGGAGCGCACCAGACCCTCGAGCTCCTCGAGGAGGACCAGGCGCCCGAGGAGGCGCGAGGCCTCGATTTGCAAGTCCCGCAGGGTGTTTCGACCATCCATGCGGGCCAGGAGCGGGCCGAGGATCGCCGGCACCACCAGTTGACCCTCGGCGTAGCCGTAAGGATCGCGCAGAAGAAGGCTCTTTTGCCCCTGCCAGTCGAAGGGAAAGACGTCTATGGCCCGCAGTTTGGGCCGGAAATCGGGTTCATAGGGCATGCGCTCCTCCGAAGTCTTCGGGAGAAAGCTCCTCGCAGGCCTCCTTCACCCGCTCCAGGGCCTCGTAGAAGTCGTCTTCGATCTTGCGCACCCTCACGCCGTAGGCCAGTTGCACGGCCTTGCGCACGATCTCGCCCTTCAAGAGGGCGTTGGTAAACCCCAGGCGGGCGTAGGTCTCGTTCACCACCTGGTTGAGCTCGACCAGCTTGCGCGCCCGGCGGCGCCTCTCCTCCGCGGCTTCGGAAAGGGGTTCTTCGAGAAAGCGGTCAATCTTGGCCAACAGAGATTCGTAGAAACTTGCCGGAAAACGGGGTTCGAACTCCTCGAGCACGAAGCCAAAGGTGATGTAGCTCGGCTCCTTGAAGAAGGACCAGAGATCTACCTCCGGGGTGGAGGGGTCCTCTTCCAGGAACTCCTGGAACAGGCGATAGGCCTGTTTGGAGCGCTCCTTAACGTTGGGCGGCTTCTCGGTGTTGAACTCAAGGATGTGATGGGCCAGTTTCCGGGGCACGATGAGGCCCACGATCTCCTCGTAGCCCAGGTCGCGCATGGCTTCCAGCCGATGACGCCCGTCTATCACGAAGTAGCGCCCTTCGTCCTCGTAGACGATGACCGGATGGAGGAAACCCAGGCGCTCGATGGCGAGCTCCAGATTGCGCTTGAGCCCCTCGGAAAGGTCCCTCTGGAAGGCCGGGATGAGGATCTCGTCGGTGCGGAAACGGGCCAGGATGAGCTCTTGCTTCTTCACCGGGTCCGCATAGCGGCACAGTTCTTCCATGGCTCCCCCTCTGCGGCTTCTCTCGCCAAAAGTTAAGACTTCTTCTCCTGGCTTGCGAGGAGTTCCTGGACCTGGGCGATGAATTCCTTGACGTCCTTGAACTGCCGATAGACCGAGGCAAAGCGCACGTAGGCCACCTGATCCCATTCCTGGAGCTTGGCCATGACGCGTTCGCCGATCTCCGTGGAGGGGATCTCCCGCTCGCCGGATTCCATGAGCTCGCGCTCAAGCTCGCTCACAAAGGCCTCGATCTGGTCCATGCTGATGGGCCGCTTCTGGCAGGCCTTGCGGATGCCCTCGATCACCTTTTCCCGCGAAAACGGCTCGCGCCTTCCGTCGCGCTTGACCACCATGGGGAGCTGCATCTCCACGCGCTCGTAGGTGGTGAAGCGGAAACCGCAGGCCAGACACTCCCGACGCCGGCGGATGGCGGCTCCGTCCTTGCTCACCCGGCTATCAACCACTTTGGTCTCGGGATGCTGACAGGCTGGACACTTCATGCGCCCAGTTTAGCCAAAAACCGCACCCTCTAGCAACGAAAAGCTTCCCGTAGTAAATTGGAGTCTATGGAAAGCAGCCGTTTGAATTCAAGTTTTTGGTGGATCCTGATCCTTCTGCTCGGAGGCTGGCTCATCTTCTCCGTCTGGAAGGGGAAGCCCATCAGCTTGTGAAGCCTCACCGGCGGCGCTCGTGGAGTGCCCAAAGCCTGCCCTGCTCCTTACGCCAAGCCTCATGGGGAATCCGTATCCGCGCCTCAAACGCCTCATCGGTAGAGCCATCCATCGCTATCAGCTCCTCGAGGAAGGAGACCGCATCCTCCTAGCGCTTTCCGGCGGGGAGGACAGCCTCGTTCTCCTGCGTTTTATGGCCGAATGGCGGCGGAAGACCCCTTTTCGCTGGGAGCTCTTCGCCGCGCATCTGGACATGGGTTTCGAGACCGGCGAGGAGCACGAGAAAAACCTCTCGCGGCTTGCGGAGTACTGCGCAGAGCTCGAGGTGCCCTTCCGCCTGGAGCGCACCAACTACGGCCCCATGGCGCTCGAGGCGCGGGAAAAGAAGGTCTCGGCCTGTTTCGTCTGTTCCTGGCATCGGCGCAAGCACCTCTTTCGCCTGGCCGGAGAGCACGGCTACACCAAGATCGCCTTCGGCCATCACAAAGACGACCTCATCGTCACCTTCTTCCTCAACATGTGCTACCACGGGGAGCTCTCAACACTCCTTCCCAAACAGGAGATGTTCAAGGGAAAGCTCTATCTCATCCGGCCCCTGATCTTTGCGGACAAGTCCCTCATCTCGGCCTTCGCCAAGAGGGAGGGGCTTCCGGTGTTCAAGAACCCCTGCCCCATAAGCGAAGAGACCAGGCGGGTGAAGATGGAGCGGTTCCTCGAAGAGAAGCTCTATCCCGAAAACCCCAAGTTCAAGGGCAACATCTTTCACGCCATCTTCAACTGTAAAACGGATTATCTGCCGAAACTCTGAGGGAGCCGGACCTTGCGGCCCGGCCCGTGGATCACTTCTTCTCCGAAGACGAAGAAGACGAGGAGGAAGACTCCTTAGAGGTGGACTTGCTCTCCGACTTGCTCTCGGTCTTTTTGTCTTTGCGGGCGTAGTCCGTCACGTACCAGCCGGAGCCCTTGAGGATGAAGGAGCTCTGGCTGATGAGCTTGCGAAGCTTGCCCTGGCAAACCTCGCAGGTGGTCAGCGGCTCGTCGGTGATCTTCTGCCACACCTCGAAGTGACGGCCGCAATTTTCACACTCGTACTCATAGATGGGCATCTCTCCTACCTCCTCCCGTAGATTTCGTCGAAACGGTCAAGCACCGTGATCATTTCTCTTTCGGGAACGCGGTGCAAGATCCTGCGCACCACGGCGTGCACCCGGCATTCCTCCTCGAACCGCGCCTCAAGGGGCATCCAGAAGCTTGCGGCGAAGCGGAGGAAGCGCACCATGTGCACGAACTCGTGGGTAAAAATATAAAGCAGGAGGGCGCGAAGGAAATCCCTCTCCCCGGTCAAAGAGAGGATCTTCTTCTCGGAAAGGAGGAGCCAGTAGAAGGGCCTCCTCTTGCGCGGCAAGAGCATCCGCGTCTCCCCGCGCAGGAGCCCGGCAAGAGCGTTGTCCGGCAAGGGGAAGAAGGGAAGGTCCCTTTCGGTGAAGACCTCGTACTGGAGGAACCGAAGGTCCCGGGAGGTCAGGCAAAAGGCCTCGCCCACCAGTTCCTCGGCCAGAGAGGAGGCCTCCGCCAAGAGCCTCGGCTCAAGGGAGGGATCAACCCCCCGGCTTAAGGGGCCTCCCCAGCCGGGTAGGAGCCAAGCCATTCCACGTGCACGCAGATCTTTTCCAGTTCGCGCAGACATTCCTTAACCGGCTCCTCCTCGGCGTGACCTTCGCAATCCAGGAAGAAGAGATAGCGCCACGGCTCACTCTTGGCGGGCCGGCTCTCGATCTTGGTGAGGTTTATCTGGCGCTTGGCAAAGCAACTGAGCACCTCGTAGAGGGCCCCGGGGCGGTCCGAGATGCTGAAGAAGAGCGAGGTCTTGTCGTGCCCCGTGGGCTCGGGACTCTGCTTGCCGATGATCCAGAAACGGGTGACGTTACCCCGGAAGTCCTCGATGCGGCTGGCCACCACCTGAAGATGATAGGTGCGCGCCGCAAGGGGGCTCGCAATGGCCGCCACCGAGGGGTCCACCGCGGCCCAGCGGGCGGCAAAGGCCGTGGAGGAGACCTCCTCCACCGGCACGGAGGGAAGATTCTTCCGCAACCAGCGGCGGCACTGGGCCAGAGCGTGGGGATGGGAGAGCACCTTGCGGATGTCTTCCTTGCGCCCGGTCTGGTTCAGGAGGTCGTGGGAAATGGGCACGTAGACCTCCCCGCAGACCTGGAGCTTGTAGTCCGAAAAGGCGTCGAGGGTGGTCGAGACCGTGCCCTCGATGGAGTTTTCCACCGGCACCACGCCGAAGCGGGTCCGACCGGCCTCGGTCTCCTCGAAGACGTCGAGCACGGATTCGAGCGGCTGGAACTGCGCGCCGTGACCGAAGAACTTGATGGCCGCCATGTGACTGAACGTGGCCTCCGGCCCCAGATAGGCCACCTTCACCGCCTCCTGCGCCGAGCGGCAGGTGTTGATGATCTCCAGGAAGATGGCCTTGAGGCTCTCTTCCGGGAACTCTCCCTGGTTCTCCCGGAGGAGACGCTCAAGAAGAGACTTCTCCCGCCCCAGATCGAGCACGGTGAGCCCCATTTCGCGCTTGATCCGGCCCACCTCACCGACTATGCGGTATCTCTTCTTGAGGCATTCGAGGATCTGACGATCAAGGGCATCTATCTCCTGACGCAACCTGACCAGTTCTTCGTTCTTGTCCTTCATCTCCCTCTCCCCGGCCAAGGCCGGCATTTCTTGCAGGGACAGTATCCCTCGAAAAAGGCCTGCTTCATGTCCTTAAAGATAACGCGGTTCCTGAGAGAAGTCCTCCGCCCGTAGGGGCATCCCGGGCGATGAAAGCGTCGGGAACGACGGTTGCCCAGATAATAGGGCTCGCCGCGGAAGAGGTCCTCTCCCCAGAGGCCCCGTCCCGCCTTTATGGCCCGGCGCTCCGTCTCGAGGAGACGCGCGTAGTACTTGAGATTGGGGGGAAGATAACAGACAAAGGCCAAACCCTGGCCCACGAGCTCCTCCTGGACGAACGTGCCGTCAGGGAGGAAGACGTAGGCCAGGAGACGCCCGAAGCGGTCCCGGGGTTCTTCGGCGATCTCGAGCAGGACCGCCTTCCCCTTGACCAGCCTGTTGTTCAAGCGCTTGGCCACCAGGCCGAAGGGCTCTCCGGGCTCCCCTTCGTGGGGGATCTCCGGGGCGTTGATGCTTGCGTAGCGCACGTGATCCCCGGTCTCGATGACCACCGTGTCTCCGTCAATCACCCAGCGGACGTAGTGACGCTCTACCTTTCGGGCGCAGGAGAGACCGGAGAGAAGCAGGAAGAGCAGAAAGGCTTGCAGGAAGATCTTGTATCGCGTCATAAGAGATGCGGGCCGGCGCGCCCCCCTGACCTAGCCTTCTTTCTTTTCCGGTTCCTTCTTTTGCTCGTTCTTCTGCTCGGTCTTGTCTTTGTCCGCCGGAGCGTTCTCCTTGAGGGATTCGGCCAGGGCGGCCTTTCGCGAAAGCTTGATCCGGCCGGCCTTGTCTATGTCAATAACCTTGACCAGGACCTCGTCACCCTCGCGCAGGATGTCGGTCACGTTGCGCACCCGCCGGTTGTCGAGCTGCGAGATGTGGATCAGCCCTTCGGTGCCAGGGAAGATCTCGACAAAGGCCCCGAAATCCGCCACCCGCGTCACCTTGCCGTGGTAGAGCTTTCCGACCTCGGCCTCGCGCGTCACCTCTTCGACCATCTTGGCCGCTTTCTCCGCCACCTCGGCCGAGGAAGAGTAGATGCGCACCGTGCCCGTGCGGTCGTCAATGTCGATCTTCACGTCACCGCAGGAAGCAATGATGCCCTTGATGGTCTTCCCACCGGGACCGATGAGGTCGCGCACCTTGTCGGGGCTGATCTGCACGGTGAGCATCTTCGGGGCGTAGACCGAGAGCTTTTCCCGCGGCTTGTCGAGCACCTTGCGCATCTCGTTGAGCACGTGGAACCGGGCCTGGCGCGCCTGCTCCAGGGCCCGGGTCATGATCTCCCGCGTGATGCCCGTGATCTTGATGTCCATCTGGAGGGCGGTGACCCCGCTTTCCGTGCCCGCGACCTTGAAGTCCATGTCGCCCATGCGGTCCTCATCGCCCAGGATGTCGGTGAGGATGATCACCTGGTCGTCTTCCTTGACGAGCCCCATGGCGATGCCCGCAACCATGTCCTTGATGGGGACACCGGCGTCCATGAGCGAGAGGGTGGCCCCGCAAACCGTGGCCATGGACGAAGAGCCGTTCGACTCGAGCACGTCCGAGACCACGCGAATGGTGTAGGGGAACTCCTCTTCCGTGGGCACCACCGGGGTGAGAGCCCGTTCGGCCAGCATCCCGTGGCCGATCTCCCGGCGGGACGGGCCTCTCAAGGGCCGCACCTCGCCCACGCAGTAAGGCGGAAAGTTGTAGTGGAGGATGAAGTGCTTGAAGACCTCCTCCCCGGGCATGTCAATGCGCTGCTCCTCTTCCGGGCTTCCCAGGGTGGCCACGGTGAGGACCTGGGTCTCGCCGCGGGTGAAGATGGCGGAACCGTGCGTGCGCGGGAGCACCGAGACCTCGGCCCAGATGGGGCGCACCTCCTCGGGCTTGCGCCCGTCCACGCGGCGCCCTTCCTTCAAGAGCATCTGGCGCATGAGCTCCTTTTCGAACTCTTCGAAATACTCCCGGATCTCCTTCTCGCGGTCGGCGTATTCCTCGCCCAGGGCCTCTAGCAGGGCCTTGAAGGCCTCCTTGCGCCGGCGGTTGCGCTCCACCTTGCTCGCGGTGGTGATGACCTCGCGGAGGGCCTTTTCCGAAAGCTCGCGCACCTTGGCTCGCAGCTCCTCGTCCACCTCGGGCTCCTCAAGGACCATCTTCTCCCGCCCGGCCTTCTCCCGAAGCTCGCGCTGAAGGGCAAGAAGCGGCTTCAGGTTCTCGTGGGCGAAGAAGAGGGCCTCGCTCACCACCTCTTCCGGCACCTCGCGCGCCATGCCCTCCACCATGACGATGGCCTCTTCGCTTCCCACCACCACCAGGTTGAGATCGCTCTCCTTGAGGAGGGCCGCACTGGGGTTCAAGACGAACTCCCCGTTCACCCGCCCCACGCGCACCGCCGCAATGGGACCGGCAAAGGGGATGTGAGAGATCTCAAGAGCCGCAGAGGCCGCGGTGATGGCCACGATGTCCGGGTCCACCTCCGGATCCATGGAGAGCACCGTAGCCATGATCTGGGTCTCGTAGCGCCAATTCTTGGGGAAAAGGGGCCGAATGGGGCGATCTATCAGCCGCGCGGTGATGATCTCCTTTTCGCTCCCCTTGCCCATCTCCCGGCGGAAGTAGCTCCCGGGGATGCGTCCCGCCGCGTAGTACATCTCCTGGTATTCCACCGTGAGCGGCAAAAAGTCCATGTCCTTGGGCTCATCCGCCGCCACCACCGTGACCAGGACCACCGTGTCGCCGTACTTGGCCCAAATGGCCCCGTGGGCCTGTTTGGCCACCTTCCCCGTTTCGAGCAAGAACTTCCGGCCAGCTATCTCCGTTTCCACCCGATGCATCGAGCCATCACCCCTCTTCGAAAGATTAAGCCCTCAAACCAAGGGCCTTGACGATTTCTCGATAGCGGTCGAAATCCGTCCGCTTGAGATAATTCAGAAGCCTGCGCCGACGACCAACCAGCTTGAGCAACCCCCGGCGGGAGTGGTGATCCTTCTTGTGGACCTTGAAGTGCCCTTCCAGGTGCTTGATGCGCGCCGTAAGCAGCGCGATCTGCACCTCCGGGCTGCCCGTGTCTCCGGGGTGCCGGGCAAACTTTTCGATGATCTCCTTCTTTACGTCGCTATCAAAGGCCATCTCCAAACCTCCTGATATGGAATTTAAGCCCAGGAGGGGACTACGCCACCCCCTGCGCGTGGCTAACTCTTTCTAACACTCCGCCCCCTGCGCATCAACCTAGAATCCTTCCGGGAAGACTCGTACCATCTTGACGTTGCCCGGACGATTCAGGTCTTCGGGGTATTCGATCACCGCCACCAGGGACCCTTCCGGCGTGACCAGGCGCAACCAGGGCACGCGCGGCTTCTGCGGCACCTTCTGGAGCCGGATCATGTTGGCCAGGGCCGAAACAGCCAGCGGCCGACCGTTGCGGATGCGCCGGGCGACCTCCGGGCCCACGGTAAGCGCCGGAATGAACTCAAGGGCCCTTGCCGGCGGGATGATGCGCCTCTCGATGCGCCCGCTCTCCACCTCTTCGTCGAAACGCTTGAGGGTGATGGCCTGGTCAATGGTGAAGGATCCCTTGCGCAGGCGGCGCAGTTTCACCAGGGTCGCCCCGCAACCAAGCCTTTGCCCCACCTCGTGGATGAGCGAACGGATGTAGGTGCCCTTGCTGCAATAGATGCGAAAGTGAACGTAAGGAGGCTCGTACTTCAGGGCCTCAAAGACGAGGATCTCCACCTTCTTCGGCGGTTTCTCGACCTTCAATCCTTCCCGGGCGTACTTGTAGAGCGGCCTTCCGTGGAGCTTGGCCGCGGAGAAGGCCGGAGGGGCCTGCTCGATCACGCCCACGTATTCGTCAAAGACCTTCTGGATCTCTTCCAGACTCAGCTCCGGCACGGGGTTCCGTTCCACCACCTCGCCGGTGATGTCGTAGGTCTCGGTCACCAGGCCGAGCTCGAAATGTCCCTCGTATTCCTTGTCGCCCTCGAGGATGAACTGCGCAAGCTTCGTGCCCCGCCCGAGACAGATGGGGAGCACGCCCGTGGCAAAGGGATCGAGCGTGCCGCCGTGTCCGGCCTTCTTCACCCGCAGCTTGCGCTTGACGTGTTCCACCACTTCCGTGGAACTCATGCCTTCCGGTTTGTCTATGATCAAAACACCGTCTTTCATGCGAAAAGGGCCTCCAGTTCCTGACGAAGGATGTGATAGAAGCGACCGGGATCATCCTTGAGACGAAACCCCGCGGCACAGCGGTGTCCGCCACCGCCGAAGCGGGCGGCGAACCGCGCCACGTTCACCCGGCCCCGGCTGCGGAGACTCACCGAGATCTCCCCTGGCTTGACCTCCTTGACGAGGGCCGTGACCTCCACGCCGTCTATGGAGCGGAGAAAGGTGGCGAAGTCTTCGGGATCGGACTTCGTGGCCTGGCAACGTTCGTAGTCTTCGCTCTTCAGCACGGAGATGGCCACCTTTCCCTCGGCCAGCAGACGCAGCCTTTCGAGCACCAGCTTCAGGAGGCAGAAACGCGAGAGGGGATAGTGCTCGGTGAGCATCTCGGCGATCTTGGCCGGGTCCGCCCCGGCTTCGGCCAGCTCCTTGGCCATGGAAAAGGCCTCGGCCGTGGTCTGCTGGAACCGAAAACCGCCGGTATCGGAAAAGATGGCGGTGTAGAGGTTTTCGGCGATCTCCCGGGTGAGGGGAACAGATAGCTCCCGCAGGAGGTAAAAGACCAGGGCGCCGGTGGCAAAGATCGGCTCGACCAGGCGCAGATGCCCCAGATCGCCAGAGACCTCGTGGTGATCCAGGACGAGGACCTCTTGGAGTGAATCCACGAACTCCGCCGCCCCGCCGATGCGCGAAAGATCGCCGCAGTCGAGCACGATGGCCGTCCAGCGGGAATCCGGAGGAAGGGAGTAGCGGATCTTTTCCACCCCCGGCAGCCAGGCGTAAGAGCGCGGGATCTCCTCGTCGAGATAGGGCCAGACCTCCTTGCCCAGACTTTCCAGGGCGGCGGCCAAACCCAGCATGGACCCGATGGCGTCTCCGTCAGGGTTTATGTGGCTCACCAGGAAGAAGCGCTCCCTCTCCCGGATGAGGGCGGCCATTTCCTCAAGAACCTTCATTCCTGATCCTCTCAAAGAGGGCGTCCAGTCTCTCCTCTTCGGCGCTGCGCTTGTCGAGGACGAATTCGATCTCCGGGACGAAGCGCGTGTGGAGACGCTTGGAAAGGAGACGGCGGATGTAGGGAGCGGCCCGCGAAAAACCCCGGGCCACGGTCTCCTCTTCGACCTCTCCGCCGTGAACCTGGTAGAAAATCTTGGCGTATTTCAGATCCGGGCTGACCTCCACGCGGGAGATGGTAATCAGCCCCTGGAGCTCCGGATCGGAGAGCTCCTCCCGGATGATCTGCGACACTTCTTCCTGGATGAAATCCGCCAGACGGCGGTCACGATGGCCTTTCATGGTTACATCGAAATGATGTCTATCTCCGCTTGGATGATCTCAAAGTCTTCGAATTCTTCCATGTAGTCGAGCACCTGGTCCAGGATCCGGTTGATGAGGCGGCTGTCCGGACCAACGGTGGTGATCCCGAGGACGGCCTTCTGCCAGAGATCCTGGTCCGCCACCTCGGAAACCGCCACGTTCTTGAAGCGGCCGTTCATCCGCTGGATGAGGCGCTTCACCACCTGGCGCTTGCCCTTAAGAGAGCGCGTCTCCGGGATATGGAGCGAGACCTTGAGCACCCCAACGACCATCTTCCCTAGAGCTGGCGCTTGATCTCCACCAGTTCAAAGGCCTCGATGACGTCTCCAACCTTGATGTCCTGGAAGTTCTCAAGCCCCACACCGCACTCGTAGCCCGCCGGCACCTCTTTGACGTCTTCCTTGAAGCGCCGCAAAGAGGCGATCTTTCCGGTGTAGATGACCACGTTGTCCCGCAGGAGCCGCACCTTGGCCCCGCGCTCGAGCTTCCCTTCCTTCACGTAACAACCGGCCACCACTCCTACCTTGGGCACCTTGAAGGTGGCCCGCACTTCGGCCACGCCCAGGATGCGCTCTTCGTACTCCGGCTCGAGCAGACCGCTCATGGCGGCCTTCACTTCCTCGATGAGCTTGTAGATCACGTCGTAGAAGCGGACCTCGACCTTCTCCTGCTCGGCCAGACGCTTGGCCTGAGCCGTGGGCCGGACGTTGAAGCCGATGACGATGGCATCCGAGGCCGAAGCCAGCATGATGTCGCTCTCGGAGATGGCCCCGATGCCGGAGCGGATGATGTTCACCCGCACCTCGTCGGTGGAGAGCTTGCGCAGCGAATCCATGAGCGCCTCGAGGGTACCCTGGACGTCGGCCTTGAGCACCACCTTGAGCTCCTTGATCTCGCCCTCTTTGAGCTTCTCGAAGAGCTTTTCGAGGGACATCTTGGCCTCGCGGGCCACTTCGGCCTCGCGCTGCTTCCGCGCCCGATACTCCGCCACCTTGCGGGCCTTCTGCTCGTCGGGCATGACGATGAAGTCGTCACCGGCCTGCGGCACCTCGGAGAACCCGAGCACCTCCACCGGCGTGGCGGGACCGGCCTCCTTCACCCGTCGCCCGCGCTCATCGAGCATGGCCCGCACGCGTCCGTAAGTCGTCCCGGCGACAAAGGGGTCTCCCTCGTGAAGCGTGCCTTCCTGGATGATGACCGTGGCCACCGGCCCGCGACCCTTGTCGAGCCGGCTCTCGATGATGCGCCCGCGGGCCGGCCGGTTGGGCGCGGCCTTGAGCTCGAGCATCTCCGCCTGGAGCAACACGAGCTCAAGGAGGTCGTCAATTCCCATCTTCTTCTTGGCCGAGATCTCCGCAAAGAGCGTCTCTCCGCCCCACTCTTCCGGCACGAGCCCGAGCTCGGCGAGCTCGCTCTTCACCCTCTCGGGATTGGCGTCGGGTTTGTCAATCTTGTTGATGGCCACCACGATGGGCACGCCCGCTGCGCGCGCGTGATCAATGGCCTCCCGCGTCTGGTCCATCACGCCGTCGTCCGCCGCCACCACCAGGATGACGATATCCGTCACCTGAGCGCCGCGGGCCCGCATGTGGGTGAAGGCCTCGTGTCCCGGCGTGTCAATGAAGGTGATCTCCTGGCCGTCCTTGAGCTTCACCTTGTAAGCACCGATGTGCTGGGTAATGCCACCTGCCTCGCGCGCGGCCACGTCCGTTTCGCGAATGGCGTCAAGGAGGGTGGTCTTACCGTGGTCCACGTGGCCCATGACCGTGACCACCGGAGGCCGGGGCTCCAGTTCGTCCGGGGAAGGCGGCGTGTACTCGAGGAGCTGCTCCTCCTCGATGGCCGCCTGCTCCACCTCGTAGCCGAACTCGGAGGCCACGATGGCCGCGGTCTCGGCGTCGATGGACTGGTTGATGGTGACCATCGTGCCGAGCTCCATGAACTTGCGGATGAGGTCCGCAGCCTTGACCCCCATCTGCTTGGCCAGCTCGCCCACCTGGATGGACTCGTAGACCTTGATCTTCTTCTCCTTGCGCGGCAGGGTGGCGGGCCTCGCCGTCTCCTCCTCCACGGGTTTGGCCTCGACCTGAAGGACCTCGCCCTCTTTCTTTTCCGTCTCCGTTACCTTGGCCACCTCCGCCGCCAGCTCTTCCGGAGACTTCTGCAGCTCCTCCATGAGCTCGAGTTCCTCGAGGATCTCCTCCCGCTCGGTCTTGGGCTTGGGGGCCTTCTTCTTGGCCTTCTTGCGGAACTCCTCGAGCTCTACGACCTGTCTCTTCTTCTTTCTCTTGTCCGCACCGGCCTTCTCCGGCTCAGGCGGCTTGGGAGGCTCCGTGGGCCGCGGTCGGCGCTCGAAATCCGTGACCACGCGGCGGGGCTTCTTGGGTCTGGCGGCCTTTTCCCGCTCCCGCCGCATCTCCACCACCTGCTTGGCCACCCCCACGGCACGGGCCACCACCCGCGGACCGCGCGGTTTGGTCTCCGAAGGGGTCTTCTCCGCGGCCTCCTTCTTCGGAGGCTCTTCCTTCTTCGGCGGGGCAACGGGGCCTTTTTCGGCCTTTTCCGAAACTTTGGCTTCCTTTTCCTTCTCCTCGGGCTTCTCTTCCGCCTTCTCCTCGGGAACTTCCGCCTTGGGGGCCTCGGTCTTCACAGCCTCAGCGGGCTTGGCCTCTTCCGGTTTCTCCTCGGGAGCCTGCGCCGAGACCTTTTCGGGCTCCGTCTCCTTCTGGGCTTCCTGGGCGGAATCCTGCTTCTTCACCGGTCTCTTGATCACCAGCTTGATCTTCTTGACCTTGGGCTTCTTCTCGCCCGCGGCGCGCTCCTCTTCGGACTTCTCTTCCGCCTTCTCCTCGTCCTGACCTTCCTCGCTCTCCCGCCGACGACGGATGATCACCGCGGGCTTGGATGGAGTCTTACCCTCGGCGGAGGCTTCCTCGCGCTTGGCTTCCTTTCCGGGCCAGCCCTCGGCTTCCAAACGATCCTTGACCGCCTGCGCTTCCTCTTCGCTCAACGTGCTCGAATGGCTACGCACGTCGTAGCCGAGCTCCTTGATACGCTCGAAAAGGTCCTTGGGTTTGACTCCCATTTCGTTGGCCAGATCGTAAATCCTTACCTTGCTCATACTACCCGTTGCCCCCTTCACGCGACGCAAGCGCCGCTAAAATTTCGTCAATGGTCTTTTGAGGAAGCTCCCGCGCCCGACCACGAAATGCATGGCGCAAACGCTTGTCCCCGTGCTTGGTAAGGAGCTTGGCCACGCATCCGTCCTTCGGACACACGTAGGCTCCTCTGCCGCTTGAGTGCTGATCCTTATCAAAGATAACCCGTCCCCTTTCGTCCAGCACCAGACGCAAGAGAGCTCCCTTGGCCGTCTTTTGGCCACAAATAATACACGATCTTTGCGGAATGTGGCGTTTCTTAGGCTTCGCTCTCACCGGACTCGCGGGCTTCCGCCCCTTCCTCTTCCGCGGACTCGGGCTCTTCCGCAGTTTCTTCGCGTTCGACGGACTCAGGCTCCTCTAAAGACGCAGACTCTTCCGCAGGTTCGGGCTGGGCCCCTTTCTCCGCCAGGTACTTCTTGGCCGCCTCGATCAGGGCCTCGGCTTCGGAATTCTTGAGCCGCGCGATGTCTGCCACCTGTTCCACGTCGGCCTGGGCCAGGGCCTCCACGGAGTTGATCCCCTTGTCGTAGAGCTTGGCCGCGATCTCTTCGGTCATCCCTTCCAGGTTGAGCATCTCCTGGAAGTTGGGATCCTGGCGGCGCATGTACTGGGTCTCGCTCATCACGTCAATGCGCCAGCCCAGAAGCTTTGAGGCCAAACGCACGTTCTGGCCCTGCTTGCCGATGGCCAGGGAAAGCTGATCGTCCGGAACGATGACCTCAAGCGTCTTGTTCTCCTCGTCCACGATGACCCGCGTGCATTCCGCCGGGGCCAGGGCGTTGTAGACCAGCCTTGCCGGATCCGGGTTCCAGGGGATGATGTCTATCTTTTCGCCGCGGAGTTCCTGGACCACCGCCTGGACCCGCGAACCCTTGAGCCCCACGCAGGCCCCTACGGGATCAACGTCGGGATCGGAAGAAACCACCGCCATCTTGGCCCGGCTCCCCGGCTCCCGCGCCACGGCCACGATCTTCACGATCCCTTCCTGGATCTCCGGCACCTCGAGCTCGAAGAGTCTCTTGAGAAAGTCTGGATGAGTGCGGGAAAGGACGATCTGAGGGTCGCGTCCGGAGCGGTTGACCTCGATGATCAGGGCACGGATGCGGTCACCCCGATGATACCGCTCGTTGGGGATCTGTTCGGAGGTGGGCAGGATGGCCTCCGCCCGACCCAACTGGACGATGATGTTCCCGCGGTCGAACCGATGCACGAAACCGGAAGCAATCTGCCCCACGCGATCTTTATATTCCTGATAGATGAGCTCGCGCTCGGCCCCGCGGACCTTCTGGGTGAGGATCTGTTTCGCCAGCTGGGCCGCAATGCGCCCGAGCTCCTGGATCTCGATGCGCGTTCCCACTTCGTCTCCCACCTGCACGTTGGGATCGAGTTGGCGGGCCTCCTCAAGAGAGATCTCCGTTTCGGGATCTTCCACCTTCTCCACCACCTTGCGGAAGCGATAGACCTCAATCTCTCCGGTTTCGTCGTTGTACTGGGCGTCAACGATGGCCCGGGCCCCGAACTTCTTGCGAGCCGCCGCCCGCATCCCTTCCTCCAGGGCCTCGATGATCACTTCCCGCGGTATGCCCTTCTCTTTGCTAAAAGCCTCGACCAGCTTTCTTATCTCTCCTGCCATTTTCAACCCCTCAGACGTCAAACTCGTATTTGATATGGGCCTTCTTGATCTTGGCCCGGGGCAGTCGGTGGGTCTCCCCGTCTATTTCCACCAAGACCTCGTCTCCCTCGATTCCCTTCAAGAGACCGGTAAAGTTTCGCCTCCCGGAAAGGGGTTCTTTCAATTGGACCTTGACCTTGTCCCCGGCAAAACGGACAAAGTCTTCGGCTTTCTTCAGAGGACGATCCAAACCCGGAGAAGAGACTTCCAGATGATAGGAGTGATGGATGAAGTCCTTGGCGTCGAGAAGATCGCTGAGGACCTCGCTCACCCGGACACAGTCTCCAAGCGTTACGCCGCCGGGCTTGTCGAGCTTGTCAATGTAGATCCTGAGGACCCAGCCCTGGCGTTCACGCTGGAACTCCACATCCACCAGCTCGAGCCCCTGGGCGAGCACCACGGGCTCGGCGAGCTCCCAAACTTTCTTGATTACTTCTTCTCTTTCCATGGCTTCGACCGAAATACGCTGGAGTCCATAACAAAAAAAGTGGGCGTGCGGGCCCACTTTTCTTCGAACCCCAATTTTTGGAGCGGGCAACGGGACTCGAACCCGCGACCCTCAGCTTGGGAAGCTGATGCTCTACCAGCTGAGCTATACCCGCTCCGTGCAACCTAAATATTAGAAAGACCCCTTACGGGTGTCAAGGAGACGACAAAAGCGGTTATAATGAACCACCTCTCCCGCAAAGGAGGAACCATGATCGAGAAGCTGCGCATAGGTTTCATCGGTGGGGGGCAGATGGCCGAGGCCATCATCCGCGGCTTGCTCTCTTCCGGCCGGACCAAGGCCGAGAGGATCGCCGTCTCCGAGCCCCTGCCCGAAAGAAGAGCCTATCTGGAAAAGACCTATCCGGGGCTTGAGGTCCTCGGCGACAACCTCGACCTGGTGAGAAAGGCCGACCTCGTCGTCCTGGCCGTCAAGCCGCAGGTCATGGCCCGGGTGCTTGAGGAAATCGCTCCCGCCGTAGAACCCAGACACCTCGTCATCTCCATCGCCGCGGGGATCCCGCTCTCCTTCCTGGAAAAGAGGCTCCCGCCGGGGACGAGGATCATCAGGGTCATGCCCAACACCCCGGCCCTGGTGCTCGCCGGGATCTCCGCCTACACCGGCGGCCAGAGCGTCTCGCGCGAGGATCTCGAGCTGGCCCAGGAGTTCCTCTCCTCCCTCGGAGAGGCCCTTGAGCTTCCGGAATCCCTCTTCGACGCGGTGACCGGGCTTTCCGGCAGCGGCCCGGCGTTTGTGGCCCTCTTCATCGAGGCCCTCACCGACGGCGGGGTGAAGATGGGGCTTCCGAGACCGGTGGCGGAAAAGCTCGCCCTGGAAACCGTGCTCGGCACCGCCCGTTTGATGAAGGAGGCCCAGAAGAACCCCTACGAGCTCAAGGCCATGGTCACCTCCCCGGGAGGGACGACCATCTGCGGGATAAAGGCCCTCCAGGACAAGGGCCTTCCCGCGGCCGTGATGGAAGCGGTGGAACAGGCCACCAAACGCTCGCAGGAACTCTCTCGCCTGGTGGAGGAAGAGTGATATGGCTTACGCCGTAAGAGGAATCACCAAAGACGGAGCCTTTCGCATCTTCGCCGCGGACACCAAAGACATCGTGGAGGAGGCCCGCAAACGCCATCGGACCGTCCCCACGGCCACCGCGGCCCTGGGTCGGGCTCTCACCGCCGCCGCCCTCCTCGGCCTGGATCTAAAGACCGGCCGCGTCATGCTCCAGATAAACGGCGGCGGGCCCCTCGGCGAGATCCTCGCGGAGTCCGACGCCGAGGGGAACGTGCGCGGGCTGGTGCAGCGGCCCCACGTCCATCTCACGCCGCAACGCGGCAAGCTCCTGGTGGGGCAGGCCGTGGGCCGCAACGGTTATCTCTCCGTCACCCGGGACCTGGGGCTCAAGGAGCCCTATCAGGGTTCGGTGTCCCTGGTCTCCGGAGAGATTGCCGAGGACCTGAGTTACTATCTCACCGTCTCCGAGCAGATCCCCTCGGCCGTGGCGCTCGGGGTCTTCGTGGACGAGGACAACTCCGTGCGCGCCGCCGGTGGGTTCCTCATCCAGACCCTCCCCGCCGCCACCGAGGAACAGATCACCCGCACCGAGGAGATCCTGCGCAAGCTGCCCCCGGTGACCAGCCTCCTGCGCGAAGGGCTCTCTCCGGAGGAGATCCTCGAACGCATCTTCGGAAAGGAAAACATCGAGATCCTCGAGAAGAGGCCCCTCGCCTATCGTTGCCGCTGTTCGCGCGAACGGGTGGAACGCGCCCTGGCGGCCCTGGGCCCCGAAGAACTCAAGTCCCTCATCCGCCGGGGAGAGACCGCCGAGATCACCTGCGACTTCTGCGGCGAGGTCTATCATTTCGAGATCCCGGAGCTCGAAAAGATCCTCGAAGACCTCGAGGTCAAACGGAGAAAGGAGCTTGAGGTCTGAGGTCGGTTCCCTGCACCCCTTGAGCCCGCGGGTCCGGGCGCTTCTGGCCCGCGGGGTGACGGAAGGGGTCTTCCCGGGGGCGGTGCTTGCGGTCTGGCACGAGGGAAGGACCTCTCTTGAAGCCGTGGGCTGGCGCACCTACCTCCCCCGCCCGATAAGAAACGACCCCTCGGTCCTCTACGATCTCGCCTCCCTCACCAAGCCCCTGGCCACCACCTTCTGCCTCATGCGGCTCGTACACGAAGGGCGCCTCCGCCTGGAAGACGAACTCGGAAGCCTCTTCGAGGCCCCGCCCTGGCTGGCCGGGGTCACTCTCGCCCATCTCCTCTCCCACAGCGCGGGGTTTCCGGCCCACAGGCCTTACTTTGCCCGCCTCATCACCCATCCTCCAGAGGAAAGGCGGGCCCTCTTCCTCAAGTGGACCCTGAGGGAGCCTCCGGCCTATCCCCTGGGATGGAAGCACGTCTACAGCGACCTGGGCTTCTTCATCCTGGGCGAGATCGTGGCCCGGGTCTCCGGTGCGGACCTGGAGGACTACTTCCGCCAAACCCTCGATCTCCTGGGGATCGGAGACGGGATCTGCTTCCGCCCCCTGGCCCACGGGTTCGTGCGGGAGGAAACCGCGGCCACGGAAGTGTGTCCCTGGCGGGGAAAGCTCATCTGGGGCGAGGTCCACGACGAAAACACCTGGGTGCTGGGCGGGGTGGCCGGACAGGCCGGGCTCTTCGGGCGCGCAGAAAGCGTGCTCTCGCTCCTGACAAAGCTGCTCCTGGCCTATCTGGGAGAGGAGGAGACGGAGTTCCTCTCGCGCGACCTCCTGCGCGCCTTCTGGGACTGGCGAAGCCCCCGCGGCACCTGGGCCTTAGGGTTTGACCGCCCGGACGAGGAGGCCTCCTCCGCCGGAGAGCTGATCTCCCGCCGCGCCGTGGGGCATCTGGGTTTCACCGGGACCTCCTTCTGGATAGACCCCATTCACCGCCTCATCGTGCTCCTTCTCACCAACCGCGTCCATCCGGAACGGACGCCCAATCGCCTGACCGCCTTTCGCCCGGCCCTCCACGACCTGGTCTTCCGGGAAACCGTAGGGCGCCCCCGGGGCTAGAGGACCGAAGAGAGCACCTGCTGGATGACCCTGGCACTGCGGGAAAGGATCTCCTCGACGTCCTCTTCGGTGATCACGAGCGGAAGGAACCAGTAGATCACGTCTCCAAGGGGCCTCAAGACCAGGCCCTCCTCAAGCGAGGCCATGTAGATCTTAAACCCCACACGCTCCTCAAGAGGAAAGGGACGCTTTTCTTTCCGGTCGGCCACCAGCTCCAAGGCCCCGACGTAGCCCAGATAGCGGATGTCCCCCACGTAAGGTCTTTCGGAAAAGAGTTCGAGAATGAGCTCGTGGAACCTCTCCCGCGCCTGGCGGCTGCGCTCAAGGGGCTTCTCCTCGGCAAAGAGCTTGAGGCTTGCCGCGGCCACGGCGCAGCAGATGGGGTTCGCCGTGAAGGAATGGCCGTGATAGAAGGTCTTTCCCTCAAGATAGTCGGCGTAGAAGGCCTGGTAGATCTCCTCCCGGGCCACGGTGAGGGCGAGGGGGAGATAGCCCCCGGTGAGGCCCTTGGCCAGACAGATGATGTCCGGCACCACGCCCGCCTGCTCGAAGGCGAACATGGTCCCCGTGCGGCCAAAACCCGTGGCCACCTCGTCGAAGATGAGGAGCACCCCGTAGCGCCGGCAAAGCTCGGCCGCGCCTTGGAGATACTCCGCGGGATAGACGATCATCCCGCCGGCGGCCTGAAGCCGCGGCTCAAGAATGAGGGCGCAGATCTCTTCGGCGTGCTCCTTGAGGATGGCCTCAAGCCCTTCGAGACAGCGCAGGGAACAGCCCGGATGAGGGGCATCGCGGGTGAAGTCCGCACGCGGGTTCTCCGGGCAACGGTAACAATAGGGCGAAGGGGCGCGGAAGACCTCGAAGGTGAGCGGCCGATAGAGCTTGAAGAAGAGATCCACCCCGCCCACGCTCACCGCCCCGATGGTGTCTCCGTGATAGGCGTTTTCGAGACACACGAAGCGGGTCTTCTTCCGGGCGCCCTGGTTCTGCCAGAACTGAAAGGCCATCTTCAGGGCCACTTCCACCGCCGTGGAACCGTTGTCCGAGAAGAAGAAGCGGGAAAGCTCCGGCGGGAGGAACCCAAGGAGCCGCTCCACCACCTCGGCGGCGTAAGGATGGGTGAAGCCCGAGAAGTTCACGTGATCAAGACGCGCAAGCTGCTCGCAGATGGCCTGGTTCAAGGCCGGATGCAGATGACCGTGGACGTTGGTCCACCAGGAGGAGATGGTGTCGTAGAGTTCCTTTCCCTCGATGGTCTTGAGCTTCAGCCCCTTGGCCGAGACGATGACCGGCGGGTCGCGGTCCTCGTAGTCTTTCATTTGGGTGAAGGGATGCCAGATGTGGCGCCGGTCTATCTCGAGGATGCGCTTCTTGTCCATCTTTAACCCTTGAGCTTCTTGGCCACTTCCTTGGCGAAGTAAGTGAGGATGATGTCGGCCCCGGCCCGCCTGATACAAAGGAGGCTCTCCATCATGGCCCGCTCCTCATCGAGCCAGCCCAGGCGCCCGGCGGCCTTGATCATGGCGTATTCCCCGCTCACCTGATAGGCGGCCAGGGGATGGTTGAACTCCTCGCGCAGCACCCGGATGACGTCGAGATAGGGCATGGCCGGCTTGACCATGAGGATGTCGGCCCCCTCTTCCACGTCGAGCGCCGCCTCGCGGATGGCCTCCCGCACGTTGGCCGGGTCCATCTGATAGCTGCGGCGGTCGCCGAACTGGGGTGCGGACTCCGCGGCCTCGCGGAAGGGCCCGTAGAAGCTCGAACAATACTTCACCGCGTAGCTCATGATGGGCACGTGGCTGAAACCGGCCTCGTCGAGCGCCTCGCGAATGCGACCCACGCGGCCGTCCATCATGTCGGAAGGGGCCACCATGTCGGCTCCGGCCTTGGCGTGGGAGACGGCGGTGCGCGCAAGTTGCTCAAGGGTGAGGTCGTTGTCCACCTCGCCGTTCTTGATGATGCCGCAATGGCCGTGGCTCGTGTATTCGCAGAGGCAGACGTCGGTGATGACCACGAGCTCCGGCGCGGCCTTCTTGATGGCCGGGATGGCGCGCTGAATGATGCCCTTCTTGGCGTAAGCCTCGGAACCCACCTCGTCTTTCTTTTCCGGGATGCCGAAGAGGATGACCGCGGGGATCCCGAGGTCGAAGACCTCCTTGGCCTCCTCGGCGGCGAGATCCACCGAGAGACGAAAGACTCCGGGCATGGAGGAGACTTCCTCCCGCACGCCTTTGCCCGGCACGATGAACATGGGATAGACCAGGTGCTTCACCGAGAGCTCGGTCTCCCGCACCAGGGAACGCAGGGCCTCGGTGCGTCTCAGTCTTCGGGGACGATATTCCGGGAAAAACATCCGGGCCTCCTTCGCGTGTTTTGCTTCTCTTAACCGCGCAAGATAATCCGGGTCAAGGGCGTTTGACCCGCAACTTGAGCCCTTCCACCGCTTCCACCACCACCTCGCTCCCCTTGGGGATCTCCTCCTCGGAGACCGCCTGCCAGATCTCGCCGTGGACGAAGACCTGGCCGCCTTTCGGGCCGATGTCCGTAAGGGCCTCGCCCCTTTCCCCGATCAGGCCCTCGGGGCCGGTGGTGGGTTTGCGCAGGACGGCCTTGGCCGCAAGATAGGTCACCACGCAGAGAAAGAGCCCCACGGTGATCAGGACCGGAAGGAGCACCTGATAGGACACGCGCAGGGCCTCGGGGTTGTGACCAAAGAGCATGAGGGAACCAAGCACCAGGCTCACGAGACCGGCCAGCCCCAGGAGCCCGTAGCTCGTGATCTTAATCTCGAGGAAAAAGAGGACGCCGGAAAGGAGGATGAGAAGGAGCCCCGCGTAGTTCACCGGCAAGAGATGCATGGCGTAGAAGGCAAGGATGAGACACAGCGCCCCCACCACGCCGGGGAGGATGGCCCCGGGATGGGAGAGCTCGAAGTAAAGGCCGGCCAGGCCCAGCATGAGGAGGATGTAGGCGATGTTGGGGTTGGTGATGAGGCGAAGGATGCGGCTCCTCAAGTCCTCCTTGAGGCGGATGACTTCGGCCTCGCGGGTGTGGAGGACCACGGTTCGGTCGTGAAGTTTCACCTTTCGCCCGTCGAGCTGGCGCAAAAGATCCGGAAGATCGCGGGCGAGAAGGTCAATGACCCCGAGCTTCAGGGCCTCCTCCGCGGTGAGGGAAACGCTTTCCCGCACGGCCTTCTCCGCCCAGTCGGCGTTTCGGCCCCGCAACTTGGCGAGCGACCGCGCCCAGGCGGCAAGATCGTTTTCCACCTTCTTGGCCATTTCCTCGTCCATCTTCTGGCCCATGGTCACCGGATGCGCGGCACCGATGTTCGTCCCCGGGGCCATGGCCGCCACGTGCGCGGCGAGCGTGATGAAGGTTCCGGCAGAGGCCGCCTGGGCCCCGGGAGGATAGACGAAGACCACCACCGGAACTTCGGAGGTGAGGATCATCTTGACTATCTTGCGCGTGGTGGTGACCAGCCCACCGGGAGTGTCGAGTTCGATGACCAGGGCCTCGGCCTTGAGGGCTTCGGCCTCCTCAAGGGCGGAGGCAAGCTTCTGCGCGGTGAGAGGGGTGATGGCTTCTTCGAGTTGGAGCACCAGGATCTTGGGAGCGGCCCAGATTGGTATCGCCCAGAGAAGGGCCCCAAGCACCAAGAGGGATCTCATTTCAGGACTTCCTCGTAGATCCGCTTGAGTAGTTTCAAATCCTCCCAGGCCTCGCGCTTGCGCGCCGGAAAGCGCAGGAGAAAGGCCGGATGATAGGTGACCACCACCTTGATGCCGTCCCTTTCGTGCACCTTCCCGCGCAGCCGCGAGAGGGGCTCGGTGGTGGCGAGGATGGCCTGGGCGGCAATGAGCCCCAGGGTGCAGATGACCCGCGGATGGATGAGCTTTATCTGCTGTGCGAGATAGGGCAGACAGGCCTCGATCTCGTCGGGATCAGGCGTGCGGTTTCCCGGCGGGCGGCACTTGACCACGTTGGTAATGTAGACCTCGGCCCGCTTGATCTTGATGGCGGCAAGCATCTGATCGAGCAGCTTTCCCGCCCGGCCGACGAAGGGACGGCCTTCGAGGTCTTCGTCGCGGCCCGGCGCCTCCCCCACGAGCATGAGCTTGGCGTCTTCCCTTCCCTCCCCGGGCACGGCCTGGGTGCGGGTGCGATGGAGCTTGCACTTCGTGCAAGACTTGATCTCCTGATAGAGCTCGGCGAGGCTCCTGGCCGGCAAGGAAACATCCAGGTCCAGGAAGCGCTTGATGGCCTTTTTGGCTGGCAAGACGTCTACCCCCAGTCTTTGAAGATAGAGAAGATAGGCCTTAAGATCCGCAAGGACCTCTTGCCACACGTCCTTCATCTCCTGCGAATCTAACAAACTTTGGCCCGCATGAAAAAGGGCAGCGAAGGGGGTAATCTCTTGCCATGATCCTGAGGCCGAAGATCAAGCGGGTCTACGTGGAAGAATCCCTCCTCGAGCATCCCTACACGCGGGAGATCCTGGAAAGACTTGCCCTCTCTCCGAAGCCGCTTCCCGACGGCGAAAAGCCGCCCCTTCCGCTTGCCCCCTGGCCCGAGGTCCTTAGCTGGGGCAAGGAAACGCTCTTTCTCACGCGCTATCCCGGAAGGTTCTTCCGCCCCTGCCCGGGGACGAAGGCCTATCTCTGCTGCGGCTATCGCATCTTTCATATCGGCCAGGGCTGCCCGCTTGACTGCACCTACTGCATCCTCCAGGCCTATCTCAACACCCCCTGGCTCACCTTCTTCGTCAACGTCCTCGAAGACGGGCTCAGGGAACTCGAAGAAGCGCTCTCTTCCGGACGCCTCCTGCGGATAGGCACCGGGGAGTTCACCGATAGCCTCGCGCTCGACCCTTTCACCCGTCTCAACGAGCGTCTGATCCCGCTTTTCGGCAAGCAGGATTGCGCGGTCCTCGAGCTGAAGACGAAAACCGCGGCCATCGAGCATCTGCGAGACCTCCCCCATCGAAGAAGGACCATCCTTTCCTGGTCGCTCAACACGGAAGCCATCATCAAGACGGAAGAAAAACGCACGGCAAGCCTTGAAGAACGCCTGAAAGCCGCCCAGAAGGCCGTGGAATGGGGCTATCCCGTGGCCTTTCACTTCGACCCCTTGATCCTCTATCCGGAGGCCGCAGAAGACTATCCCGCGGTCATCGCCCGCCTGGCGGAGATGATCCCCGCCGAAGAGATCTGCTGGATAAGCCTCGGGAGCCTGCGCTACATGCCGAGTCTCAAGGAGATCGCCTGGGAGAGGTTCCCCAGGACCAAGATCTTCAGCCACGAGTTCGTCGTGGGACTCGACGGAAAGAAGCGCTATCTGCGCCCCCTGAGGGTGGCGCTCTATCGGCGGGTGGCCCAGGCCATCAGGGAATACCTCCCCGGGGTGACGGTCTATTTCTGCATGGAAAGCCCCGAAGTCTGGCAGGAGGTCTTGGGAGGGGTTCCCAAAGGGGGGCTTCCCAAACTTCTCGACGAAGCCGCCAAACGCACCTGCCACCTGAAGGCATAGAACCTAAAACCTGCGGGAAACGATGCACAACACTTTTTGACCGAGTTTAAAACCTTGAAAATTCAAATCTCTTGAATATCAAGACTTTCCTGCCTGGAGAATTGAGAACTGTCCTTGGTCGAGATTTTTTCTGTTCTCTTTTCTCTTCTCAATCATAATTTTACTGTCTAAAGTGTAACTTAAAAAACTAGACCTGTTTGACTGACCATTATTTTATGCTAATTTAATCCAATAAACTAATATTTAGTATCTCATCTGCTTCTTCAAAACCATAGAGATAGTTAACCAAACGGTCTACCAAGAGATCAGCTCTGGTAAACTTTTCTCTTCTTTCTTTAGCAAGATGGGAAGCCAACTCCCGAAGAAAAACTTCAGAAGCATTATTTTTAAAACGATTATCTCGCGTAAGTAAGTCCAAAACTTCGAGACGTTCTTTAGAGCCAGGAGCGAAACTTCCAGCGGCAAAATGTTCAAGAAGCCAAGCTTCTCTTAAAATTTGGGACATCTCCTGCGCTAGATAAGCAAGGAAATCATGTACGGTACCAGAGGTCGGAGAAAGCGTTAGAACTTCTGACCAAGGATCTTCCCCACGGTCAAACATTGCTTTTAAACGGAAAAGGATCTCCTTGTTTCGATCTTTGAAATTTATCGTCTTTATAGGCAGAGGAGAAAGAAATTGTTTGTTGGCGGCATAATGACCTCCACGATGGGGAACACTAATCCGCTTGAAATAAAAATCTAAAGCACGGCTATTAAGAAGTGCCAAAAGGTAAAAAAGACTGTAATTTGTAGAGGACAAAAGAATTCCATTAACCCGCACATTATGAAAATAATAACGGCCCAGATGATCAGCAAAGACTTCTAACCGTTTTACCGTTTGTGCGACTCCAAGCTTCGGCCTCTCATGTTTATCTATGTTTTGGGTCCGACCAAAGCGATACCATTTATGATTATCAAATTTTCCTCGCTCTCGGCCCCGAAGTCTTTTCTCATGTTCACGGAGATAGGCCCAGGTACGTGGATAAAGCTTTTCCATGTCTTCAGGAGGGACCAGTTCTGCCTCTCCAATCGGGAGCAGTCGATAAGGAAAAAGCAAAAGCTTTTTTGTAGGGTGAACAAAGTAACGCTCAATATCTTCTCCGGAAACCAGTGGTTTAAGAAGGCCCTTTTCCAGAAGCCGTTCCTCTCCCGAAGCCTTCGAATAAACCCGATAAAAACTACCTTCTTCCGCTAGAAGCTCAAGGATATAAACTTCGTCGGCACTCGTTTGAATTCCTACAATAATATTTTCCACTAGCTTACCTAAAGGGACAGCATCCTCTTCCATGCGTCGCAGGATTTTTTCCTCCTCCCGGGAAACGATCACCCAAGGAGAGCGACCAAGCTTCGCCGTGGGAACCGCATAAAAATCTTCATGATTAAGACTTTCAAGCCAGTCGGCCAGATCCCGAACTTTTTTCTCATCTGGAGCTTTAATGAAAAAAGCTTTGTCACGAGGTATCTTGTCCAGGAATAAGAGAGCGGTATAGGTGGTCTGCCCCGAAGATGGCTCATCTGGTCGGCGGGCGAAAACCTGCCGATCACCGAAATCTATAAAAGAGTAAAGATGCGGAGCGATTATTTCTCTTAAACCTTCACCATAGTCAAGCTTTGTAAACTTACTTCCCAAAATAAAACCGAGCTTTCCTTGAGCAGAAAGCAGGCCGAGACCACGCTCCACAAACGGTACATAAAGGTCAAAGGAACCTTTAGCACTTCTGTAACGGGCCTTAATAAATTCCACTTCCTCTGGCACGGTACGCCTAAGTTCTTGAATACGCACATAGGGAGGATTGCCAAAGATTACGTTGAATCCCCCATGTTCTCGAGGCCGCCCGCTTTCGTACCATACTTCTGGAAATTCGAGTGCCCAATGAAAGAATCCTTTCTTTTCTGCAAGATCAAAAGCCCAACAAAGAAAATTTCGATCTTCTTTGGAAAGTTTGATTTTTCCCGAAACAACTTCCAAAGGGTCCCCTCGAGCTCCAGAAAGTAAAAGATCCAAGGTTTCGACTTGTTTGGCCGAAGGGCCGCGAGGCAAGAACTGCCTAGCTAAGTATAGATCAAGAAGGCGTTTGTAAGGTTTGAGGGAGGTAAGGACCTGATCATGCAACTTTTTACTTTCATCCACTTCGGAGAGATCGGTATCAGGAATCTCACATAGGCGTTCAAGCATAGATACAGCACTCATCACTCCGGTGAAGCGGGCACCAAAAAGGGGCATCTCTTGGCGGGCCTTCTCTACTTCTTTGGGATCAGCTCCAATAAGAGCATTCCCCCGACGCAGATGATGATCTAAAAAGGAAAGTGGTGCTCCTACAGTAAAAGTATGAAGCCAGAGGGATAATTTGGCCAATTCTACAGTAAGCGGGTTAAGATCCACCCCATAAAGGCATCTTTTTAATACCAAGCGCCGAATCAGGTGTCGGTCATCAAGGGCCTCTTCGGGAATAGAAAAACCCTGTTCTTTAGCTCGCGAAAGGATATTATTCCTTAGCTCTTCAAGCCACGAAACCACTGGGCTTTCATATTTTTCAGTTCCGAAATAAGTCTTTTCAGAGACCTCGGCGATAAGCTCTAGCAGCCGATCAGCCAGGTAATCTACGGCTCCTACCAGGAAGTGACCACTTCCCATAGCCGGGTCTAGAATGCGCAACTTGAGTAAAGCAACTACCGGATCTTTCTCTTTTAGTTTTGTCGTCTTCCAGGCTGCCTTTAAACCCCTTGTACTTTTAAGTTTCTCTACCTCTTCGTTAAAGTCTTTAAGAGCCTTTCTGATATGTGGATCAAGCGTCTCTTTTACGATGTAACGAACAATGTAATCCGGCGTATAATACGTTCCAGTAGCTTTACGCTCTGCACGGTCGTTGGTTAGGTAAGGTTCGCCGCTTTTAATCACAGCACGCGACGTATTCCGGGCCTTACGATAAACCTCGCGGTTCTTTTCCTTTCTGACTTCCAAGTCCTCTTCCGCAATTTTGAGCTTAAATTCAAGTAATCCCTCATAAAGACTCCCCAACTGGCGTACGGAAAGATCGCGATAGTTTATGCGCCGTGGGGGTGAAAGGGCATGATCGCGACTAAGTTGATCAAGCGCCGGTACAAAGTAGGCATCTGCCAAGGAAAACTCTTCGAGAAGCGGTGCTCTTTGGGACTCAAAGAGACCACCATTGTACGGTGGCACTCCTAAGCCTGGATCTCCAAGGGCCACAATACGAAAGAGTCCCTTGAGACGATCCCAAAAAGTGGTAGCTGTAGAGCTCAAAGGCATTCCCTTATCCATCAACCGAGCCGCTTCTTCGCGAAGGGTAGAAAGAGAGTAACGCCGATAGGCTTCGCTTCGCACAGGAAGGAGATCACGATCTTCGGCGTAAAGCAAAAATAACAGCCGATAGAGAAGTACAAGAACTGTCTCGTAAATACGATCGAGCAAATCGTCAGATACAGGAAGTTCACGCCGTTTGGCCTCTTCAAGAAAACCCTTGGCAAGCTTGGGAAAAACTTGTCCAAATATTTTATCTCGCAGGTCTGCGGAGACACGTTCTTCCCAGCGTTTCCCCTCGGCAAGGGCAATTTCAAGAAAGGTTTTATAGGGCCGCCAAGGGGCCGGGACAAAGGCTTCACACCGGAAAAAAAGCTGAAAAAGATAAAGTAAATGTTCGGGATCTAAAAACCCCTCTGGAAAAGGGAGCTTGCGAGAACAGAAAATTTCCTTCAGATCTATCTCGAGAAACCCTTCAGCTCGAGAGGATGCACGGTGATAGTAAAGACGCCATAAACGGCCATTGGTAAGAATACCCCAAAGAAGTTTTCCTCCAGAAATGCTTTCAGCAAGGGAAAGATAACGTAAAATTTGACTTGAAGGTGCATGAGGATCAAAAGGATCAGAACGATCTCCACGGTCAAGAGAACGCTCCCACCTTTTACCTTCCAGTATGGCTACCGCCCGATGCCATGGTTTCTTTTTCCGAGGAACCCGATCAAAGGCTGCTTTATCTTCTTTAGAGGCAAAAAGTATGAAATCTGGCATATCGCGGGAATCACCAATAGCTTTCTGGCGGGAAAAGTGAAATCCAAGGGAGCGAAGTATTGGGACGATAAGACCATCTTCGGTGTCTGCCTCATCAGGATTTAAACGCTGTGAAAAATCCTGTAAAAAGATTTTTAATTGGTCTTTGAAATGGACAAGATTTTTTTTGTCAAGACGACGCCAGTCTTCGGTGTGACGGATACCCTCTCTAAGAAAATATTCTGTAAAAAGATTACCTTTTCTCATAGATATTTTATCGTGATACTTTTTCTACATGAGATGGTCAAGTCTTAGCCCAGGATTCGTCTTATCAATTAACCTTGATATTTCAAACAAATCCTAGGAAAAATAGGACTTTTTTCAAAACCTTAGTAAAGCAATACCGAAAGAAATACCAAAAAAATACCTTACCAAATAACTAACATAAAAGAAACTACATATAGCAGACCAACTTTTAGATACATCTAAGGACATTTTAGATACATCTAAGGACAAAAAGTGTCTGGTGTCCTTAAGGAGATCGCCAAAACCGGATCTCCCCACTTCTTTGAGGCAGTCCTTAAAACGTTTTCAGACTATTCCAAATAGAATTTTTAGTGTTCCATAACTTAGGAATTTATCAAGGAAGGAAAATTGGTGGAGGCGGCGGGAATCGAACCCGCGTCCGGAGGTGTTTCAGACTGAACTTCTACGTGCGTAGCCTGGGCGATGACTTTCGGTCGGGAAGGCTCCCCAGGCTGGCCCTCCCAGACCTAGCCTGCAAGAATCTCGCCTAGGAGGCGGCAGGCACGCCTCCTAGACCAGCCCGCTACCCGACGCTCTAGCTCACCCGCGGGCAGAGGTGGAGCTAGAGCGGGCTGCCTTTCTCTTAGGCAGCCATAGCGTAGCTATAATCGTCGGCACTTGTGTTTTCCCCACCTTTTTTACGAGGCGGTGGGCACCTCGGCACGCTGTTCAGCCCTACGCACCTCCGTCGAACCCATTTCGCCCCCTCTGCACGGAAGGATGAAGATGAGCCGACGAAGGGCCGGGCCAGAGCCCGGTTTTTAATAAAGAACTATTTGATGCGCCCTTTATAGCGACGCCTCAATTCTCGCTCCTGCTCCCGCCGGCGAATGGTCTCCCGGCGGTCATGGAGCTTCTTACCCTTGGCCAAGGCCAACTCTACCTTGGCCTTGCCATCCCGGAAATAAATCCTGAGAGGAATTAAAGTATAACCTCTCTGCTGGACTTTGCCAAGGAGCCTTTTTATTTCATCCTTTTTTAAAAGAAGCTTGCGCGTTCTCGTGGGATCTAAGAATTGCGCCTCTCGACTAAAAGGATAAGGACTGATGTGGAGGTTGTAAAGATATACCTCGCCGTCCTTGATGCGCGCGAAACTGTCGGCCAGGTTGGCCCGGCCGAGACGCAGAGACTTCACCTCCGGCCCGAGCAAGACCATGCCCGCCTCGATGGTCTCCTCGATGTCGTAGAGATGTCGTGCCTTCTTATTGGTCGCGATGGTCTTTTCCATTTCGGAACCTGTGAACCAGACGATAGCTCTGATCTTTTTTCTCGTAACAGCCTTCGGGCCTAAGATTACCATCGTTTAGCAAGCGGGACACGGCCTCCAGGTCTTCGGCCCGAATGACCAGGGCCATCCCGCAATCGCCCTTAATTTCTTTGGGCACGGGAATCATTTCGGTCAAGATGCCCGCGGCCTTCAAGAGACGCTCGGCCTTGAGCACGTAGTGCACCGAAGGGAAGAGCAGAAGATAGGTCTTCATGAGGCGATCCTCAAGAGGGCCTCGGCAGCTTCTTCCACTTCGGCCAGGCGGTTGAAATAGCCAAAGGAAAACCTCACCGTGCCCTGAGGGAGGGTGCCGAGCGTCTGATGGGCCAGAGGGGCGCATTGAAGCCCGGGACGCACGGCGATATCGAACTCCTGATCCAGGCGCCGGGCCACTTCGGAAGGAGCCAGACCTTCCACGTTCAGGGAGACGATCCCCGTGGCGAGCACCCGGTCTTTCGGCCCGTAGATCTTTATCCGCGGATGGGAGGCGATGCGCTCAAGGAAGATCTCACAGAGGGCCGTCTCGTGGCGCCTGATCTTCCGCAGCCCGATCTTGGCCACGAAACCCACGCCGGCAGCCAGCCCCACGATGCCCGGAAGATTGGGCGTGCCGCACTCGAAGCGATCCGGCAGGAAATCGGGCACCTCGAGGGACTCGGAACGGCTTCCCGTGCCCCCCACCTTGATGGGTTTTAGGTCCTCCTCGCGCCCCTCGGCCAGATAGAGCACCCCGGTGCCTCCGGGGCCGTAGAGCCCCTTGTGACCAGAGAAGGTGAGGAAATCTATCCCCTCCAGGGGGAAGAAAAGGTGCCCCACGGCCTGGGCGGCGTCAACCAAGAGGAGGCTTTCGCCCTTTTCGGCGATCACCTGCGCCAGGGGCTGGATGGTTCCCGTGACGTTGGAGACGTAGTTGAGGCAGATGAGCCGCGGCTTCAGGGTGCGTCTCATCTCCGCCAGGCGTTCGAGGTCAAGGAGCCCGTCCTGATGACAGGGGACGTAGTGGACCTCCACGCCCCTTTCCCGGCGCAGATACTCGAGGGGGCGCGCCACGGAATTGTGTTCCATGGAGGTGGCAAGCACCCGGTCCCCCGGCTGCAGGAGACCAAAGAGCACCATGTTGAGCCCCTCGGTGGCCCCGGAGGTAAAGACGATGCGGCTCGAATCGGAAACGCCCAGAAAAGAGGCGATTCGTTCGCGCGCCTCGAAGATGAGCCTGCTCGCCTCGATGGCGCCCCGATGAGCCGAACGCCCGGGGCTCCCGGGGACGTTTCGCAGGCACTCCCCCACGGCCTCGATGACTTCGGATGGTTTGGGAAAAGAAGTCGCCGCCTGGTCGAGATAGATCATGGTTTGATCACCCGCGCGGAAAGCATGGTCTCCAAGATATCATACATATTCGAGATCTGTCCCACGGCCAATTTGTCTTTTACCCGATAGTAATCGAGGCAGGTCCCGCAGACGAGGATCTCCACCCCTTCTTTTTCGAGAGCCCTCAGGTCTTCAAGGATCTCCGAATCCTCAAGGACCAAAAAGACCCCTTCGTTGTAACAGATGATGGTCTTGGGCCTCGTCTTCGTCTCCCGCAGGGTCTTCACCAGGGCCCTGAGGAGAAGACGGGAGAGGGCCTCGTCTCCCCGGCCCATGCCGCGGGAGGAAAAGACCATCACCACCGGGCTCTCATGCGCCGGGGCGCAGCTTACGAGGCTCACCTCCTGGCCGGGGCCCTTCTTGGTCACGTAGAGGGCGAAATGGCCCTCCTTTTCTTCGACGCGGACCTCGTGCCCCTGGGCCTCGGCAAAGCGGGTCACGTTCTTGACCGCGGCCTCGTTGTCCACGAGGACCACGAGCGTCTCGCCTTCAGAGAGATCGTCGAGAGCGTTCTTGGTGTTGATCACGGGCTGAGGACAGGGTAACCCGCGGCAATCTATTTCTCGCATTTCTCCCTCCCTCGAAAACTTTTGGGCGGATTTTAAAATTTCCGTTACTCTATGGGCAAATATCATTGCTCCTTCCCCTCGGGATGGGGGAAACTTATTCATTAAGCCAATGAATGAATTGTTAAGAGTAGCCCGCGGTGAAATTGCCGCCGAATGGAGGCTCACGGGCGGCAAGCTGCTTGATCTTTTCACCGGAGAGGAAAGGCCAACGGATCTCTTCGTCCATCAAGGGCGCATTGTCGGCTTCCAGGCCCGCGAAGCGCAAAGGACTCTCGATCTTTCCGGGGGATACATCCTCCCCGGTTTCATAGACGCCCATCTCCATCTCGAAAGCTCCTATCTCGTGCCCACGGAGCTTGCGCGCATCCTCCTTCCGCGCGGCACGACCACCCTCATCTGCGATCCCCACGAGATAGCCAACGTCCTCGGGAGAGAGGGCCTCGATTATCTCCGGCGGGAGGCGGAAAGAAGCCCCCTTTCGGTGTTCTTCACCGCCCCTTCCTGTGTGCCGGCGTCTCCCTTCGAAACACCGGGGGCCGTGCTCAATCACGAGGAAGTAGCCCGGATCCTGCGCCATCCTCACGTCCTCGGTCTCGCGGAGGTGATGAACTTTCCGGGCACCATTTCCGGAGATCCGGAGATCGTGTGCAAGCTCCAGGCGGCGCATATTTTGGGGAAGACCATAGACGGACACGCGCCCGGCCTCGGAGGGAAGGCCCTTGAGGCCTATCGCCTCCTCGGGCCTTCGTCTGACCACGAATGCGTGACGGCGGAAGAAGCCGCCGAGAAACTTCGTCTGGGCTTCCGCATCTTCATCCGTCGGGGAACGGCGGCCAACAACCTCTTCGACCTCCTCCCCCTGGTGCGGCCGGACAACTATCCGTTCTTCTGCTTCTGCAGCGACGACCTTTCACCGCGGGAAATCGTCTCTTCGGGGCATCTCGACGAAACTTTGAGGGAAGCCGTCTCCGGCGGACTTGACCCGCTGACCGCGGTCCGCCTGGCCACCCTGTCTCCGGCCCTCTACTTCGGTCTCCGCGATCGGGGGGCCATCTTTCCCGGCGCAAGGGCGGATCTCGTGATCGTCAAGGACCTCCGGGAGTTTAGGCCCCTTTACGTCTTCGCCGGGGGAAAACTGGTGGCAAAGGAAGGCCGCTATCTTCCCGCGCTTCTTCCGCCCGGACCGGCTCCCGACCATCCGGTGAGAATCCCCGCAAAACTAGATTTTCGCCTCCCGGCCCGCGGGAAACGGGTGCGGGTAATCGGCCTCATCCCGGGCCAGATCCTCACCGAAGAACTGATCCTCGAACCAGCCGTGGTCGGCGGAGAGGTCGTCCCGGACCCCGAAAGGGATCTGGCGAAGATCGTCTGCCTGGAAAGACACCACGGCACCGGCCGATACGCCGTGGGGCTGGTCCACGGCTTCGGGCTGAAAGAGGGGGCGCTGGCCAGCACCGTAGCCCACGATAGCCATCATCTCCTGCTGGTGGGCATGGGTGACGACGATCTTCGGGTTGCGGCGCAACGAATCAAGGAGCTTGGCGGAGGCCAAGTGGTGATCAAGCAGGGCCGGATCCTGGCTGAGCTGCCCCTCCCCATTGCCGGGCTCTTGAGCCCGTTTAAGGCCGAAGAGGTGATAGAACGCCTCGAAAATCTGAAAAAAGCCGCGCAAACCCTGGGTTGTAATTTAAGAGACCCCTTCATGAGTCTTTCTTTTTTGGCCTTGCCGGTGATACCAAAGTTGAAAATTACGGATCGAGGACTAATAGACGTAGAAAATGCTTCTTTTGTTGATCTTTTTGTCTAAACGTCTAAGACTTGCCTTGGGAGGAAGCAGATGGTAGCATTATTAGAAAATCAGTGCTACGGAGGAGCCTATGAAACGGTTTTCTTTCCTTGTAGTTCTAGTGGTTTGTTTGGTGTTCCTGGCTAAGACGTCTGGTTGGGCCCACTTCCAGCTTCTCATTCCCTCTCAGGAAATCATCACCGCCGAAGGGGATCGGACCGTTGATTTCGAGATCCTCTTCACCCACCCCATGGAAGGAGGACCCATCATGGAAATGGCCATGCCCAAGGCCTTTGGGGTCCTCGTGCGGGGCGAGAAGATAGACCTTACCGACACGCTTCAGCCGGTCACCGTGCCTTCCTATCCCTGTCAGGACGAAGGCCCCTCCACCACGGGTTATCGCGCCCAATATACCTTCAAGCGCCCGGGAGATCACGTCTTCTTTCTCGTGCCCCAACCTTACTTCGAGCCGGTAGAGGAAAAGTTCATCCAACAGCTCACCAAAGTAGTGGTCAACGCCTTTCAGGCCGAGGTGGGCTGGGACGAGCCGGTCGGTCTCCCGGTGGAAATCGTGCCCCTGGTCCGTCCTTACGGGCTCTTTGCGGGCAATCTCTTTCAGGGCAAGGTCCTGATCAACGGAAAACCGGCACCCGGCATAGAGGTCGAAGTCGAATACTACAACCGGGATTGCCGCATCAAGGTGGAAGGTCCCTTCATCACCCAGGTAATCAAGACGGACGAAAACGGAATTTTCAGCTATGCTTTACCCTGGGCCGGTTGGTGGGGGTTCTCTGCCCTGGCCACTGGCGGGAGCCTCAAGAAAAACGGCCAGGACTATCCCGTAGAACTCGACGCCGTCATCTGGGTTAGGGCTCACCCGCGGCCCGAAGGGGTAAGATAGTGCACATCTCCGAGGGCATCCTCTCTCCGCCGATCCTTCTCGTCGGGGCGGTGGTCACCGTCGTCGGTGTGGCCCTGGGTCTACGGCGACTCGATGCCTCCCGCATCCCCGAAACAGCCCTCCTTTCGGCCACCTTCTTCGTGGCCTCCCTCATCCACATCCCCATTGGGCCGAGCTCCGCCCATCTGGTCCTGAACGGGCTCCTGGGGCTCATCCTCGGCTGGGCGGCCTTCCCCGCCATCCTGGTGGCCCTCTTTCTGCAGGCCATCCTCTTTCAGTTCGGCGGGCTCACCACCCTCGGCGTGAACACCATGAACATGGCCGTGCCGGCCCTCATAGTCTATTGGATCTTCCATCCCCTCTCGAAGAAACCCGGCCCCCTGAGCACCATCGCCGCCTTTCTGGCCGGAGCCCTCGGGCTCTTTCTCTCCGGCATCATGGTGGCCGTAGAGCTGGCCCTCACCGGAGAGAGCTTCTTCACCGCCGCCAAGCTGATCGTCCTCGCCCACGTGCCCGTGATGATCGTCGAAGGCTTGGTCACGGCCATCATCGTCAACTTTCTGCGCAAAGTGCGCCCAGAAATCCTGTACAAGGAGGCCCAGACTTGAAAATATTCCTCGTGGTCGTCTTCTTCTTCGAATTTGTCTCCCAGGCCTTGGCTCACCGGATAAACCTCTTCGCCTATCCCGAAGGGCAACAGATCAAGGGAGAGGTCTACTTCGTAGACGGCTCGCCGGCCAAGGGAACGGAAGTGAAGGCCGTAGATGCGGAAGGGAAGGTCCTGGCCAGCACACAGACGGACTCCCGGGGCCGTTTTCAATTACCCTGCCCCGACGGCGCCCACACCGTCCGTCTCGTGGCCCTGGCCGAAGCCGGCCATCGAGCAGAGATGACCCTCCATCTTTCCTCCTGCCAGGAACATCACCCCCCGGCCATCGTCAAAAAGAACGACCCATCCGTGCCCGCCGAGGAACTTGCGCGCCTGGTGCGCGCGGAGGTGCGACGGGAGCTGGCCCCCATCAAGACCTTGCTGGAAGAGATCCTCAAGAGCCTCAATCGGCCCTCTTTCAAGGACATAGTCGGGGGAATAGGATATATCGTCGGCCTCTTCGGCATAATCCTCTGGGTGAAGGCCAGACGATAAGACATGAAGGATTTTCTCAGGCGTTGTGACCCCAGGGTGAAACTCGTGCTGGCCGCCCTCTTCGCCCTGGAAGTGGCGGTCTCTCAGGAAAAGCTGGTCCTCGTGGCCGCCGTGGTCCCGGCACTCTTCTGGGTGGCGGTCTCCGGACTGAGCTTCCTTGAGCTGGTCAAAAAGCTCGTCCCGGTCAATTTCTTTCTCTTCCTCATCCTGGTGACCGTGCCCTTCTCCACGCTGGGAACCCCCGTTTTTTCCTTGGGACCGCTCAACGCCAGCCGGGAGGGCCTCTGGCTGGCCTTCCTCATCTTCTGGAAATCAAACTTGATCCTCTGGGCGACCATAAGTCTCCTCTGCACCTCTTCCATCTTCGCCCTGGCCCATGCGCTCCATCATCTGAAGGTGCCCAACAAGCTGGTCCAGCTCCTCTTTTTCACCTTTCGCTATCTGGAACTCCTGAAAAAGGAATACCATCGCCTGTGGGAGGCCGCTCTTTTGCGCGGTTTTTCCCCGGGGACGAACTTCCATACCTATCGCACCATGGCCTATCTCACGGGAAGTCTCCTCGTCAGGAGCTACGATCGCTCCCAGCGCATTTACGAAGCCATGCTTTGTCGCGGATTTTCCGGAAGTTTCCCCATTTATCACCATTTTTCCCTAAAAAGGGCCGACTTGATCTTCGGTTTCTTCTGGGGAGCCTATCTCCTGGCGGTGGCTAGTTTGGCCTATCTGCGTTAGAAAAGACTTTTATGTCATCTCTTATCGAGTTGCGTAACGTAACCTTTGGTTATCCCGAACGTCCCCTCTTCAAAGATTTCCATTTCCGCATCCTTGAAGGTCAGCGCCTGGGTCTCATGGGACCAAACGGCGCAGGGAAGACGACCCTCCTCCGTCTTCTGGTCGGTCTGGAAAAGCCCTTTCAGGGTGAGTTGCTCTTTCGGGGAAAGGTTTGCTCCAGCGAAAAGGACTTGCGTGTCCTGCGCCGACACGTGGGACTCGTCTTCCAGGACCCCGACGATCAGCTCTTCTGCCCCACCGTGGGGGAAGACCTGGCTTTCGGCCCCCTGAACCTGGGGCTCCCGCGTCAAGAAGTCAAACGGCGCGTCAAGGAGACCCTCTCTCTCCTTGAGCTTGAGGATTTCGAAGAAAAAGTGACCTATCGCCTCTCCGGAGGAGAAAAGAGACTTGTCGCCCTGGGGACGGTGCTCACCATGAAACCCTCTCTCCTCCTCCTCGACGAACCCACGGGCGATCTAGACCCGCGCAACATTCAAAAACTGGAACGCCTCCTCCCCTCGCTGGGGAGCTCCTATCTCATCGTCTCCCACGACCAGCAGTTTCTCCAATCGGTTTGCGACGAAATCTTCTGGCTCGAAGACGGCCGTCTAAAAAGATTGACATCCCCTGTCAAAATATTGACTAAACCATCATGTGCCTCTGGGGCAAGTGGACCTCGAACACGTCCCAGGTGACGGGCGTGATGACGCCGTAATCCCGCTTGAGGATGACCTCGGGGATGTCCTTGCTTTCGCGATAGGCCCTGGTGATGTCTTCAAACCAGCTCTTCAGGTGTTCGACATCACCTCCCAAGACCCCCTCTACCCAGAAGGAGCAAATATCGGTATCCAGCCAGGCACGTAAGTCTTCCAGAGTAAGAATCCTTCTTTGCGGGCGTCCGGGACGGCCCCTCTTCTTGCGCGGCATGGGTGATTCGTCAAAAACCACGTCTCCGTTCAATACCTTGAGCACATCCCTCATCCATTGGGCGATGACCGCCCAGGCAAGCTGTCTTTCCCCGTTGAGGATCTGGTTGCGAGAAGATTCCTTTTCTCTCCGCTCAAGCAAAGCTCCGAGTACGTGAAAGTTGTCTCCCATATGAGCCTCCTCTGAGAGTATGCTGACGATCTTTTGTCGAGGAGGAAAAGCAATTTGAGTGCCAAGGGAGAGAACTTCCTAAAAGGCGGCCTAACCTAGGAAAGGTTTTAAAAATGTGATGGTTTCTTGAAGCAGGGTGTGGGGAATTTGGTCATCTATAGAAGGAAGAGTCAAAATATTGGCTATACCCGTAAGACGTTTGATGTTCTGAAGACTAGTTTGTGCTATGAAATCGTCATTCGTACCATACAGATTGTAAACCAAACCCACCACGAACAGCCCTCGACGTTTGAGGGCCTCAACGGTGAGAACAGTATGGTTAATGGTACCTAACCGGGCTTGAGAAACTACTATCACCGGGGCCAAGACTTGCGAAAAGAAGTCAAGAAAAGTCTCTTCTTCGTTCAGAGGAACGTAAACCCCTCCTGCCCCTTCGACCAAGACGAAATCATAACGTCGCTCAAGTTCGAGAAGGGCTTTTCTCAACCGGGAGAGGGAAACCCGCTGACCTTCCAACTTGGCCGCGGTTTCCGGGGCCGCAGGATAAGAGAAGAGATACGGATTGGTAAGCGTAAGGAGATCCTCATCGTCGGCAGGGAGCCCCATGAGGCGCCGATGGAGGAGCAAGTCTTCCGGCTCCGAGGCCCCGGTTTGAACGGGTTTCTGGGTGATCACCCTGAATCCCTCTTCCCGCAGGGCCCGGGCCAGGACCCCCACCGCATAGCTCTTGCCTACACCCGTGTCGGTACCGGTGACAAAAATGATCATTCCTTCTCCCACACGAAAAGCATTGGTTCATAGGTTAGCGGAAAACCCCGGGGCTCGCGAAACGAGCGGATTTGCTCGAAAACAGTGCGCAACCCCTTGAGCGACCAACAGGCCGGAAGGGAACCCAGGGCCCCGGTTTCCTTTACGTGTCTCAGGGCTTCGAGGGGCTCCGAAAAGAAGAGCCGTCTTGTCCAGCATCTCTCCACCAGGGGCCGGAAGCCGTTTCTCAACCCCTGCCAGTAGGCAAATGACCGAAGCGGTGTCTCGTGGAAGGAGAGCTCGCGCATGGTTTGGGGACCGAAAGTGGTGAAGGCCAGGATGCCCCCCGGAGGGAGGAGACGCCGATAGGTTTCAAGGGCCTTTTCGGGCCGCGAGAACCATTGGAAGGTGGCGTTTGAAACTATGAGGTCGAAACTTGCGCGCAGCCAGTCGAGATCTTCGGCATCCGCCACCAAGAAGTGGACCTTCAAGGGGCGGAGATATTCGGCACAGGCCGAGACGAGATCAAGAGCCAGGTAAAACGCCTCCGGATGGAGGGGGCGGAACTTTCGGGTGAAGAGCCCAGCCCCCACCCCGATCTCAAGGATCCGTTCGCAGGAAAAACCCCTCAGGGCCTCGAGCAGACACCGGGCCATTTCCTCCTGCACGCGCGCCGCCCGGGCGTAATGGGGTAAAGAGCGCGCAAAACGCCTCTTCAGCCGCTCTCTCTTCTGCACGAGTTCGGGAAACACGGAAAGATCTTACTTCACCTTGGGGCGGTCTCAAATTGTCGGGAGTAAATCCTTGTCACCGAAAAATGCGCTGCGTTATGCTAACCAAAACTCTTCCGATAGGTGGGGAAATGCTCCGTTTTCTGGCCTTTTTGACCGGGTTTCTAGCCCTAACCACCTGTGCCTTCTCCGCAGAGCTGGACGACCAGGAATTGCTCTTCCTCGAAGTGGCCAACATCGCCACCGGACATCCTCAGGTCAAGTTCGAGGCCCCGTCTACGGTGACGGTCATCACCGCCGAGGAAATGACCAACATGGGGGCCCGCACCCTGCTGGACGCCCTGCGCCTTGTTCCAGGTCTCGAAGTGGGGCTCGATATCACCGGAGTCCCCATCGTGAGCATGAGAGGGCTCTACACCGCCGGAAGCGAAAAGATCCTTTTCATGCTCAACGGCCGCCCGGTGAACATCGCGCTCACCGGCGGGGGGACGCCCTTTTTCGCCGACCTTTCGGTGACGAAGATAGAACGGGTGGAGATAATCCGCGGGCCGGGCTCGGTGCTCTACGGTTCGAACGCCTTCTCAGGCGTCATCAACATCATCCTCAAGAAGGAGGTCCCCACGGCGGCCTCCTATCGCCGGGGATCCTATGACGTAGACGAGCTGGCCTTCCAGTGGAGCCGTCAACTGGGGCCGACCTTCTCCTGGGTCAATCTCAGCTATCGGGACGATTCCGGGGCGAGGATGACCGTCAAAAAGGACTTCCTGGAAGTGGAGCCCCTTGCCTCCCTCAACCCCGATTTCCCGCATCATCACAAGAGCAACGAATGGGTGAGACGCGGGGAATACTACGCGGGCTCTCAATGGGGGCCGCTCGTGCTCGAAATGCTCTTCATCCACCACGCAGACGGCGGCTTCTTCAACCTGAGCGGCATCCCCTCCGAGGACTCAAGGTTTGCCCGGGAAGACTTCTACGTGCATCTCACGTGGACCGACAACCTCGGCCCGGTGGAGAGCGAATTCCACGTGGATTCGAACTATTACCATCATCACCAGTTTGTGGACTACTTTCCCCCGAACATTCGGGCGCAGGACCCGGAGACCGGGAAGATCTACGAGTTCCCCTACGGGGTCAAATGGCTGAGAAAGGCGGAAATTTTTTCCGTGGGCACCGAGGCGCGGTTTTCCTATCAGCGGGACGCGCATCGTTTCACCTGGGGGTTCGTGGCCCACAATGACAACCTCCACGACCCCTCCCTCAAGGAGAACATAGACCCGGTCACCGAAGAAAACCTGCCCTACATGATCACCATCCCCAAGAACTGGATTCGCTCCGCGGACAGATTTTACTATTCCATTTACGGACAGGATGAATGGAAACCGTTTTCCTGGGTTTCCTTCACTTTTGGCGCAAGATGGGACAACTATGACGATTTTGGAGACAAAGCCACCTTTAGAGCCGGACTGGTCTTGAGCCCGCTAAAACATTGGCGTCTCAAGTTTTTGTATGGTGAGGCTTTTCGCGCACCTTCTTTCCGCGAGCTTTATCTTCAAAAATGTCCTCTGACACCTCGCCAGGGAAATCCAAACCTTGATGCAGAAGAGATGGAATCTTATGAGTTCAATATTTCTTACGCCTCCAAAAAATTTCAGATTAGCGCTACCCTCTACCATCAAAATTATTATAATTTGATTTACATGGTTCCAGACCAGTATTACACTTTTACTTTTGAAAATAGCGACAGAACTTCGACAACAGATGGCATAGAAATAGAAAGTAAATTCACCTGGGGCCCGGGGAATTTTAACTACTTGCTCTTGAGTTATTCCTATCAAGACACCGATATGCCCAGAGAAGTCCTCTCTGGATCCTTTGTCAATCCACCCTACCACCTTGTAACCGTTGATCTCAACTACAGACCCATTTCCAAACTAGGGATAAACTACTATCAGCGCTACGTTGGAAAACGTGACAACCTGGATGACTATTTTGTCTCCAACTTGGTTTTTGACTACTATTCACCCTGCTGCTTGTTCACTTTTGGAATCTATAACATTTTTGACAAACATTATTCTCTCCCGTCAATTGATAAACAACGCTATCCAGAGGGGCTTGTTCGTCCTGGCAGAACAATAGAAGCCAGACTTACTTGGTACTTTTGATGAAGGCCTTATTTGCTTCTCTTCTAACACTTATCGCTATTTTTACGCCATTAAATGCTTCCTGCGCCCACATTTTGGTTGTTTATCGGCAGGATATCAAAGCATACCAGAATTTGGTTGAAAAATTCAAATCTTACGGCAAAGATAAGTTCAATTTTATTGAATGCCAGCTGAATAACACTTGTTCGGTAAACAATAACTCATTTGATTTTGTCGTGGCTCTCGGAGATTCGGCGGTTAGATATTCACACAAGTTTAAAAAACCACTCATTGCCTTTTTTGTTACTGATTATTCTCTGGCTTATAGCTGTCCGAGTCAACGATGTCTCTACTATTTTCTCTTTCCAGATGCCAAACAAATCTTGGCCGAATTGTCTAAAATTTTCCCGTCCAAGACAAACGTCGCTATCTTGTGTTCGTCAAATTCTATTTCCTGGGTCAAGTCGGTCAAAAACATCCCGCTCAAGGTCTCTGTGGAAACGGTTTCTTCCTCCGAAATCCTGGACAACCTGCGAAAGATTTTCAGAAAAAATTACCAGGTGATAATCCTGGCTCCGGATCTTATTTTCCTGCAGAAGAAAGTGCTTAGAGAAATTATTAAGTTAAGTTATACTTCCAAAAAGCTGGTCGTTGGTTTTTCAGCCCAAATGCTGGAACTGGGGTTGCCCCTGGTCATCACTTATGATTACGATCAGATCTACTCCATAATTCCGCAGGCCATTGAAAGCTTTGAGAAACAAAAATACATATCTTTCCCGATTTCCATTCTCGTGAATGGCGAGGTCATAGACATCTTCCCCATCGACACCAAAACCATCTATGAAAATAATAGCCGTAAAGTTCAATAAACAAAGCCTCATCGTCCGCCTTTTCCTGAGCTATCTTATTCTCCTGGCGATGTTTTTGCTATTTTCTCTCTGTTTGGCTTCCTATGTCTTGCACCGAGAAACGAAACTGTTTTTGATAAACTCCGCAAATGACGTAGCCCGCCTATTGAAGGACGACGTCGAGCTCTATCTGCTCTCAAAAGCTGAAACTTATTTGGAAGAGGCCAAATCAATCCTTGACACCTATCCCTATCTGTTAGGGTTCACCATATACGATCCGAACTTCAAAGAGCTCGTCTCCTACAAGCGGGTGGATTATGAATCTCCCAAAATCTCAAGATACAGCACCAATTTGCTGTTCGAAGACAGAAAGAAGGGGAAGATCTATTCAAAGCTCGAAAAGATTGAAATCAAGTTCAACGAAATCACCGGGCAAAAAAAGCTATTGGGCTATTTTCGCATAGACATCAGCTATGACTACTTTGAAAAACCCAAGCGACATCTCTTTCTGATCGAAACCATCGCTTATCTGATGTTTGCGCTGGTGGCGGCCATCATCTCCTATTATTTCAGCTCAAAATTGTCAAAGCCCATCAACACCCTGATCTCTTCCGTGGAAAAGATCAAACGCGAAGATTTCAACGTGCAGATCAAAGAAAAGACGGGGGTGTACGAATTTGACCAGCTCATCGAGGCCTTCAACGCCATGGCGAAGGCCCTCGAAGAATCCCACAAGAAGCTAAAGGAAAGCTACGAACATCTGAGGATCATCGCCGAGTTCACCGCAGACTGGGAATACTGGCAGGCCCCGGACGGCAAGTTTCTCTATATCTCTCCCTCCTGCAAGGAGATCACGGGCTATCACGTGGAGGACTTCAAGCGCGATCCTTCGCTATACGAGCGCATCATCCATCCCGAAGACCTGCCCTCCTGGAAACAACATCACGAAGAGGCCCACGAGAAACAGCAACCGCATCCCGAAATAGAGTTTCGCATCATCACCGCCAACGGCGAACCCAAGTGGTTGTCCCACGTCTGCAACCCGGTTTACGGAGAGGACGGCCGTTTCATGGGCATCCGGGGGAGCAACAGAGACATCACCTACCGCAAGGAGCTTGAGGAACACATCTTCCAGGCGCAAAAGATGGAATCCATCGCGCGGCTCGCCGGAGGCGTGGCGCACGACCTCAACAACCTGATGGCCGCGATCATCGGCCAAACCGAACTCCTCTGCTTCGGTTCGGGAGACGACACCGAAGAGTGTCAGCGGGCCAAGAAGATCCTCAACATCGCCCACAAGGCCAGCGCCCTGGCGGAGCAACTGCTGAACTACGCCCGCGGAGGGTCGTTCAAGCCGGAAAAGATCGACCTGAACAAGGTCATACGCGAGACCATCAGCCTCCAGGAAACGAGTCTTGCCCCGGACATCAACCTGCATCTCCATCTGGATCCCGACCTCTGGCCGGTCTACGGAGACCCGCATCAGCTCTCTCAGGTGATCATGAACCTCACCATGAACGCCGCCGAGGCCATCGAAGAGGCCGGAGACATCTACATCGAGACCAAAAACGTGGTGCTCAAGGCCGTGCTCGAGGGCATCCCTCCGGGAAACTACGTGGTCCTCAAGGTGCGGGACACCGGAGTGGGCATGGACAAGGAAACGACCTCAAAGATTTTCGAGCCCTTCTTCTCCACCAAAGAGTTCGGCCGCGGGCTCGGGTTGGCCGCGGTCTTCGGCATCATCAAGACCCATCGCGGTTACATCCGCGTCTATTCCGAGGTGGGCAAAGGCACGCTCTTTGAGATCTTCCTCCCGGCTTATCGCGAGGATCAAGAAGAGGGCCTCAATCCAGAAGAGACCGAAGAATAGCCTTCCACACTATTTGTTTGGTCTCGTTGAGGGACTTCCCCCACCGGGCCGAAAGACTTTCGATATCCGCCCATTCCGGCTTGAAGACCTTGCCCGGACCTTCGGAGACCTTCACCCGCACCGGCCCCAAAGGGGTCTCTATTTCGATGATCCGGCGGGGGCGCACGAAACGGCGCACCTTACGGACCCTTATCCCCAGGGTACTTGTCTCTCTAAAAATGGCCTCCTTCAACGAGGACACGTCTTCCGGACGCGCAAGCACCGTGAGGCGCACGCCAAAGCGGCCCTTTTTCATGTAGAGCGGGGTCAAAGAGACGTCGAGCGCCCCTTTCGCGCGCAGTTTCTCGCAGGCCCCGGCGATGCTTTCCGGCGTTTCGTCGTCCATGTCGGTCACCAGTTCGTAGATCACCTCTTCGGGAAGCCCTTTCGCGGCCACTTCGCCCCAGAAGAACCGCACCACGTTGGGTCTCGTCTTCCATTCCCTCTGCCCCACGCCCGTGCCCACGGCCTTAAGCCTCATGGAAGGCAGGGGGCCGAAGCCTCTTACCAGGCTCTTCAGCAAAAGGGCCCCGGTGGGCGTGACCGTTTCTCCCTCCTCGGGGAAACCCTCTATCGGCACCCCGTGAAGAAGCTCGAGCACCGCCGGCGCCGGAAGCGGCAAGGGACCGTGCGCGCCCTTGATCAGGCCGCGGCCCAGGGGCACGGCCGAAGAGAAGAGCTCGCTTACCCCCAGCTCTTCAAGCCCCCAGAGGACACCCACAAGATCAGCCAGGGTATCGTAGGAGGAAAGCTCGTGCAGATGGACCGCCTCCGGAGAAAGGCCGTGGACCTTGGCTTCGGCCCGAAAGAGCTCCTCCAAGAGGGCGAGCAGCTTTTCAACCAGGTTTTTCGGCAACCGAAGCCCCTTTACGAGCGAAAGGAGCTCGTCCCTGGTGGCGGGCAAAGCCCCGGGCTGAGAGCAGAGCACGATGACGCGCCTTCCCCTCAACCCGCATTGAAAGGCCTCTTCGGTGCGCAGATCAAGGCCCCCGGGGAGGGCGGCCAGGAGTTTGCGCAGGTCCCCTTCTGGAAGCCCCACATCCAGGAGGGCAGCCAGGAACATGTCTCCGGAGAGTCCCCCAACCAGGTCAAGATACGCGATGTTCATGGCGTCCTTCCAGATAACGATAGATCCTTTCCCGCTGGAGATAAAAGATGCCGAAAAAGAGCACGCTTAGCACGGTAACGAGCACGAGCATATCCCAGTCCCGCTCGTAGAGAGAGGCCCCTTCGAGCGCGAGGGCCATGGTGCCCGGCAAACGGCCGAAGAACATGATGACCAGAAAGACCGGATAGGGAATGTCGAAAAGCCCCAGGAAGTAGGAAAGATAGTCCTTGGGGAAACCGGGGATGAGATAGCAAACGAAAGCGGCCAACACGCCCCGGCCCTCCATGAAGCGCTTGAGCCGCTGGAAGGACTCCCACTTTTCGAAGCGCGCGGCAAAGAAGTGCCTGAAGAGCCGGGCCAGGTAGAAGGCCATGGTTGACCCCAGGGTAAGGCCGCACATGGAGTAGAGGAGCCCCTTCCAGGCGCCGAACAGATAGCCTCCCAAAAACCCCGTGGCCTCTCCGGGAATGGGGGCCAACACCACCTGAAGGGCCTGAAAGAGGATATAGAGCAACGGGGCCGAGAGGGGATGTGCCTCCGCCCATTGC